>Ga0209257_1000157_pt1 | contig 181004 bp, 168 predicted proteins | sample AraplaCvi_mCL_r2_FD_184277 | JGI IMG/M metagenome (GOLD analysis project Ga0209257, IMG submission 184277) | Arabidopsis root microbial communities from North Carolina, USA - plate scrape MF_Cvi_mCL_r2 (SPAdes) (version 2) | ecosystem: Host-associated > Plants > Roots > Endosphere | place... | reverse complement strand
GCTGAAGCAGATCCACGAAGACTTAAAAGAATTAGGGTTCGAGGGGTCTTACGACAGGGTCGCAGCGTTTGCAAGGACCTGGAGGGAGGGTCAATTCGACCGGGTCAATTCGGCCAGCAAACGCACAGTCGTATGTCAACTACTACACATTAAGCAACCACTAGTCCTATGCGAGCACTAGCCAGGAACATTCGGCAAAAGCGCTGCCACGGCCTCTGCTGTTAGCCTTGGTTGATTGAATGCATCGCAAAGTTCGTTATAGCACTCCGTCACAAATTCCAGCTGTGCTTTGACGTTCCATTCCCTTGCGGTCCGAACAATTCCAACTCGATTTTCCAAGGCAAGTGAACGAATGAATGGGTCGCCAGACCACACCAAATTCATTAGGCCTTCTACACCCAATTCGACTCGGAATGGACCGAGTGCCCCAAAATCTGTTAGGAATTTCAAAGTCTTGGGTAAGTGGTTTGCCCAGTCTTTCAGCACACGATATTGGCCAATGTAGGTGTCTCCGTTGCTCATAGCCGCTATTGCAGTACTAAAGGACCATACTTCACCGGTTTTATCAAACCACTGAGTCGCGGAGATTGCTTCACGGCTGGAGTTGTATCCGACGGATACAACTCCAAGTTCATTTGCGCCACCATCCCCATTGCTCCACGAGCCTAGAAGGCTGAGCTTTTTATCCGGCGGAGCATTTTGAATTTCAAGTCGTGACGGTTTTTTTCCGCTCCAGGCTGCTGGAGCGACTCGAATATATGATCGCGGCCCGGAGGCAACTGGCCAGCTATGTGATCCTGCGCCGTTAAAATAGTCCCGATGTTCAATAGGCTCACCTGGTTTCATCCAAGTTGAGCGATCATCGCCGTCAACCGAATATAGATCGAACTCAATCTCAGCATCACTTCTAGTCAATACCGATCCGAGATTGGCTCTGAGCGCACTAGCAAGATCAGCAGCCAGTTTCTTTTTCACGTTTATTCGATTGTCTTTTGCTGCATTGCTAGGCAATGTATAGGTTATTGGCCCGCGACGGTGTCTGAGATCAAATGGTAAGTCTTCGGGACGTCCACCCAAGGCGCTGTTCGACACGAGCACAATGCGCTCGTGCCCAAGCGTCTTCAACGCGTATCCCAGTTCAATCATTACATTCGGGTTAGGAACAAGTTTTCCCTTACCGGATGTCGCAATTGGGGTGACGTCGCCAACGAATACGGCGGCACCTTCAATCTTCTTGAAAATGGTCGCAACGATCTCTACCAAGCCAGGTTCATTCTTTGTATCGTGGTCTACTTCTGGTCGTTCGGCTTCGGAAAGCCCTAAGTCGTTGGCGACTAGTTCAACAGCTTCTTGCAACGCTGCACGTACAAAATGCTTATTTGCATCTTCAGGGGTATCACTTTGCCACGACCAGAAAACTTTCATTATTTCCTCTATGTCTGTCAAGAACCTTTTGAGACGGAATTATTTAATTGCTACTAGAGTTAACGGCTAACTGGACCGCTGAGAAATTTTACATTCATTTCGGAAAGCTCAAGTATTTTATTTTCGCAGCATTGCGCCGTGGTTAGGATGATCTCGAGAGCAGCAACTGCGCAACGTATTGCTTCTTGCGAAATCTGGACAATTTCACCTGGCGTAAGGGGACCATTAATGACCGCAATGTCGGGACTCACATCTTGCGTGGTAGTGTGAAACAAGACAAACTGAACTCGACTCCGCAACTACACGCACCACTATCCTAGCCCTAGCGCAACCATCAATCGAAAATGACTTGTATATTTTGTTTCGGTGAAATTGCCGATAAAAGAGTTGAGCATATCCTCCCTGAATCGTTGGGAGGGAAAGCCTGGGCATGCTTACCGCATGGGATCGTTTGCGGTTCGTGCAATCAGTACTTTGGCGCTAAAGTCGAGGCAAAAGCACTAAGTAGTTACCCGTTCTTGCCAATTCGCCTTTTATTAGGAATTCCGACTAAGCATAGAAAGCCGCCTGCGATGAGCACGGCTATTGGCATTTTTCGTTCGACCTTGCAGGCAGGACTCTTGGGTATCCAGCCATTAACTAAAGAAGTTGAAGACGGGATTGACAGAGGTGAGATTACTCAAGTTCGTGTCATCGCCCAACCTCAAGAGCCACTTTCTGTATGTAGACTTCTCCTAAAGATGGGGATTGAGGTTGCGGCCATGGAGCGCGGGAGAGCAAGTCTGTCGTTGTTTGAGTCTGCTCGGCGATTTGCGCGAAGTCCGCGACATGGTGATAAGTGGTGGTTTTTGATTGTGTGTGATTTTGATTCGCTATTCTCAAAATTTCGCAACGGCATAACCGAAACTGAATGGTTCAACGGGGTAAAGCTCTCGATTGAGCAATTTAGTGAAGCCGCCGTTTTTCATTTGAGATTGCTCGACATGAGCCTAATTGTGCCGCTTGATGAGAGGATCCAAGCAGCACCGGAACTGCACCTCCTTGCCCCCCATTGGCAGGTAATTGACGTTGTAGTTGGTGAGGCTTCCAGGTAAGAGTGCTGTCCTATCACCGGGGCGAGCTGCACTTTATCTTCGCGAGAACGCCATGTGAACTTCGTGACCAAGCTAACTGTATCTCTACAAAAGCAGGGGTTCATGGCGGCGATCAGCTGGAAGCGAGCGGGGAAGTCGGCATGCCGCATGGCGCGAGCGATGGTCACCCGGCCAGATTCGAGCGGCTCGCGCAGTACTTCCAGGACTCGGCGATCAAACTCGGGAAGCTCGTCAAGGAAAAGAACGCCGCAATGCGCGAGCGAAATCTCGCCGGGGCGGGGAACGCTGCCACCACCTACCAGGGCCGCGCCGGAAGATGTGTGGTGCGGCGCGCGGAAGGGGCGCACCTTCCAGCCTTCGACGGTGAAGCCGCTGATCAGGGATTGAACTGCAGCGGCTTCCAGCGCCTCGTCGTCCGTCATTAGAGGCAGCAGGCCGGCGAAGCGCGTGGCCAGCATGGTCTTGCCGGCGCCTGGTGGGCCGACCAGCAGGACGGAATGGCGGCCGGCGGCGGCAACCTCCATCGCACGCTTGGCGAAGATCTGGCCCTTGACGTCGGCGAAGTCGGGAATGGCTGGTGGAAGCGGAAGGGGCTGCGCCACATGGCGCGGCAGGGCGAAGCTGCCATCGGGATCGAGGCCGAAGTGGGCGCATACCTGCAACAGCGTGGCGGCAGGGTAGATGCGGGCGCCGGCAACCAGCGCGGCTTCATCGGCATTGGCAAGCGGGAGGATGAAACCGCGGCTGGAACCACCGGCGGAGCGCTGCATGGCATAGGTCATCGCCAAAGCGCCGCGGATTGGCCGCAGTTCGCCGGTCAGCGACAGCTCGCCGGCAAACTCGAATTGTTCCAGTGTCGAAGAAGGAATCTGGCCGGAAGCGGCCAGGATGCCAATGGCGATTGGAAGATCGAAACGCCCCGATTCCTTGGGAAGATCAGCTGGGGCCAAGTTGACGGTGATGCGATGCTGCGGCAGTTCGAAGCCCGCATTGGTGATGGCTGCGCGTACCCTCTCGCGAGATTCTTTTACCTCGGTATCGGCCAGGCCGACGATGGTGAAGGCGGGCAGGCCGTTGGCCAGGTGGACTTCGACGCTGACTTCCGGCGCCTGCATGCCGGCCAGGGCGCGGCTTTTGATGACTGCGATGCTCATGGTGGCCTCCCGGTCTACAACTGAAGATCGTAGGCCTCGGGCGCCACCGCCCGTTTGAGCTAGCGCAAGGGGATTACTTGTCGGCCAGCTTGGCTTCCAGCTCGGCCAGGCGCGATTCCAGCAGCTCCAGCTTGGCGCGGGCTTTGGCCAGCATCTGGGCCTGGATGTCGAATTCCTCGCGGGTCACCAGGTCCAGCTTGGCGAAGCCCTGGGTCATCATCGCCTTGACGTTCTTTTCAATATCCTTGGCCGGCGAATTTTCGATGACCTGGTTGACCTTTTGCTGCAGGTCATTGAAGAAGGCGTTCATGTCCATTTTTTTATTCCTGATGTGTGAGATTTCGCACCACAACGGTGCGGCTTTGGCTTTAAATGGTGCGGAAAGCTGTCTTAACTTCAACTCCTGCACGATTTCTAGCTGGCACGCAATCTGCTAATAAGCAAGAAAGCTGTTGTTTCAGACTGAATTTTAAACCGCAATAAAAGTTCACTCAAAAGGAAATCGCCATGATTCATAAGAGCAAGAAGCTGGGTCTCACCGCTGCAGTCGCACTCGCAATGGCAACGATGGGAACCGGCCTGGCCCAAGCAGCCGATGCCGCACCCGAGGCGAAGCCTGACAATGAGATCAGCTATAACGCGGCCGTGACCAGCGACTACCGCTACCGTGGTATCTCGCAAACCCGCCTGAAACCGGCGCTGCAAGGCGGCGCCGACTGGGTCAACAACCCGACCGGTTTCTATGCAGGCGCTTGGGCCTCCACCATCAAGTGGGTCAAGGACGGCGGCGGTGATGCTTCGGTTGAAGTAGACCTGTACGGCGGCAAGCGCGGTGAGATCGCGCCTGGCGTCAGCTATGACGTGGGCTTCCTGGCTTACGTGTATCCATCGAACGACCTGCATCCAAGCGCTAATACCCGCGAGGTGTATGGCCAGGTTGGCTATGGCCCGGCAACCCTCAAGTACTCGCATTCGCTGAGCAACCTGTTCGGCTTCGCGGACAGCAAGCACAGCACCTATGTCGACGCTTCCGTCAACCAGGAAGTGTACGAAGGCATCGTCCTGAACCTGCACGTTGGCCACCAGAAGGTGAAGAACAGCGGCGCCTTCAGCTACACCGACTGGAAAGTCGGTGCGACCAAGGACTTCGGCGTGGCATCCGTTGCGCTGGCCTATATCAAGACCAACAGCGACGCTTACATCGCGCCGACCAATGGCAAAAACCTGGGCAAGGGCGGCTTGGTGCTGACCGTGTCCAAAACCTTCTAAAGAGGCATTCGTATGAAAATGATTACCGCCATTATCAAGCCGTTCAAGCTCGACGAGGTGCGTGAAGCCCTGTCGGCGATCAACGTGCAAGGTATTACGGTGACCGAAGTCAAAGGCTTCGGCCGCCAGAAGGGCCACACCGAGCTGTATCGCGGCGCCGAGTATGTGGTCGATTTCCTGCCAAAGACCAAGATCGAGGCGGCGGTTGACGACGCCATCGTCGACCAGGCTATCGAGGCGATCGAGAATGCCGCCCGCACCGGCAAGATCGGCGACGGCAAGATTTTTGTCTCGTCGCTGGAACAAGTAATCCGTATCCGTACCGGCGAAACCGGCAACGAAGCACTGTAAGGGGAACCGTGATGCACAAGACCATTAAGAAATGGCTGGCGGGGGTGACTGTCCTGTTGGCTTTCAGCGCAGCGCTGCCTGTGCTGGCCCAAGATGCCAAGCCGGCGGAAGCGCCAGCTGCCGCTGCAACTGCTGCCGCTTCGGCGGCGGCTCCGGCAGCTCCTGCCGCAGCCCCGGCTGATGCCGCCGCGCCTGCCGCCGCTGCCGCTGCTCCAGAAGCTCCGGCTGCCGCGCCTGCCGCCCCGGTGGCGCAGAAAGGCGATACCGCTTGGATGTTCGTGGCAACCCTGCTGGTCATCATGATGACCATTCCTGGCCTGGCCCTGTTCTACGGCGGCCTGGTGCGCTCGAAGAACATGCTGTCGGTGCTGCTGCAGGTGTTCTTCGTCTTCGCGCTGATCATCGTGCTGTGGTGCCTGTATGGCTATTCGATCGCCTTCACCGAAGGTAATGCCTTCTTCGGTGGCTTTGGCCGCTCGCTGCTGGCTGGCATTTACGACCCGGCCAAAGGCGCGTTCTCGGTGGCTGCGACCTTCAGCAAGGGCGTGGTGATCCCAGAGTTCATCTACGTTGCCTTCCAGGGCACTTTCGCTGCCATTACCTGCGGCCTGATCGTCGGCGCGTTTGCAGAGCGCGTGCGCTTCTCCGCGGTGCTGGCCTTCATGGTGCTGTGGTTCACCTTCAGCTACCTGCCGATCGCCCACATGGTCTGGTTCTGGACCGGTCCTGATGCGATCACCAACGCCGAAACCCTGGCGACCGAGACTGCCAAGGCAGGCTGGATCTTCCAGAAGGGCGCACTGGACTTCGCCGGCGGTACCGTGGTGCACATCAACGCTGCAGTTGCGGGCCTGGTGGGCGCAATCATGATCGGCAAGCGCGTTGGCTACGGCCGCGACTCCATGGCTCCGCACTCGCTGACCATGACCATGATCGGCGCTTCGCTGCTGTGGGTGGGCTGGTTCGGCTTCAACGCCGGTTCGGCACTGGAAGCTGGCGACATCGCTGCACTGGCCTTCATCAACACGCTGCTGGCAACTGCCTGCGCTACCGTATCGTGGGTGTTCGGTGAGTGGATCTTCAAGGGCAAGCCTTCCATGCTGGGCGGCGCGTCCGGTGCGGTGGCCGGCCTGGTGGCAATTACCCCGGCTTGCGGCTTCGTTGGCCCGATGGGGGCACTGGCGATCGGCCTGCTGGCCGGCATCATCTGCCTGTGGGGCGTGAATGGCCTGAAGCGCCTGATCGGCGCGGACGACTCGCTGGACGTGTTCGGCGTGCACGGCGTGGGCGGTATCCTGGGCGCGATCCTGACGGGTGTGTTCGCTGCACCATCTTTGGGCGGCCAGGGTGTATTTGACTACGTTGCCAACAAGGCAAGCGCTGACTACTCGATCAGCGGCCAGGTGATCACCCAGGCGACCGCTGTCGGCGTCACCATCGTGTGGTCGGCCGTCGTTGCCTTCGTAGCCTACAAGCTGGTCGACATCGTGATCGGCCTGCGCGTACCGGAAGAAGAAGAGCGCGAAGGCCTGGACATCACCAGCCACGGCGAGTCCGCGTACCACGCTTGAGTTCGTGTCACACCATGGGGCCAGGCCCCATGGGACACGGGCTGGACTGGAAAAGCGCCTTTCGGGGCGCTTTTTTTGTTCCAAAGTATCTTTTAATTGCGGTTTTTGCCCCAAAATGGAGAGTCTGCAAATACCAACCCGCAAGGAAGTCACATGGTTCCCCATCTCGTTACGGCACTGACCGGGCCGTTACTGGATCTTGAAGAAAAGATCATTGCCGCGACCCCAGCCATTGAACGGTGGTTCCGCCTCGAGTGGCAGGAGCATACGCCGCCGTTCTATGCCTCGGTCGACCTGCGCAATGCCGGCTATAAGCTGGCCCCGGTGGATACCAACCTGTTCCCGGGCGGCTTCCATTACCTGGCCAACGAGATGCTCCCCCTTTCGGTGCAGGCGGCCATGGCGGCGATCGACAAATACTGCCCGGATGCCCGCAACCTGCTGCTGATCCCCGAAATCAAGCCGCGTCACCCGACCTATTTCCAGGGCGTGGCGCGCCTGATGCAGATTTTCCGCCAGACCGGCCTGAATGTCCGTTTTGGCTCGCTGGACCCGTCTGTTACCCAGCCGACGCCGCTGGCGCTGCCTGACGGCAACATGCTGGTGGTGGAGCCGCTGGTGCGCTCGCCGAACGGCCGCCGCCTGGGGCTGAAGGATTTCGATCCTTGCACCATCCTGCTGAACAACGACCTGTCGGCGGGCATCCCGGACATCCTGACCAACCTGCACGAGCAAAGCCTGTTGCCGCCTTTGCATGCCGGCTGGGCAATGCGCCGCAAGTCCAACCACTTCAATGCCTATGATGAGGTGGCCAAGAAGTTCGGCAAGCTGATTGGCGTCGATCCGTGGATGGTCAATCCCTTCCACGCCAAGTGTGGCGCAGTGGACCTGGCGACCGGGGAGGGGCAGGAGTGCCTGGCGTCTTCGGTGGATGCGGTGCTGGCCAAGATCCGTAAGAAGTACAAGGAATATGGGATCAAGGAGAAGCCTTTTGTCATCATCAAGCCGGACGCCGGCACGTATGGCAAGGGCATCATCACCATTCGCGATGCGGCTGAGCTGAAAGAATTGTCGGAAGAGCAGCGCGCGCGCATGACCGTGATCAAGGATGGCAAGGCGGTGACCGACCTGAATATCCAGGAGGGCGTGCCGACTTTCGAGAGCATCAAGGAAGCGTTTGCCGAGCCGGTTGTCTATATGATTGACCGCTATGTGGTGGGCGGCTTCTACCGCGTGCACGGCGAGAAGGGGCCGGACCAGAACTTGAACGCGCCGGGCTCGCAGTTTGTGCCGCTGGCGTTCGCGCAGCAGCATGCGGTGCCGGATGTGAAGGCCAAGCCGGGGACTGCGGCGCCGAATAGGTTCTATGTGTATGGGGTGGTGGCGCGACTGGCGCTGCTGGCGGCTTCTCTTGAGATGGAGCGTACGGATCCGGATCCGGAGGTTTACTAAAACCGGTAACCCGGTGTCAGACCCGCAGGGTCTGACACCTAAGACGCAGCGGCTGCTGGCAATGTGTCTGACCCAGTGGGGCAGACACGGTTTTACCGGTTTTAGGCTAGAATCAGTTGTTACATTTTTGGACTAATCCATGAAAATCGCCTTCCTCGCCGACCCGCTGTCCAGCTTCAAGATCTACAAGGACTCCACCTTCGCCATGATGGCCGAGGCGGCGCGCCGGGGGCATGAGGTGTATGCCTTCCAGCAGCGCCACATGGCGCTCAAGGAAGGCAAGGTCACGGCCCACGTCTCGCGCATCGAGCTGACCGGCGACAAGCATGACTGGTACAAGGCGGCGCCATCGGAAGATACCAGCCTGGCCGCCTTCGACGCGGTAATCCAGCGCAAGGACCCGCCGTTCGACATGGAATACGTCTACGGCACCTACCTGCTGCAGCTGGCGGAACAGCAGGGCGCGAAAGTGTTCAACAAGCCTTCCGCCATCCGCGACCACAATGAAAAGCTGTCCATCGCCCAGTTCTCGCAGTTCACCGCGCCAACCCTGGTGACCAGCGACGAAACTCGCCTGCGCGACTTCCAGGCCGAACATGGCGACGTGATCCTGAAGCCGCTGGACGGCATGGGCGGCGCCGGCATCTTCCGCGTGAAGGCCGATGGCCTGAACCTTGGCTCCATCATCGAGACCCTGACCCTGCACGGCGCGCGCACCATCATGGCGCAGCGCTACATCCCTGACATCGTCAAAGGCGACAAGCGCATCCTGCTGATTGACGGCAAGCCGGTGCCTTACTGCCTGGCGCGCATCCCGCAAGCGGGCGAAGTGCGCGGCAACCTGGCAGCCGGCGGTACCGGCGTGGCCCAGCCGCTGTCGCAGCGCGACCGCGAAATCGCCGAAGCCCTGGGCCCGGAATTGGCTTCGCGCGGCCTCTTGCTGGTAGGATTAGACGTGATCGGCGATTACCTCACCGAGGTAAACGTCACCAGCCCGACCTGCTTCCAGGAGATCACCCAGCAGACTGGCTTCCAGGTTGCGTCCATGTTCATCGATGCGGTGGAAGCCCGGGCAGGCAAGCAAGGATAAACATGGTAGGGATTTTATTGATGACACACGCGCCGCTGGGCCAGGCTTTCCTGGCTGCCGCAGCCCATGTGTTCCGGGCCCCGGTTGAAAAACTGGAGGCGATCGACGTGGTGGCAGACCAGGACCTGAACGAAGTGCAGCAGCTGGCGCGTGAAGCCATCAAGCGCCTCGACACAGGTTCCGGCGTGCTGGTCATGACCGATATCAAAGGCGGCACGCCCGCCAATTGCTGTAACAAGCTGGCCGATGTGGGCCAGGTCGAGGTGGTCGCGGGCATCAGCCTGCCCATGCTGCTGCGCGCCATCACCTACCGCACCGATACGCTGGACGTAGTCGTGGAAATGGCCCTGGCCGGCGCGCAGAATGGCGCGGTCAAGGTCGATAACCGTATCCGAGTCAATTAATCAAAACTAAAACATGATTCAGCAAGAACTTGAAATTATCAACAAGCTCGGATTGCATGCACGTGCTTCTGCAAAATTCACCCAACTGGCAGCCAAATTCCAGAGCGATGTCTGGCTGTCGCGTAACGGTCGCCGCATCAACGCCAAGTCCATCATGGGCGTGATGATGCTGGCTGCTGGCAAGGGCGCCAAAGTCCTGCTGGAAGCGGACGGCGCCGATGAACAGGATTGCATCAACGCCCTGGCCGCACTGGTCAACGACAAGTTCGGCGAAGGCGAGTAAATGCGGGACGGCAGCCCGATGGCATCGTTCTCCCTTCACGGAATCCCGGTTTCGCGAGGCATCGCGATCGGCCGCGCGCATATCCTTGCGCCGGCGGCGCTCGATGTAAAGCACTACCTGATCTCCGAAGAGCACGTGGAAGCGGAAGTGAAGCGCCTGCAGCAGGCGCTGGCTGCCGTGCACCGCGAGCTGCAGACGCTGTGGAATGAGCTGCCGAAGGATGCCCCGACGGAGCTGGGCGCCTTCATCGACGTCCACGCGCTGATCCTGTCGGACCCGATGATTTCCGAGGCGCCGCTGGACATCATCCGGAGCCGCCACTACAACGCCGAATGGGCGCTGCTGACCCAGATCGACGAGCTGTCGGCGCAGTTCGACGAAATCGAAGACCCTTACCTGCGCGAGCGCAAGGCCGACATCCAGCAAGTGGCCGAGCGGGTGCTGAAAGTCCTGATGGGCAGCGAACCGCTGCTGCCAAAGCAGGCCGAACTCGAAGGCGATGAATTCCTGGCCCAGATGATCGTGGTGGCCCACGATATCTCGCCGGCCGACATGCTGAAGTTCCGCGACCGTTCGTTCATCGGCTTCGTGACCGATGTGGGCGGCCAGAACTCGCACACTGCCATCGTGGCGCGATCGCTCGACATTCCGGCGGCAGTCGGCATGTCGCAGGCTTCCACCCTGATCCAGCAGGACGATTGGGTGATCATCGACGGCGATGCCGGCGTGGTGATCGTCACCCCAAGCGCGCAAGTGCTGGAGCAGTACCGCGAGCGCCAGCTGGCTGCAATGCGCGCCCGAAAGAAGCTGGGCAAGCTGAAAAAGACCCCGGCTGTCACCAAGGACGGCACGCAGATCGCCCTGATGGCGAACATCGAGTTGCCGGAAGATTGCGAACACGCGATGGAATCGGGCGCCAACGGCGTCGGCCTGTTCCGTTCCGAATTCCTGTTCATGGGCCGCGACGGCGACATGCCCTCCGAGGACGAACAATACGAGCAGTACACCAAAGCCGTGCTGGCCATGAAAGGCCGCCCGGTGACGATCCGCACGCTCGATATCGGCGCCGACAAGCCGCTGGACCAGATGGAGCACACCGCGCTCAATCCGGCACTGGGCTTGCGCGCCATCCGCTACTGCCTGGCCGAACCGCAAATCTTCCTGACCCAGTTGCGCGCCATCCTGCGCGCCTCGGTGCACGGCAAAGTGCGCATCCTGATCCCGATGATGGCGCATGCTTTCGAGATCGAGCAGTCGCTGGCCATGATCAAGCGCGCCAAGGCGCAGCTGGACGAAGCAGGGGAGAAGTACGACCCGAACGTGCAGGTCGGCGCCATGATCGAAATCCCGGCTGCGGCGCTGGCGCTGCCGATGTTCGTCAAGAAGATGGATTTTCTCTCCATTGGAACCAATGACCTGATCCAGTACACGCTGGCGATCGACCGCGTCGATTATGAAGTGGCGCACCTGTACGACCCGCTGCACCCGGCCATCCTGCAACTGATAGCGATGACCATTGCCGCCGGCCACAAAGCCGGCATCGAAGTCGCCGTTTGCGGCGAAATGGCGGGCGATACCAAGATGACCCGCCTGCTATTGGGCATGGGCTTGCGCGAATTCTCGATGCACCCGTCGCAGCTGCTGGCGGTCAAGCAGGAAATCCTGAACAGCGACCTGGAACAGATTGCGCCGCAGATGCGCAAGATCATGCGCGGCATGGACCCTGATACCATTGCCGACGCTGTCAACGCCCTGCAAGCCCTGTAACACCAACTCTTTTTACAACCGGATTCACATGCCTTCGATTGGAATCGTCTCGCCGCAGACAATGCACTTTGCGGAACCCCTTCAGCTACAGAGCGGAGCGTCCCTGCGCGACTACATGCTGATGTACGAGACCTATGGCACGCTGAATGCGGACAAATCCAATGCGGTGCTGGTGTGCCACGCGCTGAATGCTTCGCACCACGTGGCCGGCTATTACGCGGATAACCCGAAGAACGTGGGCTGGTGGGACAATATGGTCGGCCCGGGCAAGCCGTTGGATACCGACAAGTTCTTCGTCATCGGCGTCAACAACCTTGGCTCCTGCTTCGGTTCGACCGGCCCGATGCACATCAATCCGGAAACCGGCAAGCAATACGGCGCCGCTTTCCCTGTGGTGACGGTGGAAGACTGGGTAGCGGCACAGGCACGCCTGGCCGACCAGCTGGGCATCCAGCAGTTTGCCGCCGTGATGGGCGGTTCCCTGGGCGGCATGCAAGCCCTGGCCTGGTCCATCATGTACCCCGAGCGCCTGCGCCACTGCCTGGTAATCGCCTCCACGCCAAAGCTGTCGGCGCAGAACATCGCCTTCAACGACGTCGCCCGCCAGGCCATCCTGTCGGACCCGGATTATCACGGCGGCGATTTCTATGAACACAGCGCGGTGCCGAAGAATGGCCTGAAAGTGGCGCGCATGATCGGCCACATCACCTACCTGTCGGACGACGACATGGCTGAGAAGTTCGGGCGCAAGCTGCGCGATATTGCAGCCAGCGGCGGCGACTACAAGTTCGGCTTCGGCATCGACTTCGAGATCGAGTCCTACCTGCGCTACCAGGGCGACAAATTCGCCGAGTATTTCGACGCCAATACCTACCTGCTGATCACCAAGGCGCTCGACTACTTCGACCCGGCGCGCAAATTCGACGGCGACCTGACGAAAACCCTGGCCGGCACGAAAGCCAAGTTCTTCCTCGCTTCCTTCACCACCGACTGGCGCTTCTCGCCGGAGCGCAGCCGCGAGATCGTGCAGGCGCTGCTGGCCAACCGCCGCGAGGTGACTTACGCCGAAATCGACGCGCCGCACGGCCACGATGCCTTCCTGCTCGAGGACTTGCGTTATATGAACATGGTGCGCGCCTACTACGAGCAAGTGTGGAAAGAAACGAACAAGGAACAAGCAGCATGACTTTCGATGACCTGAGCAGCGCCCGTCCCGACCTGGCCTTCATTGCGCATTGGGTGCGCGAAGGCGCCCACGTTCTCGATGTGGGCTGCGGTGACGGCGTGATGATGGATTACCTGCAGACCGGCAAGCGCTGCACCGGCTACGGCCTGGAGCTGGCGGACGAACAGGTGCTGGCTTCGACCCGGCGTGGCGTGCGCGTGATCCAGCAGGACTTCGAGAACGGCTTGGGCATGTTCGGCGACAACTCCTTCGACACGGTGCTGTGCCTGTCCTCGCTGCAGATGATGAAGCACGTGGAAGACCTGCTGCGCGACATCGTGCGTGTGGGCCGCGAAGCCATCGTGTCCTTCCCTAATTTCGCTTACTGGCCGCATCGCGTGGCGCTGCTGAAAGGGCGCATGCCGGTTTCCAAGTCGCTGCCATACCAGTGGCACGACACGCCGAACGTGCGCTGCGCCACCATCTACGACTTCCAGGAACTGGCGGAAGAAGTGGGGCTGGAAGTGATCGAATGCGTGGCGCTGGCCGAGGGTAAAACCGTTTCGGTCCTGCCTAACCTGCGCGGCGACCTGGCCGTGTTCCGTCTCCGGAAAAAGCAATCCAGCCAAGCTGTGTTATCTTAAAGCCATGAAGAAGTTCAAGTTCACCCTTATTGCGCTGGCGCTGGCCGCCAGCACCGCTTCGTCGGCACAGGCGCCTGCGCCAATGAATCCCAAAGCCGACGGTGTCCCCGTCACCAAGCTTTCGCGCCTGCGCGTCTTTGCTGATGAGCAGGAAATGGACCAGCAGTCCAAGCTGCAGTACTCCCAACTGCTGAATGAAGCCAAGCAGAAGGAAGCGCTGGTGCCGGAATCCGACCCGCAGGTCAAGCGCCTGCGCGCCATTGCCGCCCGCATCGTGCCAAATGCCCAGCGCTGGAATCCATCCGCCGCCAACTGGCAATGGGAAGTCAACCTGCTCAACTCCGACCAGGTCAATGCTTTCTGCATGCCGGGCGGCCGTATTGCCTTCTTTACCGGCATCCTGACCAAGTTGAACCTGAGCGACGATGAAGTGGCGATGGTGATGGGCCACGAAATTGCCCACGCCCTGCGCGAGCACGCCCGCAAGCGCGCGGTGCAATCGACCGCCGTGTCCCTGGCCAGCAAGCTGGGTGGCGCCGTGCTGTCGTCCTACCTCGGCATCGACCCGCGCATCACCGACGCCGGCGCCAATGTGGCAGGCCAGCTGACTGTGATGAAATTCTCGCGCGGCGACGAAACGGAGTCCGACCTGGTTGGCATCGACCTGGCCGCCCGCGCCGGCTATGATCCGCGCGCAGGCATCGCGCTGTGGCAGAAGATGGGCGCCGTCAATGCGCAGCAGCCGATGGAATTCCTGTCCACCCACCCGAGCGGCAATTCGCGCATCCAGGACATGCAGAAGCAGATGCCTCTGGTGCTGCCGGTCTACGCCCGCGTGCGCGGCCTGGACGTAAACAAGCTGCCGCCTTACCAGACTTCCCCGCTGCCGAAGTCCTGAGATGTCCCGCCCGAAGCAAGCCACGGGCGCACCTCCATTGCCGATGCGCGATGGCGTCACGCCCAGCTACCTGTGGCTGCCGGAGGGCGACTGGCCGGACATGATCACCTTCATGTCCGCCAACTATCCCGCCGTGACCGAAGCCCAGTGGCGCGAGCGCATGGCGCGCGGCGATGTGGTGGACGGCAAGGGCGTGCCGGTGCAGCCCGGATCGCGCTATGTGCGCGGCGCCCGCATCTGGTATTACCGCGAGCTCGATTACGAATTCCCGATTCCGTTTGAAGAAGAAGTGCTGCACCAGGACGAACACATCGTGGTGGTCGACAAGCCGCACTTCCTGCCGACGATTCCGTCCGGCCGCTTCGTCAAAGAGACCCTGCTGGTGCGGGTACGCCGCAAGCTGGGCATCGAAGACCTGGTACCGATCCATCGACTCGACCGTGAAACGGCGGGGCTGGTGATCTTTTCCTGCAATGCGCGCAGCCGCGGCGATTACCAGTCGCTGTTTCAGAAACGCCTGGTGCAGAAGGAATATGAAGCGCTGGCTGGCCCGTTGCCGGGCCGCGAATTCCCTTTCGTTTACCGCAGCCGCATGGTGGAGGGCGACAAGTTCTTCACCATGAAGGAAGAGCCGGGCGAGCCGAATTCGGAAACCATGATCGACGTAATCGAACAGCGCGGCGAGCATGTGCTGTACCGCCTCTGGCCGCACACCGGCCGCCAGCACCAGTTGCGTGTGCACCTGTCGTCGCTTGGCATCCCGATCGTCAACGACGTCTTCTATCCCGTTGCGCTGCCATGCAAGCAGGACGACGTGTCTTCGCCACTGAAGCTGCTGGCTAGGGCGATCGGTTTCCCCGATCCCCTGACAGGCGAGTGGCGTTACTTCGAGAGCAAACGCACTCTTTGAGCCAACTCCTTGCCTTCCTGCGACAGGAAGGGCGCCAGCTTGGCGTAGCTGATCTCAATGGTCTCATTACAGTCGCGATGGAAATGCGGGTAATCGAGATCGAAACTCATGCCTGTTGCGCTCGGGAGCGATGGCAAGATGGACGGCTCCAGCCTGTCGCAGACGCTGGCCTTCCTCATGATCAGCTTACGCAGCGGTTCTTCAATCTCGCCGCTTTCGGCCAGCCAACTTGAAGGTTCGACCGTTTCGCCGGTGGCCAGGTCGAAGATCAGCGTGGAGTGGGACGAAGTGGTATGCGTGCCACCGCAATAGACGTCGGGAGCATCGACATTCACTAGCAGGTAGTTGGCCAGCACTTTTCCGGCAGTCAGGTTGTCCTGCCACCCACCGCCCCCGTTGCGTTCGCAGAAATTGGCTTGGGCAATGCGATCTTTCTCCCAGCGTGAGACGTAATCGTTAATCTTGCGGAGGGCCTCGCTGCTGCCGACAATACTGAAGCTCTCGCCGAGGGGGGAGTGGGCGATGCGCAGCGCCAGGTTGCCGACTTTTCCGGCGCTGAAGCGTGGTTTGTTGGCCGCAGCAATCGGCGCGTAGAAATCCGAGCCGCAATCGCCGCCTGCCAGTGCGGAAAGCCGCGACAACTGGATCGGTATGCCTTCGGCTTTGCCGGCGCCGATCCATTCGCCAGTCAATTGCGTGGTCGTGACACTGGTGATTTTCCATTTGCCGGTGGCCTTGCCTTGTACCTCTTCATTCCAGGAACCAGGTTCGCTTTCCGACTGTTCAAGCGGGATGCCGTGCAGGTGCTTCAGGTAAAAGTAATGAGCATCGGCTGTGGTAAAGCAGGCATTGATTCCACTGTTGCCGATTTTCCCGGTCCAGGCGCCATGGATCGGCAGCGCGTCTCCGGCGTGCGCCGCGCTGGCCGCCAGGAATGCGAGGGCTGCAATTTGCTTCATGCTGTCCTTAGCCGAACATGGACCGAACCAGCAGGCCGATAGGGAACCACATGCCGAACTGGATCGCGAGTGCGATGAACAAGGCCTGGTTGGAAGGGCGCAGGCTGCCGGCGGCACCTTCCGAAATCGTGCGCGTCATCGCAGCATGAGCAACTTCGCGCAGCGTCATGCCGGTGGTGGCGACCTCGGTGATGGTTTCTGCCAGCGGGATGCGCGAGGTCAGGCTGGCGAGCAGCCATGGCAGCGGTTTTGGCAAGCCCGATTGCAGGTTCAGGAAGTTGCGCCAGCCGCCGAGGAATTTTTCCGATAGCGGGCGGCCCGGTTCATACTTTACGCTGCGCAGGAAGGATTCCAGGATGCCCGCGCCCAGTTTGGCGATCAGGCCCGACTGGCTTTCCACCACGCGCGCCAGCATGCCCTGCAAGCCAAGCTTATAAGCCATCATGCCGGTCAGGCCCACGCCGATGATGAATGGAGCGCCGACAAAGGCTGCGTAAATCATTGCGGAGCCATGGCCGCCACCGAGTTCGCTGCGGAACAGCAGGGTGACGCCCAGCGCGTTCACGACCACGGCCGCCAGCACTGCCAGCACAGTGCGCACAATGCCGGCACCGGCGCCGCGTGTGATATCGCCGGCCAGTTGCTTGGCGAGCGCGATTTTGTCGATGCTGCTGTTTTCTTCGTTTGGCGGTGTCAGGACTTGGTTCATGGCCAGCGCAATAGTTGTTTAAAGTTTGGCATTTTAAACAACTAGGGCGCTGATGGGTGCTTTAATTCGATCAGTGCGCCGGCGCGGACTTGGGGCTGTAGCTGGAGCCTGGCGGCGCCCAGAACAGCGGACCTTTAGGAGAGATTTGCAGGTTGTCGCTCAAACCCTGCTTTTTCAGCTCGCGGCGCAAGCCTTCCACGCCGTCATCGCTCTCGATGATGAAGGCTTCGTCGATTACGTCGCCATAGTGGCGGTTGGTGGTTTCGATCGCCAGTTCGACCAGGTCGCCGTCCGCCTCGATGCTCCACAGGTGCACGTCCTCGTCTTCGGCGAAGGTCTTGAAGCGCCAGCTACCTTTGTCCGTCTGCACGAACTGGATGGTGTCGAATTGCTCGTCGGTGGCTTCGGTCTCTTCGTCGTTGATAAAGCTGCTCTTGATGGTCAGCAGGAAAAGTACCAATACAGATTTCATTTTTAATTCCGCGCGGTTTTCATCCCCGTATTATAGGCTTCCACGCTCGGCGCCGGCTCGCGCGCGCCCATGACGCACAGCCACAGGCAAGTGCCGATCTCGCCCAGCGAGGCTGGGATCGACAACAGCTCGGCACCCGGCAGCGTCGCAAAATCGGCCAGCAGGATGTAGCCGAAGGCCTCGGCCGCATAGCCGGCGCTGCCAACCATCAGCAGGATGCCAAGCAGCTCGGGCAAGATGCCGGACTTGTAAACCAGGTAGCCGAAGGGCGCCAGCCACAGGCTCCAGAACACCTGGTTCAGGATCATGCCCTTGCTGTAAGCCTTCAGCGACAGCATAACCTGCTGCGCCAGCGCGTCCGGCGCTATGCCGTGCAGGTAGTCGGCGCCGCTGACCAGGTTCAGCACTTCCAACCGGTGGCCGACGTTGGCAAATGACAGCGGAACACTGGCCACGGCCAGCGCCACCATTACCGCTGCCGCATTGCGGCCATATGAACTGAGGAGTTTGTAGAGCGCGAGAGGCAACAGCAGGAAGGCGAGGTAGCACACCAGGCTCGCTGCGATCCCGGCACGGAACAGGCCTTCGTGGGCATCGATGCTGGCGAGGGCTGTGGCGGGGTCATTGCCTATCCTGAGTTGGGAAGGCACATACATCAAGGCAAAGATGCCGGCGACGACGACAACCAGGTACAGCAAGCCGGCAGTGCGCGCGAGGCGCTTGGTGGGCGTACTCTGCTGCATAGTCTTTTCCTTGTTTTTTTGAAAAGAATATGCAGGATGGCATAAGCCAATGCGGCCAGCAAGCCGCGCGTTGCTTAGCAGCCGCAGGCTGCTTCGCGGCCGGAAATGTGGGCAGCCTTGCGCAGCAAAGTCCCGTCGGCGCTGCCGCCGGAGAGATAAAGCCTTTCGTCATAGCCGCAATTGTCGTCCGGGATCGCCAGCAGCAAATCAGCCTTGCCGTCGCCATCGAGGTCGCCGGCCCAGTAGACCACAGGTGTGGTGTCGCCCTCGTAGTGGCTCAAGGCGTCCACGGCAAACAGGAACTGCCTGGTGGAGCCGTCGGAGAGGTGGTAGCGCTTGCGCCCTTCTGCGGTTTTGACCCAGGACAGCGTTAATTGCTGCGAGCCGCCGGGCAATGTCCATTTCCCTAGCTTGCGCAGTTTCTCGTACTGCGGGCTGCCGAAATACTGTTCGTCGGTCATCGCGTGCCAGGTGACGACCTTGCCGGGCTTGAGCGGCAGGTTGGCGAATACCGCGCGCGGCTTGCCGTCAACAGCGACGCTATCCAGGTTTTCATCTTCGTCCAGGACGTTCTTGGCGCTGCCTGTGCTGACATCAACGCCGACGGGGCGCAGTTCGCATTCCAGCTTCTGGCAGAACAGTCCCAGCCAGGCCGCATTGCGCGGTATGGAGTTCGGCATGAAGGACCGGGTGCTGTCGATGATCACAGCCGTGTCGGCCGCGCCGGCAGTGCCGGCGCAAGTGAGCAGCAAAGCGGCTAGCGAGCGTCGCATCAGGCGTGGTATTCGATGATCAGAGGTGCGTGGTCGGAGAACTTTTCGTCCTTGTAGACCGACACGGTATGCGCTTTGGATGCGATGCCCGGGGTAGCGACGTGGTAGTCGATGCGCCAGCCCACGTTCTTTGCGTAGGCCTGGCCACGGTTGGACCACCAGGTGTATTGCTCGGGGCGCTGGTCGAGGCCGCGGTGCACGTCGACGTAGCCGACTTCGTCGAACAGCTTGGTCATCCAGGCGCGTTCTTCGGGCAGGAAACCGGAGTTCTTCAGGTTGCCCTTCCAGTTTTTCAGATCGATCTCTTTGTGGGCGATGTTCCAGTCGCCGCAGATCACGAACTCGCGGCCCTCGGCGCGCAGTTGCTGAAGGTGCGGCAGGAACAGGTCCATGAAGCGGAACTTGGCGAGCTGGCGTTCTTCCGACGAGGAGCCGGAAGGGCAGTACACCGAAATCACGGTCAGGTTGCCGAAATCGGCGCGCACATAGCGGCCTTCAGCGTCGAATTCTTCGCTGCCGAAGCCTATTTCCACGCGGTCAGGCGCCACCTTGCTGTAGATGCCGGTGCCGGAATAGCCTTTCTTTTCCGCGTAGTGGAAGTGGCCGTGGTAGCCATGCGGGTTGAGGAATTCCTCGGTCATGTCCGGCGCCTGCGCCTTCAATTCCTGCACGCAGATGATGTCGGCGTCGATCGTCCCCATCCAGTTGAAAAAGCCCTTCTTGGCGGCGGAGCGGATACCGTTCAGGTTTGCGGAAATGATTTTTGGCATAGGTGTTCCGGTTAAAATATCGGCACTTTGAACAGAGATGGGTGCACTATGAGCAATTTGAGGCAAGAGTTTATCGCGTTTTCCGTACAGGCGGGAGTGCTGAAATTCGGCGAGTTTACGACCAAAGCAGGGCGGCAATCGCCCTATTTCTTCAACGCAGGCCTGTTCCATGACGGCGCGACTTTGGCCCGCCTGGCCGACTTCTACGCTCAGACCCTGCTGGACTCCGACGTTGAATTCGACATGCTGTTTGGTCCGGCCTACAAGGGCATTACCCTGGCCTCCGCGACCTCGATGGCGCTGGCCGGCAAAGGCCGCAACACTTCTTTCGCCTATAACCGCAAGGAAGCCAAGGATCACGGCGAAGGCGGCACCCTGGTGGGCGCCAAGCTGACTGGCAAAGTTGTCATCATTGACGATGTGATCTCGGCTGGCACCTCGGTGCGCGAATCCGTTGAAATGATTCGCAATGCCGGCGCCGAGCCATGCGCCGTGCTGATCGCGCTGGACCGCATGGAGCGCGGCGGCAAGGATGGCCAGATGTCCGAGCTGTCGGCGGTGCAGGAAGTGAGCAAGAACTACGGCATCCCGGTGATCTCGATCGGCAACCTGTCCGACCTGTTTACCTACCTGTCGGCCGATCCGTCGCTTGCACAGTACAAGGACGCTGTCGCCGCCTACCGCAGCAAGTACGGCGTCGAATAAAGCGGGCTGGCGCCGGGCGGGCGTTGTGCTAGACTGCGATTACTTCCTTACAACATTGGAACGAGGAAAGTAATGAACATCGCAACGCTCAAGGTGTACGGCGACCAGGCCGCTGTGGCGGACGTGCGGGACGGGCTCCCCAGCGAGCCCGAAAGCGACTGGAAGAAGGGCGACACCAGCCCCACCGGCCGCACCCGCCTTGACCATGGTTTCTACGCCACGCTGGGTACCGATCCCGATCCGGACGCCTTGATGCGCCAGGTGCGCGCCTACCTGCACGAGTGCCAGGCGCGCGGCATTACCTTCGACGTGGCGCCGATCCAGGCCGAATTGCGCGTTGCCTTTGCTCCCGCCGCGCCCAACCAGGGCGCATCCACCCTCGATTTCACGCTGGCCGACCTCTCGCTGTTGCTGGAGATGGGCATTGCGTTGAGCATTTCCTCCTGACCGCATGAACCGATTCTCCGAAGACCGTTTCGCTACCTTCAAGGGGCGCAACGGCGCCGAACGCAAGATCCATATCTGGGAACCGGAAAAGCCTGCGGCCGGCGTGCTGCTGGCCATCCACGGTGGACTGGCGCATGCGGGCGACTATGTGACGCCGGCGCTGTATTTCAAGCAGCACCGCTTTGCTACCGTGGCGTTCGACCTGTGCGGGCATGAGAATGCGCGCCGCGTGGATATTCCGGACTTCGGCGTGTTCATTGAAGAGGTGGAGCTGTTCCTGCACTGGGTTAAGCAGCATTATCCGGGCGTGCCGGTCTTCATCATGGGGCACTCGATGGGGGCTTTGATTGCGACCCGTTTCGGGCTTGAAGTGCTGGAGCGCGATCCGCTGGTGAAGGGCTTTGTGCTGTCGTCGCCATATTACGTGAATGCAATCAAGGTGCCGGCGGTGCTGGAGAAGCTGTCCGGCGTGCTGGCGGCTTTGGCGCCGACCATGAAGGTGCCGATGGCGTCGCTGACCGATGTGCTGACGCATGATTCTGCGATTACGGCGCGCCATCACCGCGATGAGGCGGATGATGTGCGGGCGCGCGAGTGCACGGTGCGGTTCGGCGTGGCGCTGCAGGGGGCGCAGAAGGGCCTGGCGGAGAAGATGCCGACCTGGCGCTGGCCGTTATACGCGGTTGTTGCAGGGGATGACAAGCTGGCCGACCCGAAGGCGACTTTGGATCTGCTGGCGATGATTGACCCTAAGCTGCTGGAGTGCCACGTGCAGCATGCGAACTATCACGAGAATTTCAATGAGGTGAATCGCGAGGAGATCTTTGCGGATATTCTTCGCTGGATGTGCGGGCACCTGTCAAAACCGGTAAACCAGGGTCAGGCACAAGTGCCTGACCCTGTATGATCTCGCGGCCGCGGTGCTGGTTCTAGTCCTTTGACTTTCGTCGAAGATCAAAATCGTACAACCGAAACCCCTGGCTGTGCCGCAGACTGGGTCAGACCCAGGTTTACCGGGTTTAAGAAGCCAGCTTCTTCTTCAGCAGCTCGGTCAGCTGGGCCGGATTGGCCTTGCCTTTCGAGGCTTTCATCGCCTGGCCGATCAGTGCGTTGATGGCCGCTTCCTTGCCCGCGCGGTACTGCTCAACGGACTTCTCGTTGTTGGCAATAACCTCGTTGACGATGGCTTCCAGCGCACCGGTGTCGGAAATCTGCTTCAGGCCTTTCTGCTCGATGATCACATCAACCAGGTTCGGGTCTTCCGACTTGGCCTCCCACATTGCGCCGAATACTTCCTTCGCGATCTTGTTGGAGATCGTGCCGTCGGCGATGCGCTTCAGCATACCGGCCAGCTGCGCAGGCAGTACCGGCGCTTCGGTGATTTCTACGCCTTCACGGTTCAGGGTCGACGATACGTCGCCCATCAGCCAGTTGGCGGCGGCCTTGGCGTTTTCCTTGCCTGCAGCAGCAACCACGGCTTCGAAGTAGGTGGCCATGCCCTTGGAGGCGGTCAGCACCAGCGAATCGTATTCCGGCAGCTTGTACTCTTCCACGAAGCGCGCGCGCATCACGGCTGGCAGTTCCGGCATGGAGGCTTTCACGCGCTCGATCCAGTCGGCGCCAATGGCCAGCGGCGGCAGGTCCGGGTCAGGGAAGTAGCGGTAGTCCTGCGCGTCTTCCTTGGTGCGCATTTCGCGGGTGACCTTCTTGTCCGGATCGTACAGGCGGGTCGCCTGCACCACCTTGCCGCCATCTTCGATCAGTTCGATCTGGCGCGCGACTTCCACGTGCACGGCTTCTTCGATGAAGCGGAACGAGTTCAGGTTCTTGATCTCGCAGCGGGTGCCGAATTCCTTCTGGCCTTTCGGGCGCACGGACACGTTGATGTCGCAGCGGAACGAGCCTTCCTGCATATTGCCGTCGCAGATGCCCAGCCACATGACGAGGCCGTGCAGGGCCTTGCAGTAAGCCACGGCTTCGGCTGCGGAGCGGATCTCCGGTTCGGAAACGATCTCCAGCAGCGGGGTGCCGGCGCGATTCAGGTCGATGCCCGACATGCCGTGGTAGTCCTCGTGCAGCGACTTGCCTGCGTCCTCTTCCAGGTGGGCGCGGGTCAGGTTCACGGTGCGTGTGACGAACTGGCCGTCTTTCTCGAAGCCGAAGGTCAGCTGGCCGCCCTGGACGACTGGATCTTCGAACTGCGAGATCTGGTAGCCCTTCGGCAGGTCCGGGTAGAAGTAGTTCTTGCGGGCGAAGATCGACTGCGGGGCTACTTTGGCGCCCACGGCGAGGCCGAAGCGGATCGCTCGGTCGACGGCTTGCTTGTTCATCACGGGCAGCACGCCTGGCAGCGCCAGGTCGACCGGGCTGGCCTGGGTGTTTGGTTCGGCGCCGAACTTGGTCGGCGAGCCGCTGAAAATTTTGGAGTCGGTAGTGAGCTGTACGTGGTTCTCAATACCGATGACGACTTCCCATTCCATGTTCTTTTTCCTTAAATCGAAGAAGGCGCGCGTTTATGCCAGTCAGTAGCTTGCTGGAACTGGTGGGCCACATTCAGCAGCTTCGCTTCAGCGAAGTAGTTGCCGATGATTTGCAGGCCGACCGGGCGGTTGGCGTTCTTCTCGCCTTCGCCGAATCCGCAAGGGATCGACATGCCAGGCAAGCCGGCCAGGCTGGTGGAGAGGGTGAAGATGTCGGCCAGGTAGTTCGCCACCGGATCGTCTGCCTTAGAGCCCAGGTCCCAGGCCACGGTCGGAGCCACTGGTCCCATGATCACGTCGCACTGGCTGCCCAGTACATTGGCGAAGTCCTGCGTGATCTTGCGGCGGATCTTCTGCGCTTTCAGGTAGTAGGCGTCGTAGTAGCCGTGGCACAGGATGTAGGTGCCGACCATGATGCGGCGCTGTACTTCCGGGCCAAAGCCTTGGGCACGGCTCTTCTTGTACATGTCCTGCAGGTCCTTGTAGCCTTCGGCGCGGTGGCCGTAGCGCACGCCGTCAAAGCGCGACAGGTTGGACGAGGCTTCGGCCGGGGCGATCATGTAGTACGCAGGGATCGACAGCGCGGTGTTCGGCAGCGAAATGTCGACCAGGGTGGCGCCCAGTTCCACGAACTTGGCCAGCGCGGCGCGCACGGCTTTCTCGACGTCGGCCGCAATGCCTTCGCCGAAGTATTCTTTTGGCACGCCGATGCGCAGGCCGGTCAGCGGCTTGTCCAGGTCCCGGCTGTAGTCTTCCGCCACGTTGCCCTGTTCAGGCGTCAGGCTGGTGGAGTCGCGTTCGTCGAAACCGGTGATGGCCGACAGCAGCAGGGCGCAGTCTTCCGCAGTCTGCGCCATCGGGCCTGCCTGGTCCAGCGAGGAGGCATAGGCGATCATGCCAAAGCGGGAGGCACGGCCATAGGTTGGCTTGATGCCGGTGATGCCGCAGAACGCGGCCGGCTGACGGATCGAGCCGCCGGTGTCGGTGCCGGTGGCGGCAGGCGCCAGGCGCGCGGCCACCGCTGCGGCGGAACCGCCGGAGGAGCCGCCAGGAATGGCAGTCTTGTCCCAAGGGTTCTTCACGGCGCCGAAGGCCGAGTTCTCGTTGGCGGAGCCCATCGCGAATTCGTCGCAGTTCAGCTTGCCCAGGGTGACCATGCCGGCATCCATCAGTTTCTGCACCACGGTGGCGTCGAACGGGCTGACGTAGTTGGCCAGCATCTTCGAGCCGGCGGTAGCGCGCCAGCCCTTGGTCACGAAAATGTCCTTGTGCGCGATCGGCACGCCGGTCAGCGGGGTGGCGGTACCGTTGGCGATGCGCTTGTCGGCTTCTTCGGCCTGGGCCAGCGTCAGGGCGCGGTCCACGTGCAGGAAGGCGTTCAGGTCGCTTTTTTCAATTCGGTCCAGGAAGTGGGTCGCCAGTTGGACGGCGCTGACTTCCTTTTTTTGCAGGAGCTCGGACAGCTCTTTGATTGTTTTGGTGTGCATTCGTTTTCCTCTTTAAACCGGTAAACCAGGGTCTGACCCAAGGGTCAGACCCGCTCGGCAGGCGGGGACTGGCCCTAGGTCCAGCCCCCGTCCCTCACTGCAAATTTCCCGGTTTTATTCGATCACCTTCGGCACCAGATACAGGCCATCTTCAGTCTTCGGCGCCACTTGCTGGTATTCCTCGCGGCGATTCGGCTCGGTTGCCACGTCTTCGCGCAGGCGCAGGGCGACCTGCATGGCATTGGCCAGCGGGTGGGACAGCGGGGCGACGCCCTCGGTATCCACGGCTTGCATCTGCTCAGCCAGCGCGAAAATGCCGTTCAGCTTGTCCAGCATATTGGCTGAATGCTCTGCGTCCATCTCCAACTGGGCCAGTTTGGCGATGCGTTCAACGTCGTTCAGTGTCAGGGACATGGAATTGTCAAAATGTAATTTATTGGATTGATCGCCTATCACCAGTTAAATCGCGGCGAACGCCGCATAAATCAACGGTTGCGTGCTCGCACAATAGAGTGGATTTAGGGCAAATAACCTGTAGATTATAAGGTACAATCGCGGGTTAATGCGCTGCTGGTGCTGAACACCCGCCCGGCCGCATCTGACCGGATACCTCATATAACGAATTTTGCGCACAGCGCCCTACAGGACACTCATGTTTGGTTTTTTACGTCGCTATATCTCGTCTGACCTGGCCATCGACCTGGGTACGGCGAACACCCTGATTTACGTCCGCGGCTCCGGCATCGTGCTGGACGAGCCTTCCGTCGTGGCGATCCGCCAGGAAGGTGGCCCAAACGGCAAGAAAACGATCCAGGCCGTTGGTAAGGAAGCAAAACAGATGCTGGGCAAGGTGCCTGGCAACATCGAGGCGATCCGCCCGATGAAAGACGGCGTGATCGCTGACTTCACCGTCACCGAGCAGATGCTGAAGCAGTTCATCCGCATGGTGCACGATTCCAAATTCTTCCGCCCATCGCCGCGCATCATCATTTGCGTGCCTTGCGGCTCGACCCAGGTGGAACGCCGTGCGATCCGCGAATCGGCCCTCGGCGCCGGTGCATCGCAGGTGTACCTGATCGAAGAACCAATGGCAGCGGCAATCGGTGCCGGCCTGCCTGTGTCCGACGCGACCGGCTCCATGGTGGTCGACATCGGCGGCGGCACTACCGAGGTGGGCATCATCTCGCTGGGCGGCATGGTCTACAAGGGCTCCGTGCGCGTGGGCGGCGACAAGTTCGACGAAGCGATCGTCAACTACATCCGCCGCAACTACGGCATGCTGATCGGCGAACAGACCGCTGAAGCGATCAAGAAGGCTATCGGCTCCGCCTTCCCTGGCTCCGAAGTCAAGGAAATGGAAGTCAAGGGCCGCAACCTGTCGGAAGGCATCCCGCGCTCCTTCACCATCTCGTCCAACGAGATCCTGGAAGCGCTGACCGACCCGCTGAACAACATCGTCTCCGCCGTCAAGAACGCGCTGGAACAGACTCCGCCGGAACTGGGCGCCGACATCGCCGAAAAAGGCATGATGCTGACCGGCGGCGGCGCGCTGCTGCGCGACCTGGACCGCCTGCTGATGGAAGAAACCGGCCTGCCGGTGCTGGTGGCAGAAGACCCTCTGACCTGCGTGGTGCGCGGCTCTGGCCTGGCGCTGGAGCGCATGGACCAGCTGGGGTCCATCTTCTCCTACGAGTAAGGTTGAGAAAAAGGGCAGCGGAAGCTGCCCTTCTTAATTGGAAGACATGGAATACAGTCCACCGCCACTGTTCAAGCAAGGCGCGTCCGCCCGTTTCAAGATGATGGTGTTCGCGTGCATTTCGATTGCGCTGCTGCTGGCCGATTCGCGCGTGAATGCGCTGACGGCAGTTCGGCAGGGCGTCGGCTTTGTCCTCTATCCCCTGCAGAAGATCGCACTGTTGCCGCGCGATGCAATGTACGGCATGGGCGACTACTTCTCCACGCTGTCGAAGCTGGAGAAGCAGGTCAGCGTGCTTCAGCAGCAACAGATCGCCGCCTCGCAGGCCTTGCAGCAGGCGCAGCTCTACCAGGCTGAGAACAACCAGCTGCGCAAGCTGCTCGATGCGCAGCAGCGCGTGCCGGGCAAGTCGCAGCTGGCTGAAATCCTTTACGAAGCGCGCGATGTGTTCACGCGCAAGGTGATCCTGAACCGCGGCATCCAGCATGGTGTCTCCGCCGGCCTGCCGGTGATCGACAACCAGGGCGTGGTGGGGCAGGTGACGCGCGTGTTCCCGTTCACTTCCGAAGTGACCCTGCTGACCGACAAGGAACAGGCGATTCCGGTGCAGATCCTGCGCAATGGCCTGCGTTCCGTGGCGGTGGGCCGCGGCCAGTCGGGCAACCTGGACCTGCGTTTCATGGCGCCGACTGCCGACGTGGTGGTGGGCGACATCCTGATTACGTCCGGCATCGACGGCGTGTATCCGGCCGGCCTGGCCGTGGCACGCGTGGTGCAGGTGGAGAGCAATGCCAGCGGCGCTTTCGGCCGCGTGGTGTGCGCGCCTTTGGCCGGCACCGAACGCAATACCGCGCTGCTGATCCTGATGTCGCTGCCGGAAATGCCGCCGCGTCCTCCGGAAGAGGAGCCGGTCACCAAGCCGTCGAAGAAAAAGGATAAGGAAAAGGCCAAGGCGGAAACCGCCGAAGCGCCGGCTCCGGCAGCCGCGCAAGCACCGAAGGAGGCGACCCGATGAACCGTCCACAATACATCCTGCTGCCGGTCAGCCCGCTGTTCATTTTCTTCAGCCTGTTCTGCGCAGTGCTGCTCAACATGCTGCCGTGGGGCCGCTTCTTCGCGGCGCCGGACTTCGTGGCGCTGACCCTGGTGTTCTGGGGCGTGCACCAGCCGCGCAAGGTCGGCATCGGCACCGCGTTCTTCCTCGGCCTGCTGATGGACGTGCACGACGCATCGCTGCTGGGCGAGAACGCACTGGCCTACACGCTGCTGTCCTACTTCGCCATCATGCTGCACCGCCGGATCCTGTGGTTCCGCGTGACGACGCAGATCCTGCACGTGCTGCCGCTGTTGCTGCTGGCGCAAACCGTGCAGATGGTGGTGCGCTTCATCGTGGCCGGCAAGTTCCCCGGCTGGTTCTTCTTCATCGAAAGCGTGGTGGCGGCCCTGCTGTGGCCACTGGCTACCATGCTGCTGCTGGCGCCGCAACGCCGCGCCGTGGATAAAGACCACACCCGCCCGATCTGAGCATGACCGAGTTCAAGAATACAGAGCAAGACCTGCACCGCTTCCGGGTGCGACTGTCCGTACTGGGCGGGCTGGTGTTCTTTTGCTTCTCGCTGCTGCTGGCGCGCTTCATCTGGCTGCAGGTCATCAAGCATAACGACTACATTGCCAAGGCCGAGGACAACCGCATTGCGGTGGTGCCGATCGTACCGAGCCGCGGCCTGATCCTCGACCGCAACGGCGTGGTGCTGGCGCGGAACTATTCTGCGATCACGCTGGAGATCACGCCGTCCAAGCTGGCCGCGCCAATGGAAGACGTGATCGACGAACTGGCCAAGCTGGTCGAGATCACCACCAAGGACCGCCGCCGCTTCAGGAAGCTGCTGGAAGAGTCCAAGAGCTTCACCAGCGTCCCGCTGCGCAGCCGCCTGACCGACGAGGAAGTGGCGCGTTTTGCCGCCAACCGTTTCCGCTTCCCCGGCGTCGATATCCAGGCGCGCCTGTTCCGCCAGTATCCGCTGGGCGAAGTCGCTTCGCACGTGGTGGGCTATATCGGCCGCATCAACCAGGCCGAGTCCAAGGCCCTGGAGGGCACCGAGTACGAAGCCAATTACAACGGCACCGAACATATCGGCAAGGAAGGCCTGGAAAAGAGCTATGAACGCCAGCTGCACGGCGTTACCGGCTACGAAGAAGTGGAGCGCACTGCCGGCGGCCGCGCTATCCGCACGCTGTCGCGCACGCCGGCGACGCCCGGCTCCAACCTGATCCTGTCGATCGATATCGAACTGCAGAAGGTCGCGGAGGAGGCGTTTGGCGAATACCGCGGCGCGCTGGTGGCGATCGAGCCGAGCACCGGCGACGTGCTGGCCTACGTGTCGCGTCCCGGCTACGACCCCAACCTGTTCGTCGACGGCATCGATGCGCAAAGCTGGAACGAGTTGAATACCTCGCTGGACAAGCCGCTGATGAACCGGCCGCTGTCGGGTACCTATGCGCCGGGCTCTACCTTCAAGCCCTTTATGGCGCTGGCGGCGCTGGAAACCGGCAAGCGCACCACCGGCCAGGCGATTGCCGATCCGGGCTTCTTCTACCTGGGCACCCACAAGTTCCGCGACGACGTGGTCGGCGGCCACGGCATGGTCGACATGCGCAAGTCGATCGTCGTGTCCTGCAATACCTACTACTACATGCTGGGCCGCGACATGGGCATCGATTTGATCCATGACTTCATGGCGCCGTTCGGCTTTGGCCAGTTGACCGGCATCGACCTGGAAAACGAGAAGAAGGGCGTGCTGCCTTCGCAGGAATGGAAACGCCAGCGCTTCAAGAAGAATCCGGCGGCAGGCAAGTGGGTCGGCGGCGATACGATTTCGGTGTCCAACGGCTCCGGCTACAACAACTACACGCCGCTCCAGGTGGCGCACGCGGTGGCCAACCTGGCCAATAACGGCGTGGTAATGAAGCCGCACCTGGTCAAGATCATCGAAGACGGCGGCACCCGCAAGCGCGCGCTGACCGTGCCGAAAGAGAGCTACCGCATCCCGCTCAAGCAGGCCAACATCGACTTCATCAAGGATGCGATGGTGGGCGTCACCACCGAACCGGGGGCGACCGGCTACCGCGCCTTCCTGAACGCCGGCTATACCGTGGGCGGCAAGACCGGTACCGCGCAGGTGGTGGCAATCAAGGCCAACGAGAAGTACAACGCGGCGCGCCTGGATGAGCGCTTGCGCGATAATGCCTGGTTCACCGCCTTCGCTCCGGCCGACAAGCCGAAGATCGTGCTGGCGCTGATCGTGGAGAATGCAGGCTTCGGCGGCGCGGTGGCGGCGCCGATTGCGCGCAAAGTGCTGGACTACTGGCTGCTGGGCAAGCGTCCGACGGAAAAGGAAACGACACCGGTGCCGAAGGAAGATGCCGTCACCGTTCCGGTGGAAGACCTGCCCGAGGAGGACGTGGATGCGGCCGCCGAGCGCCGCGCACAGCAACAAGGCCAGGCGGCGGTGCCAGCGGCGCAGCCACCAGCCCCGGCGCCGCAGGCACCTGCACCGGCGGACCAGAAGCCGCCGGCAGGTCCGCCGCGCAAGAAAGATTAAGGAGGCAGCATGCCTATCAATGAAAGGCGTTCACTGTGGCGGCGCATGCGCCCTTATGTGACCGTATTCGACGGCCCGCTGATGTTGGTCATTGTGATGTTGCTGGCCACCAGCCTGGTCGCGCTGTATTCGGCCAGTATCGGCATTCCCGGCAAGATCGAGGACCAGTTGCGCAATATCGCCATGTCCTTCCTGGTGATGTGGTTCGTGGCGAACATCTCGCCGCAAAACATGATGCGCATTGCCTTGCCGGCCTACGCGGTCACGGTGTCGCTGCTGGTGGCGGTGGCGCTGTTCGGTACCATCAAGCTGGGTGCGCGGCGCTGGCTTAACCTCGGCTTCGCGCAGATCCAGCCTTCCGAATTCGCCAAGATTGCGGTGCCGCTGATGCTGGCCTGGTATTTCCAGCAGCGCCACGGCCATATGCGCTGGCACGCCTATGTGCTGGGCGCGGTACTGTTGCTGGTTCCGGTATTCCTGATCGCGCGCCAGCCCGACCTGGGCACGGCGCTGCTGGTGGTGGCCGCCGGCGCCTGCGTGATCTTCCTGGCCGGCCTGGCATGGAAAGCCATCCTGGCGCTGGTGGTGATGGGCGCGGCCTGCCTGCCGGTGGCCTGGTCGATGATGCATGATTACCAGCGCGAGCGGATCATGACCCTGATCGACCCTACCTCGGACCCGCTGGGCAAGGGCTTCCACATCCTGCAGTCGACCATTGCGATCGGCTCCGGCGGCGTGACCGGCAAGGGCTGGACGCAAGGCACCCAGGCGCACCTGGAGTTCATTCCAGAGCGCACCACGGACTTCATTTTCGCCGTGTTTTCGGAGGAATTCGGCCTGGTCGGCAACCTGGTCCTGATGTTCCTCTACCTGCTGCTGATCGGCCGCGGCCTGATGATCGCGTCGGGCGCACCCAACCTGTTTACGCGCCTGCTGGCGGGCGCGATCACGATGATTTTCTTCACCTATGCCTTCGTCAACATGGGCATGGTGAGCGGCATCCTTCCGGTAGTGGGCGTGCCACTGCCGTTCATAAGCTACGGCGGCACTGCGCTGCTGACACTCGGATTGGCATCGGGCATCCTGATGTCGATCCAGCGACATAGAAAGCTGGTGCAAACTTGAAGAAGCACGCAATCCGACTCCTGCCGCTTGCGGCAGCCGCCCTGCTGGCCGCTTGCGGCACCACGCAGACCGACTCCGCTTCGCGCAAGCAGCCCTCGCCGGTGACGGCCAAGCCGCAACCCGGCATTCCGGTGCTGCCGGCGGCCGGCTCCGGGCGCGGCGCCTACTACCAGGACGATGGTCCGGGCGATAACCCGCCTGCCGGCCTGATTGAAACGCCGGATGCGGAAGTGCGCAACGATCCGCTGGCGCCTTACTCCAACCGTCCGTATGTTGTCTTCGGCAAGACCTACAAGCCGATCCCCTTGGGTTCGGACTTCAAGCAGCGCGGCCCGGGTACCTGGTATGGCAAGAAGTTCCATGGCCAGCGTACTTCGTCCGGCGAAATCTACGATATGTACAAGATGACGGCGGCGCACCCGACGCTGCCGATTCCATCTTATGCACGCGTGACCAATGTCTCGAACGGCAATTCGGTCGTGGTGCGCATCAATGACCGCGGGCCGTTCCATTCCACCCGCATTATCGACGTCTCCTACACGGCGGCGCTGAAACTTGGCCTGCTGGTCAATGGAAGCACCCAGCTCGAGGTGGTGCACCTGCCGCCGGCCGAAATCGACCGCATGATCGCGGCGCGCAAAGCTGGCGGCAGTGCAACGGCAACGGCTTCCGTGGCGAGTGCGCCGGCACCGCAGAGCATGCCGAAGGCGGCGCCGATGCTGGCATCTTCGAACGGCGACGAAGCCAAGCCTGTCCTGCTGGGCGGGGCGGGCGAGCAGGGCTTCTACCTGCAACTGGGTTCGTATGCGCGCGAAGATGGCGCCGACGGCCTGCGCAAGCGGCTGGAAGCCAGCGACGCCGGCCTGAAACTGGACGTGGAGCAGGCGGGCAAGTTCTATCGCCTGTTTGCCGGCCCTTATGCGAGCCGTGAAGATGCGCAGGCAGCCGGCAAGGCGCTGCCTTCAAGCCTGAAGCTGCGTCCGATCGTTATCGAGCGGTAGTACAGGAACGGCTTTCCTGTTCCGGGAACTTGGCGGCGACCTTGGCGATGCGCGCCTTGGCGTCCTCGCTGATATCGCGGAACTGGAAGTACACCTGCTTGCTGTTGGCGTAGCGCGGCGTCACGCGGGCCGTTTGCACGCCTTGCTTGACCAGCGCGGCCAGTTGCGCCTGCGCGGCCGCTTCAGTGCGGAACACGCCCAGCGAGATGCCCCACTTCAGCGGCGAGCTGTCGTTCAGGATGAAGAAGTTGGTGACCCCGAGTTCACGCAGCTCGTCGGCCTTCTTTTCGGCGGCGGCGCGGCTGGCCTGCGGCGGGATGTGCACGATGTAGCTCGACACTTCCTGCTCGGCCACGTTGCGGCGCTGCTGGCGGTCGCCCAATTCCAGCGGCGCCAGGCGGTTTTCAAACTTGCGCGCCTCGTCCAGCGCGAAGTTGCCCACTTCCACGCAGGCGACGGTGACCGGTTCGTCGCGCGGAACCGGCGGCGGCGGGGCGAGCGCTGCTACCGCGCTTTCGGCCTTGCTGGCGCTGATCAACTGGAGCTTGTCGGCATTCTGCTGCTTTTGCAGGCGCCCAGGTTCGTGCTCGTTGCCGCTGAATTGGCCGAGGTAGCCTTCGCCGTACGCAAACAGCGCAGCGTTAGCGACCAGCAGCAGGGCGAATATCAGTTTCAGCACGGGCACTCCATTCGGGTCAGGCGCTGCGCAGGGCAGCGTGCAGTCCTATCATCACAATGTTTTCGACGTGGCGGTGCGGCACAGGGACCGCTGGCGCAACATAAGGCGCAGCGCCGCCGGAAATAATACATTCTACGGCCTGGTGCAGCTCAAATGCGCGTTCAATCGCGCCGGCTTGCGCGGCCAGGCAGCCGGACAGGATGGCGTCGTCGGTGTTGTCTGCGAAGCCTTCCGGCAGCTTGCCGGGCTTGATCTGCGGCAGCTGGGCGGTGTTTTTCGCCAGCGATGTGGCCATCAGGCCCAGTCCCGGCAGGATCATGCCGCCCAGGAAAGTGCCGTCGGCGGTGATGGCGTCGATGGTGGTCGCCGTGCCGCAATTGGCAACCACGATGGCCTTGCCCGGGCACAGGGCATGGGCGCCGATGGCGGCGGCGAAACGGTCGCAGCCCAGTTGCGCCGGGTTGCGGTAAGCGTTGCGGACGCCGGCGCGCTGCGGGACCGAGGCGAACCATTCGATGGCTTGCAACGGGATCTGCAGCTGCGGCGCGGCCAGCCAGCCTGCCAGCATGTCGCGCACGGCCTGGCCGGCCACGTTGGCGATCAGCACGCGGCCAATGGCAGGCGCGCTAGCTGGATGCGCAGTGGCCAGTGCGGCAGTGAGGGCGGCCGGGAAATCGGCGGCATCGGCGTGCATATGCGCGCCTTGTGCGAGCCAGTCGCCAAGCGCGGCGCCGGGCGCGGCGAGCGCCCATTTGATGCGCGTATTGCCGGCGTCGATCAGGAGGTCGTAGTTCATTGGGCAAGCCTTAGTGAAACGTCGCCCGACAGCACGGCCACGCGGCCGGACGGCGTGTCGAGCAGGAGTCGCCCCTGGTCGTCCACGCCTGCCGCCAGGCCTTCCTGCTGCACTGCGCCCTGGTCGAGCAGGCGCACCGGCTGCCCGCGCCACGCCTGCAGCGCGTTCCAGCGCTCGGTGAAGGCGGCAAAGCCGGTATCGTCGAACTCCGCCAGCACCGCGCACAGGCGGCTGAGCAGTTGCGCCAGCAAGGCATTGCGGTCCATCTGCGCCAGCCAGGGCGCGGAAGAGACTTCGCGGCCGATGGCCGCTTCCATTTCGTCCGGCATCAGCAGGTTCATGCCGCAGCCGATGACGGCCCAGATGGTGCCATCCGGCGCAGCCTGGGTTTCGACCAGGATGCCGGCCAGCTTGGCGCCATCCTTCAGCATGTCGTTCGGCCATTTGAGCTGGACCGGCACGCCCAGGCCATTCACGGTTTCGGCCAGCGCCACCCCGACCGCCAGCGGCAAGCCCACCATGCGGTGCAGCGGTGCGCGGAAGGGCCAGGCGACGGAGAAAGTCAGCGATGCGCCCGGCGCGGAAAGCCAGCTGCGGCCGGCGCGGCCGCGGCCTGCGGTCTGGCGCTCGGCTACGCGCAGCACGGGGCCGCGCAATGCCGCCGGCGACTGCGCGGCCGAAGGCACGCGCGCCAGCAAGTCGGCATTGGTGGAGCCGGTTTCGTCCACCACTTCAATGGCGACGTGGGATGCGCTGTCGGCAACCAGCGCGCGGATCGCCGGGACGGCGAGAGGTGTTGCATTCATGTGCTGCCCTTGCGCGCCTTGTGCGGCGCCTTGGCGAAAGCGCGGTCGAACAGCCAGTTCGGCAGCATGCGCAGCAAGCGTGCAATCATGCCTGCGCCGAAGGGAATGACGCGGTAGCTGTCGCCACGCTCGATGCTGCGCGCTGCAGCCGCTGCGAAATCGGCCGGCTGCATCAGGAACGGCATCGGATACTTGTTCTGCTGCGTCATCGGCGTATCGATATAGCCCGGCGCAATGGTGACCACCTTGATCGCGCTGCCGCGCAACTCGACCCGCAGCGCTTCGCAATATACACGCACCGCAGCCTTGGAGGCGCTGTAGGCGCCGCCGCCCGGCAGGCCGCGCACGCCGGCAACGCTGCCAATGCCGACCAGGCGCGCCGGCGATCCCTGTGCCCGCATCGCGGCGATGAATGGCGAGAAGGTCGCCACGGTTGCGGTGACGTTGGTGGCGACAATGGATTCGAAGACCGGCAAGTCTTCCGGCAATTCGGTGATGGTGCCGTGCGAGATGCCCGCGCTGGCGATGACGATGTCGCAGCCGCCGGCATAAGCGAGGAAAGCTTCTGCCGCGTTGCGCAGCGCCGCATGGTCGGTGACGTCGGCCGCGTAGCAGCGGTGGCGTTCCGGATTGGGGAGGGAGGCGGCAAGCGCCTGCAGCGCATCCGCGCGGCGTCCCAGCAGGCCAAGGGTGCAGCCTTGCGCGGCGTAGTGTGCCGCCAGTGCTGCCCCGATGCCGCTGGAGGCGCCGGTAATGAAAACGCGCTTCAAAGCTTTACTTCTTCTCCGCCTTTGCCTTGGACACGAGGAAGTCCAGCACGGTCAGCGCATTGGCGTGCTGCTGGGCCTCGTTAGGCACAGGCTTGATGCTCTTGTTTGCCTCGGCAGGGGAGGTCATGTACTTGCCATCGACCACCAGCATCGGCCAGTAGTCGACGCGGTAATCGCCCATCATGCGTTCCGTGCGGCGCACTTTGGCAGCCACGCCGAAGCTGTTATAGGCATCGGTAAATTTCGCCTTGTCGATGCCGTTGCTGGCGGCCCAGGCAATCACTGCCTCATCGTTGCGCAGCGAATTGCCTTGCTCGTGCATGGCGTTGAACACTTTCGCGTGGTTCTGTTCGACCAGTCCCAGGGCCTCCAGCGCGAAGAACAGCTTTTGCTGCGGCAGCACGGACGGGCCGCGGCTCACATGGATGCGCTTGAAGACCACGTTGTCGCCCTGCTTCTTGACCCAGGCAGCCATGGCCGGTTCCAGCGCATAGCAGTGAGGGCAGTAGTAAGCGAAGAACTCGATGACTTCGACCTTCTTGCCGGTATCGACCGCTTGCGGCTCTGGCAGCACGACATAATCGGTGCCGGCTACCGGGGCTGCCGGAGACGCACCGGCACTGAAGGCCACACCGCACAAGACCACGGCCAGGATCTGCTTAAACAGTTTCATCGCTCGGACTTCCCTTATTTTTGATTGCGGACGACGGCAACATCGATGCCGTTCTCAGACAGCTTGGCGCGCACCTTGTTCATGGCTTCCACCTGGGTGAAAGGACCCATGCGCACGCGGTGCAGCACGCCGGCGTCGGTGGCGCGGTCGGACACCGTGGCCTCGAAGCCCAGCAGGGCCAGCTTGGCGCGGGTGTTCTCGGCATCGCCGACTTCGCGGAAGGCGCCGGCTTGCAGGTAATACACGAATTTGTCTTCGCCAGGCAGGGCAGGCGCCGGGGCGGCTGCCTGCGCCGGTGGCGCAGCGCTATTGACCGGTGGCGGCGCTGCCGGCGAGGTGGTGGCCGGCGCCGGCGTTGGCGCCGGGGCTGGCGCGGCAGGCGCCTTGGCCGGAGCCTGGCCCTGGGCCTGGATGCTGTCCACTACCTTTTGCAGCTGATCGGCCGGAGCCTGCTTCGGCGTTTCGCGCTCGAATTCGCTGTTCGCCTTCTTCACTGCATCCTTGCTGCCGTACATTGGCTTGTTCGGATCGGCGATCTGGCCCGATGCTTCATCGGTCGGCTTGCCGTTCTTCGGCGCCTTGTCGGTGAAAGGCGTCTGGCCCTTGGTGATGCTCAGGGCGACGACGACGGCAATGACCAGGCCGATGACCAGGCCGATGATGAAGCCAACTAAGGTATTACCTTCTTGCTGACGCGGAGAAAAGCGCAGGGAGCGAAAAGCCATGTGGACCTTACATTTGGTTAGGAGCGGAAACGCCGATCAGTGCCAGGCCGTTGCGCAGCACCTGGCGGGTGGCAACCATCAGGGCCACGCGGGCCAGCTTGGTTGCTTCGTCTTCCACCAGCACTTTCTCGGCGAAGTAGAACGAGTGCAGGGCGGCAGCCAGGTCGCGCAGGTAGAACGCTACCTGGTGCGGGCCCAGTTCGGCCTGGGCGCGGGCCAGCACTTCCGGGTACTGGGCCAGTGCGGCCAGCAGGGTGGCTTCGGTTGGCGCGGTCAGCGGCGACAGGTCGACATTGGCCACGGAAGCTTCGTCGCCGCCCCAGTTCTCCAGCATGCGGCAGATACGCGCGTGGGCATACTGCACGTAATAGACCGGGTTTTCGTCCGAAGTCTTGAGCGCGACGTCGACGTCGAACACGAATTCGGTGTCGGCTTTGCGCGAGATCAGGAAGAAGCGCACGGCGTCGCGGCCCTTGGTGATGTCGCCGCCGCCGGACCATTCGATCAGGTCGCGCACGGTGACGTAGGAGCCCGCACGCTTGGAGATCTTCACCTCGGCGCCGTCCTTCATCACGGTGACCATCTTGTGCAGCACGTAGTCAGGGAAGCCCTGCGGGATGCCCAGGCCGACGGCTTGCAGGCCGGCGCGCACGCGGGCGATGGTGCCGTGGTGGTCGGAACCCTGGACGTTGATCGCCTGGGTGAAGCCGCGCTGGAACTTGACGATGTGGTAGGCGACGTCCGGCACGAAATAGGTGTAGCCGCCGTCGGTCTTGCGCATCACGCGGTCCTTGTCGTCGCCGTAGTCGGTGGTGCGCAGCCACAGCGCGCCGCCGTCTTCGTAGGTGTGGCCGTTGGCGACCAGCGCCTCGACGGCCTTTTCCACCTTGCCGTCGGAGTACAGCGACGATTCCAGGTAGTAGTTGTCGAACTTCACGCCGAAGGCTTGCAGGTCGATGTCCTGCTCGTTGCGCAGGTAGGTGACCGCGAAGGCGCGGATGTTTTCGATGTCTTCCACGTTGCCGGAGCCGGTTACCGGCTGGCCGTCGGAGGCGGAAACGGTCTTTTTGGCCAGGAAATCGGCGGCGATATCGGCAATATAGTCGCCGTTGTAGGCCGATTCAGGCCATTCGGCGTCGCCCGGCTTGAAACCCTTGGCGCGGCACTGGACCGAGGTGGCCAGGGTCTGGATCTGGACGCCGGCGTCGTTGTAATAGAACTCGCGGGTGACCTTGGCGCCTTGCGCTTCGAACAGCGAGGACAGGGCGTCGCCCAGTGCCGCCTGGCGGCCGTGGCCCACGTGCAGCGGGCCGGTCGGATTGGCGGAGACGAATTCGATGATGACGTTCTTGCCCGCCAGGGATTCGCTCTGGCCGAAGGCGGCGCCTTGCTGCAGCACGGTCTTGACCACGGACTGCTTGGCGGCGTCGGTTACGCGCAGGTTGATGAAGCCAGGGCCGGCGATTTCGGCGGAAGCGACCAGCTGCTTGCCGGCCGGGTTTTCCTGGACGGCGGTGACGATCTTCTGCGCCAGTTCGCGCGGGTTCATCTTGAGCTGCTTGGCCAGCTGCATCGCGATATTGCAGGCGACGTCGCCGTGCGAGGCGTCGCGCGGGCGCTCCAGCACCACGTTGGCTTTAACGTCGGAACCTTCCAGGATCGGCGCGAGGGCGGCCTGGAACAGGGAAATGATCTCTTGCTTTTGTTGGGCGAGCATGTGAATAGCCGGGAACGTCTGAAAGAGGAACATTATACTTGTTTGCAAGAACGGGTAAATCAGGGGGAAACAAGGGGTTAGGGGGCTTAACCCGGGTACAATCTTGGTTTTCACAGATTTACCGCGATGAATACGGCCGCCCGGCCGTGCCGCCGGCTGGCGGGCGCGATGACAGGATTGCAATGACTAAGAAAGAGCGCCCAACTTTATCCCTCAAACCCAAGGCTAAACCGGCTAAACCGGCAGCACCGGCGGCCAAGGCGCCTCGTGCGCAGGGGGATGGCGGACAGCGCTCCGCTGGTTCGGACCGCCCGCGTACCGCCGGCCCGCGTCCGGCCGGCCAGCCGCGCGGCGAATCAGCACCACGGGCCAATACGCCGCGTCCAAGCGGCGAGGCCGCCCAACGCGGCTTCGGAGCACGTCCTGACCGCGAAAATCGTGGCGAAGGCCGCAGCGAAGGCCGTGCCGACCGCGATCAGCGCAGCTTTGCGCCGCGTTCGGACCGGGAAAACCGCGGCGAGGGCCGCGACGACCGTGGCCAGCGCAGCTTTGGTCCGCGCGCAGGCGGCGAAAGCAGCCGCAATGAAGGCCGTGGCGAAGCAGGCCAGCGTGGTTTCGGCCGGCGCGAAGGCGCCGATTTCCGCAACGATTCGCGTTCGGATCGCGGACAGCGTGATTTTGGCCGCTCGGCAGGCGGCGAAGGTGCAGCTTCCGGCTCGCCTTGGGCAGCCCGCAAGCCTGCGGCGCGTGGTGCAGACGCACCGGCGCCACGTGCGCAAGCCAAGCCGGCCATCCGCGAAAGCCACCATCGCGACCTGAAACCTCGCGTACAGACCGACTTCCAGTCCGAACTGAAACAGGACTCGCTGGCCTTTGCGATCCTGGGCGCAGCAACCACCGCAGTGCAGGTCCAGCAGGGCACGGCATTGCCGCAGGCCCTGGCAGCCGTATTCGCAAACAACGACGCCATCCCGCAAGCCCGCGGCGCAATCCAGGACATCGCCTACCGCGCCATGCGCCAACTGGCCCTGAGCGAAATCCTGGTCGGCCTGATGGCGCCAAAGGCCCCGGATCCGATGGTCCAGGCGCTGCTCTCAGTCGCCCTGCCTCTGATGCACCCGGCCGACGGCAGCCCGGCCCCCTACGAAGCCTTTACGGTTGTCGACCAGGCCGTCACCGCCGCCGGTTCCCACCCGGACACCGCGCGCGCGAAAAACATGGTCAACGCGTTGCTGCGCCGTTTCCTGCGGGAGAAAGAAGAACTGCTGGAAGAAGCCCTGCAGCAGCCGGAAGCCAAATATAACTACCCGCAATGGTGGATCGACTCCGTCATCACCGCCTACCCGAAAGACTGGGAGCAAGTGCTGGCCGCCGGTAACAAGGCCCCGCCGCTGACGCTGCGCGTGAACACGCGCCGCACCACGCTTGTCGACTACCTGGCGCGCCTGGCGGCGGAAGGCATCGAAGCCACCCAGGTCGGCGACTTCGCCGTGCGCCTGGCCAGGCCGGTGCCGGTGCACCAGATCCCGGGTTTCGACCAGGGCGACGTCTCGGTGCAGGACGCCGGCGCGCAACTGGCTGCGCCTTTGTTGGACGTACAACCCGGCATGCGGGTGCTGGACGCCTGCGCCGCCCCGGGCGGCAAGACTTGCCATATCCTCGAGCTGGCCGATGTCAATTTGACAGCATTGGACGCCGATCCGAAGCGGCTGCAGCGCGTGCAGGAAAACCTCGACCGCCTGCAACTGCAGGCAAAGCTGCAGCCGGCGGAGGCCCAGGCCGACGGCTGGTGGGACGGCCAGCCGTTCGACCGCATCCTGGCCGACGTGCCTTGCACCGCCTCCGGCATCGTGCGCCGCCACCCGGATATCCGCTGGCTGCGCCGCAAGAGCGACACCCGTCAACTTGCAACACTTTCGTCGCAAATTCTCGACAACCTTTGGAAAATGCTCGCCCCCAATGGTAAATTGCTGTTCGTGACATGTTCGTTGTGGCCGCAGGAGTCCGAGGCGCAGGCGGCCGCTTTCGCGGTGCGCAACCGCGCCACCCGCCTCGATGCGCCGGGCCAATTGCTGCCTTTGGGCGGCGCCGGGCAGGATCACGATGGTTTGTTCTACGCATTGTTCCGGAAAGATGCGTAACCCTTTGACGAGCACCAGGCAAGTGATCCAAAGATTTCTCCGACTCCTTTGCTGGCAGTTGCTGTTGACGCTTGCGTGTGCGTTGCCGCACGCCGCCCACGCCTCCGACGAGACGGTGGAGATCACGCGCGCCTATATCGAGGCGGCGGAAGAGGGGTATCGCCTGTCCTCCGCCTACTCCTTTGAGCTGAGCCACGGCCTGGAAGACGCCGTCCAGTCGGGGGTATCGCTGCACTTCACCACCGAAATCAGTTTCACCCGCCCGCGCTGGTACTGGTTCGACGAAAAAGCCGTCACCGCCAAGCGCACCCATAAATTGTGGTACGACGTGCTGACGCGCCAGTACCACGTCAAGATCATCGGCTCGGTTGCCCAGCCTTTCCAGACGCTGGACGAAGCCCTGTTTTTCATCCGCCGGCCCACCCGCTGGGTAGTGGCACCGCGCGGCGCCCTGAAGGTGGGCGAAACGTATAACGTGACCCTGCGCATGGGCATGGACAAGGATTACCTGCCCAAACCGATCCAGGTCAACGCCTTCAACAACAGCGAGTGGCGACTCTCGTCAAGCAAAAAAACCTTCCAGTACAGGGCCGAGTAAGTGACATCTGCCCTCAGGTACCTGTTTGTCGTCGCGGGAGCGATCTGCAGCATTTTGCTGTTCCTGCTTGCATCGGCTTCCGACAACTCCGGCTTCTTCGACCGCTATTACGGCTGGCTGCTGGGACTGAACGCATCGGTCGCAGTGGCGCTGGTGCTGCTGGTCGGCGTCTCCCTGTTCCGGCTTTATTCGCGCTACAAGAGCGGCAAGTTCGGTTCGCGCCTGATGACGCGGCTGGTGGTGCTGTTTGCCGCCATCGGCGTGTTGCCCGGCCTGGTGATCTTCCTGGTGTCGGTGCAGTTCGTGTCGCACTCCATCGATTCCTGGTTCAACGTGCGCGTGGAAGAAGCGCTGGACGCCGGCCTGGACCTGGGCCGCTCGGCACTGGACGAATCGCTGGCCGAACTGGAGGCGCAGGCGCGCGGCACCGTGCGCCAACTGGCCGAAGACCCGTTCTATGCCGCGCCGGCGACGCTGGCGCGATTCGTGCGCCGTCATCCCGGCACCCAGAGCGCCATCATCGTCGATGCCGACGGCGGCCTGATTGTGTCCGCCATGGGCGAGCGCCGCATCAACCTGTCGGCCGACCTGCCGAGTGCGGTGATGCTGAACAAAGCCAAGGACGAGCCGTCCTATGCCGCCTACGAAGGCGGCGGCGAACTGCGCGACGATCGCGTCGGTGCACCGCAACCGGCGCCGCTCGACGCCAACAGCGTGCTGCGCCTGCGCGTGCTGATGGCCATTCCCGATCCGGTGCAGCCGTCCGGCGCGCACCTGGCGCCGCGCTACCTGCAAATCATCCAGGCCGTGCCGCAGAAGCTTGCCAGCAATGGCGAAATGCTGCGTACCGCCTTCTCGGAATACAAGGAACGCTTCGTGGCCCGCGTCGGCCTGCGCAAGATGTATATCGAAACGCTGACACTGACCCTGCTGCTGGCAGTGTTCGGCGCCATCGCCGCGGCCTTCCTGATCGCAAACGACCTGGCGCAGCCGCTGCTGCTGCTGGCCGAAGGTACCCGCGCCGTGGCAGAGGGCGACCTGTCGCCGCGCCCGATCGTGGCCAGCTCGGACGAACTGGGCACGCTGACCCAGTCCTTCAACACCATGACGCGCCAGCTATCCGAAGCGCGCAGCGCCGTTGAACGCAATCGCATCGCACTGCAGAACGCCAAGGCCCACCTGGAGTCTGTGCTGGCCAATATGTCCGCAGGCGTGATGGTGCTGGATTCCGAATTCCGCCTGGTCACCTGCAACGACTCGGTCGAGCGCATCCTGCAGCATGCCGGCGTAACCCTGATCGGCCAGCCGCTGGCCGAAGTGGAAGGCATGCAGGAATTCGCCGCCGCCATCATCAACGCCTTCTCGGCACAGTCGGCGCAGACCGCGGCCGGCCGCAACCTGCAGCGCCTGCACTGGCAGCGCCAGATCGAGATTCCGCGCCAGCCTGGCAGTCCTGAAGACGACGAACTGGTTCTGCTGACGCGCGGCTCGCGCCTGCCGCTGGAAACCGGCACCGGCTACATCGTCGTGTTCGACGATATCACCGACGTGATCTCGGCCCAGCGCTCGATCGCCTGGGGCGAAGTGGCGCGCCGCCTGGCCCATGAAATCAAGAACCCGCTGACGCCTATCCAGCTGTCAGCCGAACGCCTGCAGATGAAGCTTGAATCCAAGCTGGCGGGCCCCGATGTGGAATTGCTCAACAAAGCCTCCACCACCATCGTCAACCAGGTCGCCGCCATGAAACGCATGGTCGACGACTTCCGCGATTACGCCCGCACCCCGCCCGCCGTGCTGCAGCCGCTCGACCTGAACACGCTGGTCGAGGACATCCTGCACCTGTACGTGAGCGGGGAGGGCCACGACATCATCCACGCCAACCTGGCGCCGGCCCTGCCCATGATCCTGGGCGACGAGACACAATTGCGCCAGGTGATCCACAACCTGCTGCAAAATGCGCAGGACGCGCTGCAGGAGCATCCTCCTGTGGATGGCGAACCGCGCATCGACGTGGTCACGGAGGGCATCATCTACCAGAGCGCGGACGGCGGCACACGTATTGCAGTGCGGCTCTCAATCTCGGACAATGGCCCCGGTTTCATGCCGAAGATCCTGGCCAATGCGTTCGAGCCGTACGTGACGACGAAGGCCAAGGGCACCGGTTTGGGCCTGGCGATGGTGAAAAAGATTATCGAGGAACACGGGGGCCGGATCGATATCCAGAACCGTGACGATAGTAGTGGTGCGTCGGTGCTGATTTTGCTGTTAAAGTTGGCGTCGGTGTAGTTGGCATAATATTGTTGGACTAATAAAATCATTGTCGTGCCGACAGGTATAGAATGCCTGCGTAGAGAGCGATAAAAATGAGGGAAGGGGCAAGGGATACATGGCAAACATTCTCGTAGTTGATGATGAAATGGGCATCCGGGAGCTGCTCTCGGAAATCCTGGGCGACGAAGGTCATGCGGTCACGCTGGCGGAGAACGCCCAGCAGGCGCGCCAGGCCCGCGCCGCCGGGGCGCCCGACCTGGTCCTGCTCGACATCTGGATGCCGGACACGGACGGCGTTACGCTGCTCAAGGAATGGCAGCGCGATGGCTTGCTGACTATGCCGGTGATCATGATGTCCGGTCACGCGACCATTGATACCGCGGTAGAGGCGACCCGCATCGGAGCCATGAATTTCCTGGAAAAGCCGATTGCGATGCAAAAGCTGCTGAAGGCGGTGCAGGCTGGCCTGAGCCGCGCGCAGGAAGCCGTGCGAGCGCCGGTGATGGCGACGCGCCCGGTGATGCCGGCGCCGGTCGAGGAAACCAGTTTTGGCCAGGCGCAGGTGACGCAGCAGCCGGTGGCCCACAACCTGGGCATGGCGCGCGCCGTCAATGGCGACAATCCGATCTTCAACCTGTCGTTCGACCTGCCGCTGCGTGAAGCACGCGACGCCTTCGAGCGCATGTACTTCGAACACCACCTGGGCCGCGAAGGCGGCAGCATGACCCGCGTGGCCGAGAAGACCGGGCTGGAACGCACCCACCTGTACCGCAAGCTCAAGCAGCTGGGCGTGGAGCCCGGCAAGCTGTCCAAGAAAAACCAGGCTTGATTCCGACCACCCTGGTAACAGGCCTGACGGCCGCAGCGCGTGAAAACGCGATTGCGGCCGTTTTGTCGCCTGGCCACGCCACGGCCATCATCCTGGAAGGTTTGGCCGACGGTAATTCTCCTTTGGTGTATGATGAAAGTGACCCTGCAGCATGGCAGCCGCAGGTTCACCGCATCGCCCCCGGCTGCCTATGCTGCGCCGGTAATCTTGTCTTACGTGTTACATTGAATCGTCTCTTGCGCCGTCCCCCGGCGCAGCTCTTTATCAGCCTGGCTGATGCCACCCACGTGGACAGCTTGCGCGCCATGCTTGCCACGGCCCCTTACGACGCCCTGCTGCGCCTGGAGCCGGTACTGAACGCTTGAAAATGGCCAGGACAGCCCCATCTCGGTTTGGAAACGAAACGTGAAGGAAGCCATATGAACCTCATTTACAACAGCGAGCAATACAGTGTTGTCGAATTTGGCGCAGACCGCAGCCTGGAAGCCTTGCGCTTCGGCGGCTACGAGATTGTCGACAAAGGCGGCAAACGCGAAATCTTCATTGCCGGGGTCATGGCGCAGAACTTCCGCCGCGACGTTAACGAATTGATTGCCAGCGAGCCCACCATCGAGGAGATCGATGACTTCCTGGGCAACTATGAAGCACTGATGAGCCAACCAGTGCTGCTGCACTAAGTTCTATTGCATCCTTCCGTGGAGCGCTCCCTTGCTCCACCATGGGCAGCCATGCCGGTGCTGCCCGGTTCTCTTTCTCCGACTTTCGCAGGATTGTTCAAAGCTTGTTTAGCTGGCATAGTTGCGCTTTATAAATTGCCAACGATTTCAAGCGCACAAGATGAAACAAGCAAGCGAGGGGAAATACCTCAAGGTATTGATACGGCGCCTGTTCATGTCCTTCGGCCTTTTGACGCTGGCATTGACTGCTGCTGCCGTTGAACCGAGCTATCCGCGCGAACTTTCGCTGTGGAAGGAGATTAGCATCCCTTCGGGCACCAACCAAGGTGCCAGGATGGTTTGGGAATTTGCTGCCAATTACTCGATGCATGAGTGGCGCGTGTATGTCGAGGAGGGAAAGGTTAGTGCCAGGCTGGTTTCCCCCATGAAGTTCGAAAAAGGCGAGCGCCCGCCGTTCACTCCGAAGGGCTTTGAGTTCAGGCAAGGAGATGCGTTCAAGCGCGTGGACGACGGTTGGCTCATCGGCTTCAACCGCGGCGAGTTCGGCGCATCGCTTCACTGGATTAGCGCTGACGGCAGACGCGAATACAAGATCTCAGACCATCAAGTGGTCGACTTCATCACCTTGCCCGATGGGGTGTACGCAATCGAAGGGCTGGCGCATTTGGGCATGAGCGGTGGCTCAGTCATTCGCATTGCGCGCGAGCCCGGGCAGCTTTACTGGATGGCGACTCCAGTCACTAAGCTCCCTTTTGCACCATATGCCGTGTCGGTACGTCGCGATAATTCAATGCTGTTGACGCTTTCAGATGCGCTCGTGTCCATCGATGCAGAGCACAATATCGTCAGCCTACTGGAGAAGGCGCCATGGACCGGCCTTTATCCGAATTCCTCGGTGCTTTCCAGCGATGAGCAGAAGCTATATATCGGTATGCGTCAGTATGTAGGGGAATTTGATATTAATTCCAAGAGGTTGCGCCTTCTCGTTCCCGCGGATTCTTTCGTGAACAAGCTTCCGAAGGACCAGGAGCGGCAAATTTACAAACAATACGGCCGATAATTATGCCAGTCCTCGGATTCAGTCATTACAACTTGTGCGCACCGCGAGCGCTGCTTGATGAATTGCGCGATTTTTATTGCGACCTTGTGGGACTTGAAGTCGGACAGCGGCCACCATTCCGCAGCTTCGGTTACTGGCTCTATGCTGGCGGACACGCCGTATTGCACCTGTCCGAGGCCGGGCCGGATGAAGTCCGGCCTGCTTTGCCATCCGGCACGTTTGACCACGCAGCTTTTCGCTGCAGTGATCGCGCGGCGTATGAGAGCAAGCTTACCGCTCGGGGAATCCGGTACCGGGTATCACATGTCCCGGCTACGCAGCAGATCCAGGTATTCCTTACTGACCCGGCAGGAAATGGGGTAGAGCTGAATTTTGAAGAGCGGGGCACCTGAGCCGAAAATTATGACAAAACAACCAACCACATTGGCGCTGCTGTTTGCAGCGCTGGCTATCTCCAGCGCGGGCGCTCAAACCACAATTGAGAAGGCAGAGCGCGACGAGCTTGCCTTCGTGCAGTCCGACGATCCGTCTATGAAACGGGCGTTTGAAAAAGCGCGGGCGACCCTGGACAATTTCCTTCGCATCGCATCGGCACCTGCTCCCGGAACGTCGAGTTATGCCTTGAAGGTTAAGGTATCTGATGGACAGAGCACCGAGTATTTCTGGGTTAGCGACTTTGAACGGTCCGGCAACCAATTCACCGGCACGCTTGCTAACGAACCGCGCATGGTGAAGAAATTCAAGAATGGGCAGCGAATTCAGTTTGGGCGAAACATGATCGTTGACTGGACATATACCGATGCATCGAGGAAGAAAATGCTCGGCAACTTCACCGCCTGCGCACTCTTGACGAAAGAGCCTCCCGACGAGGCCAGAAAATTCAGGCAGATGTATGGACTCGATTGTGACTGACACCTGGGCGCTGATGGAGACCACATGACTTCTGCATACTACGATCCAGAGTCTGCTCCCGATCCAAACGAATGGCTTGCGTTGCCAGAGGGAGAACGTATCCGGCTTGTACGGAGCTACCACGTCGCCAGGAAGCTAAGAGCGCCGAGTATGAAGGCTCATGCCGCTCTCCATGTCGTAATAGAGAATCAGCTCGCGTCTGGCTATGGGCCCAGCAAACGAGCCGTCGCGCGCCTGTTGTCGGACGGTTTGTCGAGGCATGATGCGCTACATGCCATTGCATCCAGGTTGAATGAGGCGATCGAACGGTTGGAATCCGATGGTTGGAAAGCAACTGGAGACAAGTGATGGAAGCCGAAGAAAGCGCAATCCGCGAGGTGCATGCGATGTGGGTCAAGGCGGTCAATGCGGCAGACCTTTCCAGCCTGCTTGCCATCATGACCGAGGATGTGGTGTTCCTGAATCCCGGAGAGGCGCCGCTTGGCAAGGACGGCTTTTCGGCCAAGTTTACTGGCGCCCATCAAGAGCTTCGCATCACCTGCAGCAGTGAGCTGACAGAGGTGGCCGTTGCTGGGGATTTCGCATACACGCGTAGCGCAGACTATTTGAGTGTGACGCCGCGCTCCGGCGGCGACACGATGCAGCTTGCCGGACAGCGCATGACGATCTATCGCAAGCTTGCCGGCGGCCGCTGGCGCCTGGCGCGCGACGCGAATGCCTTGTCGCCGGTCGAGAGCTTCAATTTCTTTGCTTCGGAAGTTTCGGTGGCGCCGGCCGATGGAATCTGGACAGTCGCATTTGCCGACGCTGTTCATGAGCATTATTTCCTGATTCAACGCGATGTCGAAAACGTGCTTGGGGAGCGTGGCCTCAACGTCCACTACATCGAATTCGGGGACCAGTCGAACTCATGTTACGGCGGAATTGAAAGGGCGCAAGTGCTGCCGGATGCGGTGAAGTTCGAGTTCACACCCGACGCAGCGGCGCGCATCGGCCGGTCGGGGATTGTCGTATCCTTTAGCCTGAGCAAGGCGGGCCGGGCATCGCTGTCGGCTGCCTTGGCGCATATTGTGGAGCATGGGCGCGTCGAAGTATTGTAGACATCGCCCGCCTTACTGCCATGGCCGATAACCAGCAATTTGTTTTATACGGGGCTGCGGCTTCCGGTTCCGTTGCCGTTGAAGCGGCCCTGGCGCTGCTCGAGATCCCTTACCAGGTAATCGAAGCCGAAACCTGGTCGTCCGAAGCAGCGCGCATGCGTGTTGGAGGGCAAAACGCGATGCGGCAAGTTCCCACACTCATCCTGCCTGGTGGCGAAACACTCACCGAGAGCGCGGCCATTCTGATCTGGCTGGCAGATGCTCACCCGAACGCGAAGTTGGCGCCGGGCCCGGCCAATCCCATGCGAGCGCAGTTCCTGCGCTGGATGTTCTTCGTCTCGTCCGCAATTTATTCGCTACACTGGATCAAGCCGGACGTAAGCAGGATTGGTGCGCCGCAAAGCGCCAGGGACGAGGTAGTACACTCGGTTCATGAGCGCATCGCCTTTTGCTGGCGTACCATGGACGCCCAACTCCGTCCTTCCAGGTACCTGCTGGGCGATGCCTTGAGCGTGCTCGATCTCTATGTGGCCGTGATCTCGCGTTTCGGCCCCTGGCGTGAACGTTTCTACCAGGAGGCTCCAAACATGACGCCAGTGATCAAGCGCGTTGACGAGGACCCTCGGTTGAAGGAACTTTGGGAGCGGCGTTTTCTGTCAGTCTAGGCGAACCTGCATCAGGAGGACTCATGAAACGCACGTGGACAATCATTGGCGTCGCCGACGTCGCCAATAGTTTCACCTGGTACCAGACTTTGTTTGGACAGCCCAAGACCGCGCCAGCCCATGAATTCTTTGGGCAGATCCTCGACCCGGATGGCACAGTCCTGCTCTGCCTGCACCAATGGGGATCGCATGATCATCCAACACTGGCCAGTCCTGCTGGCGCGCAGCCCGGCAACGGGCTGTTGCTGTTCTTCCGGGTCGACGATTTCGACGAGGCGCTGGCCGGGGCGCGTAGCCTGGTGGCCAAACTCGAGGAGGAAGTCAGCGTCAATCCAAGCACCGGCACGAGGGAATTCGCACTGCGTGACCCGGATGGCTATTACGTCATGGTGAGCGCATGGGACTGAAGACAAGGCTTACGGAAAAGCTCGAGATCGAGCATCCAATTCTGTTGGCGCCAATGGGCGTCATGGCTGGCGGCAGGCTGGCAGCGGCGGTGACCAATGCCGGCGGCCTGGGCATCATCGGCGCCGGCTATGGCGACGCCGAATGGATCGAGCGGCAATTCGCGGCGGCGGGCGATACGCGCGTCGGCTGTGGGTTTATTACCTGGTCGATGGCACGGGATCCGAAATTGCTGGAGCAGGTGCTGGCCAAGCAGCCGGCAGTGCTGATGCTGTCCTTCGGCGAGCTGGAGCCGCATGCCTCGATCATCAAAGCGCACGGCGTCCCGCTGATCTGCCAAGTGCAAGGCATGAAGTACCTGCGCGAGGCTGTCGATGCCGGCGCCGACATCATCGTGGCCGAGGGCTGCGAGGCGGGCGGCCACAGCGGCCATCGCGGTTTGTTCACGCTAGTGCCTGAAGCGGCCGATTACCTTGCGCAGCATTCGCCTGACACCGTGCTGGTCGCTGCCGGCGGCGTAGGCGATGGGCGGGGACTGGCGGCAGCGATGATGCTTGGCGCAGATGGTGTGCTGGTCGGCACCCGCTTTATTGCAGCGACTGAATCTGAGGCGCCGGAAGGTTTCCGGCAAGCGATCATTCGTTCCGACGGTGACGCGACGCTGAAATCCAATTCGGTTGACGTTGTACGCAGGCGCTACTGGCCCAATGCGGAATTCGTGGTCCGTGTGCTGAAAAACGACTTTGTCACGGCGTGGCATGGGCGCGAGCGCGAACTGGAGAAGTCGATCGATGTCGAATTCGAGCGCTTCTGGGATGCGTTCAGTGCGGGCGATGCTGACAACTCCGGTGTGCTGATGGGAGAGGTTTCCGGCATCATCCAGGACGCGCCGCCCGCTGCACAGATTATCAGGAAGATGATTGCCCAGGCTAGCGCGCTATTGGGCAGGAACCAGTGATGAACCGATCCGTTCGAATTCTCGCCGGTGCCGAGGTTGCGATCAGTTTGTTAAATGCTCGGCGATTTAGCGAGACCAAGCCGAACTCCGCGCCAGCGGGTGAAAACACACAGTGCCACGGCCAACGGCACGAAAATGGTGGGAATGACGCTCACCTGCGTGATCATCCGGTCAAGCGTAAGTGGCTCGGCGCCGTTCAACTGGGCGATAGTATTTCCGACTATGATCACAAAAAGTGCCCAGCCCATGCCCACTACGGATCCAAGCAACATAGCGCTACGGATGGTTCTGTTCAAACACTTGATCGCGACGGCATATCCGGTCGCTGCCATTAGCAGACACAACGGCGCGCAGAGCAGCAACGGTTCGATCAATCTCAAGTTCCAGTAGATCGGGCCGTACTGGCTCCTGCTATAAATCTCATTGCCTTCCAAGAGAATCATAAACAGGATCGGGATAACAGCAAAATAGAGCGCGCCGCGCCAACGCAGGCTGTCCTCGACGATCGATTCATCGTCAAATGTGGAAGCTGGAGCGTTGTAAGGTGAAATCAAGCTAGAATCCGGGTTAAAAGAAAAGCAGCATAACTGGGCCGGATAAGCGGGTCAACAAGCCTGGCGCGGTCTGTCGGAACGAGTCTGATTTACTAAGAATGGACAATCCCCTGATCTATCCAATGGCAGCGCACGTTGCGCTGTCGGCCCTGTTGTATGTCATGCTCACGATCGCCCGTGCTCCCGCGGTCTGGGGTGTGGGGCGGCGCCCCGATGGTTCCAACCCCTTCGCGGAACTTGAGCCGCGCATTTCCGCCAACCTCTCCAACCAGTTCGAATGGCCGCTGTTCTTTTACGCAGCATGCCTGCTGCTGATTGCGCAGCATGCGTTCGATGCTCGCCAGCTTGTGCTGGCGTGGATCTTCGTCGCGGGCCGTGCCGTGCATTCCGGCGTGCAGGTCTTCACCAGGAATATCAGGCTGCGCGGCCTTGTCTTCACGATCAATTTCGTCGCGGTGCTGGGGATGTGGGTCTGCCTGGCTCTATCGACATGGTAAAGTTGTGGGATGTGCCAATTACTTGCGATGAACTGCAATGTCCCGACCGACATTGTGTTCAGTTTCACCGGCTTCGCCCTGCGCGGCGGGCAGACCGATACCCACCATGATGGCTGGGGCATCGCCTTTTTCGAAGGCGCCGGCGTGCGTCATTTCGTTGACCACCAGGCCGCGATCCATTCCCCGATTGCAGAACTGATCAAAAACTACCCGATCAAGTCGAAGAACGTGATCGCGCATATCCGCAAGGCCACGCAGGGCGAGGTCATGCTGGAGAACTGCCATCCGTTCGTACGCGAGCTGTGGGGCCGCTACTGGGTGTTTGCCCACAACGGCGACCTGAAGGAGTTCGCGCCAGTGCTGCATGGGCCGTTCCGCCCGGTCGGCACCACCGACAGCGAGCGGGCGTTCTGCCTGATCCTGCAGGATCTGAGCGAGCGTTTTGGCGATACCTGCCCGCCGCTGCCCATCCTGCGCGCGCAAATCGAAAAGACCGTCCGCAGCATCGCCGGCCACGGCACCTTCAACATGATGCTGTCCGACGGCCGTGCGCTGTTCGCGCATTGCTCGACCCATCTGCATTACATCGTGCGCCAGTATCCCTTCGACACAGTCAAGCTGTCGGACGAGGATGTGAGCGTGGACTTTTCCCAGGTCACGACACCGAACGACCGCGTTGCCGTGATCGTCACCCAGCCATTAACTACTAATGAGCAATGGACTGCGTTCGCTCCGGGCGAGATGAAATGCTTTGTGGATGGCCTGCCGCAGAAACGGGACTTCGAGAAAATTTAACAGACACCGGCAAGATTTGATGCCAAAATGGCAGGACACGTCAGGAATTTCCCTATGATCGACCTTTCCAGCAACGATGCGGCCTCCCAGAGCCTGAAAGTTCGCGAATTTTATCTGGGCCGGCAGCCGATCTTGGACCGGAACCAGGCCTTGTTCGGTTACGAGTTGCTTTTTCGCAACGCTCCGGTTGGGCCTGCCAACATCAATACTTCGGCCCTGTCCGCCACCGCTGCGGTCATTGCGCACGCCGCGCAACTGGGGCTGGAGCGCTCCATTGGCGACGCCATCGGCTTCGTCAACGTCGATTCGGACGCTATCCTGAGCGATATCTTCGGCTTCCTGCCGCGCGAAAAGCTGGTGCTGGAAGTTAGCGCTGCCAATACCCTGGCGCCCGAGGTACTGTCGCGTATGTCGGAGCTGGTCAGCCACGGTTTCCGCTTCTCGCTGGACGACATCAATCCGGATTCGCCGCAGCTGCCTGCGCTGATGCCGATGGTGGAATACGTCAAGCTGTCGATGCGCGGCATGCCGCTGGACGGTCTGGTCAGGCTGGCGCCGCGCATCAAGCAGGATGGCAAGAAGCTGGTGGCGTGCAAGGTCGAGAATCGCGACGAATTCAAGAATTGCCTGGACCTGGGCTGCGACTACTTCCAGGGCTACTACTTCGCCAAGCCGGTCATCATGAGCGGCAAGAAGCTGTCGCCGTCGCAAATGGCGGTGATGGAGCTGATGACCCTGGTGACCTCGGATGCAGACAATGCCGAGATCGAACGCGCCATCAAGAAGGATGTGTCGCTGGCGCTGAACCTGCTGCGCCTGGTGAATACGCCGGCTGTCGGCGCCCGCCAGCGCATCGATTCGCTGAGCCAGGCGGTGCATATCCTGGGCCGCCGCCAGTTGCAGCGCTGGCTGCAGATCATGCTGTACGCAGAGCCGGGCAAGCGCGGTCATTCGATGACGCCATTGCTGATGCTGGCCACCACGCGCGGCCGCCTGCTGGAACTGCTGGCCACCAAACTGCGCCCGGCGCACCGCCATGTGGCCGATATCGCCTTCACGGTCGGCATCATGTCGTTGATGGATACGCTGTTCGGCATCCCGATGAAGGAGATCCTGGCCCAGATCCCGATGGGGGATGAAGTGGGCGAAGCGCTGGTGTTCCGCGGCGGCTTCTTCGGCGACCTGCTCAAGCTGGCCGAATGCATCGAGCGCCTGGAGGATATGGATACCCGCATCTTGCCGGCACTGGCCGACCTGGCGATTTCGACCGAAGAACTGGTGGAACTGGAGATGTCGGCATTCGAATGGAGTGACAACGTGGTGCGATACGCCCTGTAGAGGTGTAAGCATCGATAGCGGCGCCGCAGTAGCGGCGCCGTTTTTTTTCCGGAGGACGAAGAGTGTTAAGTGTCAGTGGGTTGAGCAAGTCTTATGGCGAGCGACGCGCGGTTGATGGCGTTTCGTTCCAGGTGCAGCGCGGACAGACCGTTGGCCTGCTGGGCCCAAACGGCGCAGGCAAGTCGACGACGGTCAGCATGATCTGTGGCTTGATCAAGCCCGATGCGGGCTCCGTCACCCTGGATGGCGAAACGGTGACGCAAGGCGCCAGCGCAGCCAAGCAGAGGTTGGGCCTGGTGCCGCAAGACCTGGCTTTGTATGAGGAGCTGCCGGCGATCGAAAACCTCAAGCTGTTTGGCGCGCTGTACGGCTTGAAGGGTGTGGCGCTGAACAAGCGTGCAGAGGAAGTGCTGGCGCTGGTGGGCTTGTCGGACCGGGCCAAGGACAAGCCTTCTACCTTCTCAGGCGGCATGAAGCGTCGCCTGAATATTGCCGCGGCGCTGCTGCACGATCCGCAACTGCTGATTCTCGACGAGCCGACGGTGGGCGTCGACCCGCAAAGCCGCAACGCGATTTTCGATACGCTGGAAGCGCTGAAGGCGCAGGGCCGCTCCCTGATCTACACCAGCCATTACATGGAAGAAGTAGAGCGGCTGGCGGACCATATCGTGATCATCGACCACGGCAAGGTGCTGGCCGATGCGCCGCCGGCGGAACTGTATCGCCGCCTGCCGACGCAAGCCGCGCTGCAGGTGGAACTGGCGGACACCGATATCCTGCCGGCGGAATTGCTGGTCGCCTCGCTGGCCGGCTTGCCGGGCGTCGCCGGCGTGCGCCGCGATGGCGTCTCGCTGGACATCAGCCTGCACGGCGCCACCCATGCTGCGCCTGTGCTGCGCTGGCTGGACGAACAGGGCCACACGCTGGCCCACTTCGCCACCGCACGCACCAAGCTGGAAGACATCTTCCTTTCCCTGACCGGCCGCACCCTGCGCGACTAAGGAATTCCGATGACAGCAATTATTGCAATGATCCGCAAAGACCTGATCCTCTACCTGAATGACAAGCGCGCGCTGATGCTTAACCTGCTGATGCCAATTGTGCTGGCAGCCTTCTTTGGCTCGTTGTTCGGCGGCTCTGGCAGCGGCAACAACAGCAAGATCGAGATCGGCCTGGTGCAGCAGGACAGCAGCGTGATTGGCCGCAAGGTTGGCGATTCGCTGAAGGCCGACGCCAACCTGTCGGTCAAAGAAATGAGCCAGCAGGAAGCGCAGGACAAAGTCCGCGCGGGCAAGCTGATGGTGGCCGTGGTGATCCCGTCCGGCTTCGGCGATGCGGCTGGCCAGTCGCTGTTCCAGTCCGGCAGCAAGCCGGAACTGCCCGTCTATTACGACCCTTCGCAATCGACCGTGCTGGCGATGGTGAAAGGCTTGCTGACGCAGCATGTGATGCAGGGCGTGACCGGCGAGGTAATGGGCGGCAGTGCGACGGGCGCCAAATTCACCGACGACAGCCTGAAAAGGCTCGAAGCATCTCCCGCGAGCGAAGACAAGGAAGCGCTGGTTGGCTTGCTGGGCAGCCTGAAGAAATTCCAGGAGCGCGAAGCTGCCAAGCCGGCCAAGGAGTCGAGCGGCGGCGGCGGTCTCAGCGTGCCGTTCACCACCAAGGATGAAGCGCTTAGCTCGGGACCGAAGTACAACGGCTACGCACACGCGTTTGCAGGCATGGGCGTGCAGTTCATCCTGTTCATGGGGATCGACGTGGGCATCGGCATCCTGCTGGCGCGCCGCATGGGCATCTGGAACCGCTTGCTAGCGGCGCCGATCACCATGTCGCAAGTGCTGCTTTCACGTGCGCTGTCGGGCGCCATGATTGCTGCGGGATTGATGGTGGCAATTTTCTTTGCTGCGATGCTGATGTTCAAAGTGGAGGTGACCAATGTGGTTGGCTTCGCACTGGTCGTTGTGGCGTTTGCGCTGATGACCGCTTCCTTCGGCCTGCTGATTGCGGCGTTTGGCAAGACGCCGGAAGCGGCAAGGGGGCTGGCGGTTTTCGCGACCTTGATCCTGGTGATGCTCGGCGGGGCCTGGGTGCCGACATTCGTGTTCCCTACCTGGATGCAGCAACTGACCGTTGTGGTGCCGACACGCTGGGCTGTTGATGGGCTGGACGCCATGACCTGGCGCGGACTTGGGATAGATGTGGCGCTGCAGACGGCTGGCGTGCAGCTTGCGTTCGCGGCGGTCTTCGGGGCGCTGGCGATCTGGCGCTTCCGGGTACAAGCACGCTAATCAGACAACGGCATTGGGAATATGAAAAGAATGAAACGATTGAAGATTTTCTTTGCAGTCTCATTCGCAGCCTGCGGCTATATGAATGTTCAAGCCGCACCTTTGCCTGAGGTTGAGCGTTCAAGAATCGAATACAAGTCGCCAGCAGAAGCCTTGACGGCTTTGCGTTTAAAGCCAGGTGTTGAAATAAGTATCCAAGGTGGCTGGACCATTGCTTATGAACCAGCGTCGCATGTGATCTGGTCCTTTGCCCCGGAAAAGCATCCATCATATCCGTCAATGGTTAGACGAGAGATCGTTGCGGAGGACGGCACTGTCTTCGTGAAAATGGATGTGAAGTGCAGGGCAAGCAAGGGCGTATGCGATGACCTAGTGCGGGATTTCAATCAGTTGAATGAGAACATGCGCTTGTCGATTCAATCAGGCGCCAAAGAGAAATAAACTCTATTGGCCAGAAGATTCCTTGCGCGGAGCATCGTGGCAAGCGAACGACTGAACTGGATGTCATGCACCCATTCTTGTACAAAGCTACCCCCGCTGAATTGGCGTTCATCTCTGGCCTTGATTATGGCCAAGACAAAGAGAAGCACTATGCTGAGCTAAGTGAGTTGGTTTTTGCGCGGAACGGCCAATTCAAGGAAGGCGAATTCTGGTTTCCGCTGGAAGTAGTTGAGTTGGGTGCTAACTCCATCAAACCAGGACATGAGCGAGAGTTTGTTATCTGTTGCTTGCTCGTGCTTTCTGCGATTGGCTCTGGCCATTGCTTCGCTCACGATAGAGAGAGCAAATACTCAGCGATCGAGCCGTTGCTTTATCAGTTGTCTGACGAACAGGCAACCATATTACTCGAGGCCTATGCCGCTTGATCGATAACCCAGGGACCAACTGGGCCTGAGGGGGCTGCCATTGCACGAAAAGAGCCTCTCGGGTGAGAGGCTCTGTTGCGATTAGAGGTTCGGCGCCAGCCAGCGCTCCAGCTGGTCCTTGGCGACACCGCGGCGAGAGGCCATGTCTGCCACCTGGTCCTCGTTGATTTTCCCAACGGTGAAGTATTTCGACTGTGGGTGGGCGAAGTAGAAGCCCGACACGGCGGCCCCCGGGAACATTGCGAACGATTCCGTCAGTTCCATTCCGATCTCGTTCGCGTTCAGCACGCGGAAGACATCGGCCTTTACAGTGTGCTCAGGGCAGGCAGGGTAGCCAGGAGCTGGGCGGATGCCGCGGTACTCTTCCTTGATCAGCTGCTCGTTGCTCAGCGCTTCGTCTGCGGCATAGCCCCACAGGTCTTTACGCACGCGCTCGTGCAGGTACTCGGCAAAGGCTTCGGCCAGGCGGTCAGCCAGTGCCTTCAGCATGATCGACGAATAGTCGTCGTGCGCATCTTCAAAGCGTTTCTCGTACTTCTCAATGCCCAGGCCTGCGGTCACAGCGAACATGCCGATGTAATCCTGCTTGCCCGAATCCTTCGGTGCGATGAAGTCAGACAGGCACTGGTTCGGGCGCTGCACGCCATCGATCACAGGCTTCAGGCCTTGCTGGCGCAAGCCGTAGTAAGTAAAGGCCACTTCCGAACGCGATTCGTCGGTGTAGATTTCGATGTCGTCTTCGTTGACCGTGTTTGCAGGCAGCAGCGCGATCACGCCGTTGGCAGTCAGCCAGCGGCCTTCGATGATCTTCTTCAGCAGCGCCTTGCCTTCTTCAAATACTTTCGATGCGGCCTCGCCGACTACTTCGTCGGTCAGGATCGCAGGGAAGGGGCCGGCCAGGTCCCAGGTCTGGAAGAATGGACCCCAGTCGATGTACTCGGCGATCGCCGCAAGGTCCACGTTCTTGAACACGCGGCGGCCGACGAACTTCGGGCGCACCGGTGCAAATTCCAGCTTGGCCTTGTTGGCGCGGGCGGCTTCCAGCGACACGGTCGGCAGCGCCTTCTTGTTGGCGTGCTGTTCGCGGATGCGGGCGTAGTCGTGGTCCAGTTCTTCCACGAACTTGCCGCGTTGCTCGTCGGTCAGCAGCGACTGCGCGACCGAGACGGAACGCGATGCATCCGGCACGTACACCACCGGGCCTTCGTAGTTGTGCGCGATCTTCACCGCGGTGTGGGCGCGGCTGGTGGTTGCGCCGCCGATCAGCAGCGGGATCTTCATCATGCGGAAGTGCTCGTCGCGCTGCATCTCTTTCGCGACGTGGGCCATTTCTTCCAGCGATGGCGTGATCAGGCCGGACAGGCCGATGATGTCGGCGTTTTCCAGCTTGGCGCGCGCCAGGATTTCAGAGGCGGGCACCATCACGCCCATGTTCACGACTTCAAAGTTGTTACACTGCAGGACCACGGACACGATGTTCTTGCCGATGTCGTGCACGTCGCCCTTTACGGTCGCGATGACGATCTTGCCCTTCGGCTTGGCCACGATGCCGGTACGCGCTTCTTCCGCCTTCTTCTCTTCTTCGATGTAAGGAATCAGGTGGGCCACGGCCTGTTTCATCACGCGCGCCGACTTGACCACCTGCGGCAGGAACATCTTGCCCTGGCCGAACAGGTCACCGACGATGTTCATGCCGTCCATCAGCGGGCCTTCGATCACATTGATCGGGCGGCCGCCGGAGGCGAACACCTGCTGGCGCATTTCTTCCGTATCTTCTGTGATGAACTGGGTGATGCCATGCACCAGCGCGTGCGCCAGGCGCTTCTCGACCGGCGCGCTGCGCCATTCGAGGTTGGCTGCTTCCTGCTTGGCGCCGCCTTTCAGCGTCGCCGCGAATTCGATCATGCGCTCGGTGGCGTCTTCGCGGCGGTTCAGCACTACGTCTTCGACTCGTTCGCGCAGTTCAGCCGGCAGGTCGTCGTAGACGCCCACCATGCCGGCGTTGACGATACCCATGGTCATGCCGGCCTTGATGGCGTGGTAAAGGAACACGGTGTGGATCGCTTCGCGCGCCGGGTCGTTGCCGCGGAAGGAGAACGACACGTTCGATACGCCGCCGGAGATCTTCGCATGCGGCAGGTTGTTCTTGATCCAGCGCGTGGCTTCGATGAAGTCGACGGCGTAGTTGTTGTGCTCTTCGATACCGGTCGCGATGGCAAAGATGTTCGGGTCAAAGATGATGTCTTCCGGCGGGAAGCCGACTTTCTCGGTCAGCACCTTGTAGGCGCGTTCGCAAATTTCGATCTTGCGCGCAAAGGTGTCGGCCTGGCCGGTTTCGTCGAAGGCCATCACGATCACGGCGGCGCCGTAGCGGCGGCACAGCTTGGCCTGGCGGATGAATTCCTCTTCGCCTTCCTTCATGGAGATCGAGTTCACCACGGCCTTGCCCTGCACGCACTTCAGGCCTGCTTCGATCACCGACCATTTGGAGGAGTCGATCATGATCGGCACGCGCGAGATATCCGGTTCGGACGCGATCAGGTTCAGGAAGCGGGTCATGGCGGCCTGGGAATCCAGCATCGCCTCATCCATGTTGATGTCGATGACCTGGGCGCCGTTTTCCACCTGCTGGCGGGCCACGGACAGCGCTTCGTCGTACTGCTCGTTCAGGATCATGCGCGCGAAGGCCTTGGAGCCGGTCACGTTGGTGCGTTCGCCGACGTTGACGAACAGCGAGTCGTCGTCGATGGTGAACGGTTCCAGGCCGGACAGGCGCTGTGCCACCGGAACGTGGGGCAGGGCGCGTGGCTTGGCGGTCGACAGCAGCTTGGCGACGGCGGCGATGTGGTCAGGCGTGGTGCCGCAGCAGCCGCCGGCTACGTTGATGAAGCCTGCGTCGGCGAACTCGCGCAGCAGACGCGAAGTGTCTTCCGGCAGCTCGTCGAAGCCGGTATCGCTCATCGGGTTAGGCAGGCCGGCGTTCGGGTAGATACAGACGAAGGTATCGGCGATCTGCGACAGTTCTTCGGCGTATGGGCGCATCAGGGTTGCGCCCAGCGCGCAGTTCAGGCCGATGGTCAGCGGCCTGGCGTGGCGTACCGAGTTCCAGAAGGCCGGCACGGTCTGGCCGGACAGGATACGGCCGGAGGCGTCGGTGACGGTGCCGGAGATCATCAGCGGCAGGCGCTCGATTTCGGGACGCTCGTCGAAGTACTGGTCGATGGCGAACAGCGCCGCCTTGCAGTTCAGGGTGTCGAAGATGGTTTCCACCAGCAGCACGTCGGAGCCGCCGTCGACCAGGCCGCGCACCTGCTCGTAGTAGGCGGCAACCAGTTGGTCGAAGGTGACGTTACGCGCGGCCGGGTCGTTCACGTCCGGCGAGATCGAGGCGGTCTTCGGGGTCGGGCCAAGGGCGCCGCAGACGAAGCGCGGCTTGTCGGCGGTGGAATACTTGGCGGTGGCAGCCTTCGCCAGCTTGGCCGCTTCCACGTTCATCTCATAGGCCAGGTGGGCCATGAAATAGTCGTCCTGCGCGATGGAGGTGGCGCCGAAGGTATTGGTTTCGATCAGGTCCGCGCCCGCAGCCAGGTAGCGCTCGTGGATTTCCTGGATCACCTGGGGCTGGGTCAGCGTCAGGAGCTCGTTGTTGCCTTTGACGAACAGCTCGCGATGGCCACTGCCTTCGGGTGCGGCGAAATCGGCGAAGCGTTCGCCGCGATATGCTTTTTCGTCCAGCTTGTACTGCTGGATGATGGTACCCATCGCGCCATCCAGGAACATGATGCGTTTCGCGAGGATCTCGCGCAACTGGGCTTCGGTCTTGGAGGTTGGACGGGTCGTGTTAGTCATTTTGATATCGCGGATTGGGCAACGTGGACCTGAAATTATACGGCAAAGCAGCATTTTCCCCCGGCCACCGCCCCTGGCGGCCGATACAAATTCGGCATTTGCTTATTCCGATTTCATTCTTCGGAAATGGCGGCGTAGCGCCCGGCCAGGTAGTCGAGCAGGGCGCGCACGGAGGGCAGCATGCCGCGCCGCGAGGGGTAGACGGCGTGGATTACTTCGCGCCGCGGCGCCCAGTCGGGCAGAAGGCGCACCAGGGTGCCTGCTGCAAGTTGATCTTTCACCATCAGCAGCGGCAACTGGACTACGCCCACCCCGGCCAAGGCCGCATTGCGCAGGGCGATCATGTCGGTGGTGATGAAGCGGGGCTGGTGGAATACCGTGGCCTGTGCGCCGTCGGGCCCGAACAGCTCCCAGCTATGGCTCTGCTGCGGCGGGCCGAGGCCGAGGCTGGGCCAGCCGGCGAGGGCGGCGGGTGCGCCCGGCATTCCCATGCGCGCAACCAGCGCCGGGCTGGCGGCCAGGCAGATGGCGCGGTCGGCCAGTTGCCGCACGATTAACTCGCTGTCCTCCAGCGGCAGCGGGCGCACGCGGATTGCCACGTCGATGCCTTCCGCCACCAGGTCGACGCGCCGGTTGCTGGCTTCGAGCTGCACTTGCACCTTGGGGTAGGCGACCATGAAACCGGCCAGCATGTCGCCCACGTTCACGTGCAGCAGCGCTACCGGGCAAGTCAGGCGCACCGTGCCGGTGGGCTCGCTGCGCAGGGCGACGACGGCGTCCTGTGCAGCTTCCGCTTCCACCAGCATGGCTTTGCAGTGTTCATAGAAGGTCTGGCCAACTTCGGTGACGGTGAACTGCCGCGTGGTCCGGTGCACCAGGCGCACGCCAAAGCGCTCTTCCAGCAGGGCGATACGGCGGCTGAGCTTTGATTTCGGCATGCCGATGGCGCGGCCGGCGGGAGCAAAGCCGCCATGTTCCACTGCCTGGGCAAAGTAATACAGGTCGTTGAGGTCTTCCATCGTTCCAAAATTAGGACTGTGCATTGTAATTTAGCAGACTACCGGGGTGGTCGTCCTGAAATTAAGCTGTCTCCATCAACTTACGAAGGAGATGGCAATGAAAAGAATCCTCGGCATCTACGGCGCACAGGCTCCCCATTGGGTGGGCGACGGCTTCCCGGTGCGCTCCTTGTTTTCCTACCGCAGCCACGGCAAGCAAGCCAGCCCGTTCCTGATGCTGGACTACGCCGGCCCTGCCACGTTCGAGCCAGCGGCCCAGCCTCGCGGCGTCGGCTCGCACCCGCACCGTGGTTTCGAGACCGTGACCATCGTCTACCAGGGGGAGGTCGCGCACCGCGATTCGACCGGCGAAGGCGGCGTGATCGGCCCGGGCGACGTGCAGTGGATGACTGCGGGTTCCGGGATCCTGCACGAAGAATTCCATTCGCCTGACTTCACTCGCAAAGGCGGCGTGCTGGAGATGGTGCAGCTCTGGGTCAACCTGCCTGCCCGCGACAAGATGGCGCGGCCCGGCTACCAGGCAATCACCGCCGACACCATTCCGAGCGTGGACCTGCCGGGCGGCGCCGGGCAAGTGCGCGTGATCGCCGGTGAGTATGACAACCAGTGGGGGCCTGCGCATACACACAGCCAGATGCATGTGTGGGATATGCGCCTGAAACAGGGCGGCGCCACACGGTTGCAACTGCCTGCGGGATGGAACGCGATGCTGGTCGTCCTGCGCGGCACCGTGCTGGTCAACGGCGAAAGCATCGCCCGGGAAGCGCAACTGGTGGTGTTGGAGCCGGAAGGCCAGGAAGTGTCGATCGAAGCCAATTCGGACGCCACGGTCCTGCTCCTGAGCGGGCAGCCGATCGACGAGCCGATTGTGGGCCACGGTCCCTTCGTCATGAACACCGAGCGGGAAATTGTGGAAGCGATTAACGATTTTAACCAGGGCCGTTTTGGCCATCACTAAGAGGAGTCTTATCATGAGCACCCCAGCAAACTTCAATGGCCAGCGTCCCGTCATCGATCCTGCAGATACCGCGATGCTGCTGATCGACCACCAGAGCGGCTTGTTCCAGACGGTGGCCGACATGCCGATGCCGGAATTGCGTACGCGCGCTGCCGCCCTGGCAAAAATGGCGACGCTGGCCAAGCTGCCGGTAATCACCACGGCGTCGGTGCCGCAAGGCCCGAATGGCCCGCTGATTCCAGAAATCCACGAGAACGCGCCGCATGCCAGGTACGTGGCGCGCCGCGGCGAGATCAATGCGTGGGATAACCCTGATTTTGTGGCGGCAGTGAAGGCAACCGGGCGCAAGACCCTGATCATTGCCGGCACTATCACCAGCGTGTGCATGGCTTTCCCGTCGATTGCTGCAGCTTACGATGGCTACCGCGTGTTTGCCGTGATCGATGCCTCCGGCACCTACAGCAAGATGGCGCAGGAAATCACCCTGGCGCGGGTGGTGCAGGCAGGGGTGGTGCCGATCGATACGGCGGGCGTGGCCTCCGAACTGCAACAGACCTGGAACCGTGAAGACGCCGCCGAATGGGCGCAGGTGTACACCAAAGTCTTCCCGGCCTATCAGCTGCTGATTGAAAGCTACGGCAAGGCCCAGCAAGTGGCGCAAGACCACGAGCAGCTCGACTCCCAGCGCTAAGCCGCGCCGATCGAAATGCCCACTTCCGACGGAAGTGGGCATTTGTGCGATTTATGCACAAATCATGTGTTGCCAGACTGCTACCAACCCTCGATTGTCCGGCCTAAGATGGCTCCATCAACCAACCACTTTGAAGGAGCTTCAAAATGCCTATCCTGAATATCACCGTCAGCGGCACCCCGGAACAAGTGCCTGCCAAAAAAGTCACCAGCATCCTGATGAAGCACACCGGCGAAATCCTGCACAAGGCGCCTGCGCTGACCGCGATCGCCGTGCATTACACGCCGCGCGAACAGTGGTTTGTCGGCGGCGAGTCGCTGGCGGAGCTGGGCAAGGCAAGCTTCTTCTTCGACATCAAGGTCACCGACGAGACCAATACGGCCAACGAGAAGTCGGCCTATATCGCGGCGGTCTACAAGGACCTGCAGGAGCTGCTCGGCGAGCTGCATGAAGTCAGCTACATCCACATTGACGACGCGCGCCCGGCGGCTTGGGGCTGGGGCGGCCTTACGCAGCAGTTCCGTGCGGTTCAGAAGATGTTGATGTAAACGCTGGCGGCGTAGTCGACAAAGGCGCGCACCTTGGGCGACAGGTGGCGGTTCTGCGGGTAGAGGGCGTACAGTTCGCGTGGCTTGGGCGTATAGCCGGGCAGGACTTCCACCAATGCGCCGCGCTCAAGCTCTTCGCGCACGATGAAGGCGGCGGCGTTGGCGATGCCAACTCCCGCTACCGCCGCAGCACGCAGGGCGACGTTGGTGTTGGCTTGCAAGGTGCCGCGGACGGCGACGGCATGTTCCGCACCGTCCGCGCCGACCAGCGTCCATTCGCTGGCGCGGGTGGCCGCCGTGTAGACCAGGCAGTTATGCTGCGTCAGGTCCTGGGGCATGGTGGGGGCGCCGTGCGCCTGCAGGTAGCCGGGACTGGCCGCGAGCACTGCCTTGCTGGTCGCCAGGCGTCGCGCGACCAGCGTTGAATCCGGCAAGTCGCGCGCCAGCCGCAGGGCGACGTCGAAACCATCCTCGATCAGGTCCACCACGCGGTCGTTGCATACCAGGTCCACCTGCACGCCGGGATACTTCGCCATGAAGCCCGGCAGCCATTGCGCTACCTCGATGGTGCCGAAGGCCATGGGCGCATTGATGCGCAGCGTGCCGGTGGGTTCGGCCTGGTGGTGGCCGACATTGCGGTCGGCTTCGTCCAGCAGGTCGAGCACTTCGCGGGTGGATTCGTAATATTCGCGGCCGGCGTCGGTCAGGGCGAAACGGCGCGTGGTGCGGTTCAGGAGCTGGGCGCCCAGATGCTCCTCGAGCTGGCGCACCTGGCGCGAAACGATGGTGTGGGAAATGCCGAGGGCGTCGGCGGCAGCCGTGAAGCTGCCCATTTCAACCACGCGGCGGAGCGCGCGCAGCGCCGCGAGTTGGTCCATTTACTGGAAGCGCTGCCCGTCGAGCGGGAAGCCTTTGATGAATTCAGCGGCCGGCAGGCGCTTGCCGCCCGGTTTTTGCAGCTGCGTCAGTCGCAACGTACCTTCGCCGCAAGCGACGATGATGCCGTGCTGTGCGTCGGCGGCAATCACTTGGCCGGGCTCAGCGCTGCTGACTTCGTTCAGCACTTCAGCGCCCCACAGCTTGATCACGGTGCCATTCACTTCGCCGTGTGCGCCAGGGAAGGGATTGAAGGCGCGGATCTTGCGGCCGATTTCGCGTGCAGGCTGGGTAAAGTCCAGCACCGCTTCCTCTTTCAGGATCTTGTTGGCATAGGTGACGCCTTGCTCTGGCTGCGGCACGGCTTCGACCACGCCTTTTTCCATCTTGTGCAATACCTTGACCATCATCTGGGCGCCCATGGCGGCCAGCTTGTCGTGCAGCGTGGCGGTAGTGTCCTGGGGCGTGATCGGGGTGCGCTCGATCAGCAGCATCGGGCCGGTGTCCAGGCCTTCTTCCATTTCCATGATGGTGACGCCAGTCTCCGCATCGCCCGCTTCGATCGCGCGATGGATCGGGGCGGCACCGCGCCAGCGCGGCAGCAGGGAGCCATGGATGTTCAGGCAAGGCTTGATGTCGAGGGTGGAGCGCGGCAGGATCAGGCCATAGGCGGCCACCACCATCACGTCGTAGTCGGTGGCCAGCAGGCGCTCGTGGGCGGCTTTGGCTTCCGCCGCGCGCTGCGGGTCCTTGGCGTCCATGCGCAGCGACAGCGGCTGCAGCACTTCGATGCCGTGCTTGACGGCGTATTGCTTGACCGCCGACGGCTGCAGCTGCATGCCGCGGCCGGCCGGGCGGTCAGGCTGGGTCAGTACCAGGGGAATCTCGAAACCTGCTTCGTGCAGGGCCTGGAGGGCAACGGCCGCAAATTCAGGCGTGCCGGCGAAGATCACTTTCATGCTTCCCCCGCGGGTATCAGTAACGGCGACCAGAGGCGCGCAGCGCTTCTTCGCGCTGAATGCCACGTTCTTCTTTTTGCAGTTTGGTCTTGATACGATTGCGTTTCAAGGGGGACAGGTACTCGACGAATACCTTGCCTTTCAGGTGGTCCATTTCGTGCTGGATGCAGACTGCCAGCAGGCCGTCGGCTTCGACTTCGAAGGCTTCGCCTTTGACGTTGTAAGCGCGCACTTTCACCGCCGACGGGCGTTCGACGCCGTCGTAGATGCCCGGCACGGACAGGCAGCCTTCGTCGTAAACCTGCTTTTCTTCGCTCGACCACAGGATTTCCGGGTTGATGAAGGCGGTCAGGCCGGTTTTGTCTTCCGTGATGTCGATGACAATCACCTGCTCATGCACGTCCACCTGGGTGGCGGCCAGGCCGATGCCCGGTGCGTCGTACATGGTTTCAGCCATGTCTTCCACCAGTTTGGCCAGGCGCTCGTCGAACACGGCAACGGGTTTCGCAATTTTGTGCAGGCGAGGGTCTGGGTAGCGGAGAATATTCAGTTTCACGGGAGAATCTTAGTTAAACGACAATGATTGTGCGGTAAACGGCGCATATTATGCGTGCACGATTGCTTCTGTGACACGAATTCCTTGCTTGATCAGGGTAATATGGGCAGAATTTGATTTCAGTGAGGCAAGCCTTTGTGGCCTTCCGTCATTGCCGCACCTAACGGATATATCAATGAAAAATTTTAGCACAAGCAGCAGCCGCCTGTTGGCCGCAGCCCTGTTTTGCGGTGTGACGGCCGTTCCGGCCCACGCCAAGACCATCGTCTGTGAATTCAAGCCGAACGCACCGGATAGCCATACCGTCGTCAAAGGCGATACCCTGTGGGGTATCTCCGGAACCTTCCTCGACAAGCCTTGGTGCTGGCCGCAGGTCTGGGGCATGAATAAAGAAGAAATCGCCAATCCGCACTGGATCTATCCAGGGCAGATCGTCTGGTTCGACCGTGAGGCCGGCCGCCTGCGCCTTGGCAACAAGGTCGGCGGCGATGGCACCACCGGCGATATGCGCCTCGGCCCGCAATTGCGCACCGAAGGCCTGGGCAAGGACGCAGTCCAGTCGATCCCGTCTGGCGTCATCGAGCCTTTCCTCAGCCAGCCGCTGATCATCGAAGAAGATGAACTCAAAAATGCTCCGCGCATCATCGCGACGCGTGGCGCCCGCGTCTTCATCGGCAAGGACGACAAGGCCTATGTCCGCGGCGACCTGAAGGGCAATACCTCGTTCCAGGTGTTCCGTCCGGGTAAACCGCTGAAAGACCCGGTCACCAAGAAGACTATCGCGCTGGAAGCGTTCTACCTCGGCACCCTGAAGCTGGAAGCCCCGGCCGAAGCAGGCAGCGACGTGCATACCTTCATCGTCGCCAGCGCCAAGGAAGAAATGGGCAAGGGCGACTTGCTGATGGCAATGCCACCGATGCCGATGCAGAACTATGTTCCGCATCCTCCGGAAGTGGACGTCGATGCCCAGGTGCTGGCCGTCTATGGCGGCGTCACGCACGCCGGCCAGAACCAGGTTGTCAGCATTAATCGCGGAAAGCTTGACGGACTCGATATCGGATCCGTGCTGCAGCTTTACCATAAGGGTGACTTGGTGCCGGATCCGGGTGCATCGAAAGGTGCGCTCAATCTGCGCAAGCCGATGGTCAAGTTGCCGGATGAGCGCGTGGGCAGCTTGTTTATCTTCCGCGTGTTCAAGCACGTATCGTATGGCTTGATCATGCAGGTGACTGAACCTGTCGTAGTGGGGGATATCGCCAAGACAGCGGAGTAAATCCCATGGCCGTGCAAGTCACGGATGCCCCAAACCCCGCCCGCCAGGACTTCGAGAGCCTGGCGATGTGGCTGCGCCTGGCGAACACGCCAGGCGTCGGCCGCCACGGAGCCTTCAAGCTGCTCCAGCATTACCACTCTCCCCAAGCAGTTTTCACCGCCGCCGATGCCCGCCTCCTTGCGCCGCCAGCGCAGGATGACGCGTCTCCGTTGCCTTTGTGCGCGCTGGAGCGCTCCGATGCCGATATTGCGCGGCCAGGGCGAGCGCAGCCAGGGCGTTCGCCGGCGGGCGACGACGAGGGTGAAATCTCGCTGGCGGCAGCGCGCTGCCTTGCCGGCCCCATGCCGGAGCGCATACGCGCCCTGGCGCAAGCATCTCTGGAGTGGGCCGCGCAACCCGGCAACCACCTGGTCCTGTTTGGCGACCCGGCTTATCCGCCAACCTTGCAGCACATCGCCGACCCGCCGCTGCTGCTGTATGCCAAAGGCGACCTGGGCCTGCTCCGGCGCGAGGCTGTGGCGGTAGTGGGCGCTCGCAACGCCAGCGTGCAGGGCAAGGCCAATGCGCGCCGCTTCGCCAGCGTGCTGTCCGACGCCGGCATGCTGGTGGTGTCCGGGCTGGCGCTTGGCATCGATGCCGCTGCCCATGAAGGCGGCCTGGCCGGGCCCGGCAACACGCTGGCAGTCATCGGCACCGGCATCGACCGCATCTACCCGCGCCGCAATGCCGGCCTGGCCCACCGCATCGCACAGGAGGGCTGCCTGGTGAGCGAGTTCGCACTGGGCACGGTGGCGCAGTCGCAGCACTTCCCGATCCGCAACCGCATCATCGCCGGCATGACCTGCGCCACGCTGGTGATCGAGGCTGCCGCCCGCTCCGGCTCGCTGATCACCGCGCATGCGGCCATCAATGCAGGGCGCGAGGTCTTCGTGCTGCCCGGTTCGGTTCTATCGCCGCAGTCGGTCGGCTGCCATGCACTAATAAGAGAGGGCGCGCGCCTGGTCGCCACGCCGGAACATTTGCTGGAAGACCTCGGCCTGCCGTTGCCGGGCGCCACGGCCGTGCAAATGGAGCAGGCATCAGGCTGGCTGTTGGCCGCCCTTGGCCATGATCCGATCAGCGCCGATGAGCTTGCAACAAGGTTGCAACTTCCGCCAAGTGACATGCAGGCAAGCTTGCTTGCTTTGGAGCTGGCCGGTGTGGTGGAAAGGCTGCCCGGCGGTGCTTTCCAGCGGGTGAAAGGCCCCTGAGCCACCGTTATGCTTGTGCCCGGCTCGCAGATGCTGCTAAAGTAGCGCCATGTTTGACATCTTGGTTTACCTGTACGAGACCTATTACCGCCCTGATGCCTGCCCTGAACCCGCAGCATTGGCAAAGAAACTCTCCGCAGTCGGTTTCGACGATGTAGAGATTTCCGAGGCGCTGGTCTGGCTGAATGACCTCGCCGCCATGGCTGGCGTCGAGCAGTCGCTGACGGCCGCATCTTCTGGCACGCGCTTCTACGTGCGCCAGGAGCTCGACGTACTGGGTACGCCCGCCGTCGGCTTTATCCAGTTCCTGGAGAGCGCCGGCCTGCTGTCCCCGCTGCAACGCGAAATCGTCATCGAACGCGCCCTGGCGCTGGACGAGGCCCCGGTGTCGCTGGGCAAGCTGAAGATTATCGTGCTGATGCTGCTGTGGAGCCAGGGCAAGGAGCCGGACGCCCTGATGTTCGACGACCTGTTTGGCGCCGAAGAAGAGCAGGCGCCGCGCCTGTTGCACTAAGCACACTCTTGCCGGCGTTGCCCAACGCCGGCCGTTTCCGTAATAATATTTGCAGCATTGTGGCTTTCATATGAAGCCGCAAGCCAGCGCTTACTTGCGAATGTTGTATTATGCGCGCTGCCGCATACACCGACGAGAACTATAAATATGAGTAAAGCCCTCATCATCGCTGAGAAACCTTCTGTCGCGAACGACATCGCGAAAGCCCTTGGCGGCTTCAGCAAGCACGATGAGTATTTCGAATCCGACGACTACGTGCTGTCTTCCGCAGTGGGTCACCTGCTGGAAATCGCCGTGCCAGAAGAGCACGACGTCAAGCGCGGCAAATGGACCTTCACCCATTTGCCGATGATCCCACCGTACTTTGCGCTGAACCCGATCGCCAAGACCGAATCGCGGCTGAAGGTGCTGAACAAGCTGATCAAGCGCAAGGACGTCACCACCCTGATTAACGCATGCGACGCGGGCCGCGAAGGTGAACTGATCTTCCGCCTGATCGCGCAGAATGCGAAAGCCAAGCAGCCGGTCAAGCGCCTGTGGTTGCAGTCGATGACGCCGACCGCGATCCGCGACGGCTTCACCCACCTGCGCAGCGACGACGAAATGCTGCCGCTGGCCGATGCCGCGCGCTGCCGCTCGGAAGCGGACTGGCTGATCGGTATCAACGGCACCCGCGCCATGACCGCCTTCAACTCGAAGGAGGGCGGCTTCTACCTGACCACCGTAGGCCGCGTGCAGACGCCGACCCTGTCGATCGTGGTCGAGCGCGAAGAGAAGATCAAGAATTTCGTCTCCCGCGACTACTGGGAAGTGCGCGCCGAGTTCGTGTGCGCCGCCGGCATCTATGAAGGCCGCTGGCTCGACACCAGCTTCCAGAAGGACGAGAACGATCCGGAAAAGAAGGCTGAGCGCCTGTGGAGCAAGGCAGCCGCCGATTCGATCGCGCTGGCTTGCAAGGGCAAGCAGGGCAACGTCACCGAGGAATCGAAGCCGACCACCTCGATGTCGCCCGGCCTGTTCGACCTGACTTCGCTGCAGCGCGAAGCCAACTCGCGTTTCGGCTTCTCGGCCAAGAATACCCTGGGCCTGGCGCAGGCGCTGTACGAGAAGCACAAGGTGCTGACCTACCCGCGTACCGATTCGCGCCACCTGCCGGAAGACTACCTGCCGACCGTCAAGGACACGCTGGAAGTCCTGAAGGACAACCACAACTACAACCAGTTCGCCAAGCAGATCCTGGACAAGGGCTGGGTCAAGCCGAACAAGCGCATCTTCGACAACACCAAGATCAGCGACCACTTCGCGATCATCCCGACCGGCATCCAGCCCAAGGGCCTGTCGGAGCCGGAACAGAAACTGTACGACCTGGTGACCCGCCGCTTCATGGCGGTGTTCTTCCCGGCCGCGGAATTCCTGGTCACCACCCGCTTCACCGAAGTGGCTGGCCACCAGTTCAAGACCGAAGGCAAGGTGATGACCAATCCGGGTTGGATGGCGATCTACGGCAAGGACGCAGCCGGCGACGACGACAAGGAAGGCAGCGGCGGCAACCTGGTGCCGGTGGCCAAGGGCGAGAAAGTCCTGACCGAAAAAGTCACGCCGAACGGCCTGGTGACCAAGCCGCCCGCACGCTATACCGAAGCGACGCTGTTGTCGGCAATGGAAGGCGCGGGCAAGCTGGTCGACTCGGACGAACTGCGCGATGCAATGGCCGGCAAGGGCCTGGGCACGCCGGCAACGCGCGCGGCCATCATCGAAGGCCTGCTGGGCGAGAAATACCTGCTGCGCGAAGGCCGCGAACTGATGCCGACCGCCAAGGCGTTCCAGCTCATGACGCTGCTGCGCGGCCTGGGCGTGAGCGAACTGACCGCGCCGGAACTGACCGGCGAATGGGAATACAAGCTGTCGCAGATGGAAAAGGGCAAGATCTCGCGTGAAGAATTCATGCGCGAAATCGCCCAGATGACCCAGATCATCGTCAAGCGCGCCAAGGAATACGACAACGACACCATTCCGGGCGATTACGCAACGCTGAAGACGCCGTGCCCGAACTGCGGCGGCGTGGTCAAGGAAAACTACCGCCGTTTCGCCTGCACCAAGTGCGAATTCTCGATGACCAAGGTGCCTGGCGGCCGCCAGTTCGAAATCGAGGAAGTGGAACAGCTGCTGCGCGACCGAACCATCGGCCCGCTGCAGGGCTTCCGCTCCAAGATGGGCCGTCCGTTCGCCGCCATCCTGCGCATCGTGAAGGATGAAGAAATCAAGAACTTCAAGCTGGAGTTCGACTTCGGCCAGAACGACGAGGAAGGCGAAGACGGCGAAGGCGTCGACTTCACCGGCCAGACGCCGCTCGGACCTTGCCCGAAATGCGCCGGCGGCGTGTACGAGATGGGCCTGGCCTATACCTGCGAGAACCAGGTAGCCAAGCCAAAGACTTGCGACTTCCGTTCCAGCCGCATCATCCTGCAACAGGAGATCCTGCCGGAGCAGATGGCCAAGCTGCTCAACGAAGGCAAGACCGACCTGCTGCCGGGCTTTATCTCGCAGCGTACCCGCCGGCCATTCAAGGCCTTCCTGGTACGCGGCAAGGATGGCAAGATCAGCTTCGAGTTCGAGGAGCGCAAGGCCAAACCGGGTGCTGCGGCCAAGAAGACGGCAGCGAAGGCTGACGGCGCAGAGGGCGCGGCCGAGGCAGCACCGGCCGCCAAGCCAGCCGCCAAGAAAGCAGCGGCGAAAAAGGCTCCAGCCAAAAAAGCTGCAGCCAAAAAGCCGGCAGCAAAAAAGGCAGCCGCCAAGAAAACCGCCGCAGCGGAATAAACCAACGGGACCCGCGCGGTCCCGTTTTACTTTATTCGACACCATGAAGAAATCCCGCTGGGCGGCGATCGCTGCCATCATGCTTGCAACCGGCGCATCGCAGGCTGCTGTCGAGCGCATCGAGATCACCGAACGCGTGCCGTTCGCACCGGGCGTCAAGTTCGGCGAGGCCGGCGAGTATGAAAAGCTGCGCGGCATCGCTTACTTCTCGCTCAATCCCAAGGCCACCGCCAACCTGCCTATCGTCGACCTGAAGCGCGCCCCGCGCGACAAGCGCGGCATGGTGCGATTCTCCAGCGAGTTCGTGCTGCTGCGGCCTGTAAGCGGCAAGACTGGCACGCTGGTGTATGACGTCAACAACCGCGGCAATATCGTCGTGCTGGGCCAGCTCAATGGCAAGGCGCCAAAAAACAACGACCCCACGACGGCGGAAGATGCCGGCGACGGCTTCATGATGCGCCACGGTTTCAGCATGCTGTTCTCGGCCTGGACCTGGGACGTGGCGCCATCGCCCGCCGGAGTAAAGCCCCTCATATTCAAGGCGCCCGTGGTGAAAGGCCCGCGCGGCCTGAGCTCGAACGAATTTATCGTCGACGCCCCCACGGAGGTGGCAAGTTACGCCGGCTTGCGCGGCATTGGCTACGAGCCTGCCACGCCGAACGATCCCGAAGCCGTGCTGACTGAACGCACGCACCAGGGCGACATTCGCCGCCCGGTCGAGCGCAGCCGTTGGGAATTCGTGGCGCCGGAGCAGCCGGGCGGCCCGGGACGCATCAAGCTGCAAGGCGGCTTCCAGCCCGGCATGATTTATGAAGTACGCTATGAGGCAAAAGATCCGAAAGTGACCGGTGCAGGGCTGGCCGGCATCCGCGACTTGCTGGCGTATTTCCGCGATAACCAGGTGGAAGGCGCTTCGCTGCCGAAGACGGTGCTGATGTTCGGCTACAGCCAGTCGGCGCGCCTGATCGGCCGCATGCTGCACGATGGCCTGAACCTCGACGAGCAGGGCCGCATGGTGTTCGACGGCGCTTTGCTGGAAGTGCCAGGCGCAGGTGGTTCGGGCGGCTTCAACAGCCGCTTCGTCCAGGTCACGCGCCACCCGTCGATGCTGGAAGAGCATGATTACCCGACCGACGCTTTCCCGTTCACCAGCATGCCGACGCGCGACCCGGTGACCGGCCGCGTGGCCTCCACGCTGGACCACGCCAAGGACAAGTATGGCCGGGCGCCGAAGCTCCTGATCGCGAACACCTCGGCCGAATTCTGGAACCGCGGCGCATCGCTGCTGACCACAGCGCCGGATGGCGTGGGCGACGTCGCTCCGGCACCCAACGTGCGCGTGTACGGCCTGATGGGCGCCCAGCATTATGTCGGCCGTTCGCGCAGCCGCGCTCCGTTTACCGCCTGCGTATCGACCACCAACTACTACCTTTCGTTGCGCGCCCTGATGCTGGCGCTGGATGGCTGGACCAGCAAAGGCACGCCGCCGCCCGCCAGCGCCTATCCGCGCCTGGAAGACGGCACCTTGGTGTCGGTCGATGCTTACCGCAAGGCTTTCCCTGCCGTGCCGGGCCTCACGCCGCCGGAGCAGAACCTGCGCGAGCCGCGGCTGGATTACGGTGCGCGCTTCCTGTCGCAAGGCATTGCCGACCTGGTGCCGCCGGCGCAGAAAATGGCGTTCGAGACCCGCGTTCCGGCACCGGACGCCGACGGCAACGACCGCGGCGGCGTACGTCTTGTTGAACTGCAGGCGCCGCTCGGCACGCACACCGGCTGGAACCTGCGCGCGCCGGAGACCGGCTTTGCCTGGGCCACGTCGCGCTACGACGGCAGTTTCGTCCCGTTTGCGCGTACCGAAGCCGAGCGCAAGGCCGCAAACGACCCGCGCCCGAGCCTGCAGGCGCGCTACGCCACCCGCGACGCCTTCATCGCCGCCACCCGCGCTGCCGCCGCACGCCAGGTCGCCGCACGCCTGCTGCTGCAGGAAGACGTCGAACGCACCGTCACCGAGCGAACCGGCCTGTACGACCGCATCCTGGCCCGCGATCCGGCCGACCAAAGCTGCAATTACCTGTATCCCAACCAATGAAGAAGCTTAAGCTCCCCAATACCTTTGTCCTGCTGTTCATGATCCTGGCGCTGATCGCGCTGGCTACCTGGCTGGTCCCGGGCGGCAAGTACGAAACCCATCTCGTCAACGGCAAGCAACTGGTCGATCCGGGCAGCTTCCACTACATCGAAAGCAAGCCGCAGGGGTTGGCGGCGCTGCTGATGGCGCCGATCAAGGGCTTCGCGGAAGCAGGACTGATTATCGGTTTCGTGATGCTGACGGGCGGTGCGTTCAACGTGCTGCACAGAACGCAGGCCATCGATGCCATGATCAAGTCCATCGCCAGGGCGCACTCGCGCTCGAACGTGGTGCGCATGGCCCTGATCCCGGTGTTCGTCACGCTATTCTCGATCGGTGGCGCCACCTTTGGCATGAACGAGGAGGCGATTCCCTTCATCCTGATCTTCGTGCCGCTGGCGCTGGCGCTCGGGTATGACACCATCACCGGCGTGTCGATTCCCTTCCTCGGCTCGCAGGTCGGCTTCTGCGCCGCTTTCCTGAATCCGTTCAACGTGGGCATCGCGCAAGGCATTGCGGGCGTGCCGCTGTTCTCTGGCATCGGCTATCGCGTGATCGTGTGGCTGATTGCCACCGTGGTCACCATCGTGTTCCTGATGTGGTACGCGGCGCGCATCAAGCGCCATCCCGAAAAAAGCCCGACCTATCTGCTCGATATCGAAAAGCGCGCCGAAGGCGTGGTCGATTTCAGCGGCTTTGAAGGCATGACCGCGCGCCATCGCCTGGTGCTGTGGGTGTTTGCCGCAACGCTGGGCGGCATGGTATTCGGCGTCGTCAAGTTCGGCTGGTTCATCGAGGAGATCGGCGCGCTGTTCCTGGCCATGACCATCGTGGTGGCCCTGATCGGCCGCCTCGATTCCGATGAGGCAGTGGCGGCCTTCGTGCAGGGTTCGAAAGACCTGGTCGGCACCGGCCTGGTGATCGCGCTGGCGCGCGGCACCATGGTGCTGGCGCGCGACGCCCATATCATCGACACCATGCTGCATGGCCTGATGCCGCTGGTGGCCTCGTCTTCGCCGATCTTCTCGGCGCAGAAGATGTTCCTGATCCAATCGGTGATCAACTTCTTTATCCACTCCGGCAGCGGCCAGGCCGCGCTGACCATGCCGATCATGGCGCCGCTGGCAGACCTGGTCGGCGTGTCGCGCCAGACCGCGATCCTGGCTTTCCAGTTCGGCGAATTCACCACGCCGATGATCCCGACTTCCGGCATTACGGTCGGAGTGCTGGCGCTGGCGCGCATTCCGTGGCTGACCTGGGCGCGCTGGATGGTGCCGTTGCAGCTCATTTACCTGGTCCTGGCGCTGGTCTTGCTGGTGCCGCCTTGCCTCATGAACTGGTAGGATGGCAGACATGGAAACCATCAAACATCCGCTCTCCGCGCCGTATGGCACGGTGTATTACGAACTGACCAGCTACCACTTCGGCAAGCCGGGCGGCCCCAAGGCCTATATCCAGGCGGCGCTGCATGCCGATGAGGTGCCGGCCATGCTGGTGGCGCACGAGCTGCGCCAGCGGCTGCAGGCGCTGGACGCGGCGGGCAAGGTGAAGGGGGAGGTGATCCTGGTGCCGGCGGCCAACCCGATCGGGCTGGCGCAAGTCATCAACGAGCGCCCGTTCGGGCGCTTTGACCTGAGCAACGGCATCAACTTCAACCGCGGCTATCCGCATTATTTCGAGCAGCTCAAGGCCAGGCTGGAAGGGCAACTGGGCAGCGATGCCGATGCCAATGTGCGCACCATCCGCCGCCACCTGCGCGAGCTGGTCGGGCAGTGGCAGCCCACGTCGGATGCCACCACGCTCAAGAAGTCGCTGCTTGAAATGGCCATCGACGCCGATATCGTCCTCGACCTGCATTGCGAGAACGAGGGCGAGCTGCACCTGTATGTCGGTAGCTCGCTGTGCGAGACGGCCCAGCCGCTGGCCAACCTGATGGGCGCCTGCGCGGTACTGCATACCGCTGGCGCGGGCGGTGAACCGTTTGATGAAGCATGCAGCCGCCTGTGGTGGGACCTGGCCGGGCACTTTGGCCCAGGCTACCCGATTCCATCCGCCTGCATGGCGGCGACGGTCGAACTGCGGGGCGAGGTGTCGGTCAGCTATGAGCTGGCGGCGCGCGATGCGGATGCCATCATCGGTTACCTCCACGTGCGAGGCATCGTCGATGCAGGTGATGTGAAAGTGCCGGAGCAGGGTTGTGCGCCGACTCCGCTGGAAGGCACGCAGCGCCTCGATGCACCGCATGCCGGCATGCTGGTCTACCTGAAAGAAGTCGGCGATGCCGTGCGTGCCGGCGATGTGATTGCCGACCTGCTCGACCCGGTCAGCGGCGACACCACGCAGCTGAAAGCGGAAGTGGACGGCGTGCTGTTCACGCGCCTGTCGCACCGCTACGTCATCCGCGGCATGAACGTGGCCAAAATCGCCGGCAACAAGCCGTTCCGCAGCGGCAGCCTGCTGAGTCTTTAAGGCGTTTCGACCAGCACGTTTTCGCGTGCCGCCGTGGTGGACGCGATGACGCGCCACAGGCCGGCAGGCGTGCAGCGCCAGATCGTGATCTCGGCCGCCTTGTGCGGCTTGCCCGTTGCGCGGGCGAGGAATTCGCCGCAGGCGATTTCGTACTGGATGCGGCCGTCTTCCAGCATGGTGCGGCCGGCACTCACCGGGCCGCCGGCTTCGCGCCACCAGTCTTCCTTGTACGTCCCGTCCACGCCTGCCTCGTGCAAGGCATCTTCGCTGTCGAAGCGCATGAAGCCCGCGTCCAGTTCGGGACTGACGAAAGGATAGGCGATTTCCGGGCGCCATTCGCAGCGCTCGCCTTCCACCACCGTGGTGCCCGCAAAGCCGGTAGTGGCCTTGCGGTCGACCGGAATGCGCAGGTCGATATGGAAATCGGCGGCCTGGAACCACCACACCGGCGTCACCAGGTCGCTGCTGCCGTTGGCGCGCCAGATGCCCTTGCGGCGCCACAGCCCTTCGTATGCCTGCGGCACGCTCATTTGAGGTCGCCGGTTTCGAAGTAGATGGTGCCGCCGATGGCTGCCATATTGACCTTCAGCGCCATCGCGAGTGCATCGTTGCCGGCTGCCTTCATGCCCCATTTGCGTACCTGGACCGGGGCGGTCGGAGCGCCGGGCGCGGCGTGGTAAGCCAAGATATGGTCGAAGTCGGGGCGGCTGTCGATTTCCTTGACGAGGAAGCGCTGCGCGCCGCTGCCAACCTGCATATAGCGCGCCATGCCGGCGTTGCGCGGCTTGTCGTCCAGCTGGCGGAATACCAGCACCTTGTCGATTACTACCGTGGCAGCTTTGTACTGGGTACTGCCGCCGCGCTCAAAGTGGCCCTGTACCAGGTCGGCCTTGAATTCCTTGCGCGGCGCCTTGGCTTCCGGCGCCAGGGTGCTCAGTTCGAACTTTTCCGGGTCGATGGTCCACAGCATGTCTTTGCCGTCGAGGCGCTTGCGCAGGGCGGCATCGGTGGCCTGGTCGGCAATGTGGACTTGCAGGATGACCTGGTAGTCGTGCGGGGCATGGAACATCGGCAGGTGGGAGGCGTACAAGCCTTCCTGCCCGCCGAACAGGGCCATGCCATGGGTGCCATAGGTCCTGTCGGCCGCGTGCACAGGCAGCAGCGGCAGGGTGCAAGTTGCCAGTAAGGCGCCGGCAAGCGCGCGTCGGATGGAATTCATCCGGCCATTCTACCCCTTCAGCTCAGCGGGCACCTTGCCGCCGTTTTCCTCCAGCTTGTGCATGACCTGCTTATGCAGCCAGATGTTCATGGCTGCCGAATCGCCGGTATCGCCGGTGTAGTGCAGCTCGTGCGCCAGTTCCTTGCGGGCCTGCAGGCTGGAGTCGATGTCCAGCAGCTTAAGCAGGTCGACAATCGAAGTGCGCCAGTTCAGCGGCTGGCCGGCCTGGGCGGCCTTGGCATTGAGGATGGCTTCGACATCGACCGGTTCCGCAGCGGCTGGCGCTGGAGCCGGCTGGGTCGGGATAGGCGCCGGCGTTGCGGCGGGGCCGCTGGCGGCGGTTGAGGGCGCACCAGAGGCCGGTGATGGGGCGGCCTCTTGATGCGACGACGGGAAAATCTTGTGGAAAATCTTGCTCAGGATGCCCATGATTGCCTCGCTTTCAGTTGGGGGAAAGCTTAGCAAGCATGGGCGCGGAGTAAAGTGCGCTGTCTAACCGTTAAGCCACCTTAGCGCGACGTGATTTCCACATTTCCCAGGTTATCGTCCGGCTTGCGGTCGATCAGTTTATTGTCGGGATCAATGCCTGCCTTGGCCGGGCGGCCGTTGACCACCAGCTTGAAGGTCGATTCGTTGCGGTCGACCAGCTTGCGTTCGCGCAGCAGGGCATTGCCATCCTTGTCGTCGACGCCGATTTCGATCAGGTCGTGCACTGGAATCTCTTTTTCCGAGCCCAGTTCGTCCGAGCGCAGCTTGGCGGCGTGCACGGTCAGCGTGACGTCGTACTTGCCGTCCGCGCGTTTTTCGGCGGTGGCGGCAACCATGCGGTTGTCGAACAGGACGATGGAATTGAACAGGTCATCGACCAGGTAAGCCTGGTCAGGCGGCACGATGCGGCGCAAACCGTCCACCAGCACCGTTACGCTGGGATACGGATCGCCGTGGTAAGAATACTTGCGCAGCAGTTCCGCCAGCAGTTCATTGACCTTGGCCTCGCCCACGATGTCGGCCAGCAGGTACATGGCCAGGCTACCCTTGTGGTAGTGGATGTAGCCCTGGTCTTCGTTATCGGCCAGCGGCAGCTCTTTCTTGTTTTCGGTAGCACGGCCGAACAGGTATTTGTTCAGGTCATAGCGCAGGAAGCGGCGCATGCGCTGCGGACCGAAGCTCTTCTTCATCACCATCAGCGCGGAATATTCGGCCAAGGTTTCGCTCAGTACCGTGGCGCCGCGCGTATTCCCGCCCACCAGCTGGTGCGCCCACCACTGGTGCGCCACTTCGTGCGCCGTGACGTAGGTGGGGTAGTCGATGTCTTTCGGGTTCTTGTCATCCACGCGCGCGATAAAGCCTACCGCCTCCGAATACGGAATGGTGTTCGGGAACGATTGCGCGTAGCGCTCGTAGCGCGGGAACTCCACGATGCGCACGATCTTGTGCTGGTATGGGCTGAAGTTGCGCGTGTAATAGTCGAGTGAATCCTTGACGCCCTTGACCATGCGGTCCAGATTGTATTCGTGGCCCGGCTGGTAGTAGATCTCGATGCCCACGTCCTGCCACCAGTCGTGCTTGACCGCGTAGCGGGCCGACTGGAAGGCGTAGAAATTCAGGATCGGCTGCTCCATCTTGTAGTGGAAGTAGCGGCGGCCGTTCTTGCGCCACTCCTTGACCAGCGAACCCGGCGCCACGGCAGTCTGGTCGCCCGAGGTGCCCAAGGTCGCCTCAAAGCCGACCCAGTCGGCATCGGCGCCGAGGTAGTTGCTGGACAGGCCTTTCGGATCGTCGCGCGGCAGCTTGCGTTCCTGCGCCGGCAGGCCGTGCTTCTTGCGGTCGCGCGGGTCGGTCAGTTCGGCGTGGCGCTGGTAGCCGATGTGCGGCAGCACCGTGTTGTTGAAGAAGGTGCCGTTGTTCATCACCGGCGTGGTTTTGCCGAGGTTGAAGATGCCCTTCGGTTCGTAACTCAGGACGAAGTCGAGCGTGATCTTTTCGCCCGGCAGCAGCGGTTGTTCCAGGCGATAGCTGTAGAAGCCCAGTTCCGTATCGTTCAGCACGCGGAATGCCTTGCGGCCGAACTGCAAGGGCTGCAGGTCGGCATCGGTATCCTGCTGCACGTAAATGGTGTTGATAGGCTGCCGGGTCTTGTTTTCGAGCTGGTACCAGCCTTTCACCTTCAGCGTGCGCTGTTCGGGATACATGTCCAGGCCAAGGCGCACATCGACGATGCGCGGCTGCGCAGCTTCCAGTACCTGCTTGTATTTGCGCTCGTAGTCGGCACGCAGCGCGTCGCGGCCGTAGTGTGTCTTGAAGTTGCTCACGCACAGGCTGTAGGTCAGTACGCCGCCGGCGCCGAGGAACAGCGCAAGGCCAATTCCGAATGCACCCAGCACCGGCAATGTCAGCGCATGACGCGCCAGGCTGACGCGCTGGCGCCATTCTTCGTTGGTGCCGCGCGGCCAGAACACTACGGTCAGTACCATCAGCATCACGGCTGCGCCGGCCCAATACAGCTCGAACCAGCGTTCACGCGCCATGAAGTGGCCGAAGCCGTTCATGTCGGAGTAGGGGAGTTCAGGCGTTACGCCGTACATGAGCAGCGGGTGATCCAGGCCCAGGGTGGCGAAGGCGATCGTGGCCACGTAGTAGACGATCATCACGAAATAAGCCACGTATTTGTGGTTCACCAGCACCTGGGTGGCAATCGCCAGCACGGCGATCAGTGCGCAGGCGGGAAGCTGCACGGTGAACAGCCATTCGAAATACAGGCCGGGCTGCAGGTTGAAGTAGCCGCGGAACAGCTGGATCGACATCCCGACCAGCATCACGATGAATAGAAGCAGCGCCTGCACGCCGATCAGGCCAAACAGCTTGGACAGGATAGGCAGCCAGCTTGGCACCGGCATCGCGTCCAGCATCTGCGACATGCGGTGTTCGCGTTCGCGCCACACCATTTCGCCGGCATAGAAGGTGGTCACCACCAGCATGAACAGCGAGAAGGTGTTGGTCACCATTTCCAGCACCAGGTAGGTGACCGGGTAGGTGCCGGTGCCGTACATCGAGCCCATGTCCAGCGATCCTGCATACATGGTCAGCACGCCGGCCAGCACGATGACGAAGAAGTAGATGTTCTTGGTTGTCTCGCGCAGGTTCAGGTAGCTGAAGCGCATCAGCAGCAGGCCAAGGCTGCGGGCCTTGAAGTCCGGCTTTTCGTTGGTGGAGACGGCAGCCTGGGTCAGGCTGGCCGGGACGTCGCTGTCGGTGCGCGCCGCGGCGCCGCTATCGACCGTGCTGACGAAATGGAAGCGCCAGTAGCCAAGCAGCAGCGCGACCAGGGCAAAGGAGGACCAGATGACTCGGTTCAGCAGGAATACGCCCTCCGGCAGCACCAGCCGCACATTGCGCTCGGCGATCGGCCAGTATTCGGTGAGGCGGATCACGGCGGTCGTGCCGAAAGGATCGATCAGCGCCGCCAGGGTCTTGTAGTCAAGGTCGCGCGCCAGGCCCGGCGCAACGATATAGCCGACCAGCATGACCACGCTCGACACGTACACCGGCAGCATGCGCCGCGTCAGCGCCGCCAGAACGAAGAAGATGGCGCCGAAGATGAACAGGTTGGGCAGCAGCGACAGCGCGTATGGCAGCAGGTAATGCAGCAGGTTGAACGGGCCAAGGCGCTCGGGATCGATGCCCGGCACTTGCGTGCCGAGCCACACGCCCAGCGGGATCGAAGCAAACACCACGCACAGCACCAGCCAGGCGCCGAGGAAGCGGCCCAGCATGTACTGGAATTTGTGGATCGGGGCGGAGAAGAAGAAGTGGTGCGTCTCGTACTCGAAGTCCTGCTGCACCGAGCGCCCCATCATGGCGGCGACGATGATCACGCCCATGCAGCCGAGGAAAGAGGAAGTCAGCATGATCGAGCGCGGCGCGTTGATGAACACGCGGCCGCCGAAACTGACGATGGCTTCCTTGAACACGCCGCCGGCAGCGGCCATCCACAGGACGGCCAGCAGCAGGAACATGCCGAAGTAGACCCAGGTCGAGAACAGCTTCAGGCGCTGCTTCGCTTCAAAAAGGGCGATGGCAAACATGGCGGCCCCGGTCAGTCGCAGGCTTTGCTGACGTCGTGGCGGCCGAGGATGGTCGCGAAGTACAGGTCTTCCAGGTCGCCCAGTGCTTCCTCGAAGCCGTCGCCCGGATCGTCGTCGTTGTAGACGTGGATCAGGGTGCGGCCGGACATCAGGCGGGTCGAAATCACGGCGTGGCGCTGCTGGAAATAGGACAGCTCCTTCTTGTCGATGAAGCGCGCCCAGATCTTGCAGCTGACGTCATCGATCAGTTGCTGGGTGGCGCCGGCCACCATCAGCTTGCCCTTGTTGATGATGGCCATGTTGGCGCACAGGTCGGCCACGTCGGACACGATGTGTGTCGACAGGATGACGGTGCGGTCTTCGCCGATATCGGAGAGCAGGTTGTGGAAGCGCACGCGTTCCTGCGGGTCCAGGCCCGCGGTCGGTTCGTCAACGATGATCAGTTTCGGGTCGCCCAGGAGGGCCTGCGCGATGCCGAAGCGCTGGCGCATGCCGCCGGAGAAGCCGCCCAGGCGCTGGTTGCGCACTTCAAACAGGTTGGTCTGCTGGAGCAGGCCGTCGACCACTTCGCGGCGGCGGGCACGGTTCGACAAGCCTTTCAGGATCGCGAAGTGATCCAGCATTTCATAGGCGGTGACCTTGGGATAGACGCCAAAGTCCTGCGGCAGGTAGCCGAGCAGGCGGCGGATTTCGTCCTTTTCATCCAGCACATCGAGGTCGCCGAAGAACACCGAGCCGGAATCGCATTCCTGCAAGGTGGCCAGGGTACGCATCAGGGTCGACTTGCCGGCGCCGTTCGGGCCCAGCAGGCCGAACATGCCGGACGGGATGGTCAGCGACACATTGTCGAGCGCGACGACCCCATTGGCATAGGTCTTCGATAAATTCTTGATGCGCAATTGCATGGTGGCTCCGCTAACCCCTTTTCACATGATGGCATTGTATTGAATGCGCGACATATCGGTTGCCCGTATGCGATAGCCCGCACATTCAGCGCCCCAGGATGCACTTTCCGGGGAACGAAAAGTGCGCTTCCGGCGTTGGTTTAGCACTAAAGTTTCAAGGGTAACAAGGTTGATACCCCCGCGCAAGGAACAAATCTGGACAAAAGTGCTATATAGTTCCTTGACATGCAAGCACACCATCCAAAACTTGACGCTGCTTTACAGGAGAAGATCCTGACGGTGACCCGCTGCGGGCTGACGGCCAGCGAGTCCACCGGCTTTTTTCGCACCGCGATCGGGTTGTATTACCTGGCCAGCCTGATGACCAAGGAGCAGCTGGATTTCAAGGCGCTGGACAAGGCCTTCAACCGCTTCGTCTACCGCTCGATCGGCGGCGGGCATAGCATGACCAGCATCCTGCAATTCATGAGCGGCGGGAAGGTGGTGGAAGTGCTTGAGTCGCCGCGTTTCATGCGGGCGATGGCGGACTACCTGCCGGAAGTGCCGGTCGATTCGATTCCCTTCCTGCTTGGCCTGAACCTGGGCGTGGCGAAGGACATCTCCAAGATCGACGCCCGCGGCCCGGTGGCCGACTGGCTGGAAAAGCAGCGCTTGCTGCGTGAGGAAAAGGGCGAGAGTACCTGATGCGCGTGCTGATCACAGGCGCCACGACGTGGCATGACGACCGTGCGATCAGGCGCGAATTGACCGCGTTGGGCAAGCCTGGAACGGTGGTCACCGGCGACACGCCGGGCATCGATGCACTGGCGATTTCTGTGGCTCGTGAGCTGGGCTTCGAAGTCCTGCCAATGAAAAAGAGCAGGGCTGACTACAAGGCTTTTCCCGGCGAAGGCTGGAAGGGCCTGAACGTTCGCATGATGGCGACGGGTGTCGACCTGGTGCTGGCATTCCATGCGGACTTCGATACGCCGGGCTGTGCTCGCGGCACCCGCCATGCGGTCGAGTTGGCGCAGCAAGCTGGCATTGAAGTGCGCGTGTGCCGCGCTTGAGGACGGCCTATAATGTGGCTTTCCGTACAAGCTGGACGAACCATCATGAACCGCTACCACAATCCCCTCGACCGTTTCATCACTGGCGCCGACAAGGCGCTGCGCGTGCTGGCTGGCGTGCATTCGGCCTCGCGCCCGAATCCGGCGGTGCATGCGGCGGATGCGGAGATGACGGAGCTGGAACACCGCCACAGCGCTGGGCTGATGCGCGTCAACCATGTGGGCGAGGTGATGGCGCAGGCGCTGTACAACTCGCAGGCCCGTTTCGCCAAGAGCGATGAGGCGCGTGCGGCCTTCGACAAAGCCAGCCGCGAAGAGGAGGATCACCTGGCGTGGTGCGCGCAACGCTTGTCGGAACTGGGCTCGCAGCCGAGCTTCCTGAATCCATTGTTCTATGCCGGTGCATACGCGCTGGGCACGGCAGCCGCGCTGGCGGGCGACAAGCAAAGCCTGGGTTTTGTGGTGGAGACCGAGCGCCAGGTTGAAGCCCACCTGGCCAGCCACCTGGACCGCTTGCCGCCGCAGGACGCCAAATCCCGCGCCATCGTGGAGCAAATGCGCGTCGATGAAATCGCGCATGGCAAGGCGGCGGAAGACATGGGCGCCGAGAAAACGCCGCTGCCTATCCAGTTGGCCATGAAGGCCATGTCGAAGGTGATGACCTCGACCACTTATTACATTTAGAAATCAGGCGAAAAGTTCCGCCTCAGATTTTGGATGCGAGCTCGCTGTTGAGGGAGGCCTGGTACGCGGACAATGCCTGGGCGCGTGGGGTTCCTTCGTTTTCCCAGGCAATCGCGTTGTCGATGCGTTTGATCACGGTCGGCAGAGTGGCGGTCCAGTCGTCCTTGCGTAGCAGGCGGCGGCTGGCGGAGTCCAGTTCTTCAGATGGAGCGGCCTGCCAGCTGATGTGGCGCACGAGGTTCAAGGCGAATGGCGGGCAAGTCAGCGATTCGAAGGCCAATGCACCGACCTGGCGGCCAGTCAGCTTCAAGGTGCCGCGCTTGAACCAGACATAGGTCAGTGCGAGCAGCGCCGAGGCATAGAACAGCAGGATGCCGGCAGCGGCCACCACGTTGCCGTAGCGGGAGAACAAGCCAGCAGGGATCAGGCCGAACAGCGACAGTGCCATCAGCCAGATCAACGGCGCCAGCACTTTGTAGGGAACGAACGAAGGCGGCGCCCAGCGTTGCGCAGGCGGGGCTGCAGCGACCACCTGCTGTTTCCAGCGCAGCGGGAACAGGGGGCGGTGCGGCAGCAGGGGATTCGGCACAAACGGTTCCTTGCCGCGCAAGGTGTAGTGCTCGGCGCCGAAATGCAGCGACCAGCGGCCACCCAGGGTAGCCGCCAGCACGCCTTCATTCGAATGCAGCAGCCGCGCCGAGTCGTACAGGTACAGGCCAGCCATGGCCGCTACCAGCAGGATTTCGGCGTGAAATGCGATCAATTGCTGCTTTCCTTCTTCTTGAACAGCGACTTCAGGCCGGCGATGGCTGCAACGCCACCGATGGCGACCAGCTTCCACATCTTGGCCAGGAACAGGGCAGCAGCAGCCCAGAACCCTTTCTTGGTCGCGATGACAGCGGCGCCGCCGGTGATCAGAGCGGCCAGGCCGAATTCGGCAACGTGGTCGCCCGGCTTGAATTCGGAATAGCGTTCGCCGTCGTTGTAGTCGAAGCCGGTCAGCACCTTGCGGAAGCTGGCGACGTCGGCATTCAGGGTTTCGGGCGACGACACCAGGGTCGCGCTCATCACGCCGCTGCGGCCCAGCAGGCGGATGGTGTAGTTCAGAGAAACGCCTTGATCCGAGCGCAGTTTCAGGCCCCATTCCAATTGCTTGGTCTTTTCGTCGTAGTGCGGCGGAACGTACCAGCCTTCAGTGTGCAGCGCACCCAGGCCAAGGCGCTTGCGCTCTTCGTTCGCTGGTTCATCGCTTTCCTTCAGGGTCTTCAGCAGCGCATCGGCGTCGATCTTATCGCCTTCTTTCACGTAGCCGCTCTGGTCGAAGGTAAAGGTCGCCCACCAGCCGCCTTCGGTATCCAGGATGGTGTAGTTGCCGTCTTCCGGCAGGTTGCCGGTCAACTCCAGGAAGCGGCGCGAATTCTTATCGTCCAGGAATTGCACTTTATCGCTTGGCGTTTTCAGGGTGGCCTTGCCGGCGATGGCTTCGGCGCGCGGGCCGGTATGCCAGTCCAGCTTGTCGAATTCTGCCTTGCGCTGTTCCGCAGTCATGTCTGCCATGGCAAATACCGGCACCAGTGCAAGCGCAATCACCCAGTTACGAATCTTCATTGTTATTTCCCCGTTGAGTTATTTTGGATAAACCCAAGAGGATAGCAGCCGGCAGCCTTTCAAAATGCGCGCTTTCTCACATCCGCAGGCTGCGTTCGATGGCGCCGGAAGCGGCTGCCTTCAGCAGGCGCTGGAACTTTGGACATTCCGCATGGCTCGGAGCGGGGCAGGCGGCCGCGTGGCGCAGTCCTTCGCTCATCGCCTTGAGGCGCTTGGCCAGTGCGTCGATCTCCTCGGCCTTGGCCAGCAGGAAGGCGCGGTCGATGGACGTGCCGCCGTCGGGCGTGAACATTGCGCCGATTTCGTCCAGCGACAAGCCGGCTGACTGCCCGAGCGAGATGATGGCCAGCGTGTCGAGCACGCCTGGCGCGTAGGTGCGCCGCAGGCCGTTGCGGCCGGCCGGCTTGATCAGGCCTTTTTTCTCGTAATAGCGCAGCGTGGAGGCGGCCATGCCCGAGCGCTGCGCGACTTCGGCGATATCCATCAAAAATCCCTTGACTTGAAGTTGACTTCAACTTCTACAGTGTGCCCATCAACCAGGGAGATTGCAATGGAAATCATCATTATCGGCGTCGGCGCCACCATCGTGTTCGACTTGTGGCTGGTGCTGCTCAAGCGCATGGGCGTCAAGACCATGAACATGGCCTTTATCGGCCGCTGGGCGGGACACCTGGCGCAAGGCCGCTTTGCGCATGAGTCGATTGCGGCGGCGCCGGCGGTCGGCGGCGAGCAGGCGTTGGGCTGGCTGGTGCATTACGCAACGGGCGTGGCCTTTGCCGGCGCCCTGGTAGCTGTGGCGGGCCAGGGCTGGCTGCACGCGCCGAGCATCGGTCCCGCGCTGGCCGTCGGCATTGCCACCGTCGGCGCGCCGCTGTTCGTGATGCAGCCTTCGATGGGCCTTGGCGTGGCGTCGCGCAAAACGCCAACGCCGCTGAAGAACTGCCTGCGCAGCGTCGCCAATCACACCGTCTTCGGACTCGGACTTTATCTTTCCGCCTTACTCATCAAAGGAATCGCACAATGAAGAAACTCGCAGTCATTTACCACAGCGCCCACGGCCACACGGAACATATCGCCTCGCATATCGCGCAAGGCGCAGCCAAGGTACCGGGAATGGTAGTGCACGTGTTGAAGGCATCGGAGCTGGCAGGGGCGCCGGACGCGCTCCTGCAGTACGATGGCATGCTTCTTGGTTCGCCGACCTACCTGGGCGGCGTGTCGGGCGTGTTCAAGACCTTCATGGATGCCACCGGCAAGATGTGGCGCTCGCAGCAGCTGAAGGGCAAGCTGGCAGGGGGCTTCACCGTGTCGTCGCTGCCTGCGGGTGACAAGCAATCCACGCTGGTGTCGATGTTCACCTTCTGTATGCAGCACGGGATGATCTGGGCCGGCAATCCTATCCTGCCGGAGCAGCACGCTGGCGTGCCTTACGATGAAGCTGCCAATCGCCTGGGATCATGGTCCGGCCTGATGGCGCAGGCCGGGCATGGCACGGCGGCGCATGAATTCCCCGCTGGAGACATCAAGACTGCCCGCATGTTCGGGCAGGACTTTGCGGAGACTCTGGTCAGGCTTCGATAATTTCGAAGCTGTGGGTGATCTGCGCCGTCTTGGCCAGCATGATGCTGGCGGAGCAGTACTTGTCATGGGACAGGGTGATGGCGCGGTCAACCACTTCCGGCTTCAGGTCCTTGCCGGTGACAACGAAGTGGAAGTTAATCTTGGTGAAGACCTTAGGCTCGGTCTCGGCGCGTTCGGCCTGCAGGACCACTTCGCAACCGCGTACATCGGCACGGCCTTTTTTCAGGATCAGCACCACGTCATAGGCGGTGCAGCCGCCGGTACCGAGCAGCACCATCTCCATCGGGCGCGGCGCCAGGTTATGGCCGCCGCCTTCCGGTGCGCCGTCCATGGCGACCATGTGGCCAGAACCGGTCTGGGCGCGGAAACTCATGCCCGACGGGCCATTCCAGCTAACTTTAACTTCCATCTGAACTCTCCGTTAAATGCGTCCGGGCATTATACGGTCATCATGTATTTCTCGCTCTTCATGCGCCGCTCGGTATACCAGACGCACAGCATGGCCAGCAGCAGGCTGCTGAAGAAGGTTTGCAGGAAGGGCAGCATGCCGATGCTGCCGCCCTTGGCCAGCTCGCGCAGCAAGGTCTGGTTGGACAACACCGGCACCATGTACATCCACCAGCTATTGGTCAGGTTCATCATCGGCACCAGGATGACCGGCACCAGCGGCACGATCATCGTGAAGCTGACCAGGGTCTGGGCTTCCTTGAAGGAGCGGGCGTTGATGGCCAGGGCGATTTCCAGCGCCGCCGCGAACAGCGACAGGGTGGCGGAAGCCAGGCACACCATGGCCAGGTCGCGCCAGCCGAGGCGCCACGACAGTCCGATTTCCTCCAGCGGCAGCCATTTCAGGATGCCGTGCGCAATCGCCAGTTCCAGCGTGATGCCGACAATCGACAGCAGGGAAGCGGCCAGCCATTTGCCGATGATCAGGTCCGCCGGGCGTACCGGCTGCGCCATCAGCACTTCCAGTGAGCGCCGTTCGCGCTCGCCGGCTGTGCTGTCCACGGCAGTACTCATGCAGAACATGAAGGCCGGAATGAAGAAGATGCCCAGCATGGTGCTGATGGTGTTGGCCGAACGCGAAGCGCTGGTGCCGGCGTCGTAGCGCTGCACCAGCACCGGGTTCAGGTTGACCGGCGAGACGCCATGCGCCAGCAGGCGTGCACTGGCGATATTGCGGCTGTATTCGCGCAGCACGAACTCCACTTCGTCGATCTTGCGCGAGCTGTCGGACGCGGAATCGAACCACAGTTCGACCCGCGCCGGGCGCATCGCGTGATAATTCTCCGCAAACTCCGGCGTCAGGCGCAGCACGGCCGTCACGGTCTGCCGGCGCAGCAGGGCGTTGATGTCTTCCTCGCCCATGGGTTCCAGTTCGGTGATGTTGACGTTGCGCTGGCGCAGCTGGTTCATCAGCGTCGGCGCCTGGTCGCTGCCGATTACCGCCAGTTCCACGCCTTCGCGCTCCGGCTTGGTGGCGCGGTCGATCTGTCGCTGCAGCATGAAGCCGACCAGGATCGGGTACATCAGCACGAACAGCAGCAGCAGGCTGAGGGCACGGCGGTCGCGCAGGGTCTCCGTCAATTCCTTGCGCAGCACGATGGGGAATTTCAGCTTCATAGTTCGATCCCTTCCTCGGTGCCGACCAGGCGCACGAAAGCGTCTTCCAGGCTGGGCAGGCCAGCCTGTTCGCACAGCTGTTGCGGGGTACCTTGCGTGACCGTGGTGCCGTTGGCGATCACGATCACGTCGTCGCAGGAATGGATCACTTCCTGCATCACGTGGGTTGCCATGATGACGCAGCAGCCGTCGGCTTTCAGCGCAGCCAGGGCGCGCCGTAGTGCGCGCGTGCTCATCACGTCCAGGCCGCGGCTTGGCTCGTCGAGCAGCAGGTGGCGCGGCCGGTGCAGCAGGGTGCGCGCCAGGGCGACCTTGATGCGCTGGCCTTGCGAGAAGCCTTTGGCGCGGCGGTCGATGATGTCCTCCAGCGACAGCAGCTCTGTGACTTCCTTGGTGCGCTGTTCGATCGCGCTTTCTTCCATGTCGTTCAGTTCGCCGAAGTAGCGCAGGTATTCGCGCGTGGTCAGGCGCTCGTACAGGCCGAACTGGTCGGTCAGCACGCCGACGTTGCGGCGCACAGCCATCGGGTTGACGGCGGGATCGACGCCGTCGATGGAGATGGTGCCGTGGTCGCGCTGCAGCAGCCCGACCAGGGTACGCAGCAGGGTAGTCTTGCCGGCGCCGTTCGGGCCGAGCAGGGCAGTGATAATGCCGTCGCGCGCGGTGAAGCTGGCGCCGGCCAGCGCCTGCACTTTGCCGAAGCGCTTGCAGAGGTTATGGACTTCAATCATGGCTGTGGCCCTGCGCTATTGAGCTGGAAAGTCGGGGCCGGAATCTCGTTGAGGCACTCGGCCTTCAACGGTACGCCCGGCTGGTCGAGGAAGCCGCGCAGCAGGCGCGGCATGCACCCGAGCGGCGATACGATATGGCCGCCGTTCTTCACAATCAGGTGCTGGGCATTTTTCATGTATTTGCGGGCGGCTTCGGCACGGCGCGGCGGCGTGACCGGGTCGAGTGCGCCGGACATCAGCAGCGCCGGCGCTTCGATCATAGTCGGCTCCTTGTAAGGCACGGCCGGGACCCCGATGGTTTCGCACATCTTCCCGATGCGCATGATCTGCGGCGCGCCGAGGAAGGAACCCTTGGTGTCTTCCTCCAGCAATTGCGGCGTCAGGCGCGGAAAGTCTTCGGCGCAGACCACCGCCAGGTGCAGCGGCATCGCCGGCCCGCCCTCGGAGGAAAAGTCGCGCGACACATTGCTGCGTGCGATGAAGGGCTGCCAGCGGTCCTGGTAGGCGCTGTGAATCAGGAAGGGCAGGCGCCGGCTGTCCGCCTGCGAATACAGGATGTTGTGCACGGTGCCGGTGAAGCGCATGCTGGTCATTTCGACCTTGGTGGTTTCTGCCGTGCGCGGATCAGGCAAAGTCAGGGACTCGGGCGACTTGGCCAGGCGTGCCGACAGCGCGTCGAATTCGGCGCGCAGGGTGGGGAAGGCGGCAGCGCAGACACGATCGTCGGCGCATTGCTTGAACAGGGCGTCGAGCGCCGCCTGCGCATCGCGCGCGCCGGCCGGCACCACCTGGTCCGGCGCCGCCACGCCATCCAGCACCAGGGCGCGTACACTGCCGGGGTACAAGCGGGCGTAGGCCTGGGCCAGCCGGCTGCCATAGGAGCCGCCCCAGACATTGATGCGGCCGTAGCCAAGGGCGCTGCGCACGGCTTCGATATCGCGCGCCGCCTGCTCGGTGGTATACAGGTTGAAGCGCTTGTTCAGGCCCTTGATGCAGGCGCGGGTTTCGGCCAGCAACTCGTCTTCCGTGGCCGTTTCGGCATTCTTGCCCGGTTTGCAATCGAGCTTGCCGGATAATCCTGTACCGCGCTGGTCGATCAGCACAATGTCGCGCGTGGCGCGCACCTTGCGGAACGTGGTATTCAGCAGGGGCACCAGGTCGGAACCGGCTTCGCCCGGGCCGCCGGCCAGCAGGAATAGCGGATCGCGCCGGGCTGATTCGCGCAGGGCGGGGGCGACGGCGATATGCAGGCTGAGGGTGGCGCCAGGGGCTTGGTGGTCGAGCGGGACCGCCAGCCGCAGGCAGCGCAAGGATTCTTCGGTGCCGGGCAGGTGGCAATCCTTGCCGGGCTGGGCCACGGCCAGGGCAGGCGCCAACGATAGGGTTAGGGTTAACAGCGAGGCCAGCATGAGCGGGCGCATGGCTATCTCCTCTTGTAATTCTGGGGTTCCATAGTAGCCCGGCAATATCTGCTTAGCAACGGCAACCCGGTACAGGGCGGGGTTGACCCAGCGGGCCAGGCCGGGCTATAATCGCCAGCTTTCCGTTCGCTCAGGAAAAGCATATAAGAAGGATGCGTCCGCTGAAGTACCCGGGCGGAACCACCGATTGAGCGTTTTTAATCTTTCACAGAAAGTTCAAACATGAAAACTTTTTCCGCTAAGGGCCATGAAGTCCAGCGCGATTGGTTCGTGATTGACGCGACGGACAAAGTCCTCGGCCGTGTTGCCAGCGAAGTGGCACGCCGACTGCGCGGCAAGCATAAGCCAGAATTCACCCCTCACGTTGACACCGGCGACTTCATCGTTGTCGTGAACGCAGGCAAACTGCGCGTGACCGGTACCAAAGCAACCGAGAAGACCTACTACCGTCACTCCGGTTACCCAGGCGGCATCTACGAGACCAACTTCCTGAAGATGCAACAGCGCTTCCCAGGCCGCGCCCTGGAAAAGGCAGTGAAAGGCATGCTGCCGAAGGGTCCTCTGGGCTACGCCATGATCAAGAAGCTGAAAGTGTACGCTGAGGGTTCCCACCCGCACGCTGCCCAGCAACCTAAAGCACTCGAATTCTAAGGAACTGACATGATCGGTAACTACAACTACGGCACCGGCCGTCGCAAGAGTGCAGTAGCTCGCGTGTTCATCAAAGCTGGCACCGGCCAGATCATCGTGAACGGCAAGCCAGCAGCTGAGTACTTCTCCCGTGAAACCGGCCTGATGGTGATCCGTCAGCCGCTGGAACTGACCGGCAACGTTGAACGTTTCGACATCAAAGTCAACGTGCACGGCGGCGGCGAGTCCGGCCAGGCAGGTGCAGTGCGTCACGGCATCACCCGCGCACTGATCGACTACGATGCAGGCCTGAAGGGCGACCTGGCACGTGCCGGCTTCGTCACTCGCGATGCTCGTGAAGTTGAACGTAAAAAAGTTGGTCTGCGCAAAGCACGTCGCGCAAAGCAATTCTCGAAGCGTTAATCTTTACGCTCTCGTACAAAAAGCCGCTGGTCTCCAGCGGCTTTTTTTATTTTTGCCTTAAAATGACCCCCTCGTTTAATTTTTACTTCGCAAGGAAGAGATCATGATCAAAGTAGGCATCGTCGGCGGCACTGGTTACACGGGCGTGGAACTGCTGCGACTGTTAGCCGCACACCCTGAAGTCGAACTGACCGCGATCACGTCGCGCAAGGAAGACGGCTTGCCGGTGGCTGAGATGTATCCTTCCCTGCGCGGCCGCGTGAATATCGCCTTCTCCTCGCCGGACAAGGTTGACCTGACCCAGTGCGACGTCGTGTTCTTCGCCACTCCGCACGGCGTGGCCATGGCGCAGGCGCCGGAACTGCTGGCCAAAGGCGTGAAGGTGATCGACCTGGCGGCGGACTTCCGCATCAAGGACCGCGCTGTATTCGAAAAGACGTACAAGATCGACCACACCGCGCCGGAACTGCTGGAGCAAGCCGTGTACGGCCTGCCTGAGCTGAACCGCGACGACATTAAGAAGGCGAACCTGATTGCCAATCCGGGCTGCTACCCGACCACCATGCAGCTCGGCTTCGTGCCGCTGCTGAAGGCGGGCCTGATCGATGCCGGCCACCTGATCGCCGACTGCAAGTCCGGCGTGTCCGGCGCCGGCCGCAAGGCGGAAATCGGCACCCTGTTCTCCGAATCGTCGGACAACTTCAAGGCCTACGGCGTGAGCGGCCACCGCCACACCCCGGAAACCGCGGCCCAGCTGCAGCGTTTCACCAGCGACAAGGTCAACCTGATCTTCACCCCGCACCTGACCCCGATGATCCGCGGCATGCACTCGACCCTGTACGCGCGCCTGACCAGGGACGTGTCGAACGAAGAGCTGCAAAAGCTGTTCGAAGACGCGTACGCAGACCAGCCTTTCGTTGACGTGATGCCATGGGGCTCGCACCCGGAAACCCGCAGCACCCGCGGCGCCAATATGCTGCGCCTGGCGCTGCATCGCCCGAACAACGGCGACACCCTGATCGTGCTGGTGGTACAGGACAACCTGGTCAAAGGCGCATCCGGCCAGGCCGTACAGTGCATGAACCTGATGTTCGGCCTGGACGAAGGCCTGGGCCTGCAAACCATCGCCCTGATGCCTTAAGTGGAAGCCGGCATGGAGCAGGCGCGCGCGCCACTGCTGGCGCGCGTGTTTGGCCTGGCTGCGGTCCTGGTCGCCGGCGGCGCGCTCGCGGTATGGGGCGTGGACCTGGGCAAGCGGGTGGTTGGCGTATCGAAGGGCGAATCCGGGCCCACGGTTGCCAGGCAACTCGCAGCGACTGAGCTGGAGCTGGCCCGCGTGTCGGCTGAGCGCGATGCCCTGGCCGAGAAGTTGAAAGCGGCTCCCGCCGCAGCGCCGGCGCCGGCAGCGTCCGATGCCGAATTGGCAAAATTAAATGCCGACCTGGCCCTGCTGGAAGAGGCGCTGCCACCGGCCAAGGCTGGTTCCGGTCTCGTTATCCGCGGCATGCAAGCCCGCATGGCAGCGCCCAAGCTCTTGCATTACACGGTTTTGCTCCAATATGGTGCGAAGAAGAAGGGCCCATCCGCCTTCACCGGCCGGCTCAAGCTGGCGGTTGCCGTAATCCAGGATGGCAAGAAGGCTGTGCTCGAATACCCGAAGGAGAGTGCCGAGCGCTACGACCTGAAAGTGGACCGCTACCAGCGCATCGACGGCACACTGGAAGTGCCGGAAGGCGCCAAAGTCGTCGCGGTCAAGGTCAGCCTGTCGGAAAAAGGCAAAGTCGTTGCCGATGAGACAACGACAGTGCGCAGCCTCTAAAGCGGCCAAGTCCGGCATGGACTATAATGGGACAACTGATTTTAAGTAGGAGTAACACATGACTGCAGTAGCCGAAGACGTGATCCCGGCACCGATCGTTTTCACCGACGCCGCGGCCGAGAAAGTAGCGCAACTGATTGAAGAAGAAGGCAATCCAGACCTGAAGCTGCGCGTATTCGTGCAGGGTGGCGGTTGCTCCGGCTTCCAATACGGTTTCACTTTTGACGAAATCGTCAATGAAGACGACACCACCATGGTGAAGAACGGCGTCCAGCTGTTGATCGACTCGATGAGCTACCAGTACCTGGTAGGCGCCGAGATCGACTACAAGGACGACCTGGAAGGCGCACAATTCGTCATCAAGAACCCATCCGCGACTTCGACCTGCGGCTGCGGTTCCTCCTTCTCCGTCTAAGCGTTCGCATAGCCGAGCCCGTGTCAACCTTGGGGTCAGGCCCCAACGGTGACACAGGCTCAACCATGAACGGATGAGCCCGTGTCAACCAAAGGGTCTGACCCCAAGGTTGACACGGGCTCGTGCGTTAACGCGGGTAGAGGGCGCCGAGGATGCGTTCGCCGCGTGCGCCTGTCACCGAGGGCAGGTTGCCGGGCTGGCGTTCGTCGAAGCGGTGGGCTAGCCAGGCGAAGACCATCGCTTCTACACGGTTGGGCGGTACGCCCAGCGCATCGCTTGACTGTACTTTGGTCGCTTCGCCCAGTTCCGCCTGCAGCTCGCGCATCAGCGTGGCGTTGTAGGCGCCTCCTCCACACACGTAGAGCGCATCCGCACCGTGCGGGGCGATTTCGCGCGCCAGGCTGACCGCGGTCAGGCGCAGCAGGGTGAACATCACATCTTCCGGCCTGGCATCGGCGAAGGGCGCCAGGCGGGCATCCAGCCAGTCGGCGTGGAACAGGTCGCGGCCGGTGCTTTTTGGGGCGGGCAGGGCGAAATAGGGTTCGGCCAGCAGCGCGGCCAACAGGCCGGGCACTTCCTTGCCGGCAGCGGCCCAGGCGCCGTTGTCATCGAATTCGACGCCTTGGTGGCGCGAGATCCAGGCGTTCATCAGCACATTGCCGGGGCCGGTATCGTAGCCGCCGACGGTGCCATCCTTGTGCAGCAGGGAGATATTGGCGATGCCGCCGATATTGGCCAGCACGCGCATCTTGCCTTCCTTGCCGAACAGGGCCTTGTGGCCGGCCGGCACCAGCGGCGCGCCCTGGCCGCCGGCAGCCACGTCGCGCGAGCGGAAGTCGGCAACCACGTCGATGCCGCTCAGTTCGGCCAGCAGGGCGGCGTTGATGATCTGTCGCGTAAAGCCAAGTTCAGGGCGGTGGCGGATGGTTTGGCCATGGGCACCAATGGCGCGCACATCGGCCGATTTCATCTCGGCCTTGGCCAGCAGTTCGGCCACGCAGTCCGCATAGAGTTCGGCCAGCTTGTTGGCAGCCAGCGCTTCGCGTTCGATCTCGTTCGGCGAGGCGCCCTGCAGCGCCATCAGTTCGTCGCGCAGCGACTGGGGGAACTCTACATACGCCGCCGACATGGTGCGCGCGGCGCCAGCCCAGAAGTCCACGAGGACGCCATCCACGCCGTCCAGGCTGGTACCCGACATCATTCCGATATATAAGCTCATGGTGCTATTGTAGTTCGGGGTCAGTTGAGTCAAATAAAAAAAAGGCGCACCTTTGTGCGCCTTTTATTCCTTTGCCGTCGGATTACTTGGCGGCCAGGGTGTTGGTTTTGTCGTTCGAACGCAGCAGGGCGAAGCGGTGGATCATGTCGCCGGCCACCGATTTGAAGCGCGCCAGTTCGGCGGTCGTCAACGGGGCTTGGGCCGTGATGTTCAGCTTGTTCGGGTCCTTGGCTTCGCCTGCAACGCGGAATTCGTAGTGCAGGTGGGCGCCGGTCGACCAGCCGGTGGTGCCGACGTAGCCGATGATGTCGCCCTGGCTGACCTTGGCACCCTTTTTCATGCCGGCGCCGAAGCGGCTCATGTGCGCATAAGCGGTCGAGTAGTTGGCCCAGTGCTTGATCACGACCACGTTGCCGTAGCCGCCTTGCACGCCGGCGAAATCGATCACGCCGTCACCGGCTGCGCGGATCGGGGTGCCGGTTGCGGCAGCGAAGTCGGTGCCTTTGTGCTGCTTCCAGTTGCCGGAGATCGGGTGCGAGCGCATGCCGAAGCCGGAGGAAATACGCGAGAACTCCAGCGGCGATTTCAGGAAGGCTTTCTTCAGCGATTTGCCGTCGAAGCTGAAGTAGCCGCCACCCGATTTGGTCAGCGGGTCTTCAAACCATACGCTCTGGTAGGTGGTGCCCTTGTTGGTGAATTCGCCAGCCAGGATGCGGCCGGCGCGCACGAACTCGCCGTCCTGCCAGAAGGTTTCGTACACCACGTTGAAACGGTCACCGCGCTTCAGGTCGGACCGGAAGTCGATGTTGGTGGAGAACATTTCAATGATCTGCGCGACGACAGTGTCGGGCAGGCTGCTGCCGTCGGAACTCGAGTCGGTCGCGGCATACAGGGAAGTGGTGATTTCGCGCGCGCGCATTTCAATGCGGCGTTCCAGTTTCGCGGCGGTCTCTTCAGCCGTGAACTCTGCGTCGCCCGAGCGGGTGACCATAATATTCTTGACGGGATTGTCTTTGCCGTCCACAACGGTGGCCTTCAGCCACAGCAGGTTGCCGTTTTCGTCGGTCTGCGCCTGCACGCGTTTGCCGCTGCGCAGCTGCATAATGGCGCGCGCGGTCTTGTCTTTCTTGATGAAGGTTTCTGCAGCGTCGTCTTCCACGCCCAGACGATTGAGCAGCGTCGCGAGCGTGTCGCCGGCGCGGATCTTTTCTTCGTGGACGTAGGTCTGGGAAGCTTCTTGCTTCTGCAGGGCGGTGATCTGCGCGGACAGGTCAGGTAGCTGGATATCCTGGGCAATGGTTTTCACGGGCAGGTCGCTCGCGTCAGGAGCGAGCGGAGCCACGCCGGCAGCACCAAAAGCGCATACGGCAAGGAAGATCGCCGATGCGCTGATAATCCGCGCCTTACGCGTCGAACCTAGCAGATTGTGCAAGCGTGAGCTTGCGAACTTGTTTATAGGGTTCATGCAATCAGTTAAAATTTGCCGCTTGAACTTTTAGGATTCTTGGTATTTTGTTCTAAGTTGTTGATTTAATTCGTTTTCATCGGGCAAGATTGATGGGATCGGGCATTATAACAAAGTCCTGAGCCGTGCCAACAATTTGAGAGAATTTCGCAAAAATGGATACAGACAACAAAATCCTGCCGCTGACCGATAGCGTCCAGGAAGCCCTCGCCATCACCAAGCGTGGTGTGGACGAGCTCATTATCGAAAGCGAATTTGCTCAAAAGCTGGCGCGCTCGGAAAAGACTGGCGTGCCGCTGCGCATCAAGCTGGGCCTGGACCCGACTGCGCCGGACTTGCACTTGGGACACACCGTGGTGCTGAACAAGATGCGCCAGCTGCAGAACCTGGGCCACCAGGTGATCTTCCTGATCGGCGACTTCACGTCCATGATCGGCGACCCATCGGGCCGCAATGTGACCCGTCCGCCGCTGACCCGCGAGCAGATTGAACTGAATGCCCAGACATATTTCAAGCAGGCATCGCTGGTGCTGGATGCGGCCAAGACCGAAATCCGCTACAACTCGGAGTGGTGCGATCCGCTGGGCGCGCGCGGCATGATCCAGTTGTCCTCGCGCTACACCGTGGCACGCATGATGGAGCGCGACGACTTTTCCAAGCGTTTCAAGAACGGCACCCCGATTTCGGTGCACGAGTTCCTGTACCCGCTGATGCAGGGTTACGACTCGGTGGCGCTGAAGGCCGACCTGGAGCTGGGCGGTACTGACCAGAAGTTCAACCTGCTGGTTGGCCGCGAGTTGCAGAAGGATTACGGCCAGGAGCAGCAGTGCATCCTGACGATGCCGTTGCTGGAAGGCCTGGATGGCGTCGAGAAGATGTCCAAGTCCAAAAACAACTATATTGGTATCACCGAGCCGGCCAACACTATGTTCGCCAAGGTGATGTCGATTTCGGACGTGATGATGTGGCGTTACTACGACCTGCTGTCGTGGAAGTCGATCGAGGAAATCGCTGGCCTGAAGAAGGCGATTGAAGGCGGGGCGAATCCGCGCGATGCCAAAGTGGCGCTGGCGCAGGAGATCGTGGAGCGCTTCCACTCGCGCCAGGCGGCGGAAGATGCGCTGGCGGACTTCGTCAATCGCTCGAAGGGCGGGATTCCGGATGACGTGCCGGAAGTTGCATTGTCCGGCGCGCCCCTGGGTATCGGCCAGTTACTGAAGCAGGCCAACCTGTGCGCTTCGACTTCCGAGGCGCTACGCATGGTTGACCAGGGCGGTGTGCGTATCGACAGCACCGTCATCAGCGACAAGGCGCTGAAAGTTGAAGCCGGCACCTTCGTAGTGCAGGTTGGCCGTCGCAAGTTCGCGAAAGTGACCCTGTCGGCATGATCGGGCTGTTGCAGCGGGTGACTTCCGCCAAGGTCGTTGTCGATGGCGAGACCACCGGCGCCATCGATGGCGGGCTGATGGTGCTGGTGTGCGCGGAGAAGGGCGATACGGAGAAGGAGGCGGACCAGTTGCTGGCCAAGCTTTTGTCGTATCGGGTGTTTTCCGACGATGCCGGCAAAATGAACAAGTCGGTGACGGATGTGGCGGGCGGCTTGCTGCTGGTGCCGCAGTTTACGCTGGCGGCGGATACCAATTCGGGCACGCGGCCGTCGTTCAGTCCGGCGGCTGCGCCGGCGGATGGGAAGCGGCTGTTTGAGTATTTTGTGGAGCAGGCACGTTCCAGGCACGCGGTCGTTGGCACGGGCGTGTTTGGGGCGGATATGAAGGTGTCGCTGACCAATGATGGGCCGGTGACGTTCTGGTTGCAGGTGAGTCCTAAAACATAAAACCGGTAAACCGGTGTCTGACCCGCAGGGTCAGACACCAGTAATGCCGAAGCCGCAGGCCAAGTGTCTGACCCTGCGGGTCAGACACTGGTTTACCGGTTTGAAAGCAAGCTGGGAGATAAAGATGAAAATCTGGAGCGATTCCTTCAAGGATGGCGCCGCCATCCCCGGCGATTTTGCTTTCGCCGTGCGCGACAAGGCCACCGAAGTGCGCCTGTCCGCCAACAAGAACCCCCACCTGGCCTGGTCCGAAGTCCCGCCAGGCACTGAATCCCTGGTCCTGCTCTGCATCGACGGCGACGCCCCCACCGACGGCACCCACGTCAACCAGGAAGGCCAAACCCTGCCCGCATCGATGCCGCGCGCCGACTTCTACCACTGGTCCCTGATCGACATCCCGCCCAAGCGCGCCAGCATCGCCGCCGGCGAATTCTCGAAAGAAGTCACGCCCAAGGGCAAGCCGGCCGACCTGCCAGCCCCCCTGCGCCACGGCATCAACGACTACACCGGCTGGTTCGCCAGCGACAAGGACATGGCCGGCGACTATTACGGCTACGACGGCCCATGCCCGCCGTGGAACGACGAGCGCACCCACCATTACATTTTCCGCCTGTACGCGCTGGACACCCCGCGCCTGGAGCTGGAAGGCCGCTTCACCTGCCAGGACGTGCTGGACGCCATCCACGGCCATATCCTCGACGAGGCGCAGGTGATCGGCAGCTACTCGCTATTTGAATGACAAGAATCCTGCTGATCCGCCACGGCGAAACCGCGTGGAACGCGGTGCGCCGCCTGCAAGGCCACATCGACATCCCCCTTAGTCCTACCGGCGAACGCCAGGCTGAAGCCCTGGCGCGTGCGCTGGCGGCCGAGCCGCTGGACGCCATCATTTCCAGCGACCTGGGACGCGCCCTGCAAACCGCGCAAGCGGTGGCGGCGCACCATCCCCGCCTCCCGCTGCACACCGACCCCGGCCTGCGCGAGCGCGGCTACGGCGCGTTTGAAGGCCTCTTATATACAGAGATCGCCGAACGCTACCCCGTGGAGTTTGCCGAATGGCAGGCGCGCGACGTGGATGCCGTGATGCCGGCCGGCGATCGCGTGGCCGAAAGCTTCCGCCAGTTCTTCCAACGTTGCCAGGACGGCATCGCACGCTGGGCCGAACGCTATCCGCAGCAATCCATCCTGATCGTCGCCCACGGCGGCGTGCTGGAATGCGCCTACCGCGCTGCCCGCGGCCTGTCGATCGACGGCCCGCGCGATTTCCAGGTCAAAAACGCCAGCATCAATCGATTTACCTTTGATAAAGGGGTGTTGTCGCTTGATCAATGGGGCGAGATTGCGCACCTGTCCGCCAGCCTGGACGACATTGTTTAAAAAAGTGATTAGTTTTTGGGCAGCGCATCGGTTAAAATAGCCCCCTTTCCCGCACTGTCTTACGGATTTGTTAAGTGAATATCGGACCTCACGAGCTCCGCAATAACGTCTTTGTCGCGCCCATGGCTGGCGTGACGGACCGCCCGTTCCGCCAATTGTGCAAGGAACTGGGTGCGGGCTACGCCGTGTCCGAGATGGCCGCTTCCAACCCGCGCCTGTGGGCCAGCGAGAAGTCCTCGCGCCGTACCGACCACACCGGCGAGATGGAGCCGAAAGCCGTGCAGATTGCCGGTGCGGTGCCGGAAGAACTGGCCGAATGCGCCAAGTTCAACGTCGACCGCGGCGCCCAGATCATCGACATCAATATGGGCTGCCCGGTGAAAAAGGTGTGCAACAACTGGTGCGGTTCCGCCCTGTTGCAGCACGAAGACCTGGTCCAGCGCATCCTGGAAGCGGTGGTGCCGGCCGTGAACGTGCCGGTCACCCTGAAATTCCGCACCGGCTGGAACCGCGAGAACAAGAACGCCCTGCGCATTGCGCGCATCGCCGAGCAAGCCGGCATCCAGATGCTGACGCTGCACGGCCGCACCCGCGCCGACGGCTACACCGGCGACGCCGAATACGACACCATTGCCGCCGTCAAGGCCGCAGTCAGCATTCCGGTGGTCGCCAACGGCGACATCACCACCCCTGAAAAAGCGCGCTATGTGCTCGACAAGACCGGCGCCGACGCCGTCATGATCGGCCGCGCGGCCCAGGGGCGCCCATGGATCTTCCGCGAAATCGACCAATTCCTGCGCACCGGCGAACACCTGCCGGCGCCGCTGGTGGCTGAGGTGCGCAAGCTGATGGACGAACACCTGCAGGCCCATTACGCCTTCTACGGCGAATTCCTGGGCGTGCGCACCGCGCGCAAGCATATTGGCTGGTACGTGCGCGACCTCCCGGGCGGGGAGGAGTTCCGTCAGGAGATGAACCGCCTCGAGTCGACCGCAGAACAACTGCGCGCAGTCGACAGTTTCTTCGAATCCCAATGGAAGTACGGCGAGCGGTTACAATACCGCCTCGCCGAAGAACCGCTGGCTGCGTGAACCGCGCCTGCATTGGCAAAAATTTAGCAAGATCGATAAAAAAATGAGCAAAGAAAGCATTCAGGAAGTAGTCCAGAAAAGCCTGGAAGACTATTTCAATGACCTGGGCGAGCAGCAAGCATCGAACGTGTACGACATGGTAGTGATGACCGTTGAGCGTCCGATCCTCGAAGTGGTGATGGGCCGCGCCGACGGCAACCAGTCGCACGCAGCCCAGATGCTGGGTATTAACCGCAATACTTTGCGCAAGAAATTACAGGAACACGGCCTGCTGTAAGGCTGATTCCGCGTCCCGGTCCCTATTGGCCGCGACGGGCCGTGGGGCCGGTTGGTTTGTACAGATTTCCGTAACCTTCCCCCCACAGCTATGATCAAACAAGCTCTCATCTCCGTATCCGACAAGACCGGCGTGCTGGATTTCGCCAAGGCCCTGTCGGCCATGGGCGTCAACATCCTGTCCACTGGCGGTACCGCGAAACTGCTGGCCGATAACGGCGTGCCGGTCACCGAAGTGGCCGACTACACCGGCTTCCCGGAAATGCTGGATGGCCGCGTGAAGACCCTGCACCCGAAAGTCCACGGCGGCATCCTGGCGCGCCGCGACTTCCCTGAGCACGTCGCCAAGCTGGAAGAGCACAGCATCCCGACCATCGACATGGTGGTGGTGAACCTGTACCCGTTCCAGGCGACCGTGGCCAAGGCCGAGTGCTCGCTGGAAGATGCGATCGAGAACATCGACATCGGCGGCCCGGCCATGCTGCGCTCCGCCGCCAAAAACCACAAGGACGTGGTGGTGATCTGCGATCCGAGCGACTACGGCGTGGTGCTGGCGGAGATGAAGGGCACCGACAACGCTCCTGGCTACGTTTCCTACGAAACCCGCTTCAACCTGGCCAAGAAGGTCTACGCGCACACTGCGCAGTACGACGGCGCCATCACCAACTACTTCTCCAGCCTGGGTCCGGACCGCAAGCACGAAACCCGTTCCGCCTACCCGGCAACCCTGAACGTGGCTTTCGAAAAAGTGCAGGACATGCGCTACGGCGAAAACCCGCACCAGTCGGCAGCCTTCTACCGCGACCTGGCTCCAGTAGCCGGCGCACTCGCCAACTACCGCCAGCTGCAGGGCAAGGAACTGTCCTTCAACAATATCGCCGACGCTGATGCAGCGTGGGAGTGCGTGAAATCCATGGGTTCCACCGCCTGCGTGATCATCAAGCACGCCAACCCGTGCGGCGTGGCCCTGGGCGCGACCGCACTGGACGCCTACCAGCGCGCGCTGAAGACCGACCCGACCTCCGCTTTCGGCGGCATCATCGCCTTCAACGTGGAAGTGGACGGCGCAGCGGCCACCGAACTGGCCAAGCTGTTCGTGGAAGTGCTGATCGCTCCTTCCTTCACCGCTGAAGCGCGCCAGATCATGTCGGCCAAGCAGAACGTGCGCCTGCTGGAAATCCCGCTGGGCGAAGGCGTGAACGCGATGGACTTCAAGCGCGTGGGCGGCGGCCTGCTGGTGCAGTCGGCTGACTCCAAGAACGTGCTGCCTTCCGAAGTGCGTGTCGTAAGCAAGCTGCAGCCTACCCAGCAGCAGTTGGCGGACCTGATGTTCGCATGGCGCGTGGCCAAGTACGTGAAGTCGAACGCCATCGTCTTCTGCGGCAATAACATGACCCTGGGCGTGGGCGCGGGCCAGATGTCCCGTATCGACTCCGCGCGCATCGCCTCGATCAAGGCGCAGAATGCCGGCCTGTCGCTGCAGGGTTCCGCCGTGGCTTCCGACGCATTCTTCCCGTTCCGCGACGGCCTGGATGTGGTGGTTGATGCGGGCGCGACCTGCGTGATCCACCCAGGCGGCTCGATGCGCGACCAGGAAGTGATCGACGCGGCCGACGAGCGCGGCGTGGTGATGCTGTACACCGGTACTCGCCACTTCCGTCACTGATCTGCGGTAAAACCGGTAGGGCGGGATCAGACCCGCAGGGTCTGACCCCATCTGCTCTGCGGCCGCTGTGTAATTTGGTGCCGGACCCTGCGGGTCTGGCACCGGTCTACCGGTTTCTGCCGTAAAATCCGGGAATGATTATTCTCGGCATCGACCCCGGCTTGCGCACCACTGGCTTTGGCGTCATCCAAAAAGTGGGCAACAAGCTGCGCTACATCGCCTCGGGCACCATCAAGAGCGGCGAGGGCGACCTGCCGCAGCGGCTAAAAGTCATCCTCGACGGTGTCGCCGAAATCGCGGCCACCTACAAGCCCGATTGCGCCGCAATCGAAAAAGTCTTCGTCAACGTCAACCCGCAATCCACCCTGCTGCTGGGCCAGGCCCGCGGCGCCGCGATCTGCGCCCTGGTGACGCACGAACTCAAAGTCGCCGAATACTCCCCGACGCAACTGAAACAGGCCGTTGTCGGCACCGGCCGCGCCACCAAGGCGCAGGTGCAGGACATGGTCGCGCGCCTGCTGGCGCTGCCCGGCCTGCCCGGCACCGACGCCGCCGACGCCCTCGGCATCGCCATCTGTCACGCCAACAGCCAGGCTACGTTGGCTGTCGTCACCAGCGCCCATCCCGCCCTGTCCGGACTGCGCATGAAGCGCGGCCGCCTGGTCGGCTAACCGTACCCCAAAGGAACCATATGATCGGACGTCTCACCGGCATCCTGCTTGAAAAGAATCCCCCGCAACTGCTGGTAGACGTGCAAGGCGTCGGCTATGAAGTCGACGTGCCGATGTCGACCTTCTACAACCTGCCCGGCGTGGGCGAGAAAGTCAGCCTGTTCACGCACCTGACGATCCGCGAAGACGCCCACCTGCTGTTCGGCTTCGGCAACGCCGAAGAACGCGCGGTGTTCCGCCAACTGATCAAGATCAGCGGCATCGGCGCGCGTACCGCGCTGTCTATCCTGTCCGGGCTCTCGATCGCCGACCTGGCGCAAGCCGTCACGCTGCAGGAAGCCGGCCGCCTGGTGAAGATCCCAGGCATTGGCAAGAAGACCGCCGAGCGCCTGCTGCTGGAATTGAAGGGCAAGCTGGGCGCCGACATCGGCGCTGCCGGCGCGCATCCGGTTCACGACTCGCAAGCCGATATCCTGAATGCACTGCTGGCGCTGGGCTACTCCGACAAGGAGGCGTTGCAGGCGTTGAAGACTGTACCCGCCGGGTCGACGGTCTCCGACGGCATCAAGCAAGCCCTGAAAGCCTTGTCCAAAGGCTGACGTTCAAGCGCGCGTGGGTGCAGGCTACCGGGTCTGCCGTTGACTTGCCACGGCAGGCTGCCTCCGCGTAAACTGAACGGTACTCGTTTATCTGCAAGCTGTAATTATGAAAACACTTATCGCATTAGCTGTCCTTGCATCTACCATCGCCGGTTGCGCTGTTTACACACCGTCCGGTTCCGTCGTCGTCGATCCCGGGGCACGCCAGGAGTCCGGCAAAGGAAAGTTCTGTCCACCTGGTCAAGCAAAGAAGGGTAATTGCTGATTATCCGCACCCTGTGCAAGGATTGAGTGAAACGGAGCGCACCAGTTCATGAAGATTGAGAAGATCGACAAACAACTGGCAGCCTCACTTGATCGTGGCGAGAACACCTTTACATGCGGCGAAGTATTCGACATAAGCTTTGCCAATGGCGAAATTCTGCTCTGCACTCGAACTGTCGAACCGTTCACCAAGAGCTATGCCCCGGATAGTGAATGCGACGATGATGTCGAAGCCTATGGCGCTTTTGTGGATGGAGCGCTGGCAGGCAAGATCGAGCTTGCGTCGAGCTGGAACAATCTTGCCTCCATCGAACACATTGTCGTTGCGCGCGGCTTTCGTCAACGCGGCATCGCCACCGCGCTGATTGACTTCGCCAAATCGTGGGCGCGGGATAAACAGCTCCAGGGTCTTCGGCTGGAAACACAGACCAACAACGTCCCCGCCTGCAAACTTTATTTTCAAAACGGCTTTGAAGTGGGCGGCTTCGACCGGTTCGTTTATCGCACCCAAGAGAATGTGGCGAATGAAACCGCGCTTTACCTTTACTGGTTCCCCGAGCGGCAGGAGTTGCTGAACATCGCATGAAATCAATTGTCCCCAAAGCCCTTTTTACCTTGCTTCTGTGTGGGCCAATGCTCGCCAATGCAGGTTCCAAGACATTGTCGGTCGCATTCTTTGATTTTTCGAATGGAATCGGCAAGACATCGTTCAAATCCTTACGCGCGAGCGGCTATGAACACCAATGCTGGCACGAGAGTTTCGTAGAAATCGAAGGCATTGATACCGCCTATATCGAAAAGCCTCCGGCGAGCCTTCAAAGCGATGTACTGCTGCGCGCAGTGCGCGGAGATGCCGTCGCCGCAGAGCAATTCCGGCAGCAGGTGAAGAAAGAAAAGCTGAGCGGCGCTTATGCCTTTGTCCCTGATCCGTCGGGCAAGTACGCCACCATCTATGGCATCGGCTACCAGGGGATTGCCGTTACGTCGTCGGCCTCGGTCCGTCTTCCGGAGGACGGCACGCCAATCGTCAACAGCACCTTGTCCAAGCGCCTGTGTGAAGCCGGCAAAGCGATGGATTGAAACTGGAAAGAGAGAAATGATCGATTGGTCCAAGCAGCATTGCGGTGTCCATCTTGCTCCTATCAATGCGGTTCGCGAATTGATGCCTGAAGTCAGGCAACTCATTGATGGGAGTTTGTGGTCCATATACTGAATGCCCTCATCGCGAGCGGTGACCAAAATGAGAATTAAAGACCTAGCGAAAGTAGCCCTTACCACGTTGGTTACTTTGGTTGTAATGGTTGCTGTAACGGCGATGCAACCGGACCTTGGCCCTTTCCGCGTGAGCGAAGCATTTCTTGATTCGCTTCGACGCCGTGACTTAGCATTAGGTGCGATTGCTTTCGCTTGCGCTTTGATTATGCTTCGGGTGCTCGCATTACGGACCTGGCTTGGTATCTTGAGTGCGGTGATTTCGGGCATCGCCTTTATCGTTGTAGTCGATATCGGGGAACCGGAGTTTCCGGCAAATTTTGTGGCCGATCTGCCAGATTTCCTGATGCTTTACCTGGCTGGCGGGGCACTGGTGGCCTTGGTGTACTTTGCCGGAAAGGCTGGCATACAGGGCATTCGAGGTCCCCGGTCTTAACGTCGCAATGAAGGAGGGTGTATGGCTGTCAAGCGCATGGACAATGTCGGTATCGTGGTGGAAGACCTGGATGCTGCAATAGCGTTTTTCACTGAACTCGGCCTGCAACTCGAAGGACGTGCGCCGATTGAGGGCGATTGGGCCGACGGTGTCACCGGTTTGCGCGGCATGCGCGTCGAGATCGCGATGATGCGCACGCCGGACGGGCATAGCCGGCTCGAGCTGTCCCGCTTCCTCGCGCCAGCGGTGCAGGCCGATCACCGCGTCGCGCCGGTGAATTCGCTCGGCTATCTGCGCGTCATGTTTGCCGTGGATGACATCGACGATACCCTAGCCCGGCTTGGCAAGCTCGGAGCAGAGATCGTGGGCGATGTGGTTCAGTACGAGAACGTGTATCGGCTCTGCTATATCCGGGGACCTGAAGGAATTCTCATCGGGTTGGCCCAGGAATTGGTTAAACGATAGCGCAGTGCTCTATACTCGCCACGAATTTCCGTTTCGCGCGGCGTATAAAGCATCTGAAAATGACCAATAACACTGCTAATCAAGTCCCTCCACGAATCCTTCGCAGGCAGACCCTGGCCCTGGTGCTGCTGGTAGCGAGCGGCGTCATTAACTACCTTGACCGCGCCACCCTGGCCGTGGCGAACGAGTACATTCGTGCGGACCTGGGCCTGTCGCTGGGCGAGATGGGGCTGCTGCTGTCGGCATTCTCGTGGAGCTATGCCTTGTGCCAGCTTCCGGTCGGCGCCCTGGTCGACAAGATCGGTCCGCGCTGGCTGCTCGGCATTGGCCTGGTGGTGTGGTCGGTGGCACAGGCTGCGGGTGGGCTGGCGTCCACTTTTGGCTATTTCGTACTCGCGCGCATTGCACTCGGGATCGGGGAGGCGCCGCAGTTTCCTTCAGCGGCGCGCGTGGTGAGCAATTGGTTCCCGCTGCGTTCGCGTGGAACACCGACCGGCATCTACAACTCGGCATCGCCGCTGGGCGTGGCCCTGGCGCCGTTGCTGCTGCCGCCACTGATTGCGGCGACCAGCTGGCACTGGGCGTTTTACGTCACGGGTGCGCTGGGACTGGTTGCGGCAATCGTATGGGTGAGTGTCTATCGTGACCCGGTACGTGAAGAATTGAGCGCGGAAGAACGCGCTTACTTGGAGGCTGGCGAAAGTACCGAGGCGGCGCCGAAGACCAGTTTCGCAGCCTGGCGGGCGCTGTTCCGCCATCGTGTGACATGGGGCATGATGTTCGGCTTTTTCGGCTCGGTATACCTGAATTGGGTGTACCTGACCTGGCTGCCCGGCTACCTGCGCACTGAACGCCATATGGACCTGGCAAATGCGGGCTTTGCATCTGCAATTCCTTTCCTGTGCGGGTTTGCCGGCGCCCTGATTGCAGGCTGGGCTTCCGATCGTATCGTGCGTTTTGCGAGTTCGCCGATATCCGGGCGACGCAATGCGGTGGTGGCAGCCACGCTGGGCATGGTGGCGTTCACGATTCCTGCCGCGCTGGTGGAGAGCAATGTGTTGGCGGTGGCGTGCATTTCCATCGTGATCTTCCTCGCCAACGCATCGTCGGCCTGCGCGTGGTCGCTGGCCACGGTGGCGGCGCCGCGCAGCCGTATCGCTTCCCTTGGCGCGATCCAGAATTTCGGCGGCTTCCTGGGCGGCGCACTGGCGCCAGTCCTGACCGGGTATATCGCGCAAAACTGGTCTTTCGTGCCGGCGCTGCTGACCGGTGCGGGAATCGCCTTCCTTGGCGCCATGTCCTACCTGTTCCTGGTTGCGCGCCCCATTCCTGAAGAGGGCGAGTTCATTCTGGAGAACTCCTGATGCGCAAGGCCTGGTTTGCGCTTGCCGGTGCGGCGATCGGGATGGTCGCTGTGTCATGCTGGATTGGCGGCGTTATCGGTTGGGAGCAAAGCGGGGAGTGGCCCGCCTGGCTTACCGTGCCAATGGGCGTCGGCACTGGACCAATCTATCTTGCCTCGGACTTCGCGTTACTGCTCGAAGGGAGACCGGAGAATATGGTTGCGTTGCCTCAATCGCTTCCTGGAGGGCTGGTCGGCGCGATCATCGGCTGGCTCCTTTCCCACATTCGCAACTGGCCGAAATAGTCAGAAATTATTCGAGAGAATTCGGCGGGCAACAGTCAAGTACAATCTGCAAGTCAACATGAAAACTCAATTCTTCTCCGCCACCAGTCTCGATGGTTTTATCGCGACCGAGGACGATTCGCTGGACTGGCTGTTCCCGCTCGGCGACGTCAATGACAGCAGCTATCCCGAATTCATCGCGCAGGTAGGCGCCATTGCCATGGGCTCGTCCACCTACGAGTGGATGATGCGTAACGCCGATACGGTGGCAGCGGAGGTTGGGGCGGCCTGGCCTTATACCCAGCCGACCTGGGTCTTTTCTTCGCGTGAATTGCCGGCGATTCCCGGTGCAGACCTGCGCTTCGTGAAAGGCGATGTGCGCCAGGTGCATGGCGCAATGCGCGAAGCGGCCGGCAGCAAGAATATCTGGATCGTTGGCGGCGGTGACCTGGCCGGGCAATTTCATGATGCCGGGCTGCTGGATGAATTGATCATTCAGGTCGGGTCGGTCACGCTGGGCCATGGCAAGCCTTTGTTCCCGCGGCGCCTGACCAATCCGCCGCTGTTGCTGCAGTCGGCACGACGCATCGGCAGCGGCATGGCGGAACTGCGCTACCTCGTTCAAAAGAGCTGACGCAGTTCGCCGCGACTGCACACGTACTTAATAACTCTGACTCTCAACTGGGAAAAGCAATTGCTGGACAGGACTAACTACTTCGTCAAAGAACACGTCGGCGTACTCAAACTCTCGGACGCTTACGACATCATCGACCCCGTGACCCAGCAGAACCTGGGCGTGGCGCAGGAAAAACTGAGCTTCCTGGTCCACGCGCTGCGGCTGGTGATCGACAAGCGCATCCTGCCGACCAAGGTGGAAATCTCGGAACAGGCCAACGGCCCGGCGCTGCTGACCATCAAGCGCGGCGTGACGTTCCTGCGTTCCCGTATCGATATCCTGGATCGTTCGGGACAGGCGATTGGCTACTTCAAGTCCAAGCTGTTCAGCCTGGGCGGCGGCTTCTACGTCTACGACACGCGCGACCAGTTGATCGCTGAAGTGAAGGGCGACTGGAAAGGCTGGAACTTCAAGTTCCTCGACGCCAAGGGTAACGAGAAGGGCACTGTCAGCAAGAAGTGGGCTGGCATCGGCAAGGAACTGTTCACCACTGCCGACAACTACATGATTTCGATCGCCGAAGACTACAAGGTCAATTCCGGCTTGCTGCTGGCCGCCGGCCTGGCGATCGATATCGTCTTCAAAGAGCGCTAAGCACTAGCCCGGCCGCAGGATCACCTTGCGGCATTCCTCTTCCTTCTTGTCGAAGATGCGATAACCGGCTGCCGCCTGTTCCAGCGGCAGGCGGTGCGTGATGATGGCCTCGGGCCGCAGCTTGCCCTGGCCGATGAACTCCAGCAGTTCGGGCATGAAGCGCTGCACGTGGGTTTGCCCCATCCTGAAGCTGATGCCCTTGTCGAAGGCGTCGCCAAACAGGAAGCCGTGGATGAAGCCCGAATACACGCCCGGCACGCTGACCGTGCCGCCGCGCCTGACGGCAGCGATGCATTGACGCAGCGCGGCGCCGCTGCTCCCCTCCAGCTTGACGGCCGTCAGCGCCGTTTCCAGCGCGCTGCCCTTGGCTTCAAAGCCGATGGCGTCGATCACCGCATCCACCCCGCGCGAAGCGGTGTTGTCGATGATGTATTCGGCGGCATCGACTTCATCGAAATTGATCGGAATAACGCTGTAAGCCTGGCGCGCGAAGTCGAGCCGGTAGGCGTTATGGTCGACCATGAAGATGGTTTCCACGCCCAGCATGCGCGCGCATGCTGCCGCCATCAGGCCGACCGGGCCGGCGCCGTAGATTGCCAGGCTGTCGCCCGGCCCGACGCCGGCGTTCAATACGGCCTGGTAGCCCGTGGGCAGGATATCGCTGAGGAACAGCACCTGCTCGTCATCGAGCGCGTCCGGAATGCGGATCGGGCCGACGTTGGCCTTCGGTACGCGCACAAATTCGGCCTGCCCGCCCGGCATGCCGCCGTACAGGTGGGTATAGCCGAACATGGCGGCGCCCGAGCGCAAGCCTTTCTTGTTCATGATCGCGCCGCGGTCGGGATTCGTGGTTTCACAGGCGGAGAACAACTGGCGCTGGCAGAAGAAGCAGCTGCCGCAGGCGATCACGAACGGCACGACCACGCGGTCGCCCCGGGCCAGCGCGGTGACGCCAGGCCCGGCATCTTCGACGATGCCCATGAATTCGTGGCCGAGGATATCGCCTTCCTTCATGGCCGGGACCTTGCCGCGGTAGAGGTGCAGGTCGGAGCCGCAAATCGCGGTGGCCGTAATGCGCAGGATGACGTCGTCCGCTTCCTGCAGGATGGGATCGGGCACCGTGTCCACCTGGACATCATGTGCGGAGTGGTAGGTGAGGGCGCGCATGACAAGCTCCTTGTGTTTGTATTGCGCCAGTATCGGCGCCACAGCCGGCGCGCCAAGCAGCGTGCGTCCCGTGCTGGTGTAGGCGCAAGCCTTCAGGGCCGGGCGTGCTAGACTCGGGCGAACATTCGAGGAGGATCTGTCATGACTATTCGTCAACTTTTAGCGGTGTCGCTGGGCGGCTTGCTGCTGGCAACGGCGCCTGCGGCATGGAGCCAGCAGGCCGCGCCGGCGCAGGACAAGGCGGAAGCCCGGCAGCAGGCCAAGCCGGCTGTGAAAGGCGAACCTTCCGGCGCGGCGCGCAAGGCCGCCGGGTTGCAGGAGCCCAAGAACGATGGCCAGCCCGACCGGCGCGAGAAGGCGATGAAGGTGTCCGGCAGCATGCAGAAGAAAACCAACGAAACGGCAAGCGCGGCCGCTTCCAACATGAAGTAAGCCCCGCGCTGCCCGGCCTTGATAAAATCATGCCCTGAACCTGTTTTTCGAGCTGGCATGAGCATCCAAACCGACAATTTCACCGAGCAGCGCATCATCGACGCGGCGCCTTCCTCCCCGAACGAGGAGGCCATCGAGCGCGCATTGCGCCCCAAGCACCTCGATGAATATGTAGGGCAGTCCAAGATCCGCGACCAGCTGGAAATCTTCATTTCGGCCGCCCGCAAGCGCAGCGAGGCGCTCGACCATACCTTGCTGTTCGGCCCTCCCGGCCTGGGCAAGACCACCCTGGCCAACATCATTGCGCGCGAAATGGGCGTCAACCTGCGCCAGACTTCCGGCCCGGTGCTGGAACGCCCGGGCGACCTGGCGGCGATCCTGACCAACCTGGAAGCGAACGACGTCCTGTTCATCGACGAGATCCACCGCCTGTCGCCCGTGGTCGAGGAAATCCTGTACCCGGCGCTGGAGGACTACCAGATCGACATCATGATCGGCGAAGGCCCGGCGGCGCGCAGCGTCAAGCTGGACCTGCAGCCTTTCACCCTGGTCGGCGCCACCACCCGCGCCGGCATGCTGACCAATCCGCTGCGCGACCGCTTCGGCATCGTGGCGCGGCTGGAGTTCTACAGCACCGACGAACTGGCGAAGATCGTCGCCCGCAGCGCTGCGCTGCTGAAGGCGAATATCGACGAAGGCGGCGCCGTGGAAATCGCGCGCCGCGCGCGCGGCACGCCGCGTATCGCCAACCGCCTGCTGCGCCGCGTGCGCGACTACGCGGAAGTGAAGGGCAACGGCGACATCACGCGCGAGCTGGCCGATGCCGCGCTGCGCATGCTCGATGTCGACCACGTGGGCTTTGACGTGATGGACCGCAAGCTGCTGGAAGCGGTGCTGTACAAATTCGGCGGTGGCCCGGTCGGCATCGGCAACCTGGCGGCCGCCATCGGCGAGGCCGCGGATACTATCGAGGACGTATTGGAACCATACCTGATCCAGCAAGGCTTCCTGCAACGCACGCCGCGCGGCCGCGTCGCCACGGCGCAGGCCTACCAGCATTTCGGCGTGACCCCGCCGCGCAGCAACGCCAGCGGAGACCTGTGGGATGCGTAAGCTGCTAGCGCTGGGCGCGGCGGCGATGGCCGCGCAAATCGCATCGGCGGCCGTGCCGGTGCAGGGCTATTCGATCAAGGCGACTTACCCGCACGATCCGCAAGCCTTCACCCAGGGCCTGTTCTTCAAGGACGGCTTCCTGTGGGAGAGCACCGGCCAGTACGGCGCGTCTTCCGTGCGCAAGGTGGAGCTGGCCACCGGCAAGGTGCTGCAAAAGCGCGACCTGCCGGAGAAGGTATTCGGCGAGGGCATTGCGCCGCATGGCGACAGCATTGTCGGCATTACCTGGATGAACCAGGCCGGCTACGTGATGGACCAGGGCAGCCTGGCCATCAAGGGCACCTTCAATTACCTGGGCGAGGGTTGGGGCATCACCAGCGACGGCGAACGCCTGTACATGAGCGACGGCACGCCGGAAATCCGCGTGCTCGACCCGAAAAACTTCGGCGAGCAGCGCCGCATCAAGGTTACAGTCGACGGCCAGCCGCTGGCGCAGATCAACGAGCTGGAATGGGTCGATGGGCAGATCTATGCCAACGTCTGGCAGTCCGACCGCATTGCCCGCATCGACCCGTTCAGCGGCCATGTGCTGGGCTGGATCGACCTGTCCGGGCTGGCGGCGACGGCCAAGGCGGGCAGCGACGTCGACAATGTGCTGAACGGCATCGCCTACGACGCCAAGTCGCATCGCCTGTTCGTGACCGGCAAGCGCTGGCCGAAGCTGTTCGAGATCGTGTTGCGGCCCGCTAAGAAGTAGTTTTTGCCGGCGCTGCAGTGACCGGCAGCAGGGCGCCGGTGACGGCGGCCGATGCGTCGGACAGCAGGAACAGCACCACCCGGGCCAGCGCCGCCGGGGCGACCCAGTAGCCGGTATCGGCGCCCGGCATGGCGGCGCGGTTGGCCGGCGTGTCGATGATGCTGGGCAGGACGGCATTGACCGTGATGCCCCGTTCCAGGAATTCTTCCGCCATGGCCTCCGTCAGGCGCGCCACGCCGGCCTTGGCGGCGGCATAGGCGCCCATGCCGGCCTGCGCGCGGTTGGCTGCCATGGCGCCGATATTGACGATGCGGCCGCGTCCCTGGCGCAGCAGGTGCGGCAGCGCTGCCTGCGACGCCAGCAGGGCGGTGCGCACGTTCATGGCGTACATCCGGTCCCAGGTCGCGACAGCGCCGTGCTCCACCGGCTCCCAGGCAAAGCCGCCCGCCACGTTGACGATGCCATCGAGGCCGCCGAAGCGTTCGGCCACGCTGTCCAGGCAGTGCTGCGTGGCGCGTGCGTCACACAAGTCCACGCCGCCGCAGGGCAGTGCGCCAGCGGGCAAGGCGGCGGGGGCGGGCGCCAGGTCGACCAGCGCCACCCGGGCGCCGCTGGCCAGCAAGGCGTCGCCGACGGCGCGGCCAAGGGCGCCGAAGCCTCCGGTCACTGCAATCCTCGCCTTATTCATCGCTGTAGATCTTTCCACCGAATTTCAGGGCACTGTATTCGCGCTTCGATTGCAGCAGGGGGTAGAACATCTGCCTGTCCCAGCGTTCGGCGCCAAAGAGCTGGTCATCGCGCAGCCCGTATTGGGCCGGGTAGCGGCGCGTGATGTGGGCGGTGCCGAACAGTACGTCCCAGAAGAACAGCAGGTTGCCGAAGTTGCCCTTGTAATGGCCGATGCCGTCGGCATTGGTGATGGCGTGGTGGGCGCGGTGCGTGGCCGGGGTTGAGATGGTGCGCTCCACGATCCACATCAGCGGGCGCAGCGCGCGCACCTTGTACAGCGGTTCATCCCAGGCCCAGGCGCAGTGCGCGCCGAGGATGACCGCCTGCTTGACCACGACGTAGGCGAAATACATCCAGCCGCAGCCCAGGTAGACCATGGCGCCGGCAAACCAGATGCCCGGCATCATCAGGTAGTAAAAGAAGTTGTTGCGGTAAGTGATGCGGATGCTCATGTAGGCGGCAGAATGGTGCGCGCGGTGCAGGGGCCACAGCAGCGGGGAATGCGAGATGCGGTGCCACCAGTACTGCGTCATGTCGTCGCCCACCAGCAGCAGGCCGGCCCAGGCCCACCAGGGCAGTCCGGCCCAGGCATCGCGCATGCCGGGCGTCAGCCACTGGCCAAGCGCGTTGGCGAGGAACAGGATCAGCGGCTGGGTAAGCAGCAACAGGCTGACTGTCATGCCCACTTCCAGCGCTGTATCATTGGCGCTGGCGTGCACCGTGTCGCGATAGCGGCGGCTCACGATTTCCGCCGTGCCGAGGCCCGCGATCAGCAGTGCGAGCAGCAAGTACATCATGTTGTTGTCCATATGGCTGGTCTCCTTTGGCAACCATGATGCCGGGCCGTGCCGGCGAAGATTGTTCAATTCCGTGCAATTCAGGACTTATTTTGCATGCAGATATTTTTCAACAACCCCTGGTTCGCCCGACTGCCTGAGGTGCAGGCCAGGGCATTGCTGGCCGCGACGCGCAGCGTGCGCCTGGCGCAGGGCGAGGTGCTTTACCTGCAGGGGAGCCGGGCGTCCGGGGCGCAGGACGGGCTGTGGGGCGTGGTGCGCGGCGCCGTGCGCCTGTCGGTCATGCATGCGGACGGCAACGAGGCCATTGTGACCATGGCCGAAGCGGGCAACTGGTTCGGCGAAACGGCGCTGCTGGCGGACCTGCCGCGCAGCGCCACGGCGACGGCGCATCAGGACAGCGAACTTCTGGCAGTCAGCGCCGAGCGCTTCGCGACCCTGATGCAGGACGTGGTGTTTGCCAATGCCATGGCGCGGCTGGAAGCGGAGCGCCTGCACGCGGCCTTCGGCCTGATTGCAGACATGGCCATGCACAGCACCCGAACGCGCCTGGCGCGGCGCCTGCTGATGATGGCGCATGGCGACCTGACCCAGGCGGCCAGCGCACGCACCACCATTACCGCTTCGCAGGACCACATCGCCATGATGCTGGGCGTGGGGCGCACCACCCTGAACAGGGAACTGCAGGCGCTGGCCAGTGCAGGCGCGATTGCGCTGCGCTACGGCCAGATCGAAGTGTGCGACGTGGCGGCGCTGCGCGCGGCTGCGGCCTGAACCTGCCGCCGGCCTATTGGCGCGGCATTTCGGTGCCGGCCAGTTGCGCCAGGATTTCCCGCGCCGCCTGCAGCACGCGCTGCGCGCCGGGCGACAGGGTGCGCCCGCGCAGGCGGATGGTGGCGATATCGGCCCACAGCGGCGGCAGCGGTACCTGCACCTGCTCCAGCCGTCCTTCCGCAGCCGCCTCGGCCAGCGCCGCATGGCTGGAAATCAGCAGCAAATCGCTTTCCGCCACCACGTCGACCAGAGTGTGCACGCTGTCGCAGCTGAGCATGATGGGCAGGTCGCGCCCGGGCGGCAGGCGGAACAGCTTGTTCATCTGCGTCATCAGCACTTCGGGAATGGTGGGCGCCGCCATGCCATAGGGCAGCAGCTCGGGCGGGGTGACGTCGCCGCGCCCCAGCAGCGGGTGGCCCGGGCGGCAGTAGATGCCGCCGTATTGCCGGCATTCGTGGGTGATGATCAGGTCTTCGGCCGGCTCGATCAGGCGCACGTCGGACATGAAGAATTCCATTTCCTCGCCGCGCAGGTGGTCCAGCAGGTAGGTCGAGGTGTTGATGGTGACCGACAGGCTGATGCCCGGCTGGTCGGCGCGCACCTGGCGCAGCATGCGCGGCAGCAGGGCGCCCGAATGCAGGGGGCCGATGCCGAAGGCCACGTGGCCGCTGTCGCCATTTCGCAACAGCGACAAATCGTGTTCCATGTTGCGTACATCAAACAGCAAACGGCGCGCGTGGTTGAAGAAGGCGGCGCCGGCCACCGTCACGGCCACATTGCGGTTGCCGCGGTCAAACAGCAGGAAGCCCAGCTCTTCCTCCAGGGTTTGCACGGCGCGCGACAGGGCGGGCTGGCTGATGCTGACCTTCTCGGCGGCCCGCACGAAATTGCCTTCGTCGGCGACCGCCAGGGCGTAACGCAAGCGCTTGAAATCCATGGAAAACCCCTTGTATGCGGAATATGCATTGTGCGGATAAATACAATGCATTGGACGAATAGTAGTGTCAAACACATACTCGTTTCAACGACAGCGTTAATAAAACGCGGCGCAACTGGAGACACTGTGATGAAAGTTCAGGAATTCGACCCTGCCGTCGTAGGGGCGGGCATGCCCATGCTGGCCGACGTGCTGGAGATGCAGCGGGCCGCTTTCAATGCCGACATGGTGCCGGCGGCCGCCGTGCGGCGCGAGCGGCTTGGCCGTCTGTACGCGATGGTGGCCGATAACGAGCCCGCCATCCTGGACGCCATCAACGCCGACTTCGGCGGCCGCGCGCGGCAGGAGATGGTGCTGACCGAATTGTTCATCGTGCTGTCGGCGATCCGCCAGCAGCGCCGCAAGCTGGCGCGCTGGATGCGGCCGCGCCGCGTGGCGACGCCGCTGCACATGCTGCCCGGCTCGAGCCGGATCATGCCGCAGCCGCTGGGCGTGATCGGCAATATCGTGCCGTGGAATTACCCTTGCCAGCTGGCGCTGGTGCCGGCGGCAGCGGCGCTGGCAGCCGGCAACCGCGTGATGATCAAGCCGAGCGAACTGACGCCGGCCTTTTCGCGCCTGCTGGCGCAACTGGCGGCGCAGTACTTCGCCCCGGCCGAACTGGCCGTGGTGGAGGGCGGCGTGGAAGTCAGCCGCGATTTCGCCGCGCTGCCCTTCGACCACCTGATCTTCACCGGCTCAACCGCTGTGGGGCGCCAGGTGGCTGTCGCTGCGGCGCACAACCTGACGCCGGTGACCCTGGAGTTGGGCGGCAAATCGCCGGCCATCATCGATGAAAGCTGTGACCTGGCGGAGGCGGCGCCGCGCCTGGCCTTCGGCAAATTGTTCAATGCCGGCCAGACCTGCGTGGCGCCCGACTATGCGCTGGTGCCGCGCGCGCGGGTCGAGGAATTCGTGCGCGAAGTGGGGGCGGCGGCGACGGCGATGTACCCGCAGTTTGCCGGCAACGCGCAGTACACCAGCATCATCAGCGAACGTCATTTCCTGCGGCTGGAGAAGCTGGTGCGCGAGGCGGAAGAGCAGGGCGCGCGCGTGGTGCGGCTGGGCGGTGCCGAAGCGGGGCAGGCTGGAGAGCGGCGCATGGCGCCGGTGCTGCTGCTGGACGTGACGCCCGAGATGGCGGTGATGCGCGAAGAGATCTTCGGCCCGCTGCTGCCGGTGGTGCCGTACGACACGCTGCAGCAAGCCATCGCTTTCATCAACCAGCGCGAGCGCCCGTTGGCGCTGTACTGGTTCGGCAGGGAGCGCCGCAACTGCACCAAGGTGCTGCATTCGACCATCTCCGGCGGCGTGACGATCAACGACGCGCTGTGGCATGCGGCGCAGGAAAACCTGCCCTTTGGCGGCGTGGGGGCCAGCGGCACCGGCGCCTACCACGGCGAGCATGGCTTCCTGGCGTTCTCCAAGCAGAAGCCGATCTACCGCCAGGCGCGCCTGAACGGCTTCGGCCTGTTCCGCCCGCCGTATGGCCGCGTGTTCGACACGCTGGCCGGCTTCCTGAAACGCCATATGTAATGGATTGAATCATGCAAGCCTTGATGCAGGACCAGCCGCTGCTGATTTCCTCGATGATCGAGCACGCGCGCCGCGTGCATCCGCGCGCCGAGATCGTGTCGCGCACTTGCGAAGGCGCGCTGCACCGCAGCAGTTACGGCGAGGTGGAGCGCCGCGCGCGGCGCATGGCCAATGCGCTGCTGGCGCTGGGCGTGGCCATGGGCGAGCGGGTCGGCACGCTGGCCTGGAATACGCACCGCCACATGGAGCTGTACTTTGCCGTGTCGGGCATGGGCGCGGTGCTGAACACCATCAACCCGCGCCTGTTCCCGGAGCAGGTGGCGTACATCGTCAACCACGCGCAGGACCAGGTGCTGTTCTTCGACATCACGTTCGCGCCATTGGTGGCCGCGCTGGCGCCGCAGCTTGCAGGCGTGAAGGCATTCGTCTGCATGAGCGACCGCGCGCACATGCCGCCAGGCCTGCCGGCGGGCACCCTGTGCTACGAAGAGCTGGTGCAAGGCGCCAGCGAGGATTACGCCTGGCCGCAGTTCGATGAGCGCACGGCGTCGGCGCTGTGCTACACCTCCGGCACCACCGGCAACCCGAAAGGCGTGCTGTATTCGCACCGCTCGGCCTACCTGCATTCGATGGGCTTGTGCGCTGCGGGCAGTGCCGCCATTTCGTACCGCGACAGCTGCCTGGTGGTGGTGCCGCTGTTCCATGTGAACGCCTGGGGCATGCCGTACGCCGGCGCCATGAGCGGCGCCAAGCTGGTGCTGCCCGGCCCCGCGCTCGATGGCAAGAGCATTTACGAGTTGCTGCGCGATGAACGGGTGACCATGGCGCTGGGCGTGCCGACCGTCTGGCTCGGCTTGCTCAACCATATCGACAGCGAAGCGCGCCCGACGCTGCAGGAGCTATGCCTCGAGCGCATGCTGTGCGGCGGCTCGGCGATTCCGCCGGTGATGTTCACGCGCTGCCGCAACACCTTGGGCGCGACCCTGATGCAGGCCTGGGGCATGACGGAGATGTCGCCGCTGGGCACCGTGTGCTCGCTGTTGCAATCGCACGACAACGCCAGCGAAGAAGAAAAGCTGCGCGTGCAGGCGCGCCAGGGGCGGCCGGTGTGCGGCGTCGAGCTGGCGCTGAAGGACGAAGACGGCCGGCGCCTGCCGCACGACGGCGTGGCGACGGGGCGCCTGATGGTGCGCGGCCCGTGGATCCTGTCGGCCTACTACGGCAGCGATGCCTCGGTGCTGGACGAGGAAGGCTACTTCGATACCGGCGACATCGCCAACATCGACAGCGACGGCTATCTCCAGATTACCGACCGCGCCAAGGACGTGATCAAGTCCGGCGGCGAATGGATTTCATCGATCGATGTCGAGAACGCAGTGATGGGCCACCCCGATGTGATGGCCGCCGCGGTGATCGGCATCCCGCATGAGAAATGGCAGGAACGCCCGCTGCTGGTGGTCGTTCCGCGTCATGGCAGTTCCCCCACACGCGATGAAGTGTTAGGCTACCTTGCCAGCCGCGTAGCCAGGTGGTGGCTTCCCGACGAGGTGGTTTTCGTCAGCGAGCTTCCGTATTCCGCCAACGGCAAAGTGCAGAAGATGAAGTTGCGTGAGGAGTTCAAGCAGTTAAATGAGCCTGTATAAAAAGCTGTAAAAACCATTAGGAGACACAAGGATGACGAGGAAGTACAACCGTATCATGGCGCTTGCCGTGGCGGCGGCGCTGGCAACCCCACTGGCGCACGCAGATACCTTCACCACCGACAATGGCCTGGAAGGCCGCTGGTCCCTGAACATGTCGGTCGGCACCAGCATCCGCATGAAGGATGCGGACAAGAACCTGATCTCCGTACCGAATGGCGGCACGGCAGGCGCCGGCGCCGACGACGGCAACCTGAACTTCAAGAAGAACGATGCCTATTCCACCGTCGGCAAGCTGACCGGCGAACTGGAACTGAAAGGCGATACCTACGGCATGTTCGTGCGCAGCTTCGCCTGGTACGACCGGGTCCTGAAGGGCCGCGAGATGCCGCACGGGCACTTCAACAACGGCTACAAGCCGAACACGGAACTGAGCGACACCGGCTTCGACCAGTTGTCCACCTTCGACGGCGTGGCGCTGGCCGACGCCTATGTGTTTGCCAACTGGGACCTGGGCGGCAAGGCCCTGAGCGCCAAGCTGGGCAACCAGGTGATCAACTGGGGCGAATCGCTGTTCGTGCCGGGCATTAACGCGATGGGCGCCTTCGACACCAGCGCCGCGCGCCGCCCCGGCGCGCAGGTCAAGGAAATCCTGCGCCCGCAGCCGGCCCTGATGGCCAACCTGGGCCTGGGCAACGGCGTGTCGGTCGAAGCGTTCTACAACCTGGGCTGGCGCCAGAACGTGGTGGACGGCTGCGGTACCTACTGGTCGGCGGCCGACTCGCTCAACTGCAATAACGGCACCGTGCTGTTTGGCGACGGCACCAAGCTGAACGACCAGGGCCAGTACAACGGCGCGCCGTTCCTGGCCGCGCTGCCGGCCGCGCTGGATCCGGTGCTGGCGTTGCTCGGCCTGTCGCGCAGCATGCCGCTCAACTTCCGCATGACCACGGCGGAAAAGATCCGGCCGAAGAAATCGGGCCAGTTCGGCCTCTCGAGCCACTACTTTGCCGACGCCATTGCCACCGACTTCGGCGTCTACTTCGCGCGCTACCACAGCCACTCGCCGATCGTGTCGGTGGTCAAGCAGCCGTCGGCGCTGCCGTCGGTGTGGTCGGGCCGCCTGGCGCAGCTGGTCAAGGCCGTGCCGTCGCTGGCGCCGGCCCTGGGCACCTTGGGCGTGCTGCCGGCCGGGAATATCGTGTGGGACTACAGCGGCGAAAACGTGAAGACCCTGGGCCTGTCGGCGGCCACCGAAGTGGGCGGCTTCTCGCTGTTTGGCGAAGTGTCGCGCACCAAGGACATTCCGGTGCAGATCAACGCGATCGACCTGCTGGTCGGCACCGCGCTGGGCATCGGCCCGCAGGCGCAACTGGCTGTCATCGCGCGCAACCCGGCGGTACCGACCGGCACCGTGATCCACGGCTACGACCGCAAGGACAAGACCCAGGCCCAGGTCTCCTTCATCCGCCAGATCCCGCAGGTGCTGGGCGCCGATTCGCTGACCCTGCTGGGCGAAGTGGCGGGGCAGAAGTGGAGCGGCATCGGCGATCCGAACACCAGCACCCGCTATGTGCGCGGCTTCATGTACAACTTCGGCCCGACCGCGGCCCTGGGCGGCACCTGCGGCCCGGCCGGCATCCAGCCCAACAAGTCGTACTGCGAGAACGAAGGCTATGCCACCAGCAGCGCCTGGGGCTACCGCCTGTCGGCCGAGATGCTGTTCCCGAACGTGGTGGCCGGCGTCAACTTCAAGCCGCGCCTGTACTTCGCGCATGACGTGAAAGGCTATGCGGCCGACAACCTGTTCGTGGAAGACCGCCAGACCCGCTCCATCGGCCTGCGCGCGGACTACAACAACCGCTACTACGCGGACATCAGCTACACCAGCTACAACAAGAGCGCCAAGTACGACCAGTTCCACGACCGCGACAACATGCAGTTCGTGATCGGCGCCAACTTCTAATAAAGACACAGGAGACACGTAGATGAAGATGATGAAGCAAAGCTTGCTGGCCGCAGCGCTGGCGTGCATCGCGGGCAGCGCCCTGGCCGGCCTGCCGCAGGCCGATGTGGACCGCCTGGGCAAGGACCTGACGCCGGTTGGCGCGGAGAAGGAGGGCAACAAGGCCGGCACCATCCCGGCCTGGACCGGCGGCATCACCAAGGCGCCGGCCGGCTTCGACAGCAAGAACGGCTACGCCGACCCGCTGCCGAACGAAGCGGCGCAGTACACCATCACGGCCGCCAACATGGACAAGTACAAGGACATGCTGGCGCCGGGGCAGATGGAGATGCTGAAGCGCTACCCGAGCTACAAGATGAATGTCTACAAGAGCTACCGCACGGCCGGCTACCCGCAGGCGGTGTACGACAACATCAAGGCCGAAGCGTCCAAGGCCGAGCTGACCGGCGGCGGCAACGGCGTGACCGGCACCGCCAAGACCACGGTGCCGTTCCCGATCCCGAAAACCGGCGTCGAGGTGATCTGGAACCATCTGATGCGCTACCGCGGCGGCACCATCGAGCGCTACACCGCCGAATTCCCGGTGCAGACCAACGGCGCCTTCACGCCGGTGACGCGCACCGAGAAGGTGGCGTTCGCGCAAGGCATGCCCAACCCCGAGCCGAACCGCCTGGTGTACTACATGGCGACCCTGACCGGCCCGTCCTCGGTGGCCGGCGACGCCCTGCTGGTGGTGGACCCGATGGACCAGGTGAAGGAGTCGCGCCTAGCCTGGACCTACAACCCTGGCCAGCGCCGCGTGCTGCGCGCGCCGAACGTGGCATACGATTCGCCGGGACAGGGCGCGGACGGCTTGCGCACCACCGACGACTACGACGGCTTCAACGGCGCGCCTGACCGCTACGACTGGAAGCTGGTGGGCAAGAAGGAGATGCTGGTCTCCTACAACAACTACAAGATCACCAACAAGTCGATCAAGTACGCCGACATCGTGCGCCCTGGCCATATCAACCAGGACTTCGTGCGCTACGAGCCGCACCGCGTGTGGGTGGTGGAAGCGACCCTGAAGAAGGACAAGCGCCACATCTACGCCAAGCGCGTGTTCTATGTGGACGAGGATAGCTGGGAAGTGCTGCACACCGATTCCTACGACGGCCGCGGCGAATTGTGGCGCGTGCACGAAATCGGCGGCATCCAGTACTACGATGCGCTGACCCACTACTTCGCCTACGAAGTGTTCTACGACCTGCAGGCACGCCGCTACCTGCTGTCCGGCATCTCCAACCAGGAGAAGCCGATCAAATTTGGCGTAAAGCTCGATCCGTCGAACTTCACGCCAGATACGCTGCGCCGCTCCTCCAACTAAGGACGGCGTAGCGGGTTTGGGGGTGTCTCTTCGGGCGCGTGCGTTCACAGGGAGCGCTGCGCCCATTTTTTCGCAGGTAGAGCATGAATAAAGTCTTGAAACAAGCCGCTGCTGCGCTGCTGGGCGCGCTGGCGGTGATGCCGGCCGTGGCGCGCGACCCGCTGCAAACGCCGGCGCGCATGTCGGCGCGGGCGCCGAAAGCCATGCTGACGGCCATGGCCCTGGCCGGCCAGCGCACGGTGGCGGTGGGCGAGCGCGGCATCGTCCTGGTGCGCGATGGCGGCGCCAATGCGCCATGGCGGCAGGCGAATGTACCGGTGTCGGTCACCCTGACCGGCGTGGCGTTTGCCGACGCATCGAACGGCTGGGCCGTCGGGCACGATGGGGTGATCCTTTCCACCAATGACGGCGGGGCGCAATGGAGCACCCGCTTTGACGGCAACCAGGCCAATGCCCTGATGCTGGCCGATGCCAAGGCGGCAGTCGAGAAGGCGCAAGCGGCCGGGGCGGGAGCGGGCAATGCGGCGCTCGCCGATGCCGAGAACGCGCTGGGCGATATCGAAGCGGCGGCCAAGTTCGGCCCGTCGCGCCCTTTGCTGGGCGTATGGTTCCGCGATGCCAGGACCGGCTACGCGGTGGGCGCATACGGCCAGGCTTTCCGTACCACGGACGGCGGGGCACACTGGAATTCCATGGGCGCGGGCCTGCCCAATCTTGAAGGCTTGCATTACAACGCGATTGCGGGCGGGCCTGGCAATGTGCTGGCCATCGCGGGCGAGGGCGGCTACGTGTACCGCTCCACCGACGGCGGCGCAAGCTGGCAGCGCATCGAGACCGGCTACGGCGGCCAGTTGTACGGCGTGATCTTCACCGGCCGCAGCATGCTGGCGTACGGCTTTGGCGGCCATGTGTTCCGCAGCGAGGATGGCGGCGCCACCTGGCGCGAAACGCCGGCCGTGACGAAAAAGAGCCTGGTGGGCGGCGCCCTGCAGGGCAGCAGCATCGTGCTGGCGGCCCAGGACGGTGCCCTGCTGCGCAGCGATGACGACGGCGTGAGCTTCAAGGTGGTTCGCCAGGGCGATGCGGTGCCGACGGCCGGCATGCTGGCTGTGAATGGCACGGTGCTGCTGTCCGGCGTGGGCGGGGTGCGGGAGGCGGCGAAATGAAGCGCGAAGACGAAAAATCCTGCAAGGTGGCCGAGGAAGGCCACCAGCGCTTCACCTCCGTCGAGCACTGGCTGGAGCCGCGCCTGTTCAAGCACCGCCTTGTGATCATGGTGGCTTTCCTGCTGGCGTCGGTGCTGTTCGCCTGGCAGGCTGCGCTGCTGAAGCCGGACGCCAGTTTCCAGAAGATGGTGCCGGCCACCCACCCCTTCATCGCCAACTACCTGAAGTACGAGAACGAGTTGCGCCCGTTGGGCAACAACATCCGCATTGCGGTGGAGGCGACCAAGGGCGATATCTACAGCAAGGAGTATCTCGATACGCTGAAGGCGGTGACCGACGAAGTGTTCTACATCCCCGGCGTGGACCGCGGCAACCTGAAGTCGCTGTGGACGCCCAACGTGCAGTGGATGGAAGTCACCGAGACGGGCTTGAACAGCGGCCAGATCATCCCGCAGGGCTTCGACGGTTCGCCGGCCATGTTGGACGAGGTGCGCGCCAACGTGGCGCGTTCGGGACGCATCGGCAGCCTGGTGGCGGCGGACCAGAAGTCCACCATCGTGCAGGTGCCGCTGCTGGAGATCGACCCCGACAAGGGTACCAAGCTCGATTACGGCCTGTTCTCCGAGCGCCTGGAAAAGCTGGTGCGCGACAAGTACGAGGCACAGGGCGTGAAGATCCACATCGTCGGCTTTGCCAAGGTGGTGGGCGACCTGATTCACGGCGCCAAGGCGATCGGCCTGTTCTTCGCGATCACCTTTGCCATGACGGTGGCGCTGCTGCTGTGGTATTCGCACTGCTGGAAGTCGACACTGGTGACGGTGTTCTGCTGCTCGCTGGCGGTGATCTGGCAGCTTGGCATCGTGCGGCTACTGGGCTTCGGGCTCGATCCGTATTCGATCCTGGTGCCGTTCCTGACCTTTGCCATCGGCGTGTCGCACGCGGTGCAGAACATCAACACCATGGCCAGCGAGCGCCTGTCGGGCAAGTCGGCCACGGAAGCTGCCAAGCAGACTTTCCGCCAGCTGTTCATCCCGGGCACCATTGCGCTGCTGTGCGATGCGGTGGGCTTCTCGACCCTGCTGGTGATCGAGATCGGCGTGATCCGCGAGCTGGCCATTTCGGCCTCGGTGGGCGTGGCGGTGATCGTGCTGACCAAGATGTTCCTGCTGCCGGTGCTGATGTCCTACGTGGGCGTGACCGATGCCTGCCTGCGCAACCAGGCCCGGAAGGCGCAGCGCAAGCACCGCTTCATGCGCATGCTGTCGCGCATTGCGGAGCCCAAGTACGCCAAGCTGGCGGTGCTGGGCGCAGTGGCGGTGTTTGCCACCGCGTTTGCGCTGAACCGCGACCTGAAGATCGGCGACCTCGATCCGGGCGCGCCGGAGCTGCGGGCCGATTCGCGCTACAACCGCGACAACGCCTACATCACCGGCCATTACTCGACCAGCTCGGACGTGTTCGTGGTCATGGTGAAGACGCCGGCCGGCGAGTGCGGGGCCTATCCGACGGCCGAAGTGGTGGACCGATTCCAGTGGGAGATGGAGAACGTGCCGGGCGTGGAGTCGAGCACCTCGCTGTTCACGGTGCAGAAGCGGATCATCTCCAACGTCAATGGCGGCAGCCTGAAATGGCAGGCGCTGTCGCGCAATCGTTTCGTGTCCAACTCGGCGCAGCGCATGATTCCGTCGGAGTTGTACAGCAACGACTGCTCGATGCTGCCGGTGCTGGTGTTCCTGGCCGACCACAAGGCCGACACCCTGACGCGGGTGGTGCAGGCGGCGCAGGCATTCGCCAGGGAGAACAACACGCCGCAGGCGGAGTTCATCCTGGCGGCCGGCAATTCGGGCATCGAGGCGGCCACCAATATCGTGATCAAGCAGGCCGAGATCACCATGCTGGTGCTGGTGTATGCCATTGTTGCGCTGCTGGTGTGGTGGGAGTTCCGCTCGCTGCGCGTGACCATCTGCATCATGGTGCCGCTGTATATCACGTCCGCGCTGTGCGAGGCCATCATGGCGCGCCTGGGGCTGGGCGTGAAGGTGGCCACCTTGCCGGTGATTGCGCTGGGGATCGGGATTGGCGTCGATTACGGCATCTACATCTACAACCGGCTGCAGTGCTTCCTGGACCGCGGCATGGAGCTGAAGGAGGCTTACTTCGAGACGCTCAAGACTACCGGCGTGGCGGTGGCGCTGACCGGCGTGACCTTGGCGCTGGGGGTGCTGACCTGGGTCTGGTCGGACATCAAGTTCCAGGCCGATATGGGCCTGCTGCTGATGTTCATGTTCCTGTGGAATATGGTGGGGGCGATTGTGATGATTCCGGCGCTGGCGTCGTTGCTGCTGCCTAAGCGCTAAACCCGGTGAACCGGGGTCTGACCCGCAGGGTCAGACCCCCTACGGTCTTCGGGCCCTCGGCAGTGGGTCTGACCCTGGTTTACCGGTTTTACTCCTGGCGTTCCCAGGTCTGCGACCGGCCCAGCATCGGAATACCGATATACCCGCGCACTTTCAGCTTCTTGCCGCCATCGGCAACTTCCAGCTTGCTCTTGTAAACCTTGCCGTTGTTCGGGTCGAGAATCTCGCCGCCGTTGTATTCGCTGCCGTCCTTCTTCAGGCCCGACACGATCACCATGCCGACAATCGGCTTGTCCTTGCGCGCATCGGTGCACTTGTCGCACACCGGGTTCTGTTCCTCGGTCGGGCCGCGGTACAGTTTTTCGATCTTGCCCTGCAGGGCGCCGTTTTCCTCGGTGATGCGGATCAGGGCCTTCGGCTTGCCGCTGACGTCATCGATGTTTTTCCACAGGCCGACAGGAGAGGGATCTTGGGCAAATGCCGGTGCGGCAGCCAGCAAGGCTGCCGCAGCCAGCGCCACTGTGCGGGTTAGGCGCATGGGGGTGTCTCTTATTTAGATTTGGGGAAAATCAGTGTAGCAAAGGACCCGGCAGGGCACCGTACGGTCATGCTATTTTTTTTGGAGGGAAGACTCTAGATTTGCTGGGGCAGCCGCGCCGCCTGGGCGGCGCGGCTGGACGGTCAGGATTTGAAGTTGCCGTCGTTGCGCGGCAGGGGGCTGCTGCACGAGGCCGGCGTGCTGAACTCGCGGTTGCCGGAGGCGGTGGCCTGGCTGCCTTCCCAGGCCGCCGTGCTGCCGTTCCATTTGACGTATTTGTACTGGATGGCGCTGGCCGCTGGCAGCGTCACGGTGCCGCTCCACGGTACGTTGGCGCCGCTGCCCTGGATCGCCAGCGCAAAGCCGCTGGCCGGTGCCCAGTTGCCAAGGCGTGAGTCATTGCCGACCACGTACAGGTTCTGCCCCATGACGGTATTGGCGTTGGCGATGGTGAAGGTGACCTGGCAGGACGATGCCGCCGTGGTGGTCACCGCCAGCGCGGCGCTGGCTGCCGAAACGTTGCCGGCGGCGTCGATCGCCTTGACGGTGTAGCTGTAGCTGGTGGCGGGGGACGCGGTGTTGTCGACGTAGCCGGTGCCGGTGGCGGTGCCGAGCAGGCCGCCGTTGCGGTAGACGTAGTAGCCGGTCACGCCGGCGTTGTCGGTGGCGGCGCTCCAGGCCAGGCTGACGCTGGTTGCGCCCACCGCGCTGGCGGCCAGGCCGTCCGGGGCGCTGGGCGGCGTGCTGTCGACATTGCATGGGTTGCTGCCGCTGGTGACGGCGCCGCCGGCCACGCTGGACAGGCCGGCGCCCAGCGCGTAGTTCTTGCCGCCGTTGTTGTCCCAGCTGCCGCTGCCGTTGTTGAACACGGCCTGCCAGCTGCTGGCCGAACCGAGGCTGGCGGTGTAGGACAGCCAGCCGCTGCAGGCTGCGGCCATCGGCACGCCAGGCACCGCGGTCCAGGCGCCACCGGTCGGGCTGTAGTGGATGTTGGCGCTGTTCCAGCCGCTGGGCAGGCGGTAATAGACGGTGGCGATATTGCCGGCGGCCGTGGTGAGCGTGCGGGCGGCGGAAGCCGGGCCGCTATTGCCGGCGGCATCCTGCGCCTTGATGGTGTAGCTGTAGCTGGTCGAAGGCGCCAGCCCGCTGTCGGTGTAGCTGGTGGCGGCGGTGGCGCCGACCTGGCTGCCGTTGCGCAGCACCAGGTATTGCGCGACGCCGTAGTTGTCGCTGGCGGCGGCCCAGGACAGGGTGGCGGCTGCCTGCGTGATGGCCGATGCCGTCGGCTGGCCGGGCGCAGTGGGCGCCTGCGTGTCGGCGGCCAGCGTGGTGACGGACAGCGCCGGGCTGGCGGCGGACTGGTTGCCGGCGGCGTCGATGGCGCTTACCGTGTAGCTGTAGGCCGTGGCGGGCGCCAGGCCGCTGTCGCTGAAGCTGGTGCCGGTGGGCGAGCCGGCCAGCACGCCGTTGCGGAATACCTTGTAGCCGGTGACGCCGATATTGTCGCTGGCCGCGCTCCAGGCCAGGGTCACCGAGCGGTCAGTCAACTGGCTGCCGGCCGGCTGGCCGGGTGCGCTGGGCGGCGTGCAGTCGATCGTCAGGAAGGGATAGACGCCGTTGACCGTGCCGTTGATGTCTTCCGTGTAGCCGGAGCCGGTGGCCACGGCGCGGTAGCGGCCGGCGCCGACGAACACTTGCTGGATCTCCGAGCGCGTGACGTTGCCCAGCGTGTCGGTCATCTCGACGTAGTAGTCCAGCAGCTGGTTGCGGTAGCCCGGGATATAGGCGTAATACAGGTCGCCGCTGTCCTGCGCCGGCAGGGCGGCGATGGTGTCGCGCGTGGTGGGTATCCAGGCCACGCCGTTCATGTCCGGCTGCAGCTCGCGCACCTGCATCGTCACGTCCTGCCAGGCGCCGACATTGGCCGGGTTGAGCGAGAGGCCGGGCTGGCCGGCGAGGGCGGCCGGGTCGTACACCTTGTACGTGTCGTCGGCCGCGTCGATATTGTTGCTGGCGTGGACCCGCACCTTGACCTTGGCGCTGGCGATGCCCGACACGTCGTGGCCATAGGTGTAGACGGCGAAGTCATTGCTGTAATGCTGCACGGTCCAGCCTTCGGCCTTGGAAGCGTTGACCGAGCCGGGATTGTAAGGATAGCGCTGCGGCCACCACACGGAAGGGCCGGTGCGGTCTTGCGCCAGGTGCGCCTGCACATACGGGCGCGAGAAGGCCAGCGAATTGTTGAAGGCCAACGTGGGCTTGACCGAGTCGTCCTTGTTTTCGTCGTAGTAGCCGAAGCCCGAATCCATGGCCGGCAGCAGGAAGTACCAGGCCAGTTCGGCCGGGTTGGCGCCGCCGGCGTAGTCGTTGGCGGCGTCGCCTTTGACCGGGTAGGACAGCATCCACGGGTTGAGCTGGTTGCCGGCGTGCGTGACCTGCTTGTCCAGCGCGGTGCTGGGCGACCAGTGGTTGGGGTGGCCGTCCAGCCAGATTTGTTCGGCGGTCTTGGCGTAGTTGAGGGCGGCTTGCAGCAGGGCGAAATTGCGCTCCAGGTAGTGCCAGCCGTATTCGAAGGACACGGTGGCGCCTTCCTGCTGCCCTTTCAGGTTGGTTTTGGGCGCCAGGTTGTTGCCTGTGACGCGGTTGAAGTCGGCGAACTGGCCTTTCCAGATCAGGAAGGGCAGGTGCCAGTGGTACCAGGTGGGGTCGGACGAAGAGTCGCGCGTGTCGATCCAGGAACCGTCCTGCACGTGCTGCACGTCGCTGTCGGGAATCGGCTTGGCGCGCAGGTATTCGTCGATGCCGAGGCAGTAGCCGTTGCCGCTGCAGGTGGTCGAGTGGCCGGCTTGCCAGGTGCTGAGCGCACCGGCGCGGCCGCCGGAATTGTCGCCGTCGTGCGCCACCACGAAGAACTGGCGCGCTTCCAGGCTAGTGTAGGGCGCCAGCTCGTCGACCGTTACCGCGCCTTCCCAGCCTTCCAGCCAGGAGCCGTTCTGGCTGACGGGGATGCCGGCCAGGCGCGTGACGGCGCCGGTGGCGGGGTCGACGTGGCGCACCCAGTGCGGCGTGGAGGCGAAGGGGAATTTGTTGACCACCACCTGCTGTTCGTGCGCCATATTGGCGGCCACCCAGCTGCCGAGGGCGGAGGTGTTGCGCAATTCGGCGCGGTTGGGCGGGGAGGTCAGGGTGTCGCCGCTGGCGTCAAAGCTGGCGTAGGGGTAGTCCTTCAGCGTGCGCGAAAAGTGGTTGTTGCCGATCACCGACCACTGCACGCCCAGCTTGGCCAGGGTCGGGATCAGGCGCTCGGAAAATCCCAGCTCGGTGGGGAAGAAGCCCTTGGAGGCGACGAAGCTGTTGCCGAGGAAGTAGGGCTGGGCCAGCGTGACGTTCTGGTAGACCAGGTCCTTCAGGAAGTAGTCGGGGCCGACCAGGGGCCCCATGCTGTGGTGGCCGGTGAAGTGCACGGTGTCGAGCGTGCGGTAGTTGTTGGCGGTCTTCAGCGTGTTCCAGGTATTGAGCCAGGAAGCGCCCCAGTTACTGTTGCTGTAGCCGGGAACATTCTGCGCGCTGGCGAGGCTTTGCACGTTGTTGATGACGGCGCCGGACATGGTCACGTGGACCTGGCCTTTGGCGCCGGACCAGCTTTGCATCTCGTTGGCGACCTGCATCGGCCAGTACTGGTAGGCGCCGGTCTTGGCGTCGGGCGTGTAGTAGGCCACCAGGTCGTCGTGCGGCATGATGGCGCCGCCCAGCGAGGCAGGCAGGTAATAGCTGTAGCCTGCCGGCGGGTTGTTTTTCAGCTTGATGACGTCAGCGTCGTAGGTGTAGCGCACCGGCGCGCCGATCGCGGTGGCGTTGTACTTGGCCAGCGGATCGACGGCGTAGAAGGGCCAGAAGTTCGGCATGTGGTTGTGGTACACGTGAGCGGCCGGGATGGTGCCGGCGCCGGCTTGGCTGGCGGCGAACAAGGCTGCGAGGAATGCGGCCAGGGGTTTCAAACGCAATTGCATGCACATCTCCTTTCACAGGTTGGAACTGCGGAACGGGTGCGCAAGGGCGCCTCGCCAGTGGGGCGATAGCGGCTATCGGGTGGAGCGTCTCAGTGCGTGGTGCCCTTTGCGGGACTGCTTGGGTGTGGATGTACTATTACTACCACTGAAGCGCGGTGCGCAGAGGTAGAGAGGGGTAAACTACGGATTGTTTGACTACATGTCAACACGAATGATGTAGTTTACCTACAGTCTAGGCGTAAAAAATGCCCGGCCGGGGCCGGGCATTGCTCAATAAATGGGGTACGTCCCCATTTATTCTGGCAGCTTGGCCAGTTGTTCCTGCATCTTGGCCAGGGTGGCGCCGAAGGTGGCGACGCGTTCCTTTTCCTGCGCCACCACGGCGGCCGGGGCGCGGGCGACGAAGCTTTCCGAGGACAGCTTGCCGTTGGCCTTGGCGATCTCGCCTTCCAGGCGGGCGATCTCTTTCGACAGGCGTTCGCGTTCCGCTTTCACGTCGATTTCGACTTTCAGCATCAGCTTGGTGGTGCCGACCACGGAGACTGCGGCCGGCGATTCCGGCAGCACGTCGACGATCTGCACTTCCGAAAGCTTGCCCAGCATCTGGATGTACGGGGCGAAGGCGGCCATGCGCGCTTTGTCGGCGCCGGTCGCTTCCACGATCAGTGGCACGCGCACCGATGGCGCCAGCTTCATTTCGCCGCGCAGGTTGCGGGTGGCGTCGGTCAGGCCTTTCAGTTCGCCCATCCAGGCTTCGGCTTCGGCGCTGATCGCAGCTTCGTTCGGCAGCGGGTAAGCCTGGGTCATGATCGATTGGCCTGCGCCGCCCTTGCCGGCCAGCGGGGCCACGGTCTGCCACAGCTGCTCGGTGACGAACGGGATGATCGGGTGCGCCATGCGCAGGATGACTTCCAGCACGCGCAGCAGGGTGTGGCGGGTGGCTTGCTGCTGGCCCGGCGTGCCTTGCTGTACCTGCACCTTCGCCAGTTCCAGGTACCAGTCGCAGTACTCGTACCACACGAACTGGTAGATGGTGGAGGCGATGTTGTCGAAGCGGTAGTCGGCAAAGCCTTTATGCACTTCCTGTTCGGCGCGGTTCAGCGCGGAGATGATCCACTTGTCGGCGGCCGACAGGTCGGCTTCGTTGGCGGAGCAGTCGTGGCCTTCGGTGTTCATCAGCACGAAGCGGGTGGCGTTCCACAGCTTGTTGCCGAAGTTGCGGTAGCCTTCGCAGCGGCCCAGGTCGAAGTTGATGTTGCGGCCCAGCGAGGCGTAGGAGGCCATGGTGAAGCGCACGGCGTCGGTGCCGTAGGCTGGAATGCCCTCCGGGAATTCCTTGCGCGTGGCCTTTTCGATCTTGGCTGCGTCTTTCGGGTTCATCAGGCCGGTGGTGCGCTTGGCCACCAGTTCTTCCAGGCCGATGCCGTCGATCAGGTCGATCGGGTCCAGGGTGTTGCCCTTGGACTTGGACATCTTCTGGCCTTGCGAGTCGCGCACCAGGCCGTGCACGTACACGGTTTCGAACGGCACCTTGTTGGTGAAGTGGCTGGTCATGATGACCATGCGCGCGACCCAGAAGAAGATGATGTCGAAGCCGGTAACCAGGACCGACGAAGGCAGGAAGGCCTGCAGTTCTGGCGTTTCGTTCGGCCAGCCGAGGGTGGAGAAGGGCACCAGGGCGGACGAGAACCAGGTGTCCAGCACGTCGTTGTCGCGGGTCAGGGCGCCGGTCACGCCCTTGGCGGCGGCTTGCGCTTTCGCGTCTTCTTCGCTGCGGGCGACGTAGACGTTGCCTTGCTCGTCGTACCAGGCCGGGATCTGGTGGCCCCACCACAGCTGGCGGGAAATACACCAGTCCTGGATGTTGTTCAGCCACTGGTTGTAGGTCGTGCTCCAGTTTTCAGGGACGAACTTGATCTCGCCGCTGGCGACTTTTTCCAGCGCGACTTCGGTGATGGATTTGCCCGGGTTGAAGGTGCCTTCAGGAGCCGGCTTGCTCATGGCGACGAACCATTGGTCGGTCAGCATCGGCTCGATCACGACGCCGGTACGGTCGCCGCGCGGCACCATCAGCTTGTGCGGTTTCACTTCGACCAGGAAGCCTTGCGCGTCCAGGTCGGCGACGATCTGCTTGCGGGCGGCGAAACGGTCCATGCCCTGGTAGGCGGCAGGTGCGTTTTCGTTGATCTTGGCGTCCAGCGTCAGGATCGACGGCATGTCCAGGTTGTGGCGCTGGCCGACGGCGTAGTCGTTGAAGTCGTGCGCCGGGGTGATCTTCACGCAGCCGGTGCCGAATTCCTTGTCGACGTATTCGTCGGCGATCACCGGGATTTCGCGGCCGACCAGCGGCAGCTTGAGCATCTTGCCGACCAGCGCGGTGTAGCGCTCGTCGGTCGGGTCGACTGCCACGGCGACGTCGCCCAGCATGGTTTCAGGACGGGTGGTGGCGACCACCAGGTGGCCGCTGCCGTCTGCCAGCGGGTACTTGATGTGCCACATCGAGCCGTCTTCTTCTTCCGAGACGACTTCCAGGTCGGAGACGGCGGTGCCCAGCACCGGGTCCCAGTTGACCAGGCGCTTGCCGCGGTAGATCAGGCCTTGTTCGAACAGACGCACGAACACTTCGCTCACGACTTTGGAGCGCTCGGCGTCCATGGTGAAGTATTCGCGCTGCCAGTCAGGCGAGGTGCCCATGCGGCGCATCTGGCCGGTGATGGTGGAGCCGGATTTTTCCTTCCACTCCCAGACTTTTTCGACGAATTTTTCGCGGCCCAGGTCATGGCGCGATACCTTTTGCGCGTCCAGCTGGCGCTCCACCACGATCTGGGTGGCGATGCCGGCGTGGTCGGTGCCCGGGATCCAGGCGGTGTTGTGGCCCAGCATGCGGTGGTAGCGGGTCAGGCCGTCCATGATGGTCTGGTTGAAGGCGTGGCCCATGTGCAGCGTGCCAGTGACGTTCGGCGGCGGCAATTGGATGCTGAAGGACGGCTTGCTCAGGTCGAGGGAGGCTGCGTAGTAACCGCGCTTTTCCCACTCGCTGCGCCAGAACTGTTCAATGTCGGCAGGCTCGAAAGACTTGGCTAATTCCATGATTTGGGCTGTAAATTTGGCGAAAACTTTCATTATAAGGTAGATTGCTGGGGACATGGACGCCAGCAATTCCCCTCCGCCCCGCAAGCGCGGCCGCCCCGCGCAGGCCGCTTCCGACAGCCTGAAAACGCTGCTTATTGCCGTCTCGGCAAGACTTTTCCGCGAAAAAGGATTCGATAACACCACCGTGCGCGATATTGCGGCCGCGGCGGGGGTGCAGGCGGGGTCGTGGTTTTATCACTTCAAGTCCAAGCAGGACATCCTGCAGGCGGTGATCGAGGAGGGCATGCAGCAGGCCCTGGCCCGCATTGAGGAGGTGGCTTCGCTTGGCCTGCCGCCGCGCGAGGCGTTCCGGCGCCTGGTGCATACCCATCTCGAGACCTTGCTGTCGCCGGGACAGGATTTCGTCTACGTCATGCTCTATGAGTGGCGCGCGCTTTCCACTGAGGGCCAATTGCGCATCGTCGCGGCCAAAGATCGCTATGAGGCGCTGTGGGATGCGGTGCTGCACGAACTGCAGGCTTCCGGCGAGTGGCCGGCGCCAGGCAAGCTCGATCGGCTGTGGCTGTTCGGGGCGCTGAACTGGTCGGCGCAGTGGTACCGGCGCGACGCCGGCGTCAGCATCGATGAACTGGCCGAGTCCGCTATTCGCTTCCTGCTTCGGTAGCTCCTCGCGGGTCCCTCTGTGGGAAGTGCTGAAATGGCGTTGCAAGGTGCTGAAAAGTGCTGAAATTTGAACTTCTCGCGAATTTCTCCCTCTAAGGGATTTTCACCTCGGGAGATTTCAGCATGAGCCAAACCGTGAGCGTACCAATCACATTGCCGACGTTGCGCGCCTTGCTCGACTATCAGGCTGAGCACGCCAGCGAACAGGACTTTTCGGAACTTGTGGATCGTATCTTTCGCGAGTGGCTGGCACGCCAGCGCGGGCCGCAAGGCTATCTCTGGAAAACGGTCATGCTGCCGGATGGCAGTCGCTTGCGTATTACCAGCCTACATCGCGCGCATTTCGCGACCATCGTTGGCGGCGAGCTCATTTATGAAGGCGTGAGCATGTCGCCAAATCAGTTTGCCAGGGCCAGCCTGGGTACCGTTCGCAATGCATGGGAGGCGATCCTGGTCCAACTCCCGGGCGAATGCAACTGGACGCCAGCTACCAGGCTGCGCTATTCGGCTGAGGCCGATGCACGCCGGAAAGCATACCGTGAGGCGGCGCGAGCACGAGAGGAAGCGATGTGCACATCTCGCAGTGAGAAGTGCTGAAATCGTGTTGCAAAGTGCTGAAATCTGCTGAAAATCTGGTGCGCCTGAAAACTCTCCCTCTGGAGTGATTTCGGGCTGCGCGATTTCAGCACCTCCCAGAGACAGTGTCCGAACGAAGACCCGCCGCCCAAAGCGTTGCGGCAGTCCTTGACATTTTATGTCATGCTTTTATACTAATGACATAATATGTCTAACCACCCACAACAAGGAGTGACTCTATGGACGAAGTGATGGGCCGGATGCTGGCGATCGAGAGCGCGTTGTCCGCCCAGGTGGGCTCGCTGTCGGTGAGCGCCAACCTGCTGGCCCCCAACGAGCCGGATGGCGTGCCGGTCATGCGAATGTGCATCGAGGGCCAGGAGGAGATTCCTGTATTCGTCACCGCTTCGCCGCACCAGGTGCTTTGCATCTGCTACCTGTGGACTGAGCGCGAAGTGCGCCCGGAGCGCCGCGCCGAGATGCTGGAAGCGATGATGGACCTGAACATCGCCATCCCGCTGTCGAATTTCGGCCGCATCGGCGAGCACTACGTCATCTTCGGCGCGCTGGCCGCCGACGCCTCGCCGGAGAGCATCGCCACCGACGTGGCCATGGCCGCCGACAATGCGCTGGAAGCCCTGGAAGTGTTCAACGAATTTCTAATGTGAGGAGCCCATCATGGCTGTTTTTTCCAAAGTGCTGACCATGTTGCGAGGTAACCTGCGTGAGATCGGCCAAAGCATCGTCGACAACAACGCCTCGACCATTTATGAACAGGAGATCGTCGAAGCCGCCGCCCACGTAGCGTCCGCCAAGAATGACCTGACGGCCGTGATGGCCAAGGAAATGCAGGCCGGCCGCGAAATCGAACGCCTGCGCGCCGAACTGAAAAAATACGAGGACCTGGCGCTGCAGGCGCTGCAAAAGGACGAGACCAGCCTGGCCGAAGAAGTCGCCGCGCGCGTGGCCGACCTGGAAGTGGCGCTGGCCGAGCAGGAAGAGACGCGCATCCAGTACGCCGCCCATATCGCGCGCCTGAAGGACATGATCCGCAACGCCGAGGCGACCTTGCGCGAGCACGAGCGCCAGCTGGCCATGGCCAAGACCACCGAGAGCGTCTACAAGGCCACCGCCACCATTTCCCAGAACATGGGTTCGAGCGGCTCCAAGCTGATGAGCGCCAAGGAATCGCTGGAGCGCATCCGCCAGCGCCACCAGGACATGGCCGACCGCATGCAGGCAGCCGAAGTGCTGGAAGGGGAATTCGGCAGCAAGGCGCTGGAGAACAAGCTGGCGCAGGCGGGCATCGGCGAGCGCGCCAACCGCAAGGCCGAAGTGATGGCCCGCCTGCAGGCGCGCGCCCATCCGGGCACGCCGGATAAGGACTGACGCGCCATGGTACGCAGTTCTTCCCGCTGGTCAGGATCGGATGCGGCCTTGCGCGCGGTCCAGGTGGCCTTCGACGTGGAGACGCAGGTGATCGACGCGGTGCGCCTTGCCGCGTTCAAGAGCCAGCTCTCCACCTCGGACCAGATCCGCAAAATCCTCGGCCTGCCGTATTCCAGCAAGCCGGTGCGTCCGCGCCTGACGGTCAGCCTGTCGGACGCCGATTACGCGCTGCTGGCCGAACGCCTGGGCGTGGACGCGGCCGACCGGCGCCGCATCAAGGAAATGTTGCATGAGCAGTTGATAACATTTGCATTAAAGCAATCAAAGCACGAGAATAGTTAATAATTTCACCACCACGAAGGGCACTGAATGAGCACCTGGCAAGTCCTGACCAGTTTTCCCACCGCTGTCCCCACCGTCCTGCTGATCATCCTGCTGGTGTACTGGGGCCTGTCGCTGGCCGGCGTGTTCGACCTGGGTGACAACATCGACGTCGATGCCGACCACGCCGACCTGGAAACGCTGGCTTCGTGGCTGGTGGCGCTGGGGCTGGGCGGCGTGCCGTTCTCGATCGTCGCTACGCTGCTGGTCTTCTTCACCTGGCTGCCGACGGCCCTGCTGCACGAATACGTTCTGGCCTGGCTGCCGGCCGGGGTGCTGCAATGGGTCGGCGGCGCCGTCATCCTGCTGGCGGCTGCGGGGCTCAGCGTGTGGCTGTCGGCGCGCGTGGTCAAGCCTTTGCGTGCGCTGTTCGTCAAGCACCACGCGCCGGAAAACCGCAGCCTGGTCGGCCGCACCTGCCGCATCGTCACGCTGTCGGTAGACGAAAAATTCGGCCGCGCCGAAGTGGAGACCAGCGGGGCCAGCCTGAATATCCGCGTCTGGGCCAGTTCGCCCAACTCGCTGGGCAAGGATGCTCTCGCAGTGATCGTCGCCTACGACGAGGCATTGCAGCAGTACGAAGTACAGGCCGCCAGCGCGGTCAATTAAATAACAACACCAACACAAACCTGAAGGAAATCCATGGACATCATGTTGATTGCAGCCGCCATCGGCGTCGTCGTTTTGTTCGGCGCCCTGGCAATGTTCGCGCGCTTCTACCATAAAGTCGAACAGGGTCACGCAATGATCATCAACACCCTGCGCGCCGAGCCGGACGTCAGCTTCACCGGCGGCATGGTCTACCCCATCATCCACAAAAAGGAACTGATGGAGATCTCGCTCAAGACCATCGAGATCGAACGCCTTGGCAAGGACGGCCTGATTTGCCGCGACAACATCCGCGCCGACATCAAGGTCACCTTCTTCCTGCGCGTGAACAAGACCAAGGAAGACGTGCTGAAGGTAGCGCAGGCGGTCGGTTGCGCCCGCGCTTCCAGCCAGGAGACGCTGGAAAACCTGTTCTCGGCCAAGTTCGCCGAGGCCCTCAAGACCGTCGGCAAGTCGATGGACTTCGTCGACCTGTACCAGGCGCGCGACCGCTTCCGCGACGACATCATCCGCCAGATCGGCAGCGACCTGTCCGGCTACATCCTGGAAGACGCGGCCATCGACTATCTTGAACAGACTTCGATCGAGAAGCTGGACAGCCATAACATCCTGGACGCCCAGGGCATCAAGAAGATCACCGAACTGACCGCGATCGAAAGCATTCGCACCAACGAATTGAAGCGCGACGAGGAAATGCGCATCAAGAAAAAGGACGTGGAAACCCGCGAAGCCATCCTGGAACTGGAGCGCCAGCAAGCCGACGCCGAGGCCCGCCAGAACCGCGAAGTGACCAGCGTGCGCGCCCGCGAACAGGCGGAAGCCGAGAAGGTCCAGTCCGAAGAACGCGCCAAGTCCGAACTGGCCCGCCTGCAGGCCGAACAGGTCGTGCTGGTGCAGCAGGAAAACACCACCCGCGAGAAGGAGGTGGCGGAGAACAACCGCAAGCGCGCCGTCGCCATCGAGGAGGAGCGCGTCACCCGCGCCCGCCTGCTGGAAGTGGTCGCGCGCGAAAAAGAAGTCGAACTGCAGCGCATCGATAAAGAGAAGGCGCTGGAAGTACAGAAGAAGGCCATCGCCGACGTGATCCGCGAGCGCATCGTGGTCGAACGCACGGTGGCCGAGCAGGAAGAGGCGATCAAGGACGTGCGCACCATCGCCGAGGCCGACCGCGGCAAGAAGTCGGTGGTGATCGCCGCCGAGGCCAGCGCCGAAGAGAAGCTGCTGCTGGCCGTCAAGGCCGCCGAAGCGGAAGAGCGCGCGGCCAAGCATCGCGCCGCGCAGGAACTGACGCTGGCGGAAGCGGCCCTGAAAGTGGCCGAGAAGGAAGCCGAGGCCAAGAAGCGCCAGGCGGAAGGCACGGAAGCCGAAATCGCCGCCCCTGGCCTGGCGGAAGCGAAGGTCATGCTGGCATCGTCCGAAGCGATCGTCAAGCAGGGCGCGGCGCAAGCCGAAGCCACCCGCCTGCGCATGGAAGCCGAAGCCAAGGGCAAGGAGCAAATGGGCCTGGCCGAAGCTGCCGTGAAGACGGCCGACGCGGCGGCCACCGCCACCCTGGGCACGGCGGAAGCCAAAGTGATCGAGGCGCGCTTCGAAGCCGAGTCGCGCGGCCTGGCGCAGAAGTTCGAGTCCATGTCCGCGATGAGCGCCGAGACCCGCGCCCACGAAGAGTTCCGCATGCAGCTGGAACTGGCCAACGAGCAGGCCCTGAAAGGCATCGATGCGCAGACCATGATCGCCCGCGAACAGGCAGAAGTGCTGGGCAAGGCCCTGGGCAACGCCAAGATCGACATCGTCGGCGGCGACGGCAACTACTTCGACAGCTTCGTGCGTGCCCTGTCGGTCGGGCGCGGCATCGACGCGGCCATCGAAAAGAGCAAGACCTTGCAGATCGGCCTGAAGGATCATCTGAGCGGGGAGCGCGACATGCTGAACGACTTGCGCGGCCTGGTCGGCGCGCTGGGCGGCTCCTCGGGCGAGCTGCAGAACCTGACCGTGGCTTCGCTGCTGGCCAAGGTGTCGCGCGAAGGCACCCAGCAACAGCAGCACGCCCTGAACAACCTGATCGCTGCGGTACCTGAGCTGAAAGGCAAGCCATGATCTGCCCGGCCTGCGCACATACCTATTTCCAGCCGACCCGCATCGAAGGCGGCCTGCCCGCCGAGCGTTGCGACGCCTGCGGCGGCGTGCTGGTGGAACTCGAACGCTATCGCGCCTGGCGCAAGGCCATGCCCGAGTTGGCACTGGCCGCGGCCGCCTGGGAGCCGAGCGTCACCGATGGCGCGGTCCGGCTCTGCCCCAAGACCGGCCGCCTGATGACGCGCCTGAAGGTGGACAGCCAGCATCCGCTGCGCCTGGACTACAGCGCGGCGGCCCAGGCGATCTGGCTCGACGCCGGCGAGTGGGACACCCTGGTGTCGCTCGGCGTCCATGGCCAGCTCGATGAAATCGCCTCCGACCGCTGGCAGGCCAGCGTGCAAAAGGCCGCATCGCGCGAGCGCATCGAGCAGGCCATGCAGGCGCGCTTCGGCGACGACCTGGCCGAACTGGCCCGCATCCGCGCCTGGCTGGACGGCCAGCCGAACCGCCGCGAGATGCTGGCCTTCCTGGGCGCACCGAAAGACTAAAAGCGACTGAAGCACGAGACCATGAGCCAAGAACAAGCAGCACCAGCGGGTGCCGAGGCGTCCCTGCGCCACTCCAGCAGCTTCGACCTGCTGCGCCAGCGGCTGGCCGGCCAGGGCAAGTCCCTGCTGGAGAAAGCCACCGCGCTGAACGAAGCCAGGCTGGCCGAATTCGGCCGCGAAGAGATGGCGCTGCGCGCCCGCACCCGCGCCCGCACCGACAACAACTGCAGCGCACGCGACCTGGTACTGGTCGGCGACGTACTGCTGTTCGGCTATAACGTCTTCATCGGCCTGCGCCAGGAAACCCGGGTGGCGGACGTCTTCGCGCTGTACCGCCTGCGCCAGGACGGCGCCGAAGTGGAGCTCGACCCGCTGGCGCTGGACGGGAGTTTCCTGGCCGACCCGCGCTTCGTGGCCGAATTCAAGGAACTGTATAACTACTACCGCAATGCGCAGCTGGTGCAGTTGCGCCTCAACCAGGGCAAGCTGCTGGCCGCCTTCAAGATCGGCGAGCGCCAGAGCGACCTGCGCGTGTTCCGCTGGCAGCTGGACGAGCAGGGCGCGGCCACCTACATCGACAACCGCGGCGAGCGCGATATCGCCTTGCCGCCGCCCCATGATTTCGAGTGGACCGCCACCACGCGCGACCAGCACGTGGTGGGCCAGCACCCGCACGTCAACGTGCTCGACACCCTGTTCGTGGAAACGGTGGGCGGCGACCTGACGGTCAAGATCGAGAACAACACGGAAACGGGACTGGGCATCCACAGCGAGCCGGTCGACGATCCCAACCAGTCGCTCAGCGACGCCGAAATCGCCTATGCAGCGCTGGGCGACCTGATCCTGCTTCGCATCCGGCCCTACCGCGAAACGCAGGTGCGCTACCTGGTGTATTCGCGCCTGAGCCAGCAGGTGCAGCGGGTCGACAGCATCGGCGCCTCCTGCGTGCAGCTGCCGGAAGACCACGGCATCGTGTTCCCCGGCGGCGTGATCCTGCAGGGCGGCGAGTCGCGCCTGTTCTCCGGCCTGCCGGACGGCCTGCAATTCGAGCGCCGCGTGCTGGCGCCGAACGGCGAAGACGTGCTGTATGTCTTCTACGAAGTGGTCAGCGGCACCTATGTCCTGCTGACCTACAACCTGATCAACAAGACCCTGTCGCAGCCGCTGGTCGCGCACGGCTACGCGCGCTACGCCGATGGCAGCATGCTGCTGTTTACCGCCGAAAGCGAGGAGCCGACCCGCAACCACCCGATGCAGTGGTGGCAGACGCCGTTCCTGAGCGAAGAATTTGCCGCCCGCGCCGCGCCGCGCCAGGGCTTCTTCGGCAAGATCGGCAACCGCGAGCTGGTGCGCGGCCTGTCGGAACTGTATTCGATCGGGCGCATGGTGCGCGAGCAGGGCGAAGCCGGCGCCGACGCGGGCGCGCTGCCGGGACGCGCCGTCTACGAGAGCCTGCTGCGCCAGTGCCGCCGCGTCGCCGACGCTTTCCACTGGCTGGGCGCGCCCGAGGCCAAGGGCGTCGGCGCCGACCTGGGCGGCCTGTCCGAAGTGGCCAGCGCCACGATGGACGAATTCGACAAGGTCGCAGCGATCCAGCGCGAGGCCGCGCGCGTACTGCAACAGGCGGCGCAGGAACAGCGCCAACTGCTGGCGGAAACGGCAAGCCGGCTGTGGCAGTCGCCCACCGAATTCATCGAAGCCCTGGAACAGATCCGCCTGGCGCGCGGCCGCCTGGCGACGCTGAAGGAGCAGCGCTACATGGACGTGGCGCGCCTGGCGGAATTGGACAGCGAGCTTGGCGCCGAAGAAGCCCGCGTGGGCGAGCGCACCGTGCAGTTCCTGTCGCAGGCCAATGCCTTCGCCAGGCTGGAAGCGGAACTGGCGAAACAGCGCGAGCAGCTGCCGCAACTGGGCACGACCGCCGAACTGGCGCCGCTGAACGAAGCCCTGGACCGCACCGCGCGCAGCCTGGATGGCTTGAACGAACTGCTTGGCACCCTGGCGGTCGGCGACGCCACTCTGCGCACCCAGATCCTGACGGCCATCTCGCGCCTGTACGCGGGCGTCAACCAGCTGCGCGCCGAAGTGCGCCAGCGCCGCAAGCAGCTGTCGCAGGCCGAGTCCGCGTCCGAATTCGCCGCCCAGTTCCAGTTGTTCAGCCAATCGGTGGAAAGCAGCCTGGAACAGGCCGACACGCCGGAGCGCTGCGACGAACTGCTCACGCGCCTGCTGACCCAGCTGGAAACCCTGGAAGGGCAGTTCGCCGAACAGGAAGACTACCTGGCCGAGATTGCGCACAAACGCGAAGCGGTGTACGAAGCGATGGAAGGGCGCAAGCAGGCGCTGCTCGATGCCCGCGCGCGCCGCGTGCAGACCATCGGCGACGCCGCCCGCCGCATCCTGGCCGGCGTGCCCAAGCGCCTGGCCCAGTTCAGCGAGCCGGCCCAGATGGAAGCGTATTTCGCTTCCGATGCCCTGCTGGGCAAGCTGAAGGCCAGCATCGAGGAATTGCGCAAGCTGGGCAACGCGGTCGCGGCCGACGACTTGAGCGGGCAACTGAAAAGCCTGCGTGAACAGGGCCAGCGTGCGCTGCGCGACCAGAACGAGCTGGTGACCGGCAATGTCATCAAGCTGGGACGCCACGACTTCACCGTCAACCGGCAAGCGCTGGAGCTGGCCATCGTGCCCCACCAGGGCGGGCTGGCTTTCCACCTGGCCGGTACCGACTACTACGCGCCGCTGCAGGACGAGCGCCTGGACGCCCTGCGCCCATGGTGGTCGCAGGAGACCCTGGCCGAGACGGCGCAGGTGTACCGCGCCGAATACCTGGCCTACCAGTTCGTGCTCGCCGTGCGCGCCGGCACGGCCGGCATCGACTGGCAGCAATTGCAGGAAGCGCTGGCGCAGCCGGACAACGCGGTGCTGGACGAACACGTGCGCCGCTTTGCCGCACCGCGCTATCACGAGGGCTACCAGAAAGGCCTGCACGACCACGACGCCGCCGCCATCCTGCGCCAGCTGGTCCCGCTGTGGGAAGGCGCCGGGCTGCTGCGATTCAGCCCGCTGGGTCGCGCCGTCGCGCTGCTGTACTGGACGCATGTACAAGCCTCGCCTGCCGCGCAGTCGCTGCGCCACCAGGCGGAACAGGCCGAGCTGATGCGCCGCCATTTCAACAGCGAGCGCCTGTGGGGCAAGCTGGCGGTTGAAGTCGAGCAAGCGCTGGAACGCTTCCTCGAGGCCGAACAGCTCGACATCGATGCCTGGCTCGATCACGGCAGCGAAACCCGGGCCCTGCTGCTGCAGCAGGCCGCGCGCTACCTGCTGTCCGAGCTGGGCACGCCTGCGGGCGCCGACCAGGCCTGGCTGCTTAGCCGGACTGGCAGCGAATTGGCCGGCGGCCTGTCCCAGCACCTTGCTCGCCACAATATCGCCGCGCCATGGCAGGCGCCTGCCTTGTCGTGGCGCGAACGCTGGACGCTGGCCACCGAATGGCTGCACGGTTACGCGAGCCAGCATGGCCACGAATTGTCGCTGCTGCCCGAGGCGGCCGCCAGCCTGCTGTGCACCTTGCCGCGCCGCGTGGTGCAGGCCAGCGTCGACGCACAGGTCGCCGGACTGCTTGGCGAACATGCCCGCATCGACAACCGGACGCTCAAGCTGCAGCTGAACGACTTCCTGCGCCGCCTCGAACATCACGAAGCCGTGGTGGTGCCTGCTTTCCGCTCGCTGCAGCAATTGCGCCAGCAATTGGCGCAAGAGGAAAACGCCCGCCTGCGCCTGGACCAGTTCCGGGCCAAGCCGCTGTCCAGCTTCTTCCGCAACCGCCTGATCGACGAAGCCTACCTGCCGCTGGTCGGCGACAACCTGGCCAAGCAGATCGGCGCCGCCGGCGACCAGCGCCGCACCGACTCGATGGGCATGCTGTTGCTGATTTCTCCGCCCGGCTACGGCAAGACCACGCTGATGGAGTACCTGGGCGAGCGCCTGGGCATGATCTTCGTGCGCATCAACTGCCCGGTTCTCGGCCATAACGTCACCTCGCTCGACCCGGCGCTGGCCAGCAACAGCGCCGCCCGCATGGAACTGGAAAAGCTCAATCTCGGCCTAGCGATGGGCAACAACGTGATGCTGTACCTGGACGACATCCAGCACACCAACCCCGAGTTCCTGCAGAAGTTCATCGCCCTGGCCGACGGCACGCGCCGCATCGAGGGCGTGTGGCGCGGCGAGAGCCGCAGCTACGACCTGCGCGGCAAGCGTTTTGCCGTCGTCATGGCGGGCAACCCGTACACCGAGTCCGGCGACGTGTTCAAGATCCCGGACATGCTGGCCAACCGCGCGGACATCTACAACCTGGGCGACGTGTTGAGCGGGCGCGAAGAATTGTTTGCCCTCTCCTACATCGAGAACGCACTGGTGGCGCATCCGGAATTGCAGCCGCTGGCTTCGCGCGACCCGCAGGACCTGTACCTGCTGGTGCGCATGTCGCAGGGCGAACCGGTGGCGGCATCGGAACTCAAGCATGCCTACACCTCGCAGGAAATCGACCAGATCTGCGCGGTCCTGCAACGCCTGTTCAAGGTGCGCAATGCGCTGATGAAGGTGAACCTGGCCTACATCGCGTCGGCCGCGCAGGACGACGCCTACCGCAGCGAGCCGCCGTTCAAGCTGCAGGGCAGCTACCGCAACATGGCCAAGCTGGCGCCCAAGGTGTCGGCCCTGATGCGTGACGCCGAACTGGACGCGCTGCTGCGCGACCACTACCGCGGCGAGGCGCAAACCCTGACCACCGGCGCCGAAGAGAACCTGCTGCGCCTGGCGCACTTGCTGGGCCAGCCGACCGGCGCGGAACAGGCGCGCTGGGGCGAACTGGTGGAGGAGTTCGTCCGCCTGCGCAAGAACGGCGGACAGGCGGACGGCGAAACGCGGGTGGCCGATCACCTGGCTGAAATCGGCGCCGGCATCGCCGCCCTCGGCGGCCGCATGGCGCCGCAGGTCCAGGTGCATGTGCCGGAGCAGGAGCGGCTGCACGAACTGCTGCAGCGCCTGGCCGACAGTTATGAAAAGGTCCTGCTGCCGATGATGAGCGCCATGAACTACAAGATGCGGCTCGACCACGGCATCTGGGACGAGGTGCGGGCCACCAGTTCCATCGTGAAGGATATGGAGCACCGCCTGCGCTACCGTGGCAAGAAGGGCCCGCCGCCACCCAAGCAGCAGCGCGAGCCGGCTATTGAGCCGCCGGCCGACTGAGGCCTTGCATCACCCGGCGTACAGCGCCTGATGGCTGGCGCGCAGCACGTGCTTCTGGATCTTGCCGGTGGAGGTCATCGGCAAGGCATCCACGATGGCAATGTGCTTGGGGATCTCGAAGCCGGCCAGCGTGCCGCGGCAATGCTCGCGCAGGCTGTCGGCGTCCGCCGCCTGGCCGGGCTTGAGGCAGACGAAGGCAGTCACGGCTTCGATCCATTCCTGGTGCGGCAGGCCGACCACCGCCGCCACGGCCACGGCGGGGTGGCCGAGCAGCGCCTCTTCCACGCGGATGGCTGGCACGTTCTCGCCGCCGGTCTTGATCATGTCCTTCAGCCGGCCCTTGAAGTGCAAGTAGCCGTCCTCGTCCCACATGCCCAGGTCGCCGGTATGGTGCCAGCCGAAGCGGCGCGTGGCCGCCGTGGCTTCGGGATCCTTGAAGTAGCCCAGCATGGCATTGGGGCCGCGGTGCACGATTTCGCCGATCTCCCCCTTGCCGAGCAGGCGTCCGTCGGTATCCATGATGGCCGTGTCGTTGACGGGCGTCGCTTGCCCCCAGCAATTGCCGGTGCGGTGCTGCTGGTCGGGCGGGAAGTAGACTGTCATCGGGAACATCTCGGTCTGGCCGCTGCCCAGCGCGAAATGCGGGCAGAATTCCTGCATCAGGCGCCGCAGCAGCTCGGGCGCCATCGGGGCCATGGCATAGATGGCCAGGCGCAGCGCGGACAAGTCGTGCCCGGCGCGCGCCGGGTGCGTCAGCATGGCGCCGTACATCGCCGGCAGGGCAGCCACCAGCGTAACGCGGTCGCGCGCCAGCGTATCCAGCACGGCGGCCGGATCGAAGCCCCGTGAAATCGAGATGGCGGCGCCGCATGCCAGCCCCGCTGCGGCCATGCTGAACTGGGCGCAATGGAACAGCGGCAGGATGGCCGACAGCACGTCCTGCTGCACGATCGATACGGTCACCGCGTTCGACATCACGGCCGCCAGCACCGAACGGTGCGAGTGCATGGCGCCCTTCGGGTTGCCGGTGGTGCCGCTGGTGTACATGATCAGCGCCACGGCGTTCTCGTCGAGCGCCAGTTCGGGGACGGTGCCAAGCTGGCCTGCAATTGACTGCACCAGCGTGCCATCGCCGCTGTCGGCGCCCGTCGCGCAGCGCAGCAGCGGCAAGCCAAGCGCGGGAAGGGCGGCGTTCCAGGCGGGGTGTGCCGCCAGTTGGGCATCCACGACCATCAGGCGCGCTTCGGCGTGCCGCACAATATAGGCCACTTCCGTCGGGGACAGCATGGCGTTGATCGGCACCCAGACCATGCCTGCCTTCAGGATGCCGAATGCTGCCACCACGAACTCCGTCGAATTGGGACTCAGCATAGCCACCTTGTCGCCTGGCTGCAGGCCGCTGGAAAGCAGGTGGTGTGCGAAGCGGTTGCTGTCCTCGTCGAGCTGGGCATAGCTCATTCGCTTGCCGCCTTCCAGCAGTGCCGTCGCGGCGCCGTTGCGGCGCGCGCTGCGGGAAATCAGGTTGCCAAGGGTGTCCTGCATGCGCTCATTCATTGCCTGCCTCCACGAATAAATCGATCATTGGCTCAACGCCCGGCGTCACCAGGTATTGGGAGAAGTCGGTGATGCCGCCGGCGCGCAGCACTTCCTCGTCGATGAAGAAATTGCCGTTGGTCTCGCGGCTGTCGCGCGTCAGGATCCGGTGCGCCGCATCGGCCATGATCTCCGGCTTGCGGCCGTATTGGCCGCCGCCGGGTAGGGCCACGTTGAGCGCGGCCGTGGCGATAATGGTGCGCGGCCATAGCGCATTCACGCCGATTCCATTCTCGGCCAGTTGGGCCGCCAGGCCATGCACGATCATGCTCATCGCGTATTTCGACGTGGTGTAGGCGGCGTGGCGCGCGAACCATTTCGGATTCATGTCGATCGGCGGCGACAGCGTCAGGATGTGCGGATTGCCGGATTCTTGCAGGTGCGGGATGCAGTGCTTGGCGCAGACAAAGGTACCGCGCACGTTGATGTCCATCATCAGGTCGTAGCGTTTCATCGATGTGGCCTGCGCGTTGGTGAGGCTGATGGCGCTGGCGTTGTTGACCAGGATGTCGATGCCGCCGAATTCAGCGACACCTTTTTCGATGGCCGCAACGACCTGTTCCTCTTCCCGGATATCGACCGCCAGCGGCAGCGCCTTGCCGCCTGCCGCGCGGATCTCCTCCGCAGCGGAATAAATGGTCCCAGGCAGGCGCGGATCGGGCTCGGTCGTCTTCGCCGCGATGATCACGTTCGCGCCATCGCGCGCCGCGCGCAAGGCGATGGCCTTGCCGATGCCGCGGCTCGCGCCGGTGATGAACAGGGTCTTGCCTTGCAGTGTATTCATGGCTTCTCCGTCAATGTGTGATTTCCAGCAGCAGCTGCCCGGTCGCCACCTGCATGCCGAGCGCGGCACCAAGCGTGGCAACCGTCCCGTCACGGCTTGCCAGCAGGCTGTGCTCCATCTTCATCGCCTCCAGGGCCAGCAGCGGCTGGCCGGCGCTGACTTTTTCGCCTTGCACGACATGCAGCGCGACCACGCGGCCGTTCATGGGCGCTTCGATGCGGCCATCGGCCGCGCCATTGCCGGCCATACGCGGTGGCGCATCACACAGGTCGTGCAGCGTATGCTCGATGCCGTCCAGCAGGAAGTACAGCCTGGCGCCGTCGGCGGCGAAATGCAGCGTGGCGGGCTGGCCATCGAGCGACAGGTGCAGCGTGCCAGGCGGCGCTTCGTTGATTTCGGCGCACACCGGCGTGGCGCTGTCGCCGCTGGTGACGCGCCAGGCATCGGGACCGTCGGCGCTGGCCTGGGCTTGCTGCTCGGCACCGTCCAGCGCGAAGCGCAAAGGCTGGGCATAGGCGTGGCTGGAGCACCAGCCGTGCAGTTCATCGGAGTAGCGGCGCGCATGGCGTTGCGAGCGGTGCCATGCCAGCAGGGCGCCTGTCGCCGGCAGGACGCGCGCCGGATCGGCCGCCGCCTCGCGCTGGCCGGCCGGCAGGTGCTGCGCGATAAAGCCGGTGCTGGCATGGCCTGCCGCGAAGGCGGGATGCGCCAGGCATTGCGCCAGGAAGGCACGGTTGCTTGGGATGCCGAGCAGGATGCATTCGTCCAGCGCGCGGCGCAGGCGGCGCAGGGCGTCGGCGCGGTCGCTGCCGTGGGCGACCAGCTTGGCCAGCATCGAGTCGTAATACGGCGGCACCTGCACGCCGTCGGCCAGCGCATGGTCGCAGCGCACGCCGCCCGGCGCGCTCCAGCGCAGCACCTTTCCGCTTTGCGGCAGGAAGTCCTGCGCCGGGTCTTCCGCGCACAGCCGCACTTCGATGGCATGGCCGCCCGCTGCGCGCCGCGCGTCGAGTTCGGCCTGCGTCAAGGGCAACGGCGCGCCCGCCGCTACCAGCAGCTGCCACTCCACCAGGTCGATGCCGGCGATCGCTTCCGTCACCGCATGCTCGACCTGCAGGCGGGTGTTCATTTCCATGAAATAGAACTCGCCATCGCGGTCGAGCAGGAATTCCAGCGTGCCCGCGCCGAGGTAGCCGATGGCGCGCGCCGCGGCCACGGCCACCGCGCCCATGCGTTCGCGCAGCTCGGGCGATACGGCCGGCGAGGGCGATTCCTCGATCAGCTTCTGGTGCCGCCGCTGGACCGAACAATCGCGCTCCCCCATGTGCACCACGTTGCCATGGCTGTCGGCAAACACCTGGATCTCGATATGGCTCGGCTCGATGACGGCGCGCTCGAGGATCACTTCCGCGCTGCCAAAGGCGTGCAGCGCCTCCGAGCGCGCCGATGCCAGCGCGGCGCCGAACGCACCCGCATCGTCCACCCGCCGCATGCCGCGTCCACCGCCGCCGGCGGCAGCCTTGATCATCACCGGGTAGCCGATGCGGCGCGCTTCCTCCGCCATGCGCTGCTCCGTCTGATCCTCGCCCTGGTAGCCCGGCACGCAGGGCACGCCAGCCTCCAGCATCAGCCGCTTGGCGCCGGCCTTGTTGCCCATCGCCCTGATCGCTGCAGGCGGCGGGCCAATGAAGGCCAGCCCGGCATCGGCGCAGGCCTGCGCGAATTCGGCGCTCTCGGCCAGGAAGCCGTAGCCGGGGTGTACGGCGCCGGCGCCGCTGGCCTTGGCGGCCGCCAGCAGCGCCGGGATGTTCAGGTAAGAATCGGCCGGCGCGGCGCCGCCGATGCGCAGCGCCGCGTGCGCGCCGGCCGCGCCGATCGCGCAGTGCGGCGCGCCGGCATCGGCGTCGGAATATACGGCCACGCAGCGGTAGCCCATGCGCCGCGCCGTGCGCATCACGCGCAGCGCGATTTCGCCGCGGTTGGCGACCAGGATGGTGTCGAAGGCGTTCACGCTTTGCGGCCCGGCAGGATGTCCATGTACTTGCAGATGATGCCCAGCATGACTTCATCGGCACCGCCGCCGATGGACGTCAGGCGGCCGTCGCGGTAGAACTGCGACACCGGGTTCTCCAGCGTGAAGCCCATGCCGCCCCAGAACTGCATGCAGCCGTCGGTGATCTGGCGCGCCAGCCGGCCCGCCTTCAGCTTGGCCATCGAGGCCAGCTCGGTGACGTCGGCGCCGCCGATATACATGCCGCAGGCGCGGTAGGTCAGGGCGCGCAGCGATTCGAGCTCGGTCTGCATTTCGGCCAGCTTGAAGTGCACCCACTGGTTATCCAGCACGCTGGCGCCGAAGATCTTGCGCTCGCGGGCGTATTCGATCGTGGCGTCGATGCAGTTCTGCATCTGCTGCACGATATTGGCCGCGCACCACAGGCGCTCTTCCTGGAATTGCAGCATCTGGTAGGTGAAGCCCTTGTCTTCTTCGCCCACCAGGAAGCGCTGCGGCACCCGCACCTCGTCGAAGTGGATCAGGCCTGTGTCGGAGGAATTCATGCCGATCTTGCGGATCTTCTTGCCCACGCTGATGCCCGGCGTATCCATCGGCACGATGATCAGCGACTTGTTGCGGTGCGCCGGGCCGTCGCCGGTGATGGCGAGAAGGCACATCCAGTCCGCCTGCAGGCTGTTGGTGATCCACATCTTGCTGCCGTTGATGATGTAGTCGCCGCCGTCCTTGCGCGCCGTGGTGCGGATGGCCGCCACGTCGGAGCCGGCGCCCGGCTCCGATACGCCGACGCAGGCCACCGCCTCGCCGCTGATGGCCGGCGCCAGGAACTCGCGCCGCAGCGCGTCCGAGCCGAAGCGCGCCAGCGCCGGCGTCGCCATGTCGGTCTGCACCCCGATCGCCATCGGCACGCCGCCGCAGCGGATATGGCCCAGCGCTTCGGCCATCGCCATCGAATACGAATAATCGAGTCCGAGCCCGCCGAATTCGACCGGCTTGGACACGCCCAGCATGCCCAGGGCGCCCAGCTTGCGGAACACCTCCTTGGCCGGGAAGATTTCCGCCGCCTCCCATTCGTCCACAAAGGGGTTGATGTCGGTCTCGATGAAGCGTTTCAGGTTGCGCTGCAGTTCCAGGTGTTCGTGGCTGTATTCCATGGGGGCTCCAGTATTTATGGTCGGGCGACGCCGAATTGCACCGGCCGCAGCTCGCGCCGGCGCGCCTCGTCGCACACTGCCAGCACGCAGGCCAGCACCTTGCGCGTGTCGCGCGGATCGATGACGCCGTCGTCCAGCAGGCGTCCGGATGTAGTGAAAGCGTCGGTCTGGCGCTCGAAGGTGTCGATCACCTTTGCGCGCATGGCGGCAATCGCCGCATGGTCGACTTCCTGGCCCTTGCGCCGCATGCTGCCCTCCATCACGATGGCCATCGTCGTTGCGGCCTGCTCGGCGCCCATCACGGCGGTGCGCGCATTGGGCCAGCTGAAGCAGAAGTCCGGCATGAAGCCGTGCCCGGACATGCCGTAGTTGCCGGCGCCGAAAGAAGCGCCGCAATGCACGGTGATGCGCGGCACGTTGGCGTTGGCCAGCGCCTGGATCATCTTCGAGCCGTGCTTGATCATGCCGGCCTGTTCGTACGCCTTGCCAACCATGAAGCCGGTGGTGTTCTGCAGGAAGAGCAGCGGCGTGCCGGACTGGCAGCATAGCTGGATGAAGTGCGCCGCCTTGGTGGCGCCGGCCGGGTCCAGCGGGCCGTTGTTGGTGATGATGCCGACGGTCATGCCGCAGATGGCCGCGTGGCCGGTCACCGTGGCCGCACCGTAGCCGGGCTTGAATTCCAGGAAGGCGGAACCGTCGACGATGCGCGCGATGACTTCGCGCATATCGAGGGGCTTGCGCTGGTCGCTCGGTGCGATGCCGAGCAGTTCATCTGCGTCGTAGAGTGGCGCTTGGTAGCCTCCGCCCGCCACGGCCGGCGCCGCAGCCCGGAGCGCGCCGCCATTCCAACCCAGGCTGGCCACCAGTTCACGCGTGATGCGCAGCGCATCGGCATCGTCCTCGGCCAGGTATTCGGCCAGCCCCGACACGGCGGCGTGCATCTCGGCGCCGCCCAGCTCCTCCTCGCTGGCGATCTCGCCGGTGGCCGCCTTCAGCAGCGGCGGCCCGGCCAGGAAAGCCTTGGCGCGCTCGCGCACCATCACCACGTAGTCGGAGAGGCCAGGCATGTAGGCGCCGCCCGCCGTGCTCGAGCCGTGCACCACGCTGATCACAGGCAGCCCCGCCGCCGACAGGCGCGCCAGCCAGTAAAAACCGCTGCCGCCATGGATGAAGGTTTCGACCTTGTAGTCCAGCAGGTTGGCGCCCGCGCATTCGACCAGGTGGATGAAGGGCAGCTTCTGCGCCAGCGCCACTTGCTGCAGGCGCTGGAACTTCTCTATCCCCATCGGCTGCACGGCCCCGGCATCGATGCCCGAGTCGTCGGCCACCACCATGCAGCGCACGCCGCCGACAAAGCCGATGCCGCCCACCATCCCGCCGCCGGGCACCGAGCGTTCGGGATCAGGATGGTCCAGGCAAAAGCCGGCCAGCGTCGCCATTTCAAGGAATGGGGCTCCGGCATCGAGCAGGGCGCCCAGGCGTTCGCGTGGCAGCAGCTGGCCGCGCTTGGCGAACAGCGGCGCCGAAGCGGCCGACTTGTTGCGCGTGCGCGCCTCCAGTTCGCGCAGGCGCGCCAGCTGCACTTGCAGCGCAGCGCTGTTGGCCTGGAAGGCCTCGCCCTGCGGCACTACACGGCTCTCCAGCGCGGGCATTATTCGTCCTCCAGCACGCGCGGCGTGGCAGCCAGGTGGAAGCCGTTGAAGGCCGCTGTCGCTCCGTCCTGCCGCGGCCGAGGCATCGGCATGCCGGGCCGCACATTCGGCCGGCCGCCGTCGACGCGCAAGGTGGCGCCGGTGATGAAGGCTGCCGCGTCAGACAGCAGGAACGCAATCGCCGCCGCCACTTCCGATTCGGTGCCGAAACGGTGCAACGGCACGGTGCGCGGGAAGGCGCGGATGGTGTCGCGCATTTCAAGCGGATACTGGTCCATGCCGGAAGAAGCGATATAGCCCGGCGCCACGGCATTCACCCGCACCCCGTATTGCGCCCATTCGAAAGCTGCCGTCTCGGTCAGGCTTACCATGCCGGCGCGTGCCGCGCCCGAGTGGCCCATGTTCGGCATGCTGCCGAACATGTCTGCCACGATATTGACGATGGCGCCGCCATGCCCGGCCATGCTCTGGTTCAGGCACTCGCGCGCCAGCAGGAAGCCGCCGGTCAGGTTGGTCTGCACCACCGCCTCCCAGCCTTTTTGCGAAATCTCGCGCAGCGGCGCCGGGAACTGGCCGCCCGCGTTGTTGACCAGGCCGTGCAGCGGGCCATGTTCCGCCACCATTTGCGCCACCAGCTCGCGCACCGCCTCCTCGCTGCGGATATTGCAGCTATAGCCGTAGGCCGCGCCGCCGGCGCGGGCGATTTCGGCACGAACGGCATCGAGCTTGGCCGAATCCCGCCCCACCAGCAGCGCGCGCGCCCCCAGCGCCGCCAGTTCATGCGCAGTACAGCGCCCGATGCCGCTGCCGCCGCCCGTCACGACGATGGTACGGCCCTCGAACAGGCCGGGTTTGAAGATCGATTGATACATTCAGCTTCCTTTCAGGACCAGCCGAGCTGGCGCGCGGCCAGGTCGTTGAGGATTTCTTCGGCGCCACCGCCGATCATATACACCTTGGCGTCGCGGTAGACGCGTTCCGACACCGTGCGGCGCATGAAACCCATGCCGCCCAGGATCTGCACCGCCTCGCCGGAGCAGGCCTGCATGGTTTGCGCCGCGAAGTTCTTCAGCATGCACACCTGCGCCACCGGCTGCTCGCCCGCATCCATGCGCGCCACGATGCTGTCGATGAAGGCGCGCGTGGCTTCGATGCGCGTCGCCATCGCCACCAGCTTGTGGCGCACGGCCTGGTGCTGCACCAGCGCCTTGCCGAAGGTCTTGCGCTGCTGCGCCCATTCCACCGCTTCATCGAGGCAGGCTTGCGCCAGGTAGCAGGCATGCATGGCCAGCATCAGGCGTTCGTCGTTGAAGTTGCGCATCAGGAGCGCAAAGCCGGCGTTTTCCGCGCCCAACAGGTTGGCGGCCGGCACGCGGCACTGGTCGAAATGCAGTTCGGCGGTATCGGAGCACCACCAGCCCATTTTCTTCAGTGGAGTGCGCATCAGGCCGGGCGTGTCGCCGGGCATCAGCAGGGCGCTGATGCCGGAGGCGCCAGCACCGCCGGTGCGCACGGCCACCGTGATCCAGTCCGCGCGCATGCCCGAGGTAATGAAGGTCTTGCTGCCATTGACGATGTAATGTTCGCCATCGCGCACGGCCGTAGTCGCCAGGCTGGCCACATCGGAGCCGCCGCCAGGTTCCGTCACCGCCAGGGCGCTGATCTTCTCGCCGGCGAATATGCCGGGCAGCACGCGCGCCCGCAATTCAACCGAACCGCCATGCACGATAGGCGGCGCGCCGATGCGGTGGCTGAACAGGGAAGCCAGCAAGCCGCCGCAGCCGGTGCGGCACAATTCCTCGTTCAGCACCTGCAACTGGCGATAGCTGGCCGGAATGCCGCCCTCCGCTTCCGGAAAGCCCAGGGCCAGCAGCCCAAGCTCGCCAGCCTGTTGGTACAGGGCGCGCGGGAAGGCGCCTGCCTCCTCCCAGTCGTTGACGTGTGGCCGCAGCTTCTGCTCGACGAAACGCCGCACCGTGGCGCGCAGTGCCTCTTCCATCATGTTCTCCGGCTGGTAAAGCTGGGCGGCACCGCTACCGGCATCGCCAGCAGCCACTGCGCCATGCCTTTGCCAAGCGGGTCATGGCGCAGCGACGCCATCCCGCCGCCGCCCAGCGCCTGTTCGCACACGAAATTAAAGGCGTGAATACCAGGCAGTTCATAGCGTGTCACCGCCCCGCGCACCTTATCGGCCAGGTACGCCGCTACCGCATCCGGCGTGAGCTGCTCACGCAGCAAAGGCAAGTCGTCCGGATGGCGCGCAATCACGCCGATATTCGAGGTATCGCCCTTATCCCCACTGCGCGCCCAAGCCAGCTCGATCAACGGCACCCTGCGCCAGCCCTCTCCAGTTGGGCTCGTGTCACACCTTGGGGTCAGGCCCTCAGGTTGACACGTGCTCGGCTGTAGGCCGCTGCTACGCTCGAGGCCGTGTCCCGGGGGCCTGACCCCATGGTGTGACACGGGCTGGGCCGTGGTGCCGTCGGGCAGGTGGACGGTTGGTGAGAGGCGGGTTTTTTCGAGCAGGAACGAGAACTGTTTGATGGCGGGAGAGACGGAAGGGCGGCCGCCGAAACCGGTGGTGCCCGGGGCCCAGGAGGTGCCGGCGGGGGCGATTTCACGTGCAAAGAGTTCCAAAGCTGCACGCTGCGGATGTGCCACCGCGAGCCACATGACTGCCTGGCCGAAGCCTTCCGCCGCGCCGAGGATGTCGATATGTGTCGCAGAGTAGTCGGACAGGCCGGTACGCGCAAACATCGCCCGCGTGCGCGCCAGGATCGCTTCGGCGCTGCGGCGCGCCTTGCGTCCGGCGTCGTGGCCGACCACGGTCAGTTGCGCGGCGCTGCGGAAGCCGTCGGCATAGGTGGCGCTGACTTTGTAAGTCGGCGTTGGCGCCTGGCCGCGCGCACCTTGCACCAGCACACGCTGCGGGCCGTTCGCTTGCAGCGTGACGGCGGTGAAGTCGCACACCACGTCGGGCAGCAGGTAGCGGGATGGATCGCCGATTTCATACAGCAGCTGCTCCGCCGCCACGGCCGGTGTCACCAGCCCGCCGGTGCCTTCCGGCTTGCCCAGCACGAAGCTGCCGTCGGCACGGCATTCCACCACCGGGTAGCCGCTGTTGGCCCAATCCGGCACGTCTTCCCAGTCGGTGAACAGGCCGCCGCTGCCCTGGCAGCCGCATTCGATCAGGTGCCCGGCCAGGCTGCCGGCGGCGAGCAGGTCATAGTCGTCGGGCGCCCAGCCGAATTCGTGCATCAGGGCGCCCAGCGTTACCGCGCTGTCGACGCAGCGTCCGGTGATCACCACGTCTGCCCCCGCGTCCAGCGCGGCTTTGATCGGCAGCGCGCCGAGGTAGGCGTTGGCGCTCAGCACCGTGGCCGGCAGCTCGACGCCTTCCGCACGCAGGGCGGGCAGCAGGGCTGAAACGTCGTCGCCTTCGACCACGGCGATGCGCGGCGCCAGGCCTTGTTCCGCCGCCAGCGCGCGCAGCGCCGCCGCGCAGCCTTGCGGGTTGATGCCGCCGGCATTGGCCACGATGCGTACGCCGCGCGCCAGGGCGTCGCCCAGTACGTCGCGCATGACGTCGATGAAGTCGGTGGCGTAGCCGAGTTCGGGCTGCTTGCGGCGTGCGGCCGCCAGCAGCGACATGGTCAGTTCGGCCAGGTAATCGAATACCAGGTAATCGAGGTCGCCGCCATCGAGCAGCTGTCGCGGGCCGAGGGCGCTGTCGCCCCAGAAGCCTGCCGCACCGCCGATCCGGACATGGTTCCTGCCTGCGCGCACCCTGCCTCCTTTTATTAAATCATTCGATTGAATAATTCAGGATACCGTGGAAAGGCAGGGGCATGCAAGCGTGCGGCGTTGCTGCGGCACGACGCATGAAAAAAGCCCCGGCTGCCGCCAGGGGCGGCGCCGGGGCTGTCGCGTCAGCGAAGCCGACGCAGGTGCTTAAGGCACCAGGTTGAAGTTCACGTTGACCGCGTTGGCGACGTTGATGTCGACCGAGGCGTTGGACAGCGTGGTATAGCCGGTTGCCGAGGCATCCACCTTGTACATGCCGGTGGCCGGGATGGTGCCGGCGCTGGAGAAGGCCAACGGCAGAGTGGCGCTATAGGCGGCGTACTGCGGTGCTGCCAGCGGCAGCTTGGTGATGCTGTAGGCGCCGGTGGCCAGGTCCGCGTTGGTGTAGCGCAGGGTGACGGTCGGGCCGCCGGTAATCGCTTGCTTGGCCGAGACCAGGGCCGACTCGGTCGCGCTGGCCGGAGTCAGGGTGGCGGTGCCGCTGATCGAACCCATCAGGCTGGTCGTTGGCAGGGTGAAGGGCGCGCCGGTGGTGCTGATCGGGACCATGCCGGTGGTGGAGGTCACCGGCACGCCGCCCACGACGTAAGCAGCATGGGTGTTGGAAGTGATCACCACGTCGTAGTTACCGAGAGGCAGGCGTGGCAGCACGAATTCACCGGTGGCGCTAGGCACCGTCGCGGCCACCACTGCACCATTTTGCTGGGCGCTGACGGTGACGCCGTCGGACAGCGTCGACGTGGCAACGAAGCCGCTGATACCGTTCAGGGCAGTCGGGATCACTTTAACTACCGGTTTCAACGCGTACTTGCCATTGCCCTTGGTGACGATGGATTTGCAGGCGTCGAAGTCCATCACCAGGTCATAGCGCTGGCCCGCTTCCACGGTGAAGTCGGCATTCATCTTGATGCCGCTTTGTACCGCGCTCGGGGTATCGAGCGAGATCTCGGCGGTGGTGCCGCTCAGGACCACGGAGTTGGCAGTCGCGTTGCCGGTGTTCGGGTCCAGCACCAGGCGCACCTGGTTGTAGCGGCCTGCTGCCAGCGAGGTCTGGCCCAGCGCGTCCAGCGTGCCGTTGGTCAGGTTCAGCAGGTTGATTTTTTTACCCGGCGACAGGGTGATATCGGTCCAGCCGCTATCGGTGTCGCTGGCGGTCGCGCTCATGTTGACGCGCACTTTGTTGACCGTCACGTTGACCGCATCGAAGCCGCAGGCTGGTGCGTCGGTAATCGACACACCCAGGGTGCCCATGGTCTGGGCCGGTGGATTGTCGCCGCCGCCACCGCCGCCGCAGGCCGCGAGCAGAAGGGATGTCAGTGCGAGTGGGAGCAGGGAGACTTTCGGGTTCATAGTAGTGCCTCTCATAGTAGTTATTGGTGCTCTTCCATTATCGGAATCGAGAGGAAAAACGCTATGTGCGATTACGCACATAGTAACGAATTGTTACACTTGCAGATGGAAAGCCACTCAGCAGGTCTGACTGATGTTGCTGTATGGCAACGATTCATTTTCGCTATTCACGTTTACCGGCAGTTGACGTTCCATGCGGTGAGCTCGGCGCGCGAGGGCCGTACCGTGATGTCGACCTGGCTGCCGATGTCGCTTTCATAGCCCAGCAAGAACATGCCGTCGGCGCTGCGGCCCAGCGCGCGCAACTGGAAATTGCGCGAGCGCGTCGGGGCGCAACTGGTGTTGCCGGCCATGAGCAGGCGCGCGCGCTGCAGCAGTTCGCCCTGGGCCTGGATCAGGCGCAGCATGTCGATCTCGGCCAGCGGTGCGCGCAGTTCGACCATCGTGGCCGGCGGCGTGCCGCAGCTGGTGGTGTGGTGGATCCAGACATGCTGGCTGCTCTGGGCCTGCCAGCTGTCGTCGGCCTGCTGCGCGTAGCGGGTGCGGGTGAGGCGGCACAGCGGCAGCACCAGGCGCACCGGCGGCGCATCGCTGGTAGCGCTGACAATCCATTTCTTCCCATCGCGGCCGCGCTCAACACGCAGCGGCGGGGGCGGCATGCCCGGTGCGCTGCGCTGCATGAATTGTTCGAACGAGCGTTGCTCTGCCAGCGTCGGGGCGCGAGCATCGGCGCCTGGCGCCGCCATGGCGGCCTGCGCAGCCATCGCTGCCAGGAATACTACATATCGCATCCGGTCTCCTTTTAATGCGCAACGATTATAGATATAATCCGCTCGCTGCCGAAAGGTGGCACACGCTAGGGGTCCTGTGCGCCCGGTTCGATACCGGGTGCGCGGGTGAGAAATACCCTCCGAACCTGATCTGGATAATGCCAGCGAAGGGAAGCTTCAGGATACGCAGCGGCTGCGCCTACATGGCGCCACCGCACGCGCAGCCTAACCTCCTTTGCTGGCTCCTGCGCCAACAAAGGAGCCAAAATGAACGCCAATCCAACCTTCCTCGCCGCCCAGGCCGAGGTCGACTCCGCAGCCGTTACCCCGCTGCCGAATTCCCGCAAGATCTACGTCACCGGCAGCCGCCCGGACCTGCGCGTGCCGATGCGCGAAATCAGCCTGTCCGGCGACAATGCGCCGGTCACCGTGTACGACTGTTCCGGCCCGTACAGCGATCCTGACGCCACCATCGATATCCGCAAGGGCCTCGGCACGCCGCGCGCGGCATGGATCGCCGAGCGCAACGACACCGAATTGCTGGACGGCCCGACTTCCGACTACGGCCGCCAGCGCCTGGCCGACGAAAAGCTCGACGCGCTGCGCTTCGAGCTGCACCGCCAGCCGCGCCGCGCCCAGGCCGGCCGCAACGTGACCCAGATGCACTACGCGCGCCAGGGCATCGTCACGCCGGAAATGGAATACGTGGCGATCCGCGAAAACCTGCGCCGCAAGGAATACCTGGCCGGGCTGCGCGCCCAGGGCGAAAAGGGCCAGCGCATGGCCGACCTGCTGGGCCGCCAGCATCGCGGCGAATCGTTCGGCGCCGCCATCCCCGAGGAAATCACGGCGGAGTTCGTGCGCGAGGAAGTCGCCCGCGGCCGCGCCATCATCCCGGCCAACATCAACCACCCGGAACTGGAGCCGATGATCATCGGCCGTAATTTCCTGGTCAAGATCAACGCCAATATCGGCAACTCCGCCGTGACTTCCTCCATCGGCGAGGAAGTGGAGAAGATGACCTGGGCCATCCGCTGGGGCGGCGACACCGTGATGGACCTGTCCACCGGCAAGCATATCCACGAAACCCGCGAATGGATCGTGCGTAATTCGCCGGTGCCGATCGGCACCGTGCCGATCTACCAGGCGCTGGAAAAGGTAAACGGCAAGGCCGAAGACCTGACGTGGGAAATCTTCCGCGACACCCTGATCGAACAGGCGGAGCAGGGCGTCGACTACTTCACCATCCACGCCGGCGTGCTGCTGCGCTACGTGCCGCTGACGGCCAACCGCATGACCGGCATCGTGTCGCGCGGCGGTTCGATCATGGCCAAGTGGTGCCTGGCGCACCACAAGGAAAACTTCCTGTACACGCACTTCGAAGAGATCTGCGAAATCATGAAGGCCTACGACGTGAGCTTCTCGCTGGGCGACGGCCTGCGTCCCGGCTCGGTGTGGGATGCCAACGATGCGGCGCAGCTGGGCGAACTGAAAACCCTGGGCGAACTGACGCAAATCGCCTGGAAACACGACGTGCAGGTGATGATCGAAGGCCCGGGCCATGTGCCGATGCAGCTCATCAAAGAAAACATGGACCTGCAGCTGGAGCAGTGCAGCGAAGCGCCGTTCTACACCCTGGGCCCGTTGACCACCGATATCGCGCCGGGCTACGACCACATCACCTCCGGCATCGGCGCCGCGCAGATCGGCTGGTACGGCACTGCCATGCTGTGCTACGTGACGCCGAAGGAGCACCTGGGCCTGCCGAACAAGGCCGACGTCAAGGAAGGCATCATCACCTACAAGATTGCAGCCCATGCGGCCGACCTGGCAAAGGGCCATCCGGGCGCGCAGATCCGCGACAATGCGCTGTCGCTGGCGCGCTTCGAGTTCCGCTGGGAAGACCAGTTCAACCTGGGCCTGGATCCGGACCGCGCGCGCGAATTCCACGACGAGACCCTGCCGAAGGATTCGGCCAAGGTGGCGCACTTCTGCTCCATGTGCGGCCCGCATTTCTGCTCGATGAAGATCACGCAGGAAGTGCGCGAGTTCGCAGCCAAGGGCATGCAGGAAAAGTCGATCGAGTTCGTCAAGGGCGGCGCGAACATCTACCGCGAGCAAGCATGATCGAGATTGAACTGAATGGCGCCGCGCACGCGGTGCCGCCGCAGCAGACGCTGGACCGGTTGATCGACTCGCTCGAGCTGACCGGCCAGGCGCTGGCGCTGGCGGTCAACCGCCAGGTCGTGCCGCGCCAGCGCTGGCCGCAGGTCGCGCTGAACCACAACGACAAAGTAGACATCGTCCGCGCCATTGGCGGCGGCTGAAACAGGGGAGACTGCAAATGCAAGACAAACCATTGGTCATCGCAGGCAAGGAGTACAACTCGCGCCTGCTGGTCGGCAGCGGCAAGTACAAGGACCTGCCGCAAACCCGCGAAGCCACGCTGGCGGCGGGCGCGGAAATCATCACGGTGGCGATCCGCCGCGTCAACATCGGCCAGGATCCGCACGCACCGAGCCTGCTGGACTATGTGCCGCCGCACGAATTCACCATCCTGCCCAATACCGCCGGCTGCTACACGGCGAAGGACGCGGTGTACACGCTGCAAATGGCGCGCGAACTGCTGAACGGCCACAAGCTGGTCAAGCTGGAAGTGCTGGGCGACGAGAAGACCCTGTTCCCGAACATGCCGGAAACCCTGGTGGCGGCGCGCGAACTGGTGAAGGACGGCTTCGACGTCATGGTCTACTGCAGCGACGATCCGATCCAGGCGCGCATGCTGGAAGACATCGGCTGCTGCGCGGTGATGCCGCTGGCATCGCTGATCGGTTCAGGCATGGGTATCCTGAATCCGTGGAACCTGTCGCTGATCATCGAGCAATCCAACGTGCCGGTGCTGGTCGATGCCGGCGTCGGCACCGCGTCCGATGCGGCGATTGCCATGGAGCTCGGTTGCGACGGTGTGCTGATGAACACAGCCATCGCTGCTGCCGGCGACCCGGTACGCATGGCGCGCGCCATGAAGCTGGGCGTGCAGGCCGGCCGTGAAGCCTTCCTGGCCGGCCGCATGCCGCGCCGTTTTGCCGCCTCGCCGTCTTCGCCGATGGCGGGGAGGCTGGCATGAGCGACCGGCCTTGCGTGCTGGTGTTCTCCGGCGCCGATCCTTCGGGAGGCGCCGGCATGGCGGCCGATATCCAGGCCATCACGGCGATGGGGGCGCACGCACTGCCGGTGCTGACCGCCATTACGGTGCAGGACAATAACCGCGTACATGCAGTGATGCCGGTGGCTGCGGATGTCGTGCTGCAGCAGGCGCGCGCGCTGCTGGCGCAAGTGCCGGTGGCTGCGGTCAAGATCGGCATTCCGGGCAGCGCGGAAAACGCGCAGGCCATCGCGACGCTGATCGGCGAATTGCGCGCCACGCATCGCGCTGCAGCCGGTGCGGCGCCGGGCTGGGCACAGCGGCTGTACAGCGATCCGCCGGTGGTGCTGGACCCGGTGCTGCGCAGCGGCCACGGCGATGCGCTGGGCCGCGACGACGCGGTGCAGGCGCTGGCGCCCTTGCTGCCGCTGGCCACGCTGATCACGCCCAACGGTCCGGAAGCGGCAGCGCTGGCCGGCAACGCGGCGCGTTATCGGGCGCCGGTGCGCGTGGGCGCGGCAGCAAACGCAGCTTCCGGTGCTGGCGCGAAGGCACGTTCCGTGGCGGCTGCCGCCGAAGGCGTCACCGAGGATGCCGTGCTGGATGGCACGAATGGCGGCCGCGCGACCGGCGGGTTGTCCAGCGTGGCGCGTGCGTGCATGACGAGCGAGACGGCGCTTGCCGTTGCGGCGCCGATGGTGGCGCTGACAACGCCCGGCGTACCGCCCGTATGGCACGGCACTGCCCATGGCGATGCGCTGGCCCATGCGCGCGCGCTGCGAGCCCTCGGCTGCACGCACGTGCTGGTTACCGGTGGCCACGACGAAGGCAGCGACGTGGTGATCAACCGCTGGCTCGGCCCCGACCGCCAGCAGAACTGGAGCTGGCCGCGCCTGCCGGGCGGCTTCCACGGCAGCGGATGCACGCTGGCCGCCGCCACGGCAGCCCTGCTGGCGCTGGGCAATACGATGGCGCAGGCATTGACCAAGGCGCAGGGCTATACCCAGCGCGCATTGGCCGCGTCATACGCGATTGCCCCCGGCCAGCGCATCCCGCAGCGATAAGGAGAAATGATGCAAGGACTTTACCTGGTCACCCCGAACTGGGATGACACCGAAAAGCTGCTGGCGGTGACCGAGCAGGCCCTCAAGGCCGGCGTCGCGCTGCTGCAGTACCGCCACAAGGACGCCAGTCCCGCGCTGCGGCGCGAGCAGGGCGGGGCGCTGCGCGAGCTATGTCACAAGTACAGCGTGCCCTTCCTGGTCAACGACCACGTTGCGCTGTGCCGCGAACTGGGCGCCGATGGCGTGCACCTCGGCGGCACCGACGCGCCGCTGGCCGAAGTACGCGCTTCGCTCGGCCCCAACAAGCTGATTGGCGCTTCCTGCTACGGCGAGCTGGCGCGCGCCCAGGCAGCGCAGGCGGCCGGCGCCAGCTACGTGGCGTTCGGCGGCTTTTATCCATCCAAGGTGAAGCAGTATGCTGTCACCACCCAGCCGTCCATCCTGCGCCATGCGCGTGAAGTGATCAGCGTGCCGCTGTGCGTCATCGGCGGCATGACGCCGCACAATGCGGCGCCGCTGGTGGCGGAGGGAGCGCAACTGGTAGCGGCGATCACCAGCGTCTACCTGGCCGAAGATGTAACGGCGGCAGTGCGGGAATTTCAGTCTATAATTTCCCCATTAGCATAACCATAAGGTTGACGCGATGAACGCCCAGACTCCGCCGAAGCGCCTGATCCTGATCGTCGACGATGACAAGATCCTGACCGAGTTCCTGGGCGAATTGCTAGCCCGTGCCGGCTACGACACCATGCTGGCGCATTCGTCGGACCAGGCCCTGGCCCTGATCGCCGAGCGCGAACCCGACCTGGCCCTGCTCGACATCCACATGCCCGGCATGTCGGGCCTCGAGCTGGCCAAGCAGTTGAACCGCAATACCACGGTGCCTTTCATGTTCCTCTCCGGCCGCGGCGATGCCGACGCCGGCAAGCAGGCTGCCGCCTATGGCGCGGTGGGCTTCGTGGTGAAGCCGGTCGACGAGCACCACTTGATGCCGGCCTTCGAAGCGGGGCTGGCGCGCGCCGATGAAATCCGCCAGTTGCGCCGCACCGAGATCAACCTCAACGCCGCCTTGGCGGCCGGCCGCGAAACCAGCCTGGCGGTGGGACTGTTGATGTGCAAGTACCAGACCGACCGCAACACGGCTTTCGAAGTGCTGCGCGACCACGCCCGTTCCAGCCGCCGCAAGATCAACGAAGTGGCCGATCAATTACTAGCCGCCGAAGAAATGTTGAATGGCTTGCATGCTGCGTTTAATGCACGCCTCAAGAAATAAAACTTTCCGCGATCCATCGACTTAAAGTAGACTAATGCGGTGGGCCCCACCTCGCCCACCGCAAGATACCTCAGAGGCCGCCCCTCCTTCGCGACCCGGCACTATCCTTCGGCCCAGCTCCGCCGACCATCCCCTGCAGTGCGGAGAACCGTTTCATGAACATGTCATTTGATTTGCATCCGGCGCCACGGGTGCTGCACGTCGATCACGATGAAGATAGCGCCGTGGTCCTGGCCACCTTGCTGGCGCCTGAAATCCACGTGGTGCATGCGTCGAGCTACAGCCAGGCGGAGCGCCAGTTGCGGCAGGGCGAGTTTGCGCTGGTAGTGATCGATCCGGACCTGCCGGACGGCGACGGCCATACCCTGATCCGCTCCATGCGCCAGACCGACCAGAACACGCCGGTGCTGCTGTATTCGGCCAGCCAGCCGATGCTGCACCACCAGGCCCACGCCTTCCTGCCCAAGCCCTGGACTTCGCCGCGCCAGCTCTGGCGCACCGTATCGCATATGCTGGGGCTTGAGTCCATGCTGGCGATGAGGAGTTAGGCTATGCTGTCGTCTTTATCACATTCGGAGTACCGGGATGAAGACGAGAGCAGCAGTTGCATGGAAGGCGGGAGCGCCGCTGACCATTGAAGAAGTGGACCTGGACGGCCCGCGCGCAGGCGAGGTGCTGGTGGAAATCAAGGCCACCGGCATTTGCCATACCGACCACTACACCTTGTCCGGCGCCGACCCGGAAGGGCTGTTCCCGGCCATCCTGGGACATGAAGGCGCAGGCGTGGTGGTCGACGTGGGCCCCGGCGTCACGTCGCTCAAGAAAGACGACCACGTCATCCCGCTGTACACGCCGGAATGCCGCCAGTGCAAATTCTGCCTGTCGCGCAAGACCAACCTGTGCCAGGCGATCCGCGCCACCCAGGGCAAAGGCCTGATGCCGGACGGCTCCAGCCGCTTCTCGCTGGACGGCAAGCCGCTGTTCCACTACATGGGCACCTCCACCTTCTCCAACTATATCGTGGTGCCGGAGATTGCATTGGCCAAGATCCGTCCGGACGCACCGTTCGACAAGGTGTGCTACATCGGTTGTGGCGTGACCACCGGCGTCGGCGCCGTGCTGTTTACTGCCAAGGTGGAAGCGGGCGCCAACGTCGTGGTGTTCGGCTTGGGCGGCATCGGCCTGAACGTGATCCAGGCGGCGAAGATGGTGGGCGCCGACAAGATCATCGGCATCGACATCAACCCGGCGCGCGAAGCAATGGCGCGCCAGTTCGGCATGACCCACTTCATCAATCCGCGCGATGTGGAGAACGTGGTGGACGCCATCGTGCAGCTGACCGACGGCGGCGCCGACTACAGCTTCGAATGCGTCGGCAATACGCAGCTGATGCGCCAGGCGCTCGAGTGCTGCCACAAAGGCTGGGGCAAATCGATCGTGATCGGGGTGGCGGCGGCAGGGCAGGAGATCTCCACCCGTCCATTCCAGCTGGTGACCGGCCGCCACTGGCTGGGCTCTGCCTTCGGCGGTGCGCGCGGCCGTACCGACGTGCCGAAGATTGTCGACTGGTACATGGAGGGCAAGCTCAAGATTGATGAGCTGATCACCCACACCCTGCCGCTGGAACGCATCAACGAAGGCTTCGACCTGATGGAACGCGGCGAATCGATCCGCTCCGTGGTCGTGTATTAAGCATCCTGGGCGGCGAATTCCGCCGCCTGTCGCAAAACCCGCGCCGTGCTGGCGGCGCGCGGCTACATTGGCTCCAGAGCACTTGCATCCTGATCTAGACAAAAAGTTCTAGACACAAAGTTCTAGATCATTTAATCTAGTTTGCAAGGACACCATCAAACCGGAGCCGCCCGCCATGAGCAACCTGCTGAACGCCGTCATTCCCGCCCTGGGCTGGTCACTGCTGCACTTCCTGTGGCAAGGCTTGCTGATCGGCTGCGTCGCGGCACTGCTGCTGCATGCGCTGCGCAACGCCCGCCCGCAGGCGCGTTACCTGGTCGCCTGCAGCGCCTTGCTGCTGTGCGCTGCGCTGCCGCTGGCAAACTTCGCCTGGCGCCTGGCTGACGCCGCCGACACCGGCTACGTGCTGCCGGCGCCGCTGGAAACCGCCGCCATCGCCGCCATCCCCGGCGCCGCCGATGGGCAAGGGGCCGAAACGGCGCTGGTCGACGTCGATGCCATGGCCTCCTGGGAATACCTGCTGCGCCGCCAGATGCCCTGGCTGGTGCTGCTATGGGCCGCCGGCGCCGCGCTGATGACGCTGCGCCTGTCGCTCGGTCTGCAGTGGGTGCGCACCCGCACCCTGCCCAACCATTACCACGCCGACGCCGGCTGGCAGGCGCGCGCCACCGCACTGGCGCAGCGCATGGGCATCCGCCGCCCGGTGCGCCTGGGCGTGTCGGACGATGCGCTGGAAGGCCCGATCACAGCCGGCATCCTGCGCCCGATCGTGCTGCTGCCAGCCTCGCTGGTCAGTGGCCTGCCGCCGGACCTGCTGGAAGCGCTGCTGGCCCACGAGCTGGCGCATGTGCGCCGCCACGACTACCTGGTCAACCTGGTCCAGAGCGGCATCGAGATTTTCCTGTTCTACCACCCCAGCGTGTGGATGCTGTCGCAGAGCATCCGCCGCGAACGCGAACAGATAGCAGACGACTTAGCAGCAAGCACGCTCGGCGAACCGCGGCGCCTGGCACTTGCACTTTCCGAGCTGGACAAATTCCAGTTCACCACCCATCACTTTGCTGCCCCCGCGGCAAACGGAGGAGACCTCATGTCCCGAATCAAACGCCTGATCCGTCCCGATGCACAGCCACTGAGCTGGAAGATGGCGACCCCGTTGTTAGGAATTTTTGCTGCCTGCGCCGCGCTGTATGCCCACGCGATGCCGCAAGCAGTATCGATCCCGGCCGCCAGCGCCGTTGCCGCACCCGACGCCGTAGCTGCACCCGCTGCAGCAGCAGCCCCGGATGCCGCCGCAGCAGCGCAAGCCGCACCAGCGCCCGCCGTGGCGATGCACGTCACCGATGCCGACGACCAGCACGACGTGGAACCTGCGCCACCGGCCCCGCCGGCACCGCCCGCAATTGCTGCGCCGCCAGCACCGCCTGCACCACCGGCTGCAATGGCCGAGATGGCGCCGCCCGCGCCACCGGCGCCGCTGGCTACCGTGCCGGCCCCGCCCAAGCCACCGAAGCCGCCCAAGCTGCCCAAGGAACTGCGCGACATTGAAAGCCACAACTACTTCTCGATTGATGACGGCAGCCGCAGCGCCTATGCCTATGTGCGCGACAACAAGCAGAAGCTGTCGGTGACCAACTTCTACGGCGCCCCAAGCGACCTGGCCGCGCTGCGCAAGCTGCATCAGGAAACCAAGGGTGAATTCATCTACGTGCGCAAGAATGGCAAGTCCTACGTGATCCAGGATCCGGCCTTGCTGGGCAAGGTGCGCGAGCTGTGGAAACCCGCCGAAGCCCACGGCAAGATCATGGAAGAACAGGGCAAGCTGATGGACGTGCAAGGCAAGCAGGTGGAAGCCATGAGCGACCAGATCGCCAAGGAGGTTGAGGCAGCCATGGGCAGCAAAGAGCAGCAGGCCCTCGAGCGCGACCTTGAGCGCAAGATGGAACTGTCTGCACGCCAGCAGGAGCGCATCGGCCGCGCCATGGAAAAAGCCAGCCGCAAGATGGCCATGGCGGACGACAAGACCCGCGCCCAGCTCGAAATCGACCTGGAAGGCTTGCGGAAGCAAATGGAACCGCTGACGGCCGAAATGGCGCGCCAGGGCAGCGAAATCGCCGCCCGCCATGCCGCCCTGGCAGCCCGCCAGGCGCCAATGGCCGCCATGCACGCCCGCATCGCCGAAGCGTCCAGGCCGCTGCATGAAATGGGCCGCAAGATGGGCGAGCTGGGACGCGAACAGGGTCGCCTGTCACGCGAAGCCGACAAGGCCTCGCGCGCCCTGATCGACGAAGCGATCAACAACGGCAGCGCCAAGCCGCTGATGTAATAAAAGTCAGGGTCAACCTGAAAAAAAAGGGGACGTATCCCTTTAAAGGGTACGTCCCCATTTCCTTCAGGCCGACCCCGACTAATATTTTCATGGTATTGTTGATTTTGCATTTCCTCATTGTCAACAAACCACCATGGAGAAAGCATGTCCCTCAAACAGTATTACACCCTCGGTAATTCCGGCTTGCGCGTGTCGCGCCTGGCGCTGGGCACCATGACCTTCGGCACCGATTGGGGCTGGGGTGCCGACAAGGCCAGCGCGCGCGAGCAGTTCATGACGTACACCGAGGCCGGCGGCAACCTGGTCGATACGGCCGACCTGTACACCAATGGCGAGTCGGAACGCTGGGTCGGTGAATTCGTGCGCGATGGCGGCCTGCGCGACAAGATCGTGCTGGCTACCAAAGCTTCCTACAGCAGCGATCCGTCCAATCCGAACGCGGGCGGCAATGGCCGCAAGCATCTGATGCGCGCGCTGGAAGGCTCGCTGCAGCGCCTTGGCACCGATTACGTCGACCTGTACCTGGTGCACGCCTGGGACATGGTGACGCAGCCTGAAGAAGTGCTGCGCACGCTGGACGATGCCGTCCGCGCCGGCAAGGTGCGCCATATCGGCCTGTCAAACGTGCCGGCCTGGTACGCCAGCCGCATGCAGACGATCGCCGAGCTGCGCGGTTACGAGGCGTTGTCCGCGCTGCAGATGGAGTACTCGCTGGCCGAACGTGCGATCGAAGACGAATACATCCCCTTGGGCACCCGCCATGGCATGGGTGTGATGGTCTGGAGCCCGTTGGCCAGCGGCCTGTTGTCCGGCAAGTACAAGCCCAGCACCGGCGGCCAGTTCGGCGAAGGGCGCCTGCAAACCATGAGCGGTTCCAGCAATCCTGCCTTCTCCAAGTTCAGCGAACGCAATTTCGCCATCGTGGCGGAATTGGAAAAGGTGGCGAATGAGGTGGGGCGCAGCATGGCGCAGGTGGCGGTGAACTGGGTGGCTAACCGTCCTGGGGTTGCGACCGTAATGGTGGGGGCGACCAGGCTGGCGCAGTTGCAGGACAACCTTGGCGCGCTGGACTTCGAGCTGCCGTTGGAATTGCGGGCCCGCCTGGATGCGGTGAGCGCCAAGGCGACAGGCTATCCCTACACCTTCTTCACGCCGGGCATGCAGACCATGCTGTCGGGAGCGGCGCCTCTGGGCGACAAGCCCGATGGCTACCCGGCGCCGGTGCGCATCAGCGGCCCGGCGGCCGGCGTGCAGTAAGGCTCAGGCGCGGGCCAGTTGTTCCGGCAGCAGCAGCGCCTCGAATTCGGCCACCGGCAGCGGTGCGCCGAACAGGTAGCCCTGGAAGGCGCGGCAGCCCTGGCGGGCGAGGTAGTTCTTCTGCTCGGCCGATTCGACGCCTTCCGCAATGGCCGACAGCCCCATGCTGTCGGCCAGCGTGAGGATGGTCTTGGTGATGGCGGCATCGTCGGCGTTGTGCAGGATGTCGCGCACGAAGGAGCGGTCGATCTTCAGCTGGCAGAGCGGCAGGCGCTTCAGGTAAGCCAGCGAGGAATAGCCGGTGCCGAAATCGTCCAGCGAAATGCCGATGCCGGCCGCCTTCAGCAGCGCCATTTTGGCGATTGACGTTTCCACGTCGTCCAGCAGCAAGCCTTCGGTCAGCTCCAGCTTCAACAGGCGCGGCGAAGCGCCGCTGCGCACCAATGCGCCCATCACCTGTTCGACGAAATCTGCCTGGTGGAACTGGCGTGGGCTGACATTTACCGCCAGTTCCAGTGCGGCTGTCGCCGGGTCGCGCGCCCAGGCCACCAGCTGGGTGCAGGCTTGCTCCAGCACCCAGGCGCCGAGCGGCAGGATCAGGCCGGACGCTTCGGCGGCTGCGATGAACTGCATCGGCGGCACCAGGCCGCGCGTCGGATGCTGCCAGCGCAGCAGCGCCTCGGCGCCGGTAATGCGGCCTTCGGCGTCGACTTGCGGCTGGTAGTGCAGCATGAACTGCTGCTGCGCCATGCCGTGGCGCAGGTCGGCATCGAGCGCGGCGCGCGCGCTGACCACGGTCTGCATGGCGGGGTCGAAGAAGCACATGGTGTTGCGGCCTGCCGCCTTGGCCTGGTACATCGCGAGGTCGGTCTGCTTGAGGAGGTCCTCCAGGCTTTCCTGCTCGCCGCGGAAGACCGTGATGCCGACGCTGGAGGTGCAGCTATGCTGGTGCGGGCCCATGGTGTAAGGCTCGTTCTGCCGCGCCAGCAGCTTGGCGCCGATGGCGCGCGCCTGCTCGGCTGCCAGCTCGGTATCGTCGGACAGGTTCTCCAGCATGATCACGAATTCGTCGCCGCCCAGGCGCGCCACGGTATCGCTTTCCCGCACGCAGCCGACGAAGCGTCGCGCAGCTTGCTGCAGCAGCATGTCGCCCACGTTATGGCCTAGCGTGTCGTTCAGGTCCTTGAAGTTGTCCAGATCGATGAACAGCAATGCGCCGCACTGGCCGGTGCGTGCGCTGGCCGCCAGCGCATGCTGCAGCCGGTCCATCAGGCAGCGCCGGTTCGGCAACTGGGTCAGGAAGTCGAACAGCGCCAGGTTGCGGATTTCCTGCTCCGAGGCCTTGCGTTCCGTAATGTCGGTCAGGGCGCACACGTGGTGGGTGATTTGGCCAGCCGCGTCGCGCACGGCTGTCACCACCAGCCAGCATGGGAAGCGCCCGCCGCCTTTGCGCAATTGCCAGACCTCGCCCTGCCATGCGCCATGCGCCGCAACGCCTTCCCAGATGCGCTGCTGCAGCGCCGGTTCGTCGCATACAAGCAGTTCGTGGTCCAGCGCATCGCGTTCGGAAAAGCCGGTAATGTCGGTGTAGGCCCGGTTGACGCGCAGGATCATGTGGTCGGCGTCGGTGATCGCCATGCCTTCCAGCGATTCGAATGCGGTGGCGGCGACGCGCAGGTCGGCGTCGGCTTTCTGTTTTTCCCTCAGGTAGAGGGCGGTTGCGGTGGCTGCTGCCACCAGCATGCTGCCGGAAAATTCGATCAGCAGGAACATCCAGAAGCGGCGCATGCCCTGGTACTGCAAGGCCGGCAACGGCCGCGGCACCGTAACCGTCAGGCTGCCGTCGCTGAGCGGGCGAGTCGCCAGCACGCTCGGCACCGGCGCGCCGGAAATGCGCGCAACGGCAGGCATGGCTTCGTCCCATGGCGCCAGTGTAATGCTGTCGAAATGCTCGCGCGCGTAGCGTTGCCGAAGTTGTGCCGGGTCCAGCCGGCCTACGCGTGACGATGGCAACGCCCGATGGAGCAGGGCCGGATCGGTAGCGTGGATGATCACGCCGTTGGCGTCGCTGACCCAGGCCTGGGACTGGCCAGCCATGGCCGCCAATGCGCCTGCGTTCAGCTTGACTACGGCGACGCCGAGGAACCTGGCGCCGTTACTTACGGCATGGGCGTAATACAATGCGCCCGCCCTTCCGTCGCGGCCCACGCCATACTGTTGCCCTTCTTCGCTGGTACGGGCCTGGGTGAAGTAGTCGCGTGTCGCGAAATTGCGGCCCACGTAAAACTCCGCTTCGGACAGGTTGCTGGTGGCGATGCAGGTCCCGTCGGCATCCAGCACGAACATGCTGTCCACCTTCAATGCGCGCGCAGTTTGCGCCAGTCTTTCGTTGGAAGCCTGGTCCGCAGAACCCTGTTGCGCAATGCCGCGGATGCCTGAATCGCGTGCCAGCATCAGGGCAAAGCCGCGCAGGCGCGCCGTGCTCTCTTCAATGCTGCTGGCAACATTGTCGGCCTGGTCCTGCGCCACTTGCAGCTCATGATGGTACAGATCGTCGGACATGCGCTGCTGGAAATAGCTGGCGCCGAGCCATGCGATCACGCTCCAACCCAAAATCAGCAGGGCAATCAGGCGGTAGGAGCGCTCGAAGCTGAACAGGCGGCGTTTGCCGACATACGTGGCGACAATGGTGACCACGATCAGCAGGCTGGTAAACACCAGGACGGAAGCAGCCAGCATGCTGGGGCTGATGTGCGCGGATTCGGCGATGCTAGCCGCGGAACTGTCGCCACGGTTGTCACGCACGAAGTAGGCGGCAGCCATCGCGGTGTAGTGCATGCACGCCACGGCCAGGCCCATCACCACGGAACTCCACAACGGGGATGCCCAGCGCCCCTTCAGCCGCGCCAGGCGGAACTTGAGCCACAAGGCCAGCGTCGCCATCGCCACGGCCACAGCGATCGACAGCAAGAACAGGCGCAGGTCGTACTGGATCATGCCGTCGAACTGCATAGCGGCCATGCCCGTGTAATGCATGGCACCGATGCCCGCACCCAGCAGCGTGCCCGCGACCCACAAGCGCAGCGTATTGGGTGGGCCCTGGCTGATTACATGCAAGGCGAGGCCGCTGGCCAGCATGCCGGGGATGGTGGACAGCAGTGTCAGTCCCGCATCGTAGCTATTGGTGCAGGGCAGGGTAAAGGCCAGCATGCCGACGAAGTGCATGGCCCAGATGCCCAGGCCCAGGCAACCGCCGCCCGCAGCCAGCCAGCCGGCGCGGCGAGCCCGATTCGCGGCGGCCGGCAGCAGCTGCGCTACCAGCAGCGCTGCATAGGAGGCAAAGATGGCAACAGCCACCGATAGCAAGACCAGCAGGCGATCGTAGTGGCCAAGGTACAGCAGGCTACTGTCGGGCGCGTCGAGAACGAGGATCAGGTAGTCGAACATTGCAACCTTTATTGTTGAGTATTGCAGTGTGGACAGCGCTCTCCTCAATCTAGCAGAAAAAAATCCCCGCAGAAATTAACTACTTAAAGGCAAGATACTGCGTGGCCAAGGTGCCGACCAGGCGGCGGCCTTCATTGCTACCTGCAATCCACTCTTCCGGCGGGAACAGGTCGAACAGGCCGACCTTGGCGACGGTCGGGATGGCCGCTGCCAGTTGCTGTTCGATGTCGCCGCGCTCGCCCGCGTTGTACAGCTCGATATTGCGCAGCATGGTGGCGACGGTGCCGGTCTGCACCTTGCTGCCGTCTTTCAACTGCACCAGCGGCAGGGATTCGCCGTCGGCGAGGATCTTCTGGTTGATTGTTGCGAGGTTGTTCTGGGTGTCCATGAGGGCTCCTTTCGTTTGCGTGGAACGCATATTCGCACCTTCCGCTGCGCCTTCAACGCCGTCTCGCCCACCTTGTCGGTTTCGCGACAACATGTGGCAAAAACCCATCATTCAGTACAATGCTTGCACTATGTACACAAGACTCCTTACAACCAATGATGCCTCCGCCTATCAGGCTTTGCGGCTGGAAGGTCTGCGCGAAGCGCCTTCTGCGTTCACGGCAAGCTTTGAAGAAGAGTCCATCACGCCGCTCAGCGAAATTGCGCGGCGCCTGGCGCCCGGATCCGGCCGCGACTATCTTGGCGTGTTTGAAGGCGAAGCGTTGATCGCGATTGCGCGCGTGGATCGTGACAGCAGCCCTAAGCAGCGCCATCGCGCCCATATCCGTGCCGTCTATGTGGCCAGCGCCCATCGTGGCAAAGGCGCTGCCCGCAGGCTGATGGAATGTGCGCTGGAATGCGCGGCTTCGCTGCAAGGCGTCACGCACGTCAGCTTGGCCGTCACTGCCGGCAATGAACCGGCACAGAAACTGTACGAATCATTGGGATTCGAGGCCTGGGGATATGAGCCTGCCGCGTTGATCGTCGACGGCGTCGTGTACGACGAAATTCCGATGACAAAAGTGCTCGTGAACTCGAGTAGAGTAACCAGCCTTAAATGAAATGAGCAAACTCATTGAAGATATCCTGTCGGGCGACGCAAGCAGGGTCTGGTCGAGCGCATGCGCGATTGCCAAGCTTCGCGATGCGGTAGAACTGGATGCGCTTGCATCGATTCTCGAGGAAATTACATCCAGTACAAGACGGCTCGAGCTTGGCGGTGTTCTGATCCCTAACGATAAGCACTTGCAGTTTGCCCTTCGGAAGCTGCGCTATTACCGGGACAGGGCAGGGTGCCTTTGCCGCTTATATCCCGAATACTTGATGTTTGATCCGAAAGACGAACAGGCTGCAGGGAACGTGCGCATCGACGGAATAACGTACCTTGACGGTAACTGGATCGATTTCTACCAATGCTCCTGCAGCGTTTGCGGATCAGCCTTCAAAGTCGAAGAGCGCGAATATCACTACACATGGTGGGGCTGGAAGCTGTTGCGCTGAGCCCCACGAGTAACGCCCTCGCGGGTCACAGCAGCTTGATGACCGCCACGCCGGCGAGCAGCAGCACGACACCCGTCAGTCGCAGAGCCGAAACGTCGCGCTTCGGCAGCCGGAACCAGCCATGCCGGTCGACGAAGACAGAAGCCACTTGCTGCCCGGCCACCGTCAGTCCAACTGCTGCGGACGCACCGATAACTGGAATCGCGGTGAACACGGTAGTTACGTAGATCGCGCCGGCGAACCCGCCCAGCCAGCCCCACCACGGCATGGAAGGCAGGCCTTGCAGCGTTGGCGCCGGGGCGCGCAGTACGGTGGCGGAGAACAGCAGCGCCAAGGCCATTGCTAGCGTGGCGACGAGGAAGCTCACGGCACCGACCACGAATGGAGCGCCCAGGTCGTGCCGCAGCAGGCCGTTCACCACGCCCTGTACTGGCAGCACTGCACCCGCAAGCAAAGCGAGGACGATCCAGCCAGCTTTGCCCGCAACTGGCTGCGATTGCTGGCCAGACTGTCCCTTCACGATGATCGCGGCCCCGGCCAGGATCGCCAGCATGCCGATGGCTAGCGGTGCATCGATTGTGCGCGGTGTGCCGCCGGCCAGTCCGGTGATGTCCAGCGCAAATGAAGCCAGCATCTGGCCTGCAATGAAGAGGCCTACCGAGACGATTGCGCCGAGCCTCGGAAACAGCAGGATCGTGGAAACGACATAGAAGGCGCTTGCCACGCCGCCGACTGCATGCCACCAGGGCACGTGAGGCAGGGCGGCGACTGCGGTGAGTGTCCCGGTCAGGAGGGCAAGCACCAGCAGGGCAAGCGTGCCGACCGACAGCTGCAGCGTGGTTGCCGCGAAGGGACTGCCGGTTGCTTTCGAGAGTTGCGCGTTGGCGCCCGCCTGTACGGCGAGCAGGCCGCCGGCAAAGAGTGAAGCAGGAATGAGAAGGGTTTCCATGTACAGCCTCCAGTGAGAATTTGGGTGACGATGGCGCCCACTGTAGGCTATGCTTCTCTGCATTGATATTCCCAATAATCGCGTTTGAGCTATGCAAAAACGCAGAAGAACAAAATGGATGCAGACGATACTTATGATGCGTTGAAGAGGGAACTGGTCGAATCGGTGGGCTATGCCGGGCGGCTGGAAATTCCGGTCACGTTGGTGCGCAAAATCGCAGCTTTCATCGATGAGTACCCGGACGACTCGATGACGACTTACTACACCCAGTCATTGCTCGACCAGTTCTATCGGAAACGAACGAAAGAGCGTTCCATCAGGCTGTTTGAATTATTGAGTTCACTTTTGAAGAACAAGAGCTCACTGATCGACCTGTTCCTGCGGCCAGAAGGCTGGCAAAGGCACCCGGTCGCCCATGAGCACTTTGACGCCGCGACAATCTGGTCAGCGATACGCGATCTCGATGATGGCAATGGCAAGGCAAACTACATTGGCGATTATGCGCACCTGTTTACCGAAGAGGTTGCGAGCCAGGCATATCACGCCATTCTTGAAATGTCCGAGCCGTTTAAGACCAGGGCACTAGGCGGCATTTACCCCAGGATGGATACGCCCCGCAAGGCGGAGATAGTGACCTACCTGCTGCAGCAATTTGCGTCCGGATTGTCGGAGGCTGCGTACCGCCTCAAGTTTATTTTCCCTTTCATGGATCGAGCCTCCCGAACCCGGGTTGTAGCCGCTCACCTTGACCTACCTGACGTGCGAGAGGGCCTTATCGCCTATCTCGTCATTCGCAACGCAGCTTATTTCGAACGCGATGATGCGGTCCGGCTGGCAGCCAGGGCCAGGTTGTTCGAGTCGGGCTACTACAGGAACCGCTGCCTGCTCAAACTGGCTGCGTTCTTGCCTGAAGGCGAGGTCGAAGAACTGTATGAGCGATTCATGGCGGAATTCAACACGCAGCCGGCGAGTATCCCATTGATTCACAGCCTTTACCATTTTGCTGCGGCCATCAGAACGCTGGACTCGAACCGCATGATCAGCCTGGCGCTGGAGAAGATTGCGTCCTTAGACGATTCCGGGAACGAAATCTACGATCAGGCGAAGTATGGCCAAATGATGTTCGTCATACCGATGCTAACCGATGTGCATAAAGAACAGGCGTATAGCATCGCGGAGACCGTCAAGGGGGGCTACAAGAAGGGGCTCAAGGCAAAGCTGAAAGCCCATTTCACGAACAATGTGAGCTTTTGCAGGATCTTGTATTCGCCGATTTTTTATTGAGCGATGGACGGGCGGAAGTGCGAACACTTCCGCCCCATAACGATCAGAGTCGTTCCAGCTTGGCGACCGACAGGTCGAGCACCTTCATGCCGAAGGAACCGAAGTTGATTTGCGCGCGGCAGTTGGCGCCGCTGCCTTCGAGGTTGACGATGACGCCTTCGCCGAACTTGGCGTGCGCGACGGATTCACCGATGCGCCAGCCGCCGGAAGCGCCGGAGCGTTCGTTCATGCGCGCAGCCAGGCGATTGTCTGCGCTTGGCACGGATGGCATTTCATCCCACGCCGACTTGCGCGAGCCGGTGCTGAACCAGTTGCCCTGCTGGACGCGTGCGGTCAGCCACTTCAGCGATTCCTCAGGCAGTTCGTCGAAGAAGCGCGACTTCATGTTGTAGCGCGTCTGGCCGTGCAGCATGCGGGTCTGGCAGAACGACATGTACAGCCGCTTGCGCGCACGGGTAATCGCGACGTACATCAGGCGACGCTCTTCTTCCACACCGCCTTCTTCCTTCGAGCTGCTCTCGTGCGGGAACAGGCCCTCTTCCAGGCCGGTGATGAAGACGTTGTCGAATTCCAGGCCTTTGGCGGAGTGCACCGTCATCAGCTGCAGCGCATCCTGGCCTTCCTGCGCCTGGTTGTCGCCGGCTTCCAGCGAGGCGTGTGACAGGAATGCAGACAACGGCGACATCACGGTCGCCAGCGGCGCATCTGCGTCGATGATTTCTACGCCATCGGCCACCACGACTTGCGCACCGGCCGCAGCCGAAGCCTGCGGGCCGAGGTGCGCAGGCGCACCCTGGCCGAAGCCTTCTTCCGATACGAACTGCGTTGCTGCGCTGACCATCTGCTCCAGGTTCTCGACGCGGTCGGCGCCTTCCTTCTCGTTCTGGTAATGCTGAAGCAGGCCGGAAGAATCCAGCGTGATTTTCACCAGTTCCGGCAGCGCCAGTTGCTGCGTCTCGAAACGCACGCCCTCGATCAGCTTGGTGAAAGCAGCCAGCGAACTGCCTGCCTTGCCGACCATGTAAGGCACGGCTGCGTACAGCGAGCAGTTGTAGGTGGCCGCTGCATTCTGCAGTTGCTCGATCGAGCGCGCACCGATGCCGCGCGCCGGGAAGTTCACGACGCGCAGGAAAGCGGAATCGTTGTGCGGATTGTCCATCAACTGCAGGTAGGCGATGGCGTGCTTGACCTCAGCGCGCTGGAAGTAGCGCAGGCCGCCGTACACGTGGTATGGCATGCCGGCCGAGAACAGAGCATGTTCGATCACGCGCGATTGCGCGTTGGAGCGGTACAGGATGGCGATCTCGCGGCGCAGGGCGCCTTCGGCGATCAGCGACTTGGCTTCTTCGATGATCCACTGCGCTTCCTGCAGGTCCGAGCTGGCCTCGTACACGCGTACTTGCTCGCCGTGGCCGGCGTCGGTACGCAGGTTCTTGCCAAGGCGGCGGCTGTTGTTCGAGATCAGCAGGTTGGCCGAGTCCAGGATATGGCCGTGCGAGCGGTAGTTCTGTTCCAGCTTGATCAGGTTCTGCACCCGGAACTCGCTTTCGAACGCCTGCATATTGCCCACGTTGGCGCCGCGGAAGGCGTAGATGCTCTGGTCATCGTCGCCCACTGCAAACAGGGCGCCGCCGAACGGCGATCCATGGCCTGCCATCAGTTTCAGCCAGGCGTATTGCAGGTTGTTCGTATCCTGGAACTCGTCGACCAGGATGTGGCGGAAGCGCTGCTGGTAATGCTGGCGCAGCGGCTCGTTGCGCAGCAACAGCTCGTAGGTGCGCAGCAGCAGTTCGGCGAAATCCACCACGCCTTCGCGCTGGCACTGGTCGTCGTAGAGCTGGTACAGCTCGACCAGCTTGCGCTCCAGCGCGTCGTAGGCCTCCACCTGCGAGGCGCGCAAGCCTTGCTCCTTGTTGTTGTTGATGAAGTACATCACCTGCTTAGGTGGAAACTTCTCGTCGTCGATATTGTTCGCCTTCAGCAGGCGCTTGATCATCGACAGCTGGTCTTGCGAATCGAGGATCTGGAACGTCTGCGGCAGCGCGGCATCCTTGTAGTGGGTGCGCAGCAGGCGATTGCACAGGCCGTGGAAGGTGCCGATCCACATGCCGCGTGTATTGATCGGCAACATGGCGCTCAGGCGGGTGAGCATTTCCTTGGCCGCTTTATTGGTAAAGGTCACCGCCAGCACGCCGGCCGGGGATACCTGGCCAGTCTGGATCAGCCACGCGATACGGGTGGTCAGCACGCGCGTCTTGCCGGATCCGGCGCCGGCCAGGATCAGGGCATTTTGCGGTGGCAGGGTGACTGCTGCGAGTTGTTCGGGATTGAGGTTGTGGAGGAGATTTTGCATCCCGCCATTATACCGGCGGCGGGCTTGGGAGGCCGGATGAACGGGCGTGGCCAAGAGCCGACTGCGGCAGTGCAAATTGATCATTGTGGACTGAGGCGTCATAATGAAGTTTGTTAAAAAATCAATATTGCGTCGCTCTTGCCGTGGCTGGGCCTAAGCCGATCTCGAAGCCGGTCAATGCTTCGGCAGCGCGTGGTCTGCGGTGTTCGCTATGAATCTGTCGCAATCCAGTAAAGGAAAAAAATGAATGGCTGGTCCCCTCGAACGATCAAAGGGTTGTCTTATGCGTTCGTTGGCATTCTCGCGTTTAAAGCCCAACCATTAGTCACGGCGACCCTTCAGGAGTCGTTGTTCTGGAGTGGTCTTTCTCAAGCTGGCTTTTCGTTGATTGACCTTGTAGCTTGAGCATCGGAATCTATCTGCTGGCCACACGGTACAAGAAATGAATTCAAATGCTAGTGTGTCAGCGGCTTCCGTTTATCGTCTTAAGGACCGATTGATCGTTTCGCCCGACAAGAGGACCACTGCGGGTTTGGTGGTCGCTTCGGAACCCTTCGTCGTCTTGCCGCTTGAAGCTACCAATGATGACCTGGGAAGCACTCTGATGAAAGCTCTGGCCCTTTCGAAAACTCCAATGTCGCATCCTGTCGATTGGAAGGCCATCGCGGCCTCGCGCTTAGCCGCCGCTGGAGTTAAAAGCAAACGGACTTTTCAGCTAAATGCCACGTTGGTCCAGGTTACGCGCAATGATCAATACTACGTTGGGCCATCGGGCAAGTACGTTGCATGTGAAGTGCTGGCGCCGCGTAGCAGAGCAAGTTCCCCGCCTCGTTGCGCCTCTTTCGATTCCATGGAGACCAATCCAGCTGGCTTCGGATGGGTGGTCGCATCTTTTGCCCTCTTGAAGTTTCGCGATGGCAGACATATACCCCCTATGGGGAAAAATTCCTACCCCTGTCTAATTCAATCTAATCTTCGCAATTTCAGTCTAAACGGGTCTGAACGACGCGTGCCACAGTCTAGAACAGTCCAAGAATTAAGGGCGAATGTCTAAATCAGTCTAGCGAAAAGGGGGCAAAGTCTAAACGGAACTATATTTCCGTTCCGCGATCCAATCTTTAGACCATTTTCGAAGGGGGATTGGATCATGGAATACGAACCGAAGCAGCCGGTGTATCTACCCGTTGCCGACTATCTTGAACTGGAGTTTTTCCTGATGGATGCCCGTCCCGGCGTCAAACCCGACGCCTTTGTGACGGAGCTGGTGCATCGCTGGCTGGCCGTTGAAATAGAACGGCTCTCGCTGCGCAAGAACGGCCATGCAATGCGCGGCTACCAATAGAAGAATCTCTTCCTGCCCGACGGGACCAGCTTGTGACCTGCTCCCCAATTTAGTACGGCCCCGAACTGGAGTCTACGGTTAATTGACCCTACCCCAAAATTAGTACCGGCCTTAAGTAGAAATTTCCGGCTTCACGGCTGAGTTCAAGCTGGCCTTTTCCCTGGCCTGTCGGGCGAATTCGGATGGTGTCGCCCACTGCAATGCAGAGTG
>Ga0209257_1000156_pt1 | contig 182335 bp, 167 predicted proteins | sample AraplaCvi_mCL_r2_FD_184277 | JGI IMG/M metagenome (GOLD analysis project Ga0209257, IMG submission 184277) | Arabidopsis root microbial communities from North Carolina, USA - plate scrape MF_Cvi_mCL_r2 (SPAdes) (version 2) | ecosystem: Host-associated > Plants > Roots > Endosphere | place... | reverse complement strand
TCCGCCGGATCCTGACGCTGCTGCCGCATCGTTATCCGATGCTGCTCGTCGACCGGGTGGAATCGATGGTGAAGGACACCTCGATCCACGCGGTCAAGGCGGTGACGATGAACGAGCCCTTTTTCCAAGGGCATTTCCCCGGCCGGCCGATCATGCCCGGCGTCCTCATCGTCGAGGCGCTGGCGCAGGCGGGCGGCATTTTGGCGATCGAATCGCTCGGCCTCGGCGGCTCGGGCAAGCTGGTCTATTTCATGGGCATCGACGGGGTGAAGTTCCGTAAGCCCGTTGAACCCGGCGTGCTGCTCGACCTCCACGTCACCATCCTTCAGGCGAAGCGGAATATCTGCAAGTTCGAAGGCAAGGCGATGTTGAACGGCCAACTCGCGACCGAGTGCCAGTTCACCGCGATGATCGCCGATCCGCCGAGCGACTAAGCAACACTTGCAAAATCCGGCTTTCGCCGTTAGGGGCCACCGCTTCGCGGCCCCGGACGGGGAAGCATCGACTCACGCGGCTGGTCGGAAACCAGCGGCACAGGAGCCTAAGACATGAAAACCGACATTCACCCCGACTATCACATGATCACGGTCAAGATGACCGATGGCACCGAATATCAGACGCGCTCGACTTGGGGCAAAGAGGGCGACACGATGACGCTCGAAATCGACCCCACCGCGCACCCGGCATGGACCGGCGGCACCGGACGCATGCTCGACGCTGCGGGCCAGGTCGCGAAGTTCAACAAGCGTTTCGGTGGTCTCACCCTCAAGCGCTAAAAACCCGTCATCCCAGCGAAAGCTGGGATCGCTGGCGGTGCTTCAGAACGATCGCGGTCCCAGCTTTCGCTGGGACGACGTTATGAAAGAACCTTTGCAAGCGCGCTTTGCCAACCGGCAAGGCGCGTTTTGCGTTTGTCGGCACCCAACGCGGGCGTGAAGCGCGTCGCGGTGCCGCGCATCGCTGTCGCCGCGCTTGCGAGGTCGGGATAGAGCCCCGCGCCCGTCGCAGCGAGCATCGCGGCCCCCAAGGCCGTGCTTTCGACGAAATCGGGGCGCTCGACGGTCAGGTCGAGCACATCGGCCAGATCCTGCGCCATCCAGTCGTTCGCCGCCATGCCGCCGTCGATGCGCAGTTCGGCCCAATCGACCCCGTCGGCGGCAAAGGCCGATTTCAGATCCTGCGCCTGATAGGCCTGCGCCTCCAGCGCGGCGCGCGCCACATGCGCCTTGGTCGTCGCAAAGCTGAGGCCCGATATCGCCGCGAGCGCATCGGGGCGCCAATGTGGCGCACCGAGCCCGGTGAGGGCAGGGACCAGATAGACGCCGCCATTGTCCGCCACCGACCGCGCCAGCCCCTCGCTCTCGCCCGCATTGGCGAGCAGGCCGAGCCCGTCGCGCAGCCATTTGATCAGGCTGCCGGCGACGAACACCGATCCTTCGAGCGCATAGGAGCGGACGTCGCCCTCCTGCACCAGCACCGTCGCGAGCAGGCGATGGTTCGATACCGGACGCGTCGTGCCGCTCGCCGACAGGATGAACGCGCCGGTCCCGAAGGTCGCCTTGGTCTGTCCCGGCGACAGGCACGCCTGGCCGATCGTCGCCGCCTGCTGGTCGCCCGCCATGCCGCAGATGGGAATCGCGCTGCCGAACAGCGCTGGATCGGTGGTGCCGACGCGCGTCGTGCAGCCGGTGATTTCGGGGAGCAGGCCCATCGGCACACCGAGCAGATCGCATAGTTCTGCATCCCAGCCGCCAGCGCCGTTGATGTCCATCAACTGCGTGCGCGACGCATTGCTCGCGTCGCTAACGTGGACACCGCCGGTCAGGCGATACACCAGATAGGATTCGACCGTTCCGACCGCGAGCCGGTCGCCCGCTTCCTCAAGTTGTGGCCAGTTTTTCAGCGCCCAGCCGATCTTGCTTCCCGAAAAATAGGGATCGAGCAGCAAGCCGCTCTTCGCCTGCGCCATTGGCTCGTGACCCGCCTCTTTCAGCGCTGCGCAATCGGCCGCCGAGCGCCGGTCCTGCCATACGATCGCACGCGCGAGAGGCTCGCCTGTGGAGCGGTCCCAGAACACCACCGTCTCGCGCTGGTTGGTGATCCCGATCGCCGCGACATGGTCGGCGCCGCCCGCCTGCGCGATCATCTCGCGCGTACAGGCAAGGGTGGCCTCCCAAATCTCGGCGGCGTCATGTTCGACAAGCCCGGGCCCGGGATAATGCTGCTGGATTTCCCGCTGCGCGCTGCCGAGCGGGATGCCGTCGGCACCGAAAAGCATCGTGCGCGTCGACGTCGTGCCTTCGTCGATGACGATGATTTTCTCGGCCATGTCGCTCTCCCTCTTTTGCTTTTGATGCAGAAAGAACGGCGCCTCGACAAGGCGCGCGACACATACATTCGTAATCACCTTGCAAAATTGCGGGCACTATGCCATATATTGTGCAGCGCAGCATGGCGGGACCACCCGCCGCAACCACCGGCAGCGTGATTTCCCGCCCATTTTCAGGCGCGGGCGAGCCGGACCAGCGCTTTGTCCCCAGAGGCACCCTTTCACGCGGGTCGTTTCGAACCCGCGGCCCGTGCGCCGTCCGTTCGATCCGAACGGATGTGCCTGCGCGTCGCTCATAGTGAGTATTTCATGACGACTTTTAACGACTTTGGCCTGCACGCCGACATCAACCGTGCGCTTGCCGCCAAGGATTATACCACCCCGACCCCGATCCAGGTCCAGGCGATTCCGCCGCTGATGAAGGGCCGCGACCTGTGCGGTATCGCGCAGACCGGCACCGGCAAGACCGCCGGCTTCTCGTTGCCGTCGATCCATCACCTTTTGACCTATCCGCATCGTCCGACCCCGCGCGGTTGCCGGATGCTCGTCCTTGCGCCGACGCGCGAACTGGCCGCGCAGATTGCGCAGAGCTGCCGCGACTATGGCCGCTTCACCAAGCTCAGCGTCACGACCGTCTTCGGCGGCGTGCCGATCAACAAGCAGATCCGCGATCTTTCGGGCGGTGTCGACATCCTCGTTGCGACCCCCGGCCGCCTGCTCGACCTGATCGACCAGCGCGCGCTGCGCCTCGACGATGTCGAAATCTTCGTCCTCGACGAAGCCGACCAGATGATGGACATGGGTTTCATCCACTCGCTGCGCCGCATCGCCAAGCTGCTGCCGTCGCGCCGCCAGAACCTCTTCTTCTCGGCGACGATGCCGAAGGAAATCGCGCATCTCGCCGAACAATTCCTCGAGGATCCGGTGACGGTGTCGGTCACCCCGGCGGCGACCACGGTCGAAAAGATCAGCCAGTACGCGACCTTCGTCGAACAGAAGGAAAAGCAGGCGCTGCTCCACTCGATCGTCGCGAGCGAAGATATCGATCGCGCGCTGATCTTCACCCGTACCAAGCATGGCGCCGACCGCGTTGTGCGCCACCTTGCGGGCGCCGGGATCAAGGCGATGGCGATCCATGGCAACAAGAGCCAGTCGCAGCGCACCCACGCGCTGCAGGCGTTCCGTTCGGGCGACATCAAGCTGCTCGTCGCGACCGACATTGCCGCGCGCGGCATCGACGTGTCGGGCGTCAGCCATGTGATCAACTTCGAGATCCCGAACGTTCCCGAACAATATGTCCACCGCATCGGCCGTACCGCGCGTGCCGGCGCCGAGGGCAAGGCGATCAGCTTCATCGCGCCCGATGAGCGTCCGTACATGCGCGACATCGAGCGCGTCACGCGGTCGAAGTCCGAGCCGATGCCGCTGCCCGAGAATTTCAACGAGCTGGTGCGCAACCTGCCGAAGCCGGCGCAGCCGCCGCGCGACACCGGCAGCCAGGGCCGCAACCCGCAGCGCCAGCGCGAAGACGCGCTGCGCGGCCGTGACGGCAACAAGCCGCGCGGCGATCGCGGTCCGCGCCGCGACAATGCGCCCGCCGGCGAAGGCGCCGAAGGTCAGCGCAAGCGCCGCTTCCGCCCGCGCAACAAGAGCGTGGGCGCACACAAGGGTGCGGTGAAGCGCGTCGGTTGACGTAGCTCTCCGCGCCGCTACGTTCCCCCTCATCTTCGGATGAGGGGACGCGAAAGCTCGGTGCAAGCCAAGTTTTGCTAACCCCATCTCGTTCTGGCGAGGTGGGGTTTTTTATGCCCCCTTCGAAGGACAGAAAAACACAAGAGGGGTGAAGGATGGCCGAAGGCGGAGCAGCAGTTACGGTCGATACCCGGCAGAGCGAACGCAAGGTCATCCTCGCATCGTCGCTCGGCACGGTGTTCGAATGGTATGACTTCTACCTCTACGGCCTGCTCGCGACGATCATCTCGGCGCAGTTTTTTTCGGGCGTCAACGAAACCACCGGCTTCATCTTCGCGCTCGCGGCCTTCGCCGCGGGCTTCGCTGTAAGACCGTTCGGCGCGCTCGTCTTCGGGCGCATCGGCGACCTTGTCGGTCGCAAGAACACCTTTCTCGTCACCATGGGGCTGATGGGCGCGTCGACCTTCCTCGTCGGTATCCTGCCCAGCTACGCGTCGATCGGCGTCGCGGCGCCGATCCTGCTCGTCGTGCTGCGCCTCGTCCAAGGGCTCGCGCTCGGCGGTGAATATGGCGGTGCTGCAACTTATGTCGCCGAACATGCGCCCGACGGCAAACGCGGCCTCTTCACCAGCTTCATCCAGACCACCGCAACGCTTGGCCTCTTCGCGGCGCTCGGCGTCGTCATCGTCATCCGCTCGGCGATGGGCGAGGCCGCGTTCGCCGACTGGGGCTGGCGCATACCCTTCCTGATCTCGATCATCCTGCTCGGCGTGTCGCTGTGGATCCGCCTCCAGCTCGAGGAAAGCCCGGTCTTCAAGCAGATGAAGGAGGAGGGCACGACCTCGAAGGCACCGCTTACCGAAGCCTTCGGGCGCTGGGAAAACCTGAAATGGGTGATCGTCGCGCTATTCGGCGCGGTCGCGGGGCAGGCGGTTGTTTGGTATTCGGGGCAATTCTATGCACTCTTCTTCCTCGAAAAGACGCTGAAGGTCGACGGCGCGACCGCGAACATCCTGATCGCCATCGCGCTCGCGCTCGGTACGCCCTTTTTCATCTTCTTCGGCTGGCTCAGCGACAAGATCGGGCGCAAGCCGATCATCCTTGCGGGCTGTGCGCTCGCGGCGCTTACCTATTTCCCGGCGTTCCACATGCTGACCAGCGCCGCCAACCCGGCGATGGCAAAGGCGCAGGCGAGCGCCGCGGTCACGGTCAATGCCGACCCCGGCGCCTGCGCCTTCCAGTTCGATCCGGTGGGCAAGGAAAAGTTCGAAAGTACCGGCTGCGATATCGCGAAATCGGCGCTGGCCAAGGCAGGCGTCAGCTATACGAGCGTGACCCGCCCGCGCCGCACCGGCGAACCCGCCGACGTGTGGGTCGGCAAACGCGTGCTCGTGGCCCCCGAACCCTGGCGGCTCGCCGAGGAAGATCGTGCCGCCGCGGCCGAAGCGTTCCGTAAGGAGCTTGCGGCGGCCACCGCCGATGCGGGCTATCCCGCCAAGGCCGATCTCGACGCGATGAACAAGCCGCTCGTCGTCGCGATCCTCTTCTACCTCGTGCTGCTCGTGACGATGGTCTACGGCCCGATCGCCGCGCTGCTCGTCGAGCTGTTCCCCAGCCGCATCCGCTACACCGCGATGTCGCTGCCCTATCATATCGGCAACGGCTGGTTCGGCGGTTTTCTGCCGACGACGGCGTTCGCGATGGTCGCGGCGACGGGCAATATCTATTATGGCCTCTGGTATCCGGTGATCATCGCGGTGCTCACCCTGGTCGTCGGGCTGCTCTTCCTGCCCGAAACCTTCCGCCGGTCGCTCCACCCTTAGGATAGATTGACCCACCAGACCTGTGCGCTAGGTTCGCGCCAAGCCTTGAGGGGGGCACGATGATTGCCGACGACATAGATTTCGACCCGCCGCCACCACCGCGGCGTCCGCTGTTCCGGCGCAAGCGCGTCTTGATCCCGCTCGGCCTGATCGCGCTGATCATTGGCGCCTTCCTGTTGCTGCGCACGCCCGACACCGATCGCGACGAAATGATCGCCAAATATAGCGGACCGGCCGGTGCGTTTGTGGCCGGCCCGGCGGGGCAGCGCATCCATTACCGCGACCAGGGCAAGCGCGGCGACCGTGCGATCATCCTGATCCACGGCGCGAACAGCAGCCTCCAGACGTGGGAGCCGCTGGTGGAGCGGCTCGGCGAGACCTGGCGCGTCGTCACGCTCGATCTGCCCGGCCACGGCCTGACCGGCGCGATCCCCGACACCGACTATTCGGCCGCGGGCATGATCGCCGCGGTCGACGTCGTCGCGGCCAAGCTCGAGCTCGATCATTTCGTGATCGGCGGCAACTCGATGGGCGGCTGGGTCAGCTGGCGCTACGCGCTCGCCGAGCCGGACCGCGTCGATGCGCTGCTGCTGCTCGACGCGAGCGGCATGCCGCTGCGCAAGGGCGAAAAGCGCCCCGAATCGAACGTCGGCTTCCGCATCCTCGAATATCCCTTCGGCCGCTGGCTCGCGACGCGCGTGACCCCGCGCATGCTCGTCGAACAGTCTCTGCGCGGCTCGGTCGAGAAACAGGAGATCGTCGATGACAAGATGATCGATCGCTATTGGGAATTGCTGCGCTTTCCGGGCAATCGTGCCGCGACAGTGATGCGGACGCGGATGGACCGTGAACCCGCAGTGGCCGCGCGCGTGGGCGAGATTACGGCGCCGACGCTGATCCTGTTCGGCGACAGGGACCGCGTGATCAACCCGAGCGCGGCGAAGACCTTCAACGAACGCATAAAGGAGTCCGAGGTCGTGATGCTGCCGGGGATCGGCCATCTGCCGATGGAGGAAGCGCCCGACGCGACCGCCGCGGCGATCGCCGATTTCCTTAAGCGGCGGCTTGTTCCGACGGCGCCGGCTGATCCAGAAACGCGCTGATCCGCGCCGAAATGGCCGCAGCGTGGGTGAAGGGGAAGAGGTGCGATCCCGGCACCATTTCCAGCGTCGCGCCATCGATCTGGTCGGCGAGCATCTCGCCATAGCAGACGGGCATCACGCCATCCTGCTCGCCCATCAGCACCAGCGTCGGGAAGTTTTTCAGCCGCGACAGGAACCCGACGCTGCTCCATCCCGCCATCGCGGCGCTCTGATAAGCGATGCCGAGCGGGGTTGCGGTCTGGATTTTGAGCCCGCTCGCCAGCATGTCGTCGTCGAACATCGCTGCCCATCCGATCCCCGGCGCGCCCATCACCGGCGTCGTCGCCATCAGGACCAGCCGGCGCACGCGCCCCGGAAACTGGATCGCAATCTGCTGCGCCAGCGCGCCGCCCCAGCTGAACCCGGCGATATCGATCGTCTTGTGCCCGAGGCGGTCGGCGATCTCCATCACCACCGCCGCGATCGTCGGCGCGCCATAGGGCAGCAGCGCATCGGGCGAGCCGCCGACGCCCGGCATGTCGAGCGTCCATACCTCGCGGCCATGAATCTGCGCGAGCAAAGGCGCGGCGGCCGCCAGATCGGCGCCAATGCCATTCAGGAACAACAAGGGCGTGCCGGGTGCCCCCCCGCGCCAGCGCGCGACGCGCAGGCTGAGGCCATAGACATGCTCGCTGCTGATGGCCGGGCGGCCGCTGATCCTGCTCATGCGGAGGGCTTTCGCATATCTGGGTGACAGGCGAAAGGCCGGCGGGGGCTATTCGGCCTGTTTTAGCGTCGCCGCCGCCGCTTGCTCATGGCGCAGACAGTCGAAAATCTTCGCGCCCGCAAGGAACACCGACCCAGTGCACGCGAGCAGCAACAGCTTGCCGCCGGTCCCCGGATATTCGTGCAGATAGGCGGAACCGCGCGCCATCGCGCCGACCGCCAGCGCATAGATGATGAGGCACGCCTCGAAGCGGGTTTTGATGACGAACAGGCGTCCGATTTTTTTCAGCATCACCATAGCCTAAGCAAGCGCCGTGCCACTGGCGCAAATGCACGAGTCGGCGTTTCGGCCTTATGGTAAACTGTAAGTTAATCCGACAGATATGGGCAAGATGCGGCGGCATCCACTCGGCGAAGCGGCGGTTCAGTTCGTCTCCCGAACGCGCCCCGGTGTCCCCAGCGGACATTCCAGTGCGGCGCGGTCCCAACCCGCGGCGTCGGCCGCCGCGCCATAGGTCTGTTCGAGGAAGTCGAGGAGCAACGCATCGGGCGACGCCGCCGTCCGCACCGCGTGATAGGGCAGGATATATTCGCCCATGCCCGCATCGAAGCGTCCCGGTGACGATACCGGATAGTCCCGAAACCCCGCCGGCTCGGGATAGGCGTATGAATAGAAGGCCGGCTCGGGAAACGCATCGCCGCCCGGCCAGAATCCCGCGCTGCTGACCTCGTGCGAATAGGCTTCGCGCGTCACCGGATCGGGCAGCCCGGGCACGCCGCCGGGATGCGGCGGTGCCACGCGCCCCGAAAAGCGCGTGACGGCGAGGTCGAAGCTGCCCCAGAAGAAATGCACCGGGCTCGCCTTGCCCAGAAATCCGCTGCGGAACAGCTTGAAGACGCGGTCGACCTGCATCAGCGCGCGCCAGAAACGATGCGCGGCGTCGGCGTCATAGCTGTTGTGGCTTTCGTCGCGCGCGAACGGGATTGGGTCGGGCACCTCGTTCGGCACGCCATGGATGCGCACCGCGATACCGAGGTCGGCGAGCAGTCCCAGCAGCCGGTCGTGAAAATCGGCGACGCTGCGCGGCTCGAGCACCAGTTCGCGCTCTTGTCCCGCGCTCGTGCGGCAGATCAGGCGGTGGACGATGAAGTCGAATTCAATCTCGAGCAGTTCATGCCCGATCGGGATTGGCGATGTGGTGAGGCCGCGTGCACTGACATAGAGCGGCACCTGCCAGCCGTGGTTGAGCCATGGGGTCAGCGACAGGCGGATCTTGCCGACGATCTGCGTCCACAGCTGGAGTGTGATCGCGGTGTCGCGCCAGTCCGCCCAGCTGAGGTCGGGCCAGATCGCGGATCGGTCGCTGGATGACATGGCGGCTCCTTATCGATGGATGAGTGCGCACCCCCGCGTCATGCTTACCCGATTCTGCGGTCAAAAATAGCGTGGAATCGGCCCGATCTGCGGCGTTTGGTCGGGCAGGGCGACCTGCACGTCGTCGACATAGCACCATCCCCAGCCTTCGGGCGGGTCATAGCCTTCGATGATCGGGTGTCCGGTTTCGCGAAAATGCGCGCGCGCATGGCGATGCGGCGAATCGTCGCAGCATCCGACATGGCCGCACGAACGGCAAATACGCAGATGCACCCACATGCTGCCAGTCCGCAGACATTCCTCGCACCCCTTCGCGCTCGGGACGACGTCCTGGATGGCGGACTCATGCGAACAGGATGTCATGGCGTGTCCTTCCTGCTTCAGTTCGCCCGTGCGAACCAGATGACGTGCCGCGGGCCTTTGCCATTGCTTCGCGCGCGTACGCCGACTTCTTCGACCTGAAAGCCTGCCGCCGTCAACCGGCGGGTGAAGCGCGCGTCGGGCGCCGCGGACCATATCGCCAATATGCCGCCGGGGCGCAGCGCCGCCTTGGCCGTGGCGAGCCCTGACGCCGAATAGAGCCCTTCGTTCGCCTCGCGCGTCAGGCCGTCGGGGCCATTGTCGACGTCGAGCAGGATTGCATCGTAACGGCGTGTCGCCGCGCCGATGGCTTTCGACACGTCCCCAAGGATCAGCTCGACCCGCGGATCGTCGAGACAGCCCGCCGCCAGCTCCGCCATCGGCCCGCGCGCCCAGTCGATGATACCGGGGACCAGTTCGGCCACGGCGATTTTCGCATCGGCGCCGAGCGTCGCCAGCGCCGCGCGCAGCGTGAACCCCATGCCATAGCCGCCGATGAGCAGGCTGGCGCCTTTGGGGCTGCGCAGCCGGTCACACGTCATCGTCGCCAGCGCTTCTTCGGAGCCGCTCATCCGGCTGCTCATCAATTCGTTGCGATCGATCGCGATGATGAAATCGTCGCCGCGCCGGTACAGGCGCAGTTCGTCGCCACCCGGCACCTCGGCGGTGCCGATCAGTTCGCGAATCTTCAAACCAACTCGCCGAGATCAAGTGTGTCGAGCAGCGTCTTGCGCGCCTTGCGCACATCGTTCGCCAATGCGGCCGAGGCGAGGTCGCCGGGCGCGATCGCCTCGGGCCAGTGTTTCGCTACAACGTCCGATATCCGATCGAGCTTTGCCTCGTCGGCGACGAAGCGCGGATCGACCGTCGCCGGATCGGCAACGACGCGCAGGCGGAGGCACGCGGGACCGCCGCCGTTCGCCATCGACTGACGCACGTTGACGGGCAGCAGGCGGCGGATCGGGCCGTTGCCTGCGACATGCGCCTCCAGCCACTGCCACACCGCGGGAATGGCCTGTGCCTCGGTGGGCAGCACCAGCCCCATGCCGCCTTCGGGCAGGCTGACGAGTTGCGCATTGAACAGATAGGATTTGATCGCGTCGGGCAGGCTCACCGCGCTCGCTGGCACCTCGACGATCTCGACCGCAGGAAAAGCGGCGCGGATTTCAGCGTGCGCGCCCTCGCGGTCTTCGAACGCGGTTTCGTGCGTAAACAGCACATGTTCGTTCGCGACCGCGACGACATCATTGTGGAACGCGCCGCCCTGAATCGCGGTGTCCGACTGACGGATGAACAATGTGCGCTTGGGATCGAGCCGGTGGTGGCGCGCGATCGCCTTCGACGCATCGAGATGCTGGCGCGCGGGGAAGCGGCCGCCGCCGACGCCATAGACGAAGATCTCTATGCCAGCCGAGTCATGCCCGCTGCACAGCCGCATATGGTTAGCCGCGCCCTCGTCGCCGAACGGCGCCGGGATCGGCGCATGCACCGCGAAAGCAGGATCGGCGAAGGCGAGACGAAGTTGCGCCAGCGTTCCCGGCCATTCGTGGCTGCGGTGCGGCATGGTGACGAGGTTCGCGACGGTCAGATGGCATTTGCCGTCGGCGCTGTCGGGGGCGGGGGAGACGGTCGCGGCATTCGCGGCCCACATCGAGGAAGCCGACCAAGCCTGCGCGCGCAAATGCCCCTCGGCATCCGCAGGCGTCGTGCCGAGCGTCGCCAGCCATGGCGCGTCGGGGCGGTCGAGCGGCATGAAAAAGCCCTGCGGTAGGCCGAGCGCCAGATTGTGGCGCATCTTCTCGATGCCCTGCAACGCCGCGGCGCGCGGCTGCGACACGTCGCCGGCGTGCGACGCCGACGCGATATTGCCGCGGCTGAGCCCGGCATAATTATGGCTCGGCCCGATGATCCCGTCGAAGTTGATTTCGGTCAGCATATCAGCGGCCGATCCAGCTGATCGCGCCGCCCTTGCCGACGCCGAGCAACTTCGCGGCTTCGCTATCGAGCGTCGCGCCGTCGCCGACTTTGCCGAAACAGCAGCGGAAATCGGCTAGCTGTCCCGTCGCGACCAGCGCGTCGGCACCCGTTTCGGCGATGGCCGAAATCTCGACATGTTTCGCGTCGCGGACGCTCGCGACCTGATCGGTGCGCGCGGTCATCGTCGGGCCGCCGTCGAAGATGTCGACATAATTTTCGAACGCGAAGCCCTCATTCTCCAGCATGCGCATCGCGGCGCGGCCGGTCGGGTGCGGTACGCCGATGACGCTGCGCGCATGATCGCTCAGCATCGCGATATAGACCGGATGCTTGGGCATCAGGTCGGCGATGAACTGGTTGCCGTGGACGGCGTTGAACTGGTCGGCTTCCTGGAAATTCATGCCGAAAAATTTGCCCGCGACGCCGTCCCAGAATGGCGATCCGCCCGCCTCGTCGATCACACCGCGGAGCTCGGCGAGGATGCGGTCGCCGAAACGCGCGCGGTGGCGCGCGATAAACAGGTAACGCGAACGCGCGAGCAGCAGCCCGAGCCCGCCGGCGCGCGCCGCGGGATGCAGGAACAGTCCGCCGACCTCGCTCGCACCGTTGAGGTCGTTGCTCAGCATCAGCACCTGCGCATGGAAGGTGCGGTCGAGCTGCTCGCTATGCTTGCTGTCGGTGCCGATGCGATAGCTATAGAAGGGCCAGCGCTGGCCGACCTGCCCGAAGATCTGGCAGGTGCCGCGAACTTCGCCGCTGTCGGTGTCCTCGAGCACGAGCAGGTAGAGCTCGTCCGACGGATATTCCTTGTCGCTCGCGAACGAGGCCGCGGTGCGCTCGAGCTTGGAGGACAGCGCCTTCTTGTCGGGGGGCAGGTTGGTAAAGCCGCCACCGGTCAGCTTCGCCATCTCGTAAATGCTCTGCAGGTCGCCCGGCTTTGCTGCCCGGATCACATAATTCACACCGTCCCCCGTTCTGCTATTCTTATCATTGTTAGTGCCGACAGCTGCGCGCGTTCGGCAAGACTATCGACGATTAAAAACTCGTCCGACGAATGGATCGCGCCGCCGCGCGGGCCCATCGTGTCGACCACCGGCACGCCGCACGCCGCGATATTGTTGCCGTCGCATACGCCGCCGGTCGCGTTCCAGCTGATCGGCGGCAGACCGAGCGCTACGCCGCAGTCGCGGACCAGCTCGAACAGGCGCGTCGCCGCCGCATCGAGCGGCTTGGGCGGGCGGTTGAAGCCGCCGTGAACATGGCAATGGACGTCGTGCTCGCGCGAAATGGCCGCGATCGCATCGCCCATCGCGGCTTCGGCCGCGGCCATCGCGTCGGGGGTCGAAGGGCGCATATTGACGCGCAGGATCGCGCTGTCGGGCACGATATTGTTCGGCCCGCCGCCATCGATCTTCGCCGGATTGACCTTGAGTGTATCGGATTTCAAAGCGCCGAGCCGCAGCGCGAGGTCGGCGGCGGCGAGCAATGCGTTGCGCCCATCCTGCGGATTGCGCCCGGCGTGCGCGGCGCGGCCATGAACAACGACCGAGAAATTGCCGCTCCCCGGCCGTGCCCCTGCGAGCGTGCCGTCGGGCAGCGCGGGTTCATAGGTCAGCGCGGCGGTCTTGCCCTTGGCGAGTTCGGCGATCAGCGCAGCCGACGCCTGGCTGCCCGTTTCCTCGTCGCTGTTGATCATCACATCATAGCCGATGCGCGGCGCGAGAGGCGAGGCTTCGAGCGCGGTGAGCGCGGCGAGGATCACCGAAATGCCCGCCTTCATGTCGGCGGTGCCGGGGCCGTTGAGCACGCCGTCCTCCAGCCATTTCAAGGTTTGGAACGGATGGTCGGCGGCGAACACCGTGTCCATATGCCCGGTGAGCAGCAGTTGCACCGGCGCCTCGGGCCTCACCCGCACATGCAGATGGTCGCCGCGCTGGATCGTGTTGACGGTGCCCGCGCTGTCGACGCTTTCGACGGGGTCGGCGGCAACCAGCCGGACATCGCCGGGCAGCATCGCAAACGCATCGGCAAGCTCGCCCGCGACGGTCTTCAAGCCGGCCAGATTGCCCGTGCCGCTGTTGATCGCCGCCCATTTTTCGACCTGCGCGAGCATCGGCGCATCGGCGGCATGTTCGAGCGTCGCATTTTCTGTCGCGGTGAGACTGGCCATGGGGTGGCTATAGCGAGCGGCGAGGAGCTTTTGCACCCCCGGGCGGCTATTTTGTCCGCGCTATGCGGCAAGTCACTGTCGCGCGGCGCTCCCTTCGCTAATGGAGCAGCCGAATTGCACCGAATCGCAACGCATTAACCGAAAGTTCGGAACAGCCTCGTTACGCTGACCGAACCGATAAGCGAGTGAGCCGATGACTGCCGCCTTTGTGCTTGGCATTAACATGTCCGTTGCCGGCATTTTCGCCGTGGCGTTCGCCGTGGTCGCGGCGACGAACCGGACCGCGCGCGGCGCGCGGTGGCTCGCGGCCGGCTATGGCATGGGCATTATCTATGTCGCGCTCGAATTTCTGCTGACGCGGCAGGTCGATCCGACCCCCGTCGGCATCGGCATCTTCCTCGTCTTCCTGCTCGCGCTCAGCTTTGCGCTGATCGGCGCCGCCCATCATTATCACGTACAGCCGCCGTGGCGCACCATGGCGGCGATCTGGATCGTCACGATCCTCGCGGTGCCGGTGATCTTCAGCCTGACCTATGGTTCGACGCTGCGTCTGACGCTCTACCAACTGCCCTATTTCGCGATGCAGAGCCTGCTCGGGCTCGTGATCTGGCGCTCGGGCCGGCGGCAGGCGCTCGACCTGTTGCTCGTCGCGCTTCAGGGGGTCGCGGCGCTCATCTATGTCGCCAAGCCCTTCATCGCGGCAAGTATCGGGACGGCGAGTGCGCCGCAGGGTTATATGGGGACGACCTATGCCGCGATTTCGCAGAGCGGAAGCGTCGTCACGCTGATGGCGATCGCGCTCGTGTTGCTGCTGGTGATGATGCGCGACACCACCGCGGAAATGGTGGCACGCTCGGAAACAGATCCGCTTTCGAGCGTGCTCAACCGGCGTGGTTTCGAGCATCATGCCGAATTGGCGTTTATGCGTGGCGGAGCCGCCGTGCTGGTCGCGGCCGACCTCGACGATTTCAAGAAGATCAACGACAGTTTCGGCCACGCCGCGGGCGACGGTGTGATCGCACATTTCGCGGCGATGCTCGTCGATGCGGCGCCTGCGGGCGCGATCGTCGGCCGGATCGGCGGCGAAGAATTCGCCGTCCTGCTTCCCGATGCACTGTTGTCCGACGGCCGCCTCTACGCCGAAACGGTGCGTACCGCCTTTGCCTCGGCGCGATTGCCGGTGCTGGGCGTCGACCGCGGCTTCACGGCGTCCTTCGGCGTGGCGCAGCGAACCTCCGACAACTCGCTGTTCGAATTGTCGCGCCGCGCCGACGCCGCATTATATCGTGCGAAGGCCGGCGGGCGGGATCAGGTTCGTGTGGCGCTCGGCGAAATGCCGCCGGCGGTCGCAATGGGCGCCGCCTGATTTCAGACCGCGAGCAGCGGCGTGTCTTCCTCGCGCGGCGGTGCGGGTTCAAAGCCGGGCAGGGGATCGAATTCCTCATCGATCAATTCGATCGACGCCAGCCCGTCGAGCTTGAAATGGCCCAGCCGCGGATCCTCGTCCGACCGCCAGCTCTTGTTCAGATTGAGCGCGCTGATGAACAGGTCGCCGCGCCGTTCGAACAGCAAGTGCGGCGCCAGCGTCAGGGTCTGGCCATTATATTGGGCCGTGACCTTCCGCTTGCGGGCAATCGCCTCCATCAATTTCAGTCGCGTGTCGTCCATGTCTTAAGGCCGTTCGGGGAGGAAAGATTCTGTTGTGCGTTGCAGCATAATGCACATGCAGACTAGGTGAGCAAGCGCAGAATGGCTGAAAACCTATGCGGGAAAAGCGGCCCATTGCCAATCGAAACCAATCGCGGCATAGGGCGGCGGCCCTTTCCTCCCCGGGTCCACTGGCGCAGCCGCGCCGACCAGAGGGTGCACAATGACTGAATTTCTCGATCGCTGCGGCCTGTCTGTCGATTCGCGACTGGCCGATTTTATCGAGCAGCGCGCGCTGCCGGGGACGGGGCTCGACACCACCAAATTCTGGAACGATTTTGCAGAGTTGCTTGGCAAGTTCGCGCCCGAAAATGCGGCGCTGCTGGCGAAGCGCGAGGATTTGCAGGCGCAGATCGACGCTTGGCACGAAGCGCGTGCCGGACAGGCGCACGACCCGGCGGCCTATCAGGCGTTCCTGCGCGAGATCGGTTATCTCGTCCCCGAACCCGCGCCGTTTCAGATTGGCACCCAGAATGTCGATCCCGAAATCGCGACGATGGCGGGCCCGCAGCTCGTCGTCCCCGCATTGAACGCGCGTTTCGCGCTCAATGCCGCCAACGCGCGCTGGGGCAGCCTCTACGACGCGCTTTACGGCACCGACGCGCTCGATGCCCCGCCCGCACGGCCCGGCGGCTATGACGCCGACCGCGGCGCGGCGGTGATTGCGCGCGCCAAGGCGTTTCTCGACGAGGCGGTTCCGCTCGGTGGGGTGAACGGATGGGACGATCTTTCTTGCGATGACGATATCGACCTTTTCCTCGAGGATCGCGGCCAGTTGGTGGGCCGTCGGGGCAAGTCGTATCTGTTCCGGAATAACGGCCTGCATATCGAGGTGGTCATCGATTACGATCATCCGATCGGCAAGACCGACCCCGCGGGCATCGCCGACGTCGTGCTCGAAGCCGCGTTGACGACGATCATCGACCTCGAGGACAGCGTCGCCGCGGTCGATGGCGAGGACAAGACGCTCGGCTACACCAACTGGCTCGGCCTGATGCGCGGCGACCTCACCGAAAGCTTCGCCAAGGGCGGGGCGACGGTGACGCGCGCGATGGAAGCCGACCGCGAATGGACCTCGCTGTCGGGCGAGCCCTATCTGCTACACGGCCGCAGCGTCATGTTCGTCCGTAACGTCGGCCATCTGATGACGACGCCGATGATCAAGCTGCCGAACGGCGCCGAAGCGCCCGAGGGGCTGTGCGACGCCGTCATCACCAGCCTCTGCTCGCTCCACGATTTGAAGGGTCTCGGCACGCTCGCCAACAGCCGCGCCGGCAGCATCTATATCGTCAAGCCCAAGCAGCACGGGCCCGAGGAATGCGGCTTCACCGACCGGCTGTTCGACGCGGTCGAGGATATGCTCGGCCTCGCGCGCCACGCGATGAAGGTCGGCGTGATGGACGAGGAACGCCGTACCAGCGCCAACCTCGCCGCGTGCATCCACGCGGTGAAGGACCGCATCGTCTTCATCAACACCGGCTTCCTCGATCGCACTGGCGACGAAATCCACACCAGCATGCGCGCGGGCCCTATGATCCCCAAGGGCGAGATGAAAGCAAGCGACTGGATCGCGTCGTACGAGGATCGCAACGTCCGCATCGGCCTCGCCTGCGGGCTCAGCGGCAAGGCGCAGATCGGCAAAGGCATGTGGGCGATGCCCGACCTGATGCGCGCGATGGTTGACGCCAAGGTCGGTCATCCGAAATCGGGTGCGAACACCGCATGGGTGCCGTCGCCGACCGCCGCGACGCTGCATGCACTGCATTATCACGCCGTCGACGTCTTCGCGCGTCAGAAGGAAATCGCGGGCGAAGCGGTGCCCTCGCTCGACCGCCTGCTGAACATCCCCGTCGCCACCGGCCGCAACTGGAGCGATGCCGAAATCACCCGCGAGCTCGACAACAATTGCCAGGGCATCCTCGGCTATGTCGTGCGCTGGATCGACCAAGGCGTCGGCTGCTCGAAGGTGCCCGACATCGACGACGTCGGCCTGATGGAGGACCGCGCAACGCTGCGTATCGCCAGCCAGGCGCTCGCCAACTGGCTGCTCCACGGCGTGTGCATGCCCGACCAGGTCGACGCCGCGCTGACGCGCATGGCGGCCAAGGTCGACGCGCAGAACGCCGGCGATGCGCTCTACGAAAAACTGACCCCGGACGGCATTGCGTACCAAGCGGCGCGCGCGTTGATCTTCGAAGGCGTGACGCAGCCCTCGGGCTATACCGAACCGCTGCTGCACAAATATCGGCAGGCGAAGAAAGCGGCCGCCTGAACTCAGTCGCCAGCAGCGCGCTCGAACAACTGGCGTAGCTTGTCGAGCGTGTCGGTGTTGCCGGCGCGGAAGAAGGCGACGAGTTCGCGGCCCGCAGGCGTATCGGGATAGCCCGTAGAGGTCAGCCGAACGCGCGTTTGTGTGCCTGCGGGTTCGAGTTCGAACACGCTGCTGACCTGACGATAGCTTTCCCAATGCGGGAAACCCTCGGGCGCCTTGATCGTCCGGAAAGCCAGAAGCCGGCCCGGGATGCGGACCAGCAAACGCTGCTGGATCATCGTCGGACCTCCGGGCGCTGCCGACCTGTCATAAGCGATTTCGAGCATGTCGGGGTCGCTCGTCGACAGGCGCGCCATCGGTACCGCCCAGCGCATCCAGCCCTCGGCGGTCGAGATCGCGACCCAGACCTCGTCCATCGGCGCGCGCACCAACACTTCATGCGTCATCGTCTGCGTTCCGTCGGCTTCGGTCCGCAGAGCGACCTCGCTCGCATTCGCGGCCGGAACGGCCAGCGCGGCGCACAGGATCAGGCCGGGCGCGAAGAAACGGGGCCATGGCATGACATATAGGGTAGGGCTTTTGCCGGTGCGCGGCAATTCGATTCCCGCCGTTTCGGTACAATACGCCTTGCCATTCTCCGCTATAATCCGGCATTTGCGCGTGCGCGGCAAACTGGGGGCAGGGCGATGACGGCACCGTTTAATTTCGGGCAACTCAAATTTCTGAAGGCGTTGACCGAGGCGCTGTTCCATGGCGCCGAGATGGCGATCACGCCCGATCAGGTCGTCGCTAATGTCTGCGACCTGTTCGAAAAGGTCGGCGGGACCAAGCTCGACGAGATCCGCCTGTCACTCACCGTGACCGAAATCGTGCTCGGCCCCATGTTCGCCGAGGTCGACGTCGAAACGCGCGTCGAGCGGATCGATGACCGGCTGCGCGACAGCAGCATCGATCTGTTTCAGGATATGGGCCGGCTGCGCGGGATCATCTACGCCTGCTATTACGGCCATTGGCAGCCGGGGCTCGAGCCCGGCGATCAGGACGCCAATGCGACCAATCCCGTTCACCGCCAGATCGGCTTCACGCTGCCCAAATTTCGCCAGCGCGGCAGTGCCGACATGCCGCTCGCGCCGATCCGCGGGCGCGAGATCGACCCCGCCTATATCCTCGACGCCGACAGCCTCGAGGACGAATATGACGTGATCGTCGTCGGCTCGGGCGCGGGCGGCGCGGTCGCGGCCTATAATATCGCGGGTTGGGATTATAAGGTGCTGATCGTCGAGGCGGGCCCCTTCTATCCCAGCCACGCGATCACCCATCACGAACTCGACATGATCGCCAATCTCTACAAACATGGCGCGGTCCAGACGACGACCAACCGCGATTTCGTCATCTTCCAGGGGCGCTGCGTCGGCGGATCGTCGACGATCAACAACGGCATCTGCCTGCGCGTCAACGAGCCCGGACGCACCCACCCCGATGCGAAGGACGTGCTTGCAAAATGGGCGAGCATCGGCGCGCCGATCGATGCAGCCGCTTTCCACGACAGTTATGACGCGGTGAAGGACATGCTCGGCATCGCGCGGATCGAACCGCGCAGCGGCCGGCACAACGGCCCGCACCTGATCAACGGCTGGCACGCCTATGCCGACACGTCGGACAACCCGATGGACAAGCGCGCGATCACCGATTGGTTCGACAAGAACTTCGGCCCGCCGAACACTCCGACCGCCTGCTCCTATTGCGGCTATTGCAATTCGGGCTGTGCCTATGGGCGCCGGATGGGGGTGGCGCAGACCTATTTGCCGCACGCGTGCCGCGACCGCGGCGCGCGCATCCTGCCCGATACCAAGGCGCAGCAGATATTGTGGCAGACCGCTGCGGACGGGCGGCGCGAGGCGGAGGCGGTGAAGCTGATCCTGCCCGACGGATCGAACCGCCTCGTGCGTGCACGCGTCGGCGTCGTCGTCGCGGCGGGCACGATCGCGTCGTCGAAGCTGCTCGACCGCAGCGATATCGACGGCACCGGCTATCAGGTTTCGCTCAATGTCGCGTCGCCCGTCGTCGCGCTGATGCCGGCGGGTTCGGGCGGCGATGCGTGGGACGAGGACCAGATGTCGAGCTATGTCGACTGCGGCGATTTCCTGCTCGAAAGCCATTTTCAGCCGCCGATGTCGATGGCCTCGCTGATGCCCGGCTGGTTCGCCGATCATTCGCAGCGCATGAAGAATTTCGGCCGCGTCCATTCGGCGGGCATCCTCTTTCCCGCCGACCGGCGTGGGCAGATCGTCGACGGCAAGCTCAAATTCCGCCTCGACGTTGACGATGACTTGCCGATGCTGCGGCGCGCGATGGCGACGTTGACCAAGGTCCATTTCGCCGCCGGGGCGCTCGAATGCTATCCGGCGCTCGCGAAAGGGCAAAAGGTCACGCCGGACATGGATATCGATGCTTTCTTCAAGGCGGCGATCCGCGAGCAGGACGATGTGACGCTGTCGAGCAGCCACCCCCATGGCGGCAATGCGATCAACGAGGATCCGCAATATGGCGTCGTCGACCCCGAATGCCGCGTCCACGGCACGACCAATGTCTTCGTGACCGACGCGAGCGTCTTCCCCAGTTGCATCCGCGTCAACGCGCAATGGACGACGATGGCGATGGCGCAATATGCGACGGGGCGGCACGATCCCTTCCGTTAACGCGCAATCGCGCCTACATGGCGCGCCGATGTTCCAGGTTGCCGCCCTTTACCGCTTCGCGCCGTTCGACGATCCCGCCGCGCTGCGCCAGCCCCTGATCGACCTCTGCGCTGCGGAGGGCGTGAAGGGCACGCTGCTGCTCGCGCGCGAAGGCGTCAACGGCACGATTGCGGGAGCCGAGGCCGGGATCGCTGCGGTGCTCGGTCATATCCGCGCCTTGCCCGACTGCGCCGACCTCGACGTCAAATATTCGACCGCCGCCGACATGCCGTTCCAGCGGATGAAGGTCCGGCTGAAAAAGGAAATCGTGACGATGAAGGTGCCGGGGCTCGACCCGGCGCGCGACGCCGCGCCTTATGTCGATCCCGCGGACTGGAACGCGCTCGTTGACGATCCGGACACGGTGCTCATCGATACGCGCAACGATTTCGAGGTTGGCTACGGCAGCTTCGCGGGTGCGATCGATCCCGAAACGAAGAGCTTCGGCGACTTCCCCGACTGGTGGCGCGCCAATGCCGAGCGGTTCGCGGGCAAGCGCGTCGCGATGTTCTGCACCGGCGGCATCCGCTGCGAAAAATCGACCGCCTTCCTTCGCCACGAGGGCATTGAGGATGTTGTCCACCTGAAAGGCGGCATCCTCGCCTACCTCGAACAGGTGCCGCAGGACGACAGCCGCTGGCACGGCAGCTGCTTCGTCTTCGACGAGCGGGTGAGTGTCGGGCACGGGCTGGTAGAGGTTGGCGACAAGTCCGATCCCGACTGAGCCGTCAGGCCACCGTCAGCGTATAGGTCACCTTGTAATCGCTGGCATCGCCGTCGAGCGTCTTGGTGAATGTCCCGGCCGTACCGCCGATATCGACCGTGCCGATATTGTCGCTGCCGCCGATATCGTCGAATTCGCGCAGTTGAAAGCTCACGCTCTGGTCGAATTCGAAGCTTCCCGGCACCACCCAGCTTTCGCCCTTCTTGATCGAATAAATCTCCCCCTTGCCCTCAGGAAAACGTTGCCCCGTGTTGAAGCGCAGGAACAACTGATCGGGAAGCCCGAGCCCGAGCCGGCCGGTGAGCTTGACGCATTCGACGCGGATATTCGAGATCGTGTATTTGCGTGCGGGCGGCGGGGGCGGGGCCTTCACCATTGGCTTGATCCTGATCGGTGGGCTGTTGGGATCATTCAGCACTCGCGCGACATTCGTCTTGGCTTCGGCAGCGTGCCGCCCTTCGGGAAATTGCCCGAGATAGGCGCTGAAACTGCGCAGGCTGTTCTCCGCAAGCGCCTCTTTCCACAACATGGTCTCCAACTCCGCCCGGTCGCGGGCCACCGGGGTCGTTCCGGCGGGTCGCGGCACCAGATAGACGGGGGTGCCGGTGATGCTGGCGCTCACGAACGGACGCTGCGCGCCCCCCGTCGCCGCGAGCACATCGTCGCGGATCAGCCCGCCGAGCAACTGCACGGGCGTATCGGGTTGTGGCAGGCGCTTGGCGAGCGAGGTGGCAAAGGGCGAATTGCCTGCCGTGCCGTCAGCCGCGGTCTGGCCCGGCGCGGCGGCAAAGATCACTAGCACATCGTCGGCCTCGACCCCCGCGAGGCCATTGACCACCGCGCGCGTCCCTGACCGCCACGAGCGCCCGAACGGATTGTTGCGGCACGAATCGAGCACGACCATGCGGATCTGCGCGCCCGACACCGATTCCATCAGCCGGTCGAGGTTGATCGCCTCATAGGGGAGGTCGAGGTCCGATTTCAGCTGCGCGTCGGTCGGGATCAGCCAGTTCTTGCCCTGCGCCTCGATTCCGTGCCCGGCATAATAGACCATCGCGACCTCGGCGCCGTCGGCCTTGGCGCGAAAATCGCGCATCGCCTTCTGGAAGTCGTTGACCGCGAGGTCGGCGGCGATCGTCACATCGTCGAATCCCGCCTGCTTCGCCGACGCCGCGATGATCTTGATGTCGTTGGTGGGATTCACCAGCCGGCTGGTGTTCGCATAATCGCCGTTGCCGATGATCAGCGCGACCTTGCGCGCCTCGGCCGCCGATGGCGCGAGGAGGAACAGCGCGGTGAGGGTGACAAGCCAGAATCGCATCATCTCGCAATCCTTTCTCTAGGCGGGACGCGCCGCGCCATATTCGTACCAGCCGAACGGCCGCGGGGTTTTCGGGATGTAGGCGGCCGCCTGCCGGTCGACGGCAAAGCCCGCCTTTTCATAGGCATCGCTGATCGGCCGGGTCAGGTGGCAATTGCCGCCGACGCGTTTCCACACCGGCTCGATCCGCCGCTGCCACTTGGCGACCCCCGCATCAGGCGCGGCGCCATGCTCCAAAAACAGCGCGGTCCCGCCGGGCTTCAGCACGCGGCGGATTTCGCTCAGCACCGCCGCCTGATCGCCCACCGAGCACAGCGTAAAGGTCGTGACCACCGTATCGAACGACCCGCTCGCGAACGGCATCGCCTCGCCGACGCCTTCGCGGATATCGGCCTCGATCCCGCGCGCCGCCGCTGCCGCGACGCTCATCGCGAGCAATTCGGGCGAGGGGTCGAGCCCGCTAAAGCTCTCGATCTGCCCCGGCCGGTAGAATTCCATGTTGATCCCGCCGCCGCAGCCCAGCTCAAGCACATGGCCGCGCGCGTGCGGCACGACCTTGCTTCGTACTTTCATGATCTGCCCCTGCGAACAGGCGCATTTGATCAGCCGCGGCACCCCATGACGTTCCCACCAGCTTGCCATTCGCCAGTCTCCCCTTGGCGCGGAAGGTGACCCTTGCTAGCGCAGTTGGCAACACCCATCTGTGCCTGTCCGCACACCCAGGAAAGATCGTCATGCCCAGCGTTCACCACACCAAAATGCTCATCCTCGGCTCCGGCCCCGCCGGCCTGTCGGCCGCGATCTACGCAGCGCGCGCGGGCATGATGCCGATCGTGGTGCAAGGGCTGCAACCCGGCGGCCAGCTGACGATCACCACCGACGTCGAAAACTACCCCGGCTTTGCCGAGGTCGTGCAGGGCCCCTGGCTGATGGAACAGATGACGGCGCAGGCGATGCACGTCGGCACCAGCATGATCTGGGACACGATCGTCGACGTCGACTTCTCGCGCCGCCCGTTCAAGCTGACCGGCGACGGCGGCGACGTCTATATGGCTGAGACGCTGGTGATCGCAACGGGCGCGCAGGCGAAGTGGCTCGGCGTTCCGGGCGAGCAGGAACTTGGCGGCAAGGGCGTTTCGGCGTGCGCGACATGCGACGGTTTCTTCTATCGCGGCAAGAAGGTCGTCGTGATCGGCGGCGGTAACACCGCGGTCGAGGAAGCGCTCTACCTCACCAACCACAGCGAGGATGTCACGCTGATCCATCGCCGCGATACGCTGCGCGCCGAGAAGATTTTGCAGGACCGGCTCGCGGTCAATCCGAAGATCAAGACGCTCTGGAACAAGCGGGTCGAGCGCTTCGTCGCGGGCGAGGGCCTGACCGGGCTTGTCGGCGTCGACCTGATCGATACCGTCACCGGCGAGGCAAGCTTCGAGCCCACCGACGGCGGCTTCGTCGCGATCGGCCACAGTCCGTCGACCGAGCTGTTCAAGGGCAAGCTGCCGCTCGACGACGACGGTTATTTGCAGATCACGCCGGGCACCTCACTGACCTCGATCCCCGGTGTCTTTGCCGCGGGCGACGTCGCCGACAAGGTCTATCGTCAGGCGGTGACCGCGGCGGGCATGGGCTGCATGGCCGCGCTCGATGCCGAGCGCTTTTTGGCCGAGGCGGAATATCACGCGATGGCGGACGCCTGATTTACCTCGTCATTGCGAGGAGCCGAAGGCGACGCGGCAATCCAGAGCGCGTATAAGCCAGCTCTGGATTGCTTCGCTACGCTCGCAATGACGGTTGATTGAGTATCGCCAGGATTCTGGCCGCCAACCACTCGCCATCATTCCCGGCAAAGCTATGCGACGCGCTGGCGAGACGTTCGACCGGAACGCGATCCAGTGCGGCCGGACAGCTTTCCACGAAGGCCTGCGCAGTCCGGTCGCCGTTTGCAAGCACGATCGTCGTCGGCATCCCGAGCGCGGCAATCGCGCCATCGATCCGCGCCGCGAGACTGTCGGGCGCGGCGGGCACGGCCGGTGCCTTGATCGCCGACAGCCCGCGGAACAGCTTCCGGAAATCGACCTCGCCCTTGATAAGCCGAAGCAGGCTTTTCGGATCCTTCAGACGCGCCAGATACCGCGCGCGGATCGCCGAAGCCGGCGGAAGCGCAGGCTCCGCCGCCTCTTCGGCGCCACCGTCATACGTCCACGGATTGGCGACGATCAGCCCATCGAGCGCCAAAGGCTGGTGAAGCAACAACGCGCTCGCCGCATCGCAATTGCCGAACGCGACGATGCGCGCCACATGCGGCGCCGCTGCGCGAAACGTCGCAATCGCCGCGGCGATATCGGGCCCACTGCTTTCGAAGCCGCCATTCGCGCCCTCGCTGTCGCCGATCCCGCGCCGGTCGAAACGGAACACCGGATGCCCCGCGTTGGCGATGCGCGCCGCCAGCATCGCCATCCCGCGATGCGCACCGCTGCGGATCTCGTTGCCGCCCGACACGATCAGCAGGCCCGTGCTGCCCGCCGCTTCGTCGAGGCTCGCGGCAAGCGCCGCGCCTTCGCAGGGAAAGCTCAGCTGATGCCGCATGTCTTGCTCCATGCGGAAATATCGGCGGCGATTGCCCCGGCCATCGCGGCATCCTCGCCGGGTTCGGCGCGCAGCCACAGCGGCGTTCCCGCGATGCCGTTGGCGCCGAGGCCGACGCTGCGCAAAGGCTCGACCGCCTGCGCCTCGCTCGCGCCAAGCTGCGCGATCATCGCGGGCGACAGACGATTGCCGGCGAGCAACTGCGGCGCGGTTTTCGCTTCGTCCTGAAGACCTTCGAGCGACGACGTCACACCCGCCTCACGGTCGGCGCTGACACGCGCGCGCATCAACGTGCGGAGCAGCGACGCGCCGCCGACGGGCGCAAGGCGCCACCATGCAGCGGCTTGCGCCTTATGGTCGATCAACGCGCCGCCACGAAACGAAGCGATGATCGTTGGGCCATCGATTTCGGACACGACCTCGGCAAGCGCATCCTGCCAGCGATCCAGATTGACCTCGACCAGCGGAACAAGGCTCTCATTCTGCCCCGGCAGGTCGGGCAGCACCGCCGCAAATCTCTCAGCGGACAGCGCACGCATCGCGAGCACCAGCGTACGGCGCGTGCGGTTCGCTTCCTCGAACAGCGGCGGGACGATCAAGACTGTTGCGCGGGGTGTGCCCGCTGGATCGATGCGCAGCCGATGTTCGCTCATGCGGGCATCCGGATCAGTCGGTCACTTTGCGCAGCGAAAAGGCCAGCAAATTGCCGTAGGTTTCAAAGATTTCGCCGTCGATCTCGTCATCGTCGATCAGGATGCCCAGCCGGTCTTCCATCTCGGTCAGCACCGTAGCGACCGCCATCGAATCGAACTCGGGCAACTCGCCGAACAGTCCGCTATCCTCGGTCAGCGCCGCGGCGCGATCTTCGCCAAGGCCGAGCACATCGGCGAGCATGGCGCGAAGGGTGGCGTCGACGGAGCTGCTATCGGTCAATTTTCTTTCCTCAACACGGAACGGGCAAATGCCTTCAATGCCGGACCCCATGCCGCGAGCCGCGATGGATTGAAAGCCTCGATGCGCCACAGCGGGTCGTGCCGGTTCATCCAGTCGCGTTTGTAGCCATCGTTGCCGGTGCCGAAATCGACGCGCTTCACGCCATCGACCTCGATGACATGGCGGAACAGCGCCGCGGACAGCAAGGTGCCCGGCGAGGCTTTCAAACTATCCTCGACATGCGCGAGCTTGTGGATGAAGGCGGTGCCGTCCTCGACGGTCCAATATTGCGCCGCGACGGGGATGCCGTCGATGCGCGCAATCCCCATGCGCAGGCGGCCGCCGTCGCTCTCGGCCTCGGCAAAGGCGCGGAGCAGCGCGGGATGACCCTCTTCGGGTTTCCAGCTCGCGGCATAGATTTGCTCGTAGGCGGCCCAGCTTCCGGCGTCGAAAGCGGTGATCAGCTGGATATCGACGACGCCCTTCTTCGCCTTGCGCTGGACGGTATTTCGCAACGCGCCGGGGCGGCTTGCCCACCAGGCCTCATGGTCCATCTCGCCTAGGTCGAGCCAGTGGCGATCGCCGGCCGGCGCGGCTTTCACCCACCAGCCGGCATTGCGCAGCGCGGCGACGATATTCCGCTGCTCCTCGTCCCGCACCGGATAGAGCGACAGCCGCGCGGCCTTGGCGCGCAAATTGTGAAAGAGCTCGAAGAGCGCAACGCTTCGATCGTCGCTGCCGGTATAAAGCGGCCGGATCGCAAAACTATACCAATTCGCCAAGCCCACCAAATGCCCCGGCTTCTCGATCCGGAGCGGCAGCCATGCGGTCGTGGCGTCAGTCGAGCCGCGCGCATCGAACCGGCCCAGACCCGCAAAGCCATGTGCCGCGAGCAGGTCGAACCACAGGATGCGGTCAAAGGGCGTAGCGAAGCCTGCGGCGCGCGCCGCATCATCATTAGCGTGATGTTCACCGTTCCCTTGCATGGTGCCGCCCTCTATCACTCCACTCCTAACAGCCGATGACCAAAGTCGAAAACCCGCCCTCGCTTCCTCTCGACCATCTCGCCCGCCGCGGCGCGCCGGACGCGGCTGCGCTGCTGATCGGTGATCGGGTCACGACCTTCGCCGAGCTCGATGCTGGCGTTGGACGGCTGGCGTCATGGTTGCTAGATCAGGCCGGCGGCCCCGGCGAGCGCGTTGCAAGCTGGAGCGCGAAGACGCAGATTACATGCCTGATGCCGCTTGCCGCGGCGCGCGCGGGGCTGATCCATGTGCCGGTCAATCCGTTGCTCAAGGGACCGCAGGTGGCGCACATCCTCTCCGACAGCGGCGCGAAATTGCTCGTCACGAACGGCGCGCGCGCGGAGATGCTGGCGGGTGAGCTACCCGCCGAATGCGTCTTACAGGATCTAAAGATCGGTGAGGAAGTCATTGATTCGGGAGGGCAGGGGCTGCCGCTCTCGATCGCCGAGCCCAACGATCTCGCCGCGATCCTCTACACCAGCGGCTCGACCGGGCGGCCGAAGGGCGTGATGCTCAGCCATGCGAACCTGTGGCTCGGCGCCGAGAGCGTCGCCGCCTATCTCAAGATCGCGCCCGACGACCGGGTGCTCGGCGTGCTGCCGCTCAGCTTCGATTATGGCCAGAACCAGCTGCTTTCGACCTGGCATGCGGGTGCCGCGGTCGCGCCGCTCGATTATCTGACCGCGCGCGACGTCGTGAAGGCGGTCGCGCGGCACAAGGCGACGACGCTTGCGGGCGTGCCGCCGCTCTGGGTGCAGCTCGTCGAGGCCGAATGGCCGGCCGAAACGGCAGCGTATCTGAAACGCCTGACCAACAGCGGCGGCGCGCTGACGCCGTCGCTCATCGACGCGATGCGGGCCACCTTCCCGAAGGCCGATATCTATCCGATGTACGGACTGACCGAAGCCTTCCGTTCGACATATCTCGACCCGAAGTTCGTCGCCGATCACCCGACCTCGATGGGCCGCGCTATTCCGCATGCCGAAATATTGGTGTGCCGGCCCGACGGCACGATTGCCGCCGACGAGGAAGCGGGCGAACTCGTCCATTGCGGCCCGCTCGTCGCCAAGGGCTATTGGCGCGACGAGGAGCGCACCGCGCAGCGCTTCAAGCCCGCGCCGCGCGCATCCGAATATGGCGGCATGGCGGTGTGGTCGGGTGACACGGTGCGCCGCGACGCCAACCACCTCCTCTATTTCGTCGGCCGCGACGATGCGATGATCAAGACCGCGGGCAACCGCGTCAGCCCGACCGAGGTCGAGGATGTCGCGGTCGCGTCGGGGCTGATCTACGAAGCCGTCGCCTTCGGGGTGCCCGACCCGCGGCTCGGCGCTGCGATCATCCTGATCGTACGCGGCAAGGATGGCGGTGCCGACGAAGAGGGTCTTGCAGCCTATCTCCGCCGGAACCTCCCCAATTTCATGCAGCCGCAGGCGATCGAATGGTGCGGTGAATTGCCGCGCAATCCCAATGGCAAGCTCGACCGCGTGGCGATCGCCGCCGATTGGGCGAAGGAGGTGACGGCATGAAACCGCACGGCCCGATTCCCCCCGGCTTCCGCGCCGATGCCGGCGGCATGCTTCTCATCGGTGGTGACCGCGCCGAGGCGCTCGCCGACGTCTCGGGCGATACCCCGCTCTTCGTTTACGACAGCGCTATGCTCACCGCGCGCGTCGCCGAATGGCGCGCCGCGATGCCGACCGGGGTCCAGCTTCACTATGCGATGAAGGCGAACCCCTATGCGCCGTTGCTCGCCTTCATGGCGCGGCTTGTCGACGGGTTCGACGTCGCTTCGGGCGGCGAACTCAAGGCCGCGCTCGCCAGCGGGATGCCCGCGGGCGACATCAGCTTTGCCGGTCCGGGCAAGCGCGATCGCGAACTCGAGGCGACCATCAGCGCCGGCGCGACGCTCAACCTCGAATCCGCGGGCGAGGCCGAACGCGCGCTGTCGATCGCCGAGCACCTTGGCCTCACACCCAGCCTCGCGGTGCGCGTCAATCCCGACTTCGACCTCAAGGGATCGGGCATGAAGATGGGCGGCGGCGCCAAGCCTTTCGGGGTCGACGCGGCCGAGGTTCCGGCGCTCGTCCGGCGTTTGATCGCTGCCGGCGCCGATTGGCAGGGCTTCCACATTTTCGCGGGATCGCAAGCGCTTGATGCCGCCGCGATCGCCGATACCCAGGCGCAGACGGTCGCGCTCGCCGCGCGCCTCGCGAACGAAATCGGCGAGACCCCGCCGCTCGTCAATCTCGGCGGCGGCATGGGCGTGCCCTATTTTCCCGGCGACAAGCCGGTTGATGTTCAGGCCGTCGGCGCGGCGCTCGGCGAGACGCTGGCGGTGCGCGATCCGATCCTCGCAAAGAGCCACTTCGCGATGGAACTCGGGCGCTGGCTCGTCGCCGAGGCGGGGGTCTATCTGACCCGCATCGTCGACCGGAAGACCAGCCATGGCGAAACCTTCCTCGTCACCGACGGCGGCCTCCACCACCAGCTCGCCGCGAGCGGAAATTTCGGCACCGTGATCCGCCGCAACTATCCCATCGCGGTCGCCCGTAGCTTCGGTACCGAGCCCGTCGAAACCGTCTCGGTCGTCGGCTGCCTCTGCACCCCGCTCGACCGCCTCGGCGACCAGGTCGCGCTCCCGCGAGCGGGGGTCGGCGACCTCATCGCGATCTTCCTCGCCGGCGCCTATGGCGCAAGCGCGAGCCCGGCGACCTTCCTCGGGCAGGGGCCGGCGCGCGAAATGCTCGTCTGAGACGCTCGAATCTGTTTCTCATCGGGACAGTTTGCGACGAGCGCGGTCCAAACTTAGTTCAATACTAACATTATGTTCACCCTTTTCGAGCAATGGCGGAAGCTGACGCATTGGCTGTCGCCGCGGAGTTTCCGGACCGCGGCTCCCCTGACGGCTCGAAAGGTTGATGGATTATGGCTTCGTTCCCCTCGCTCCGCATCGCGCGCGCCGCGCTCGTGTCGGGCATCGCCGCGACCGCGCTGACGGGTTGCATGGGCGCCGGCGGAACCGCGCCACAGCTGCCGAGTGCGAACTTCGTGCAGAACCAGGAAGGGCCGGGCGAGGAATATATCATCGGCCCGCTCGATGAGCTCCAGATCTTCGTGTGGCGCAACCCCGAACTCGGCGGCAAGGTCCAGGTGCGCCCCGACGGCCGCATCACCACCCCGCTGATCACCGACATGCCGGCGGTCGGGAAAACCCCCACCATGCTGCAGCAGGATCTCAAGCTCCAGCTTAGCCAATATATCACCGACCCGATCGTCAGCGTGATTGTCACCAGCTTCAACAGCACCTTCTCGCAGCAGGTGCGCGTCGTCGGCGCGACCGAAAAGCCCGCGTCGATCCCGTTCCGCGCCAATATGACCGTGCTCGATGCAATGATTGCAGTCGGCGGGCTGGGCGAATATGCCGCTGGAAACAAGGCGCGACTCGTCCGTTTCGACAAGGGCAGTGGGAAGCAGCAGGAGTTTGGCCTGCGGCTTAATGACCTGATCAAGCGCGGCGATATCAAGGCGAATGTGCGGCTGCAGCCCGGCGATGTGATCATCATCCCCGAAAGCATGTTCTGACCCCAGGCCGCCAACCCACCCAACTCCCAAGGATCGATTTCGAGCGATGAACAGCCTTTACGACGAATTCCGGGTAGCGCTGCACAGCGTCTGGACGCGCCGGTGGCTCGTGCTGGCGGTGGCGTGGGGCATCTGCATCCTCGGCTGGCTGGCAATCGCGTCGATCCCCAACCGCTATGACAGCCGCGCGCGCCTGCTCGTCGACGTCAACGAAATCCTGCCCGACGACGCGCAGTCCGGCGGTGGGCGTCCGCAGCTCGACCAGATTCGCGAAACGCTGACCAGCGCGCGCAACATGGAAAAGGTCGCCGCGACGACCGGCCTGCTTCCCGCCGGCGCGAACGAGCGCGAAAAGGCCGGCGCCGTCGCGATGCTGCAAAAGAATATCAAGGTCGTTCCGCAGCAGGACAATATCTTCGAAATTACCTCGAGCGTCGCGGTTGGCAGCCTGTCCGACGCAGACAATGCCAAGCTCGCCTCGGGCGTGCTCGACAGCCTGATCAACCGTGTTCCGCGATGACCAGCTGCGCGGCGGCCGGATGAACGCGCGCGAGGGCCTGAAATTCCTCGATGCCCAGATCGCCGACCGCGAAAAGGCGTTGCGCGAAGTCGAAGCGCGCCGCGGCGCGTTCGAGGCGCAGAATATCGGCCTAATCCCGGGCGGCAGCGGCTCGCCCGCACAGCGCGTCGAAGCCGCGCGCGCCGAACTCGGTCAGATCGATTCGCAGCTCGTGTCGGCGCAGGCGCAGCTTGCCGCCGCCAACGGCCAGCTCGCCTCGACCCCCGCGACGATCAACGTCCCCGGCATGGGCAGCGTCGGCGGCGGTGTCGCGCGCCAGCAGCTCGCCGGGGCGCAGAACGAACTGTCGTCGATGCGCGCGCGCGGGCTGACCGACGCGCACCCCGATATCATCGCGCTGAAAAGCCAGATCGCATCGCTGAAAGCCATGGCCGACCGCGAAGGCGCGGGCGCCAGCGGTGGCGGCAATTCGCAGAACCCCGCCTATGCCTCGCTGTCGGCGATGCGCGCCGAACGGCAGGCGACGGTCAGCGCGCTGTCGTCGCGCAAGGCGCAGCTCACCGGCGACATCGCCAAAATCACCTCGCAGCAGATCCAGAACCCCGGCATCGCCGCCGAATATGACCGGATCAACGGCGAATATACCGCGTTCAAGGCGCAATATGACAAATTGCTCGCGCAGCGCGAACAGGTCCGCATGCGCGGCGAGGTCCAGACCGAAACCGACGCGATCAAGATCGAACTGCTCGACCCGCCGTCGAAACCGACCAGCCCCGCGGCGCCCAACCGGCCTTTGTTCCTGACCCTCGTCCTGCTCGCCGGCATCGGCGGCGGCGTCGGCGCGGCCTTCGGCCTCGGCCAGGTGCGCACCAGCTATGCGACCGCGGCGAAGCTCGAACGCGCCAGCGGCCTGCCGGTGATCGGATCGATTACCGAAGTCGTGACGCCCGAACGCCATCTCGACCGGCGCAAGAAACTCGTCTGGCTGGCGAGTGGCGGGGGCGCACTCGTCGGCCTCTATGCCTTGCTGCTGGTCGTCGAATTCATCCAGCGCGGCATGGTTGCGTGACGGGGGACGATGACATGAACGACCAACGCAAAGTCAAGCGCCCGCCCTCGCTCCTCGAACGCGCTGCCGATATGTTCGGCCTCGATCCCGCCGCCAATGCGCCGACGATCGACGTATCGAAACTGCCGCCCGAAACGCCCAGAAAGGCGAAGAAGGCTGCGGCCGATCCGGTTGCGGAAACCCCGCAGGCCGAAATCCTCGAGCCTGTCGTCGAAGCTGCGCCGGTCGCCGAACCGGCACCCGCCGTCGAGGCCGCACCCGCCGCGCCGAAGCCGTCGCCGCGCAAGGATGTCGCCAAGGCCGCACCCGCGATCGTCCCGACGCGGCAGGGCACGGTCGATCGCGCGCGGCTCGCATCGCGCGGGATGATCGTGCCCGGCACGCCCGTCACCGGCATTTCCGAAGAATATCGCATCGTAAAGCGCGAACTGATCCGCAATTTCGGCGGCGTCGGCAATCGCCCGATCTTGCCGCGGGGTCACCGCGTGCTGATCGCCTCGGCGAACCCGGGTGAGGGCAAGACCTTCTCGGCGGTCAACCTTGCCTTGAGCCTCGCTGTCGAGGCCGATCACGACGTGCTGCTGATCGACGCCGACATCGCAAAGCCGAGCGTGCTCGAAGCCTTGGGGCTCGACGATGGTCCCGGCCTGATGGACGCGCTCGCCGATCCGCATCTGCCGCTCGGCGACTGCCTGATCCAGACCGACATTCCGGGGCTGAAGGTCATGCCCGCGGGCACCGGCCATATGCACGACACCGAACTCCTCGCCTCGGCGCGGACCGAGGCTTTGCTCGCGCAGCTCGAAGCGGGCGCGCCGGGCCGCATCCTCATCATCGATTCGCCGCCGGTGCTCGCGGCGTCGCCCGCGGCGGTGCTCGCGGGACATGTCGGGCAGACGATCATGGTGGTGCGTGCCGACGAAACGCTCGAATCGGCGCTGCGCGACGCGATCGGCCTGATGGGCGCGTGCCCGCATATCCAGCTGCTCCTCAACGGGGTCAAATTCTCGCCGGGCGGCCGCCGCTTCGGGACTTATTACGGACAAGGAGGCGCGTGATGCGCACCACGACCACCATGCGTCATCTGTCGACGCTGGCGGCCCTGCTGCTCGCCGGAACGGCGACGGGCGCGCATGCGCAATTTTCGGGCGACCCCGGATCGGGCGGCGATAGCGCGACATCGGCCGGCGCACCGGCGCGTGAGCAGGGGCGCTCGGAAAAGCGTGCCGAACGCCGCCGCACCCAGCGGACGGTCGACGTCAGCCCCTATCTCGAGGTCGATCAGGTGCTGACCGCCGATCTCAAGAACGGTGGCGACGTCCTCACCTATACGAACCTTGCGGTCGGCGTCGATGCGTCAATCGCGACCAATCGCGCCGAACTCGCCGGGACCGTGCGCTATGAACATCGCATCGGATGGAATGGCGGCCTCGGCGATTCGGACACGATCAGCGGCCTTCTCCGCGGCCGGATCGAAGCCGCACGCGGCCTGAATCTCGAAGGCGGCGCGCTCGCGACGCGCTCGCGCGCCGACGGACAGGGGGCCGCCAGCGGGCTGTTCATCGGCGACGCCACCAATGTCGCGGACCTCTATTCGGTCTACGCTGGCCCGACCTTCGCGCGGCGCATCGGCGGGCTCGACGTCGGGGCGGGGTATCGCTTCGGCTATACCAAGGTCGAGGTCGACGAACCCGCGATCCTGTCGCCGGGAACGCAGCCGCAGGATATTTTCGACAGCTCGACGAACCATGTCGCCTGGGCCAGCGTTGGCGCGCGGCCGGGCGACCTGCCGTTCGGATGGCAGGTGTCTGGCGGTTACGAGCGCGAGGATGCAAGCCAGCTCGACCAGCGCTACGAAGGCAAATTCGCCCGTGCCGACGTGACGGTGCCGATCGGCCCGACGGTCGCCTTGCTCGGCGGCGTCGGCTACGAGGATATCGAAATCGGCCAGCGTAATCCGGTGGTCGACGCCAATGGCGTCCCTGTGCGCGATTCTAACGGCCGCTTCATCACCGACAAATCGACCCCGCGCCAGCTGTCGTTCGACACCGACGGGCTGATCTGGGACGCCGGGGTGATGTGGCAGCCGAGCCGCCGCACATCGCTGACCGCGAAGGTCGGCCGCCGCTATGGCGATACGATCTACACCGGCAGCTTCACCTATCGCGCCGACCATGCGACCTCGATCCAGGTCGGCGTCTACGACGGTCTGTCGAGCTTTGGCCGCGGCCTGTCGGACGGGCTTGCAGCTTTGCCGACGCAATTCGACCCGATCCGCCACCCGATCAGCGGCGACATCAATCCATGCGTCTTCGGCCAGCAGGGCGGCGGCTGTCTCAGCAACCAGCTCGGCAACGCGACCTCGGCGCAATATCGCAGCCGCGGTATTCAGGCGACCTTGTCGTCGCGCTTCGGCGGTTGGAGCTATGGCGTCGGCATCGGTTACGACCGGCGCAAATTGCTCGCGCCCTTGTTGTCGCCGATCGGCAGCCTCAACGGGATCAAGGACGAGAATTATTATCTCTTCCTGTCGGCGGGACGCCAACTCGACGTCGATTCGGACCTTACCCTGTCGGGCTACGTCAATTATTTCGACAATGGCGCGCCGGGTGCCAGCGACGTCCAGTCGGCCGGCCTGACCACATCCTATTCGCGGCGCTTCTGGCGCGGGCTGACCGGGACGGCCGCGGCCAGCATCAACGCCTTCGACCAAGAAGGCTTCAACAGTCAGCTTATCGGTTCAGCTTTGGTGGGACTTCGTTACAACTTCTGACCAAGCAACGGGAATTTTTGCGATGTACGATCAGTTCTATGGTTTCACCGGACGTCCGTTCCAGCTGACGCCAGACCCGCATTTCTATTTTGAAAGCGGCACCCACCGCAAGGCGATGTCCTACCTCGGTTACGGCCTCGCGCAGGGCGAGGGCTTCATCGTGATCACCGGCGACGTCGGCGCGGGCAAGACGACGCTCGTCGGCCATCTGATGAACACGATCGACCCCAACCGCCTGACCGCGGTCAAGCTGGTGTCGACGCAGGTCGAGGGTGACGATCTTCTCCGCCTCGTCGCCGAACAATTCGGCATCGAGTGGGAAGGGCAGAGCAAGGCCGAACTGCTGCGCTCGATGGAGGAATATCTGCGCGAACAGGCGCGCGCCGGTCGCCGCACGCTGCTGATCGTCGACGAGGGGCAGAATCTCGCCATCTCGGCGCTCGAGGAGCTGCGCATGCTCTCGAACTTCCAGCTCGGCGGCCATTCGCTGCTCCAGATTTTCCTGCTCGGCCAGCCCGAATTCCGCCAGACGCTGTTCCACTCGCCGACGCTCGAACAGCTGCGCCAGCGGGTGATCGCGACGCACCACCTCGACCCGATGGAGCCCGAGGAGGTCGAACCCTATATCCTCCACCGCCTCGGCAAGGTCGGCTGGACCGGCAACCCCAGCTTCAGCCCCGACGCGTTCGAGGAAATCTTCGATTATAGCGAAGGCGTGCCGCGCAAATTGAACGTGCTCGTCAGCCGCCTGCTGCTCTACGGCGCGGTCGAACAGATGCACCGCATCACGGCGCAGAATGTGCGCTCGGTCGTCGCGGAGATCGAAGCTGATCGCGGCATCGACGCGGCGACGCTCGCGCCGCTGCCCGTCGAAGACGTCGTGGCCGCCGCCGCTACCGCGGTCGCGCCGACCCCCGCGCCCTTCGCGGCACCGCAAGCCGCGAACGAAACGGCGCTCGAATGGCCCGCGCGCGCTGCGGCGTCGGTTGCCGAGGGGCCTGCGCCCTTTGCCGCGCCTGCCGAACCCGCGCCCGCCGAATCTACGCCGGTCGTCACGCTGACCCCGCCCGACGCGGCTCCGGCCGTGCCGGCGGTCGACCCCGAACAGCTCGCCGCGCTCGAAAAGCAGATCGCATCGCTCGAGGAACGCCTCGTCGAACAGGACGCCGCGCTCCGCCGCGTGCTCGACTTGCTGATCGAATGGGTCGAACGCGATCCCGAAAATGCGCCCAATCCGCAGAATTCGCGGACCTGGGCTGCCTGACAACCCGGCCAAAATCGGCTATCCCGCTGATGAAGGTGACGAAAAATGCAGAACGGCCTGTCGGTCGATGTCGAGGACTGGTTTCAGGTCGGCGCCTTTGAGCGCACGATCGACCGTGCCGACTGGCCGACGCTCGAATGCCGGGTCGAGGCGAATTGCGACGCGGTGCTGCAGATTTTTTCCGATGCGGGCGCCAAGGGCACTTTCTTCACGCTCGGCTGGGTCGCCGAACGCTATCCCGCGCTGATCCGGCGCATCACCGACGCCGGGCACGAACTCGCGAGCCACGGTTACGACCATCAGCGGGTCTTCAACATGACCGCCGACGCGTTTGCGGCGGACCTCAAAAAGACGCAGGCGATCCTCGAAGACTTGGGCGGCGTGCAAATCCGCGGCTATCGCGCGCCGAGCTTCTCGGTCGATACGCGCACACCGTGGGCGCATGCGGTGCTCGCCGAACAGGGTTATGCTTATTCGAGCAGCGTCGCGCCCGTCGTCCACGATCATTATGGCTGGCCGCAAAGCCCGCGCCACGCATGGCGACCGCTCCCCGACAGCGATCTCGTCGAATGGCCCGTCACCACCGCGCGCTTTGCCGGGCGCACGCTCGCAGCGGGCGGCGGCGGTTTCATGCGGATGCTGCCTTATGGCTTCACGCGCTGGGCGATCGCGCGCATGAACGAAGAGGGGCACCCGGCGATCCTCTATTTCCATCCATGGGAAATCGATCCCGGCCAGCCGCGCGTCGCCGATGCGCCGATCCGGTCGAAGATCCGCCATTACAGCGGCCTGTCCGCCATGGCGGGCAAGCTGAAGAAATTGCTCGCCGATTTCGAATGGACGCGCGCTGACGCGCTGCTCCCCGCACAGCAGCAGCGCGCTTTGCCGTGGCGCGCCGCGGCGTGAACGCGCCTGTGTCGAGCATCACCGCCGCACCGCTGTCCGACGCCGCTGCGTGGGACAGCTATGTTGCCGCGCACGCGCAAGCGACGCCCTTCCACACTCTCGCCTGGTGCGAGGCGATCACCAAGGCCACCGGGCACCGCTGCCACCTCGTCACCGCGCGCGACGCCGATGGCACGCTGACCGGTCTCCTGCCGCTCCACCATATCCGCTCGCGGTTATTCGGGCAGGCGCTGGTCGCCAGCGGCTTCGCGGTGGGTGGCGGCATCCTCGCCGACGATCCGGCCGTGGCGGCAACGCTCGCGCAGGGCGCGGCCGACATGGCGCGATCGCTGGGCGTTCCGTCGGTCGAACTGCGCGGCGGCCCGCTGCCCGCGGGCTGGCAGGTAGAGGAGAATACATACGCCGGCTTCGCACGTGACCTCGCCCCCGACGACGACGCCGAACTGCTCGCCGTCCCGCGCAAGCAGCGCGCCGAGGTTCGCAAGGCGCTCGAGAACGGCCTCACCGTCACCACCGGCCGCTCCGAACAGGACCGCCGCGACCATTATCGCATCTATGCGACCAGCGTCCGCAATCTTGGAACGCCGGTCTTTCCGAAGACGCTTTTCGATGCCGTTCTCGATGCCTTTGGCGATGATGCCGACATCCTGACCGTCCGCGAGGACGGGCGCGCCGTCGCCAGCGTCCTCAGCCTCTACTGGCGCGGCACCGTCATGCCCTATTGGGGCGGCGGCACCACCGACGCCCGCCGCCTCCGCGCCAACGAACTTATGTACTTCGCCCTCATGCGCCACGCCCGCGCCAAGGGCTGCACCCGCTTCGATTTCGGCCGCTCGAAACTCGGCACCGGCCCCTTAGCTTACAAAAAGAACTGGGGCTTCGAACCGCAGCCGCTCACCTACGCGCGCTGGCTCGCGCCCGGCGAGGTCGCGCGCGACACCAATCCGAGCAGCGCCAAATACCGGCTGCAAGTCGACCTGTGGAAAAAGCTGCCGCTCTGGGCGGCGAACCGGATCGGCCCGCTGATCGCTCGCGGACTCGGTTAGTGGCCGAAATCCTGTTCCTCGTCCACCGCGCGCCCTGGCCCCCCGACCGCGGCGACCGAATCCGTAGCTGGCATATGTTCGAAGCGCTGGCAAAGCTCGCGCCGGTGCATGTCGCGGCGCTTGCCGACAACGCCGAAGATGCCGCCGTTGCTCGCGAGAAGATGGCGCCGCTTTGCAAGAGCCTGACGATCGAAGTACGCAAGGCCTCGCGCCCCGTCGCGCTGGCGCAGGCCGTGCTGCGCGGCGAGCCTGTATCGAACCGCCTGTTCCGTAGCGCCCCGCTGGCGCGTCACGTCGATGATCTCGTCGGTAGCGGCGGCATCACCCATATCGTCGCCTTCTCGGGCCAGATGGCGCAATATATCCCTGACGGTTGGACCGGCCCGGTGCTCATGGATTTCGTCGACGTCGATTCCGCCAAATTCGCCACTTATGCCGAACAGGATAAGAGCCAGCCGCTGAACTGGGTGCATACACGCGAGGCGGTGAAGCTGGGTGCGTTTGAGGCCAACGTGGCCCGTAAAGTCGATGCCAGCCTGTTCGTTAGCGAAGCCGAGGCGGCGCTGTTCCGCACGCAGAGCGGGCTGGGCGCCGACAAGGTGCGTGCCATCGAAAACGGCATCGACACCGAGCGGTTCGACCCCGCGAACCCGCTCGATGCAGTCGGGACAGGCGAGGGGCTGCTCGCAGTCTTCACCGGCCAGATGGATTATCGCCCCAATATCGATGCGGTGCGTTGGTTCGCAAATGACATCTTGCCGCTGATCCGCCAGCGCCACAGTGAAACGCGGTTCGCGATCGTCGGCCGTGCACCGACCGACGAGGTGCGCGCGCTCGCGACGCTGCCCGGTGTGACGGTCACCGGCGAGGTGCCCGACGTGCGCCCCTGGCTCGCTGTCGCCAACGCAGTCGTCGCGCCGCTGTTGCTCGCGCGCGGCGTGCAGAACAAGCTGCTCGAAGCGATGGCGATGGCGCGGCCGGTGGTCGCGAGTACGGCAGCGGCCGAGGGGATCGATGCGACGCCGGGCGAACATCTCCTCGTTGCAGATGGTGCGAACGCAATGGCCGATGCCGTCTGCTCGCTCTTCGATGACAAGACCGCGGCTGCGGCGATGGGGCAGGCCGCGCGCGCGCGGATGATTGCGCGTTACGGCTGGGACGCGCGTCTTGCACCGCTCGGCGAACTGCTGGGGCTTTCCGCATGACGCTGTGGCAACGCCATCTTGCCGCGCTCGCATTGCTGTCGGCCGCCATCCTCGGCATTTTCTGGCGCGAAGCCGCCGATGTGGCGGGCATCTGGTGGAACAGTTCGACTTTCACACACTGCCTGCTGATCGTACCGATGATCGGCTGGCTGGTTTCTCAGCGTGTCGGGCTACTGCGGCCGCTGACGCCGGTCTATTGGTGGCCGGCGCTGATATGGATGGCGGGCGCGGGGCTTGTGTGGTTGGTCGGCGAGGCGGCGGGGGTTGGCCTATTCCGCCAACTCGGCCTTGTCCTGATGTTACAGGGCGCGGTTGCCGTGACGCTCGGCGAAAAGCTCGTGCGCGGTCTGCTCTTCCCGCTCGGCTATGCGCTGCTGCTCGTCCCGTTCGGCGAGGAACTGGTGCCGCTTCTCCAGACGCTGACTGCGCATATCAGCATGGTCCTGCTCCACCTCTCGGGCATCCCGGCGGAGATGGAGGGTGTCTTCATTACCACCCCCGCCGGCTTCTTCGAGGTTGCCGAGGCCTGCTCAGGGGTCAATTTCCTGATCGCGATGCTCGCCTATGCCGTGTTCGCGGCGCATCTCTGCTTCCGTAGTTGGACGCGGCGGATCGTCTTTATCGTGGCGGCGCTCGCGACGACGATCCTCGCGAACGCGCTGCGCGCCTACGGCACGATGGTCGCCGCCGAAATCTGGGGGATAGAGGCGGCGGGGGGGATCGACCATATCTTTTACGGCTGGTTCTTCTTCGGCGCGGTGATCCTGCTCGTCATGTTTGTCGCGCGCCGCTGGTTCGACCGGCCAGCGAACGACGCCGCGGTCGATGTGCGGGGATTGGACGGCGTGCCGCACTTTGCCGGGCCGGCGAAACTTGTGCTCCCCGCCGCGCTCGCGATCCCGCTGCTTTTCGCCGCCTGGGCCCATTTGGTGGGTGGTCGCAGCGCAGCGTTGCCCGTTACCATCGTGATCGGCGCGCCATCGGGGTGGAGCGAGGCACGCGTTGAGGGGATGAATTGGGCGCCGCGCTTCGACGGCGCCGACCAACGGGTCGTACATTATTTCGTCGATGCAAAGGGGCAGGGCGTTACAGTCGCGATCGGCGGCTACGAACGTCAGGCCGAGGGCCGCGAAGTTGTCGCGTTCGGTCAAGGCGCGATAGATCCCGACAGCAAATGGGCGTGGAGTGCGTCGCTGCCGGCGGTCGGGGGCGCGAAGACCGAACGGCTGCTGCACCCCGGCCCGGTGCTGCGCGATGCGGCGACCTGGTATGTCGTCGATGGCAAGGTGACAGGCAGCCCGCGCGCCGCAAAACTGGCGGGCCTGAAAGCGCGACTGCTCGGCGGCGATCCCCGCGCGCTCTCGCTGATTATATCGAGCGAAGAGCGTCAGGGCGGGCGCAATGCGATAGAGGATTTCGTTTCCGCGTCGGGCGGAGCCAAAGCGATAGCTGACCGCGCGCTCAAAACCCGCTAGGCCTCGGTTATATGTGTGGGATCGCGGGTATCTATCATCTGGAGACGGCCAAGCCGGTCGACCCCGCACGCCTCCGCGCGATGCTCCAGCCGATGCAGCATCGTGGCCCCGACGGATCGGGCGAATGGACCGCGCCCGGCATCGGGCTCGGTCACCTCCGCCTCTCGATCATCGATATCGCGGGCAGCCCGCAACCGATGGCGAGCGACGATGAGCTCATCACGCTCACCTACAACGGCGAAATCTACAACTTCCGTGAGCTTCGCGCCGAACTCGAGGATCGCGGCCACCGTTTCCGCACCAGCGGCGATACCGAAGTCATTATCGCGGCGTGGCGCCAATGGGGCCCCGATTGCCTGTCGCGGCTCAACGGCATGTTCGCCTTTGCGATCCACGACCATCAGCGCGGGTGCCTGTTCCTTGCGCGCGACCGGCTCGGGGTAAAGCCGCTCCACTATGTCCGGCTTTCCGACGGCTCGGTGGCGTTCGCGTCCGAACTCAAGGGCCTCCTGCGCAATCCGTTGTTGCGGCAGGAAGCGAATCTCACCGCGATCGAGGATTTCCTCGCCTTCGGCTATGTCCCTGACGACAATTGCATCGTCGCCGGGGTAGAGAAACTGCCCGCCGGGCATTTCCTGATGCTCGAACGCGGCAAGCCCGTGCCCGCGCCGACGCGCTGGTGGGCGCCCGATTTTTCGAAACGTATCCGGGCTTCGGAAGGCGAGGCCGCCGAGCATCTCGTCCATTTGATGCGCGCTGCAGTGACCGACCGCATGGTGTCCGACGTGCCGCTCGGCGCCTTCCTCTCGGGGGGCGTAGACAGCAGCGCTGTCATCGCGTTGATGGCCGAGGCGAGCGCGAAGGCGGTCAAGACCTGCACGATCGGTTTCGATCAGGCGGCGCTCGACGAAACCGCTTACGCCCAGCAGATCGCCGAGAGGTTCGCGACCGATCACCGGACGCGCACCGTGTCCTCGGGCGACTTCACGCTCGTTGACAAGATCGCCGATCATTTCGACGAACCCTTTGCCGACGCCAGCGCGCTGCCGACGTACCGCGTCTGCGAACTCGCGCGCGAAGAGGTTACCGTCGCGCTCTCGGGCGACGGTGCCGACGAGGCGTTCGCCGGATACCGTCGCCTGGTGTTCCAGCATCAGGAAGAAAAGCTGCGCGGGCTGATCCCCGGTTTCCTACGCCGCGGCGTGCTCGGCCCGCTGTCGCATGTCTGGCCGCAGATGGACTGGGCGCCGCGCCCCCTGCGCGCCCGCGCGACGCTCGCCAGCCTGTCGAAAAGCGGCGCCGAGGGTTATGCCGAGGCGGTTGGCGTAACGGGACAAGCGCAACGCTCGCGTCTGTTCAACGACGCCGCGCACCATGCCCTCGGCGATCATGTCGCCGAGACGCGCTACTGGAAGGCGATGGCCGATGCGCCCGCGCGCGAACCGCTCGACCGCGCGCAATATGCCGATCTTCAGATCTGGCTGCCCGGCGACATCCTGACCAAGACCGACCGGATGAGTATGGCGGTCAGCCTGGAGGCACGCGAGCCCTTGCTCGATTACCGCCTGATCGAATTCGCCGCGAGCCTGCCCGCATCGATGCGCGTCAAGCGCGGGACGGGCAAGGCGATTATGAAGCAGGCGATGGAACGCTATCTGCCGCACGATATCCTGTACCGCCCGAAGATGGGGTTTGTGACGCCGGTATCGCACTGGTTCCGCGGTCCACTCGCCCAGCAGGCGAAGGCGCTGGCCACCTCATCAACGCTTGCGCGGTCGGGCTGGTTCGACATGGCCGAAATCGAACGCATCGTCGCGGCGCACCAGTCGGGCCGGCGCGATCACGGCCGGCTGATCTGGCAATTCTTCATGCTCGAAAAGTCGCTCGCGAAGCTTTTTGGCATCTGATTTTTCCTTCCCGGGAGGGAAGGGCACCATCGGATTTGCCACCCATCCTTAACGCTTGGCTGCTAGGCTCGCTCCCGATGACGGTCCATCCCGCCTTTCCGACGAGCGCTGCCGAAGCCGCGCCGCTGACCGTGCGCGTCGTCGATCCGCTGGCGCTGTCACCCGAGCTGGCGGCGGCGTGGGATCGACTGGCCGACGAGGCGAGCGAGCCCAATCCCTTTGCCGAACGCTGGTGCCTGCAATCGGCGCTGCACCTGCTCGACCCCGAACGCAACGCACGGCTGGTCCTCGTTCGCGACGGAAGCGACGGGACGGTGATCGGCATCATGCCGCTCGCGGCCGCAACGCATTATGGCCGCATTCCGCTCCGCCACGTCACTGGCTGGACGCACCACAATCATTTTCATGGCGCGCCGCTGGTGCGCGCGGGTTTTGAAAGCCTGTTCTGGTCGATCCTGCTCGGCTGGTGCGATGCGGCGCCATGGGCGCGCACGCTCGTGCATGTGCGGCGACTGACCGAGGATGGCCCGCTCCACCGCGCGCTGGTCGACGTCGCACGGACGCGCGGCGGCGAGGCGGAGGTGGTGCATCGTGAGGAACGCGCGCTGCTCGAAAGCGATCTGTCGCCCGAGGAATATTGGGACGCTGCGGTGCGCGCAAAGAAGCGCAAGGAATTGCGGCGGCAGGCCAACCGCCTCGCCGACGAGGGCATAGTGGAGTTTCGCCGTTGGCAATCGGGCGAAGCGGTCGATCCGTGGATCGACGCTTTCCTCGACCTCGAGGCGCGCGGCTGGAAGGGGCGCGCCAAATCGGCGCTCGCGAGCCAGAGCGATACACAGGCGTGGTTCCGCGCAATTCTCGCTGCGGCGGGCGATGCGGGCCGGCTCGACATGCGCGCGCTCGACCTCGACGGCCGTCCGCTCGCGATGCTCGTCAACTTCCTTTGTCCGCCCGGTGGCTTCTCGTTCAAGACCGCGTTCGACGAGGATTATGCCCGCTTTTCGCCCGGCGTGCTGTTGCAACAGGCGAACCTCGACCTGCTGGGCGACCCGCAGATCGACTGGGTCGACAGCTGCGCTGCGCCCGGTCACCCGATGATCGACAGCGTCTGGCGCGAACGCCGCGCGTTGGTCTGGGTCAATGTTCCCCTGTCGTCGGCCTCCGACCGTCTCCGTTTTGCGATGTTGACGAAGACCGAGCGGCTCTGGCGACGCTGGAAGGGTGCCGCGGGATCGGAAAATGAAGTAGAAAGCCCGTCATGACCGCGCATCAGCCGATCACTCGCCCGGTATTCCCCGCCGAGACGCTCGAACGGATGGCGGCGCTCTATCCGCTGCAGGCGGGGTTGCTCCACCATCATCTGCCCGACCATCCCTTACTCTCGCTCGAAGCGCTTGCTGTGCTTGGTGAAAGCCTGCCCGCGAGCGAGGTCGAATATAATCCGGGCAATGTGCCGATCGGAATCCTGCCCGAAGACATTCCGTCGAACGGCCTGTCAATCGGCGAGACGATCCGCACGATCGACAGCAACGGCAGCTGGGCGGTGCTCAAGAATATCGAGAATGTCGCTGCCTATCGCACGCTGCTGATGGACCTGCTCGGCGAGTTGGAACCCGTCGTCGAGCCACGCACCGGCGCGATGCTGACGCCGCAGGGTTTCATCTTCATTTCGTCGCCGGGCTCGATCACGCCCTTCCACTTCGATCCCGAGCATAATATCCTGCTTCAGCTTCGGGGCACGAAGGTGATGAACGTCTGGCCGTCGGGCGACGAGCGTTTCGCGCACCGCCGCGAGCATGAACGCTACCACACCGGCGGCCACCGCAACCTGCCGTGGCAGGACGACTATCATGGCGATGCGCAGCAGGTGCCGCTCGGCCCCGGCGACGCGGTACTGATGCCGGTGATGGCGCCGCATTTTGTTGCCAATGGCGATGCACCGTCGATCTCGCTGTCGATCACCTGGCGCAGCGAATGGAGCTACCGCGAATCCGAAGCGCACGCCGCCAATGCGGCGCTGCGGCGCATGGGGCTCGACCCCGAAATGCCGCCGCGCTGGCCGAGCTATGCCTGGGCAAAGACGGTGGGGTGGCGCATCGCGCGGCGATTGCATATCGTCCACTGAAGTCCTTGCTCTCCCGCTCTATTTTCCTATTATCGATGATATTGGGGCAGGGTCGCGGGGGCGCATGATCTGGAAAAACGGGCTGCTGGCGTTGGCCGCGGCGATGTCGATGGCGGCTGCTGGCGTGCAAGCTGCGGAAACGAACAAGCCGGCGGGCGAACAGCCTGCCCGGATTTCAACGGCAGAACTGGCACGCCTGCCCGATATATCCGACGCGATACTGTCGCCTGATGGCACACGCTTCGTTTTTCGCGGCCGAAGCAAGGGGCGCGAGATGGTCGCGTACCGGCGCGTAAATGATGAGGCGATAGGCGGATTCGATATTCCCGATAAAGTCGATCTCAACTGGTTTCGTTGGGCAGGCAACGATCGACTTCTGGTCAGCATCGGGCGCAATGTTCCCTACTTCGGGAACGAAGCGCGTCAGACCTTCCTGATCCTCTACGACATTTCGACTGGGGCTGCGACGGGCATCCGCCGCGATGGCCAAGGACTGGAAGGGGACGACGTGCTGTTCGTGGACCCCGCCGGTGCGTATCTTCTCCTGTCGATCCAGCGGTCGATCTACGACTACCCGTCGGTATTCCGCGTCTCGCTTCCCGACGGAAAGATGACCGAGGCGGTCAGGCGCTTTACAAATTCAACTATCGCACACGCGAGATCGGTGAACGTGTCTACGGTAACGATGTTTATGACATCGACGATTATTGGCTGAACTCGGACGGCACGTCGCTGGAAGGCGTGACCTATACCGACGACCGCGACCGCGTCGAATGGTTCGATGCCGAGTCGAAGAAACTGCAGCGGCAGATCGACAAGGCGATCCCGGATCTCCAAGCGTGGGTGACGTCACGCAGCCACGACAACAAGTATATGCTGATATTGGCGACGGCGCCCGACGATCCGGGCGTCTACTATTATCTCGATCGCACCCGCCAGCAGATGGCGCCAGTCGCCGTTCGGCAGCACAGCCTGCCACCCGACCAGCTCGCGATCACCAAGGCGGTCAGCTATACCGCGCGCGATGGCACGCGCATCCCGGCCTATCTCACCCTGCCACGAGGGCGCGAGGCCAAGGGGTTGCCCCTGATCATCCACCCCCACGGCGGCCCCTATGGTGTCCGCGACCGGCTGGAATATGACGCGCAGGTACAGTTTTTCGCAAACCGCGGCTATGCGGTGCTGCAGCCAAATTATCGTGGCTCGGGCGGCTATGGCACCGCATTTGGCGATGCGGGGGTGGGGCAGATCGGGCGCGCGATGCAGGACGATCTTGACGACGGAATGGATTGGCTGGTCAAGGACGGTGTCGTCGACAAGGGACGCGTGTGCGTCATCGGGGCGTCCTACGGCGGTTATGCAGCCGTATGGGCGATCACGCGCAACCCCGAACGTTATCGTTGTGCCGCAAGCTTCGCTGGCGTCGCTGACTGGCAGGCGATGCTAAAATATGACCGGCGCTATCTGACCAAACAGGCCAACGCGCGTTGGCAGGCCCGCGTTACCGGCGATGGCGAGCTGGACCTGCTGGCGGTGTCGCCAACATCGCAGGCGGCGCGAATTATCCGCCCACTGCTGGTCGGGCACGGCGAGGACGACAACAGGGTGCCGGTCAGTCAGGCAAAAAAACTCGTTGCGGCGCTGAAGGCGGCAGGCAACAGCAATTTCGAGTATAAAATCTATCCGGGCGAGGGGCATGGTTTTGCCGATCCTGCGAACCGGCAGGACTGGTTCGACCGTCTCGACGCGTTCCTCGCAAGACACAATCCGGCCGAGTGACAGATTGCTTTCAATTGGCACAAATTGGCGTTATGGGCCCGCATCCTTGATTTCGAGACCATAGAGGACTGATGGCGAAAGAAGAACTTCTGGAAATGCGCGGCCAAGTGGTCGAACTGCTGCCCAACGCGATGTTTCGCGTCAAACTGGAAAATGACCACGAGATTCTGGGTCACACAGCCGGCAAGATGCGCAAGAACCGTATTCGTGTTCTGGTGGGCGACGAAGTGCTCGTCGAACTCACCCCCTATGACCTGACCAAGGGTCGGATCACCTATCGCTTCAAGTGAGCAGCGCGGCGAACTCTCCCGCGCTGGTGCTTGCTTCGACATCGCCGCGCCGGCGTGAATTGCTGGCGCGGATCGGCCTTGTGCCGACGCGCATCGCCGCGCCTGAAATCGACGAAACGCCGCTCAAGGCCGAACTGCCACGCGACTATGTGGCGCGGCTCGCGAAGGACAAGGCGCTCGCGGTCGAGCGCGCGCCGGACGAGGTCGTGCTTGCGGGCGATACCACCGTCGCGGTTGGCCGCCGTATCCTCGAAAAACCGGCCGACGAGGCCGATCTGCGCCGCATGCTCGGGCTGCTCTCGGGCCGGCGGCATCATGTCTATTCGGGGATTTGCGTCGTCGGAAGCGACGGCAAGGCGCGCGTGCGCGTCGTCGACACCGTCGTCGCGTTCAAGGCGCTGAGTGCGGCCGAGATCGACCGCTATGTCGAATCGGGCGAGGGCATGGGCAAGGCGGGCGGCTATGCGATCCAGGGCCGCGCCGAAACCTTTGTCCGCTTCCTGTCGGGCAGTCATTCGAACGTCGTCGGCTTGCCCGTGTTCGAAACGCGCGCGCTGCTGACCAGCGCGGGAATCGCGCTTGGCTGAGTGGCTCTACGAAGCCGGGATCGGCGAGGCGCGCGCGGCGCTGGTCGAGGATGGAGAAATCGTCGAAGCCCGGATCGAGCGCGAAGGCGAGGGACCGCGCGTTGGCGCCATAGTCGCCGCGAAGCTCGTCGAGGCGGGGCGCGGTGGTAAGGGCGCGCTCGTCGCGCTCGATTGTCCGGGCGCGCCGCAGGCGACGCTTGCCGACGTACCCGGCGCGACCTCCACAGGCGCACGGCTCATTGTCGAGATCACCCGCATGGCGCTGCGCGAACGCGGGCGCGACAAGCCGGCGCGGGCGCGGCTCGCCGAATCCGGCGCAGCGCTGGTCGACGGCCCGGACCTGCGCGCGCGTATCGCCGCAAGCGGTGCGCCCGTGATCGACCTGCGATCGACGGACCCCGACCGCCTCGAACAGGCGGGATGGTCTGAACTGATCGATTGCGTGCGCACCGGGCATTGGCCGTTCGACGGCGGCGCGCTGTGGGTCGATGCGACTCCCGCGATGGTGTTGATCGATATTGACGGTGAGGGCGATGCGTTGGCGCTGGCCAAGTCGGGCGCACGCGCGGCCGCGGCGGTGATCCGCCGCTGCGACATCGGCGGCTCGATCGGCATCGATTTTCCGTCGCTCCCCGATCGGGCGGGGCGCCATACGGTCGACGCGGTGGTCGATGCCGCTTTACCGGCACCGTTCGAACGCACTGCGGTAAATGGCTTTGGCCTGATGCAGATCATCCGCCGCCGCGACCGTCCGTCGCTGATCGAACAGGTTTGCCTAGACCCCGTCGCGACCGATGCCGCTTTGCTGCTAAGACAGGCAGAGCGCGCGCAGGGAACGGGCGCCTTGGCCCTCACGGCACGTGCGGCTGTGATCGACCATATCGCGGCGCACCCGGCGTGGGTCGACGCGCTGCAAAATCGGACCGGCCGCCCGGTTCGCCTCGTGGCGGACGCGGCCATGAAAGGAGCGGGCCATGCCCAGTAAACCGCCGCGCTGCCCACTCTGCGGCAAGCCGCGCGAGCCCGAATATAAACCCTTTTGCAGCCGCGGCTGCCGCGACCGCGACCTCCTGACCTGGTTCGGCGAAGGCTATCGCGTCCCGGTCGATCAGGCGCCCGACGGCACCGCCGACGACGATCGTTTCGACGATAACTGACCGGGAAAACGAGCGTCACAAAGCCTCTGGACAGGATGCAAAGCCCTGCCTATAGCCGCCGCTCGCCAGCGCGACCGACCGGTCGCAGCGGCCGTGCCCGGGTAGCTCAGTTGGTAGAGCATGCGATTGAAAATCGCAGTGTCGGCGGTTCGACCCCGTCCCCGGGCACCACTTTTCCGACATTGGACATGGCGAGCACCGCACGCGGATCGCTATCGCCCGCAAACACGCCGATATCGCCGACAAGAATCGTCCTGAAAGGGCGCAAATGCGTCGATTTTCGCCACTACCATTGATTTGCCACGCGTGTTACGGCCGCGCGATGAACAGGGTCGTGAACAAACTCAACCGGTTGTGGAAGGAGCGCGCGCACCGCTCCGCGGCGCGTGCGGTGCTCGATACCCCGCCGGTTGCACCGGCCGACGATGGGCTGGTCCTGTTTTCGATGATCGGGACGCGGGTGCTGCTGCCTTATCTGGTCGCGGTCAAATCGCTGCATGCGCAGCTTCGACGCGGGCGCATCGTGATCCTCGACGACGGCACATTGACCGCCGACGACCGGGGCATATTGGCAAAGCAGCTGGGAAATCCGCGCATCCTCTCGCTCGCGGATGTCGATACCGGGCCGTGCCCGCGCGGTGGTACGTGGGAGAGGCTCCTCACGATCCTCGACATGCGCACGGATGACTATGTGGTCCAGCTCGATTCGGACACGGTCGCGCTGGGCGACGTGCCCGAGGTCGCGGCCGCGATCGCACAGAATCGCAGCTTCACATTGCGCGGCGACCCGGATTCGCGGCTGTTATCCTTTGCCGAGATGGCGGGAAAGACCGACGATGCGGCCTTCCTGTTCAATCCCGACGCGCATGTGCAGGGTGCGATCGAGAGCGGTCTCGACCGGGTTGCGCTGCCGATGCTTGCGAGCCCGCTCTATGTGCGGGGATGTTCGGGATTTGCAGGGTTCGCGCGCGGCGGCGACGGCCGGGCGCTCGCCGAAGCCTTTTCGATCGAGGCCGAGCGCTTGCTCGGGATGGAGCGCTGGTCGCGATGGGGCAGCGAACAGGTGACCTCGAACATGGTCGTCGCCAACGAACCCGACGCGTTGCTGTTGCCCTACGACCATTATCTCAATTTCTGGGATGAAGGGGTGCCCGCCGACGCGCGCTTCGTTCATTTCATCGGCAGCTATCGTTTCAGCGGCAGCGCCTATATCGACGCGACGCGCGCGGCGATCGCCGCGCTGGGCCGGGCTTAAACGGCGACTTCCGCATCGGTCGGCATGCGCCGGCCGCGCACCAGTGCGATCAGGTCGCGCACCGTCTCGCGTGCGAACAGGAACAGCCACAGGCAATAGATCGGGCCTCCCGTCGCGACGAGCACCGCCAGCCGCAATATTTGCGGCATCGCGGGCAGCATGCGGTCGACCAGCATCACCGCCGCGGCCATGGCAGCCGCGGCGAGAACCGGCGGCGCGACCGCGCGCAGCAGGTCGATCGACCGGATTCCGATGATCGGCAACGACCGCACGGCGGCAAAGCCGAGCAGCAGCGGATAGGCGACCATCCACGCCCACGCGATGCCGATAATGCCCCATTGCGCGCCAGCCAAAAACACGACCGGCATGAGCAGCGCGCCGACGGCGGCATTGCCCGATGCGATGCCCGGTCGGCCGAGCGCGTCGGTTGCGGGCCGGAGCAGGGTGAACAGCGTCCAGAAAGGCATGGCGAGCGCCAGGGGCAGGAGCAGCGGCACGATCTCGCGCCATTTTTCGCCGAGCAGGGTGAGCACGAGCGGTTCGGCCACCGCGGCGAGGCCGAAGAAAAAGGGCATCGCCGCGACCATGATCGCGCGCGTCGAGCGCGTGAAGCCCGCGGTCAGCGCGGGCCGGTCGCTCTGCAGCCGCGCGTAGGCTGCAAAGGCCACTTCGTTGAGCGGCGGCACGACCTTGTTGTTGAAGATCTGCGTCAGCAGCAGCGCCGTGGTGTAGATGCCGACCAGATGCGCGTCGAACCAACGGCCGGCGACCAATATGTCGGCCTGACTCTGCACGAAACCGAACAATTGCCCGACCGCCATCAGCCCGCCGTAGCGCGCGATCGAGCCCGCGCCGCGGAAATCGAAGCTCGGCCACATCCAGCTGCGCGCCGCGAACATCAGGCCTAGTGCGCGCGCCGCGAACATGGCGATCGGCGCCCAGACCAATGCCCACACGCCCCAGCCCGCCAGCGCGCCGCCGAGCGCCACGCCGGCGCCGATCAGCGCCGAGACAAGATTTACCTGCGCCTGACGCTGAAACTCCATCGACCGGGCCAATTGGGCATAGGCGAGGGCGGAAAAGGGGATGGTGAGATAGATCAGCGACTGCACGCGCAGCAGGTCGGCGACCATCGGTTGTCGGTAATAGGCGGCGGCAAGCGGCGCGCAAAGGATCTGCGCGATCGCAAGTGCGCCGTTGAGGAGTAGCATCAGCCCGAAAATCTGTCTCAGTTCGTGCGGACTTACCTGATCGCGCTGGATCGCGGCACTGGCGAGGCCATAGCCGTTGAGCAAGGTGAAGAGCATCAGCATGACCTGGGTCAGCGCGAACAGGCCGTAATCCTCAGGCGTCAGAATACGGATGACGAGGAAAGTCGAGGCCCACGCGATGATCTGGCCAGCGATTTGTGACCCGGAGCGCCAGATTACCGCGCGACGGACCTGCTGACCGAAGTCGGGCGCGATCGCGACGTCGGGACCAAATGTCGTTTCCGGGGGCGATGCGCGACCTGACATGGCGAGCAGCCTAGCAACTATTCGTTGGCAAAGCATTGCAGGTGCGAGCGACATAATCGCGGGCCGGCGGCCGCGGCACCAAAGCGCGTTCGACCTTCACCCATATGGGTTTGCGTCCCAGCCGGGCGTTGAACAGGCTGTTGAACGTCACCGGATCGCGCGCCGGCGAATCGAGCGCCTCCCCATAGTGGCGGCGCACCGCCGCGGGGTCGTAGCCCATCGCGTTCAGCAGCGTCGGGAAGATGCGATAATGGCTCGATGCGTCGAAGTTCCGCTTTGCGGCTGCGCCCCAGCGGCCCGACGCGTCGATGACCACAAGGGGAACCGAGCCCTCTTCGCTCGCGGGCGACGGGCTGCAATGCGTGGTCGTTCCCGAATCGCCACGTTCGTGCAGATTCTGTCCGTGATCGGAGGTGTAGATGACCAGTGCGTTGCCGAGCCGGGCGCTGGCGAATAATTTGTCGAAGAAGCCGCCCACTGTCCATGCCACCGTATTGCGGTAGCTGTTGCGATAGAGCCGCCAGCTTTCGGCGCCGCTGTACAGATTTTCGGGGAGCTGCGTTTCGGTCACTGCGACCGCTTCGTCGCGCGGTAGCGCCGGGGCGAACATATGGGCGCTATCGGGATATTTGTCGGCGACGGGGAAATGCGCCCCCATCTTGTTGACCAGGATGAATTCGCGCCGATCGTTGCCCAGCGCCGCTATCAGGGCATCCGCCACCGCCATGTCGCGATCGACGACGGGGGTATCGTCGAACTGGAAGAAATGGTCGATATGTTGCCGCTCGGCGTCGTCCATGCCGTTCTGATAGGCGCCGCCGGTTCGTTGCGCGTCGATGTAAATCGTCGAAAATCCGGCCTGTTTGGCATAGTCGAAGATCGACGGCATCGTCGCATTGATCCGCTGATAGGCGCCGCGCGTCCCGCCGTAGCGCAGCGTCAGATTGCTTCCGAAGCTGCAATTGGCGATCGAGGCGGCGAGCCCGAAATTGCTGACGGTGATGCCGGGCGGCGGCGACGCCAGACCCGATCGCACGCCCGCGGCGTCGTTGATGTCGAGATATCGGCCCGCGATGCTTTCGTCGACGATGAGGACGATGTCGCCCTGTTCGCGCTTCGAAGCATGCGCGATCTTCACCGGCTGACGCGACATTGAGGGTTGGGTCGCGGTTTCATAGGCGGCGAGGGCCGCATAGGCGGTCCCGACCCACGCATTCGGCAGGCCGCGGCCGCCTTCGCCGCCGCGGACGAACAGCAGCAGGGTGAGCATCGCGAGCCCGGCAAAGGGGGCGAGCGCCGCAGTGAGGCCCCGCAAGCGGGTTCGTGGGTCCGGTTTCAACCCCACGCCGGCGAAGAGAAACAAGGCGCCGGCAGAGGCCCATGCGAGCGACATGCCATATTGTGCGAGGGCGTCGTCGGCGAAGCCCGCCGAGTGGATCATGGTGACGAAGACGTCGTAGCTCATCGCATCGGCCGCGGCATCCTGAAACGTGCCGACGACGATCGTGGCGAGGGCGAATAGCGCGGCCCAGCCCCAGCGCAGTAGCGGTCTGCGAATGAAGGCCGCGGCCCACAGGCAGACGCTCAGGCCGCCATACAGGCCAGCATAAAGCAGGAGCGAGGGCGACAGCCCCAGCATGACGATCCGTGCAGCGATCTCGGGAAGTTCGAAGGCCAGGCCCAATGCCAACAGCAGTGTTTTGATCAGCGTCTTCGGGCTCGGCCTGGTCTGTGCCCGCATCGCTTGTCCTTCGTCTGCCGTGCCTGAATCTGGGCAAATGGCCTCATACACGTTTCGCATTTGACACATAAGTGTCACCAGCGCGAACGTGCGCCGTAACGTAAACTGTTGCTATTTAGTCACGAATCGCTGGAAAATCGGCGCTCTCGCGCGCGTGCGCGTTGACGCGGCAGGGCGGTGCGTTAGACCGGCCATTCACTGCCGGGCATCTCCCGATAAGCCTTTGGCTGCGCCTCGGTGGGTTTTGGAGAGAGAGACTGATCATGACTTTGCGCAACATTCTGTTGGGCGCCACCATGCTGTGTGCTGCCACCACCCCCGCTATGGCCTTCGCGCAGGACGCTGCCCCCGCCGATGATGCGGCGACCGCGGCCGACGACACCGATTATGGCAACGACATCATCGTCACCGCGACGGGCCGTGCGCAGCGTTCGCAGGATATTCCGATCGCGGTCAATGTGGTCGGCGGCGAGCAGCTCGAAAATGCGGGCATCAGCGATATTCGCGGCCTTCGCCAGATCGCACCGAGCTTCCAGGCCACCACCGGCCAGTCGTCGGCGAGCGGCGTGGTGCTTCGCATCCGCGGTATCGGTACGGCGGGCGACAACCCCGGCTTCGAACCGTCGGTCGGCGTCTTTGTCGACGGCGTTTTCCGCGCCCGCGCAGGTCTCGCCCTTGCCGACCTGCCGCCGATCGACCGCGTCGAAGTATTGCGCGGGCCGCAGGGCACGCTGTTCGGCCGCAACACCTCGGCGGGCGCGCTCAACATCGTCACGCAGAAGCCGAGCTTCACTCTCCGCGGCTATGCCGAGGCGAGCTATGGCAATCTGGACGAGATCGAGTTGAAGGCCGGCGTCACCGGTCCGGTTTCCGAGGTGCTCGCGGTGCGCCTCGACGGCGGTTACCACAAGCGTGACGGTTACATCAAAGATGTGAACAGCGATCGCGCCTTCAACAACCTCGACCGCTGGTCGGTGCGCGGTCAGGCGCTGTTCGAAAAGGACGACGTCTCGTTCCGCCTGATCGCCGATTACGCCAAGACCGACGAGCAGTGCTGCGGTGCGCTCAACACCAACTCGGGCTTTGCGCAGCCGGGCACGCCGGCCTTTGCCGCGAGCGCGGTCATTCAGGGACTGGCCGCAGCCAATGGCCTGACCGGCATCGTGCGGCCCTATAATCCGAAGGATCGCGAAGTCGCGTATTCGCCGAACCGCGACCTCACCGAAAAGATGCGCGAATGGGGCGTGTCGGGCCAGCTCGACTGGGATCTGGGTGGCGTCGAGCTGACCTCGATCACCGCTTATCGCGACTGGAAAGCGATTCGCGGCATGGATGTCGATTTCTCCGGCATCGACCGCGCCTATCGCGAAAATATGCCGATCAACATGCGCGATTTCACGCAGGAAATCCGGCTCAAGGGCACGGCTTTCGACGATCATGTCGACTGGCTGATCGGTGGTTTCTACCTCAACGAAAAGCTGAAATACACCGAACGGACGCGCTTCGGCACGCAGGGTGCGCAATATGTCGACGCCTTCATCAACGCGCTGACCGATTCCGCGGTGCCCGGACCGACGGGTTTCCAGATTTTCCAGTCGATCCCGAACTCGCCGCTGGTCGGTCAGGTGTTGCTCGCGTCGAACCCGCAGCTCGCGGCAGCCGCCGCGCAGGCCGGCGTGCTCGACACCTTCCTGACGCCGCTTCCCGCGCCGCAGGCGGGGCAGGGCCAGATCGGCGACGCGTATCGCGTCAATACCGAGGCTTTCGCGCTGTTCACGCACAACATCATCGATTTTAACGACAATGTCTCGCTGACCCTCGGTCTGCGCTACAATCATGAAACGAAGAAGCTGAACGCCGACCTGCAGTCGAACCTGCCTGGCTGCTCGACGCTGCAGGGCCCCCGCTACGCCCTCTATCGTCAGGCTTTGCAGGGTCTGCCGTCGGGCCTTGGCAACGCGATCTTCAACCTCGTCTGCAACCCCGTGGTCAATCCCGAATTCAACGGGATCTATCGCGACAAGCGCAGCGAGAGCAAGCTGACCGGCACCGCCAAGCTGTCGATCAAGCTCGACGACCGCATCATGGTCTATGGCGGTTATGATCGTGGCTACAAGTCGGGCGGCTATAACCTCGATCGCGGTTCGTTCGACACCCGCTTCCTGGGCGGCAATGGCGCACAGGCGTCGGACCTCGAATTCGGTAACGAGGACGTCGATTCCTATGAAGTCGGTGTGAAAACCGATTTCAGCTCGGCGTTCCAGTTCAACGCGAACCTCTTCTACACCGAACTCAAGGGCTATCAGAATCTGGCCTTCGAGGGGAACAACTTCGTCGTCCAGAACTTCGACAAGGTCGTTGCGCAGGGCGTCGAGCTTGAATCGATCATTCGTCCGGCCCCGAACCTCAACTTCACGCTCGGCTATTCCTACATCGATACCGAAGTGAAGGACCCCATCGCCGGCGCGGACAATGGTATGCCGCTGACCAACTCGCCGAAGCATGTGGTCACGGGCGCCGTCACCTGGACCCCGCAGATCAGCAGCAATGTCGGCGGCCTGGTGCATGTCGACTGGCGGATGAACAGCGACGCGAACACGATCAACGATCCGGTCGCGGTGCCGTTCACGGCGAACGACGGCTATTCGATCGTCAACGCGCGGGCCGGCCTCAACTTCGGTCCCGACCAGAATTACGCCGTCGAATTCTACGTCGAGAATCTGTTCAACAAATATTACAACGTCACCTCGTTCCCGATCCCCGAGCAGAGCGCGAGCTTCGCGGTCTACCCGGCGCCGCCGCGGCTCTATGGCGTGAAGCTGCGCGCCAAGTTCTGATTGGTGCGCTGATCCACCGGATCACAAAAAGGGCCGGGCCATCATTTGATGGTCCGGCCCTTTTCCTTGTCTATTCCGGTAAAAAGAAACCCCGGCCACTCGATCGAGAGGCCGGGGCTTTTTTGTTGGCGTTGCCGCCCGGTGTTTAGAACTTCACGCCAGCCGCGATGCCATAGCGGCGCGGTTCGAGCGTGAAGATGTTCGTGTAGTTACCCGACGACTGGTCGGTGATGTAGAGGCCCGTGACGCTGTTGGCGTCAAAGACGTTCTGGATGAACCCCCTCACATACCATTTGTCGTCGGCGCCGTTCAGCTGCACCTGGGCATTGACCTGGGCATAGCCCTTGATGCGGTTCACATTGCCGTTGAAGATGCTGCCATAGCTTTCGCCGGTATAGGCAAGGTCGACGCGCGGGACGAGCGACATATCGCCCATACGCGCCGTATATTGGATGCCCGCGCTGAACTTGTAGTTCGGCGCCTGCGGCAGCTGGTTGCCCTTGATGTTGACCGGGACACCGGCGGAGAAATATTCGACTCCGCCAAAGGTCGTCGGGTTGAGCCCGAGCGGCGAGAAAGCACCGGCGGCCGCGGCGCTGAGCACGTCGCAGATCCCGAATGCGCCCGTCGAGGCGATGCCGCCGTCCGACGGGAAAGCCGTCGTCCCCTGCAGGTTCGCGCCGGGCTGAATGCCCGGGATGACGCGCGTTACAACCGCCGGGTCGGGATTGATGTCCGGATTGGTGTTGATCAGGTTGTTCACCTGATTCACGAACGCATTGATGCCCGCCACATTGCCGGTCCGCGAGGCCACGGCGCAGTTTGCGGCGTTGGTGATGTCCTTGACGATCACCGCATCGCTGCGGCCGCCGCCAAAGTCGCGCGGGTTGCTCGTGAACTTGTCGTCCGACACCTTGCTATGCAGGTAGCTGAAGCCGAGGTTGACGACGACATCGGGATCCGGCCGGACGATGGCTTCGGCCTCGAAGCCATAGATGTCGGCGCTGACATTGTCGTTGACCGCGGTGCGCGCAACGATCTTGCTGAGCTGCAGGTCCTTATACTTGTAGTAGAAGGCCGTCAGGTTCAGCTGGAGCGCGCCGCCGCCAAAGGTGTTCTTCGACCCGATTTCGAACGCATCGACCTGCTCGGGCTTGAACGATTCGGGCACCGCGAAGATCGGCTGCAGCGGCGGATTGATGCCGCCCGATTTATAGCCGCGCGAGTAGGATGCGTAGAGCAGATTGTCGTCGGTAACCTTGAAATCGATCACGAAGCGGCCGGTCAGCTTGTTGAATTTCACCTGGCGCGCCTGGATGATCTGGTTGCCCGGCGTGCCGGGATCCGCATCGAACGACCCGACGAAGGGCGAGCCGAAGACGGTGTCGGTCGTCCCGGCGTGCGGTGCGAGGAAGCTGGCCAGCGTCGACCGGGCGGTCACGCTCTTCTTGTCGTTGTTGTAGCGCAGGCCTGCGGTCAGCTTCAGCCGATCGCTGACTTCGAAATAGGCTTCACCGAACAGGCCGTAGGATTTGATTTTCAGATCGTCGGTGTTGTTGCGGAAGAAGGGCGTGGCGAGGAACGACGGAGGCAATGGGCCGCTCGCGTTGGTCGCCGCCGTGAACGCACCCAGCACCCCGGTCAGATAGTCGATCGGGAAGGCGTTCACATAATAGCTGTTCTCGGTCAGATGGTAATCGGCATAGATGCCACCGACGAGGAAGTTGAAGGGCCCGTCGAGATCGCTCGACAGGATGCTTTCCACCGACCAGCTGCTGTTATACTGGTTCGAGCGGTCGAACTGCAGCGACTGGTCGCTGCAGATCTTGTTGCCGCCAAAGCTGCCATAGCCGGTTTCTTCCGCCAGCGATGTACAGAGCTGTCCATTCGGGCCGTTCGGGATGATCGCCGCGGCGACAGGCGCGAAATAGGGCGTGAACGCCGGGCCGAACGCACCGTTCGCAGCGGCCTGCAAGGTCGCGAGACCGCCCGCGTAGAGCGCGCGGTTGCCGACGTTGCTGTTATAGTCCTGCGACGCGTCGAGCTTCACCTTCTGATACTGGCCCGAAACCTGCAGCGACACGGGACCGAAATTATGCTCGATCTGTCCCTGCAGCGTCAGTTCGCTGGTGAAATAGCTCGGCGTATAGGCCGTGTTCACCGTCCGCGGGTCCGACGGGATCGTCGTGTTGGCATAGACGTCGGGGCCATAGAGGCTGCCCAGCGCAAAGGCCTGCGGGATGCCGCGGATCGCAAGAAATTCGCGCGAGGTCAGCGCTGCGGTAAAGGTCGCATTGCCGTTGAAAGGCGAATTGTCGAGGCGGCTGTTCAAACAGCCGAGGATGCCGGTCGGATCGCGCTGGCAAAGCTGTTTCTGGATGCGCGTGCGCTGGTCCTTCTCGCGGAAATAGGACGCGAGCAGATCGATCGTCGTGTCGGGCGAAGGCTCCCAGCGGAACGACCCGCGGACCGAATAAAGGTCGCGGTCGTCGATGCGGGTGTCGAGGAAGCTGTTCTTCGTATAGCCGTCGCGATTGAGGTAGATGCCCGCGACGCGAATGCCCATCGTATCGCCGAGCGGGATGTTGACCATCGCCTTGCCCTTCATGGAATCATAATTTCCATATTCGGCTTCGGCGGCGGCTTCGAATGCCCCGAGCTTCGGCTTGGCGGTGATCACGTTGACCACGCCCGACGTCGCGTTGCGCCCGAACAGTGTGCCCTGCGGTCCGCGCAGCACTTCGACGCGCTCGAGGTCATAGAATTCGGTTTCGAACAGGCGGGTCGAAAACAGCGGGTCGCCATTCAGGTGGATCGCGGTCGCGCTGTCGCAGGTCGTGCCGACGCAAAGGTCGCCGATGCCGCGGATCGTGAAGCTGGCGCCGGTGAAGTTGGTCTTGGTGAAGGTGACGTTGGGCAGGGTCAGCTGAAGATCCGACGGCGTCTTGATCTGCTGCGCTTCGAGCGCCTCGGTCGAGAAGGCGCTGACCGCGATCGGCACGTCCTGCAGACGTTCCGACTGGCGCTGCGCCGTGACGACGATTTCGCCACCAAAAGCATCGCGTTCCACTTCATCCGCCGCGTCCTGCGCGAATGCCGGCGTTGCCACCGTCATCGCAAGGATCGAGGTTCCGATCAGTGCCTTGAACTTCATCTATAGCCTCCCTTTTTCGATCCCGCAGGTGCGGGGCCGCCCAACGTCAAATTGTGGTAAGGGGAGGGGAAACGACCAGACATGGCAAAGGGCACCGGGCCGATATGGCCATGTGCCCTTGAGTATCCCACCTGCCAGCTGTGCTGGTCATCGTCCTCTCCCGCTGGCGTCGGGGAAAACGCCAGCCTCTCCGGAATACGACCCGCTTGAGCGAGTTCTGTATAGCAAGGAAGGTGCGCCGAGTTGACGAAAGCGTCAAGTGACTTGTTTGACCCGAAAAAGGACGCGAAACTGCGCCTCTTGGAAATGACAAAAAGCCAAGATTCCGCAACGTAAACTTGCGCAGCTGGCATAAATTCTTCTTGTCCGGGCCTTGCTTATCGGCTCTGGGAGGGCGAGATGTGCGACAAGATGGCAACAGTGAAAGCGCGGCGATGAGCGACAGCAAGACCGAATTGGGACCCGACGGCAAGGTGGTGGTTCCCGACCATGTCGCCGACGCCGTGCGGACGCTGATCGAGTGGGCGGGCGACGATCCGGCACGCGAAGGGCTGCTCGATACGCCCCGTCGCGTCGCGCGCGCATGGAAGGAATATTGCTCGGGTTACGCCGACGATCCCGCGCTGCATCTGTCGCGCACCTTCCAGGAAGTCGGCGGGTATGACGAGATCGTGCTGCTGCGCGATATTCCGTTCCAGTCGCACTGCGAACATCATATGGCGCCGATCACCGGCAAGGCGTCGATCGCCTATCTGCCGCGCGACCGCGTCGTCGGCATTTCGAAGCTCGCGCGCGTGCTCAACGGCTTTGCCCGGCGGCTGCAGGTGCAGGAGCGCCTGACCGCCGAGGTCGCGAAGTGCATCTGGAACAATCTCCAGCCGCATGGCGTCGCGGTCGTCATCGATGCGCAGCATGGTTGCATGACCGGCCGGGGCGTTCGCACGCCGGGCGTTGGCATGGTGACAAGCCGGTTGCTCGGCTGCTTCCTCAACGACCAGAGCAGCCGCAAGGAAGTGCTGAGCCTGATGGGCTATTGAAGGCGCGCCAACGGCGAGGTGAATAGAAAAAGGCTCCGGAACGCTGGGTTCCGGAGCCTTTCTTGTCTCTTGCAAGAAGGAAGGGGCTTAAGCCTCTTCTTCCTCGTCCGCAGCAGCTTCGGGAGCGACTTCCGAAGGCGGCGTGGCGTCTTCGAATTCGTCTTCGCTGTCGGGTTCCAGAGCCGTGGCGACTGCCTCGGCCTGTTCTTCTTCGAACATGGCCTGGATCACGTCGATGCCCTGCTTCTGCATTTCGGCTTCGTCGGGCGAACGCGCGACGTTGACGCCGACGGTCACGATGACCTCGGGGTGCAGCTTGACCTTGACGTCGACCAGGCCGAGCGACTTGATCGGGCGTTCGAGTTCGACCATCGACTTGCCGATGCCTTCGACGCCGTCTTCGGCGAGCGCGTCGACGATGTCACGGACCGAAACCGAGCCATAAAGCTGGCCGGTGTTCGATGCCTGACGGATCAGGACGATCTGCTTGCCGTTGATGCCGCTGGCGCGGCCTTCGGCGTCGGTACGACGTTCGGCGTTATCGGCTTCGATCTTGCCGCGGTTTGCTTCGAACAGCTTCTTGTTGGCGTCGTTCGCACGAAGCGCCTTGTTGTTCGGCAGCAGATAGTTACGGGCAAAGCCGTTCTTGACGGTGACGACGTCGCCGATACCGCCCAGTTTCTCGATACGTTCGAGCAGGATGATTTCCATCGGTCAGCCCTCCTTACTTAACAATGTAGGGGAGCAGGCCGATGTGGCGCGAGCGCTTGATCGCTTTCGCCAGCTCACGCTGCTTCTTGGTGGACACCGCGGTGATACGCGACGGGACGATCTTGCCACGCTCCGACAGGTAACCCTGGAGCAGACGGACGTCCTTGTAATCGATGACCGGTGCGTCCTTCTGGCTGAAGGGGCAGGTCTTGCGGCGGCGGAAAAAGGGTCGTGCCATGATCTTTATCCTTATTCTTCGCCGTCGCGGTCACGGCCGCGGCCGCCACGACGTTCCTGCTTGCGCATCATCACCGACGGACCCTTTTCGAGTTCGTCGACCTTGATGGTGAGCCAGCGGATGATATCTTCGTTGATCGCAGCCTGACGCTCGATCTCTGCAATGGCTTCGCCTGCGACTTCAGCCGACAACATCACATAATGACCCTTGCGGTTCTTCTGGATCTTGTAGGCGAGCTGCTTCAGGCCCCAGGTCTCGGTCTTGTGAACCGTGCCCTTATATTCGCCAATGACGTTGGTGACGGTTTCCGCCAGCGCGTCGACCTGAGCCTGGCTCAGGTCCTGACGCGCGATAAAAACATGCTCGTAAAACGGCATGGTGCGCTTCCTTCGATTTGGCCGATCGCTGGCTTCGCGCCAATCGCGAAACCCCTCCGGCTGTCGTCTGTGCTTTGCGAATTGTGCAAAGCAAACGGGGCGAATGGCACGTGGCCTCGCCCCGAAGCGGCGGCCTATACAGATTCGCGGGAGGAAATCAAGCGCGGACGGCCAGCTTTTCCAAGAGTTCGCGCCCGAATTCGGTAAGCGTGTCGTCGCGCGCGCCGAGGATGAGGATGCGGTCGCCCGCCTTGGCCTCGTCGAGCATTGCGGCGCCGCAATTGGCACGGGTGGTCAGGTGAACCGCATCGGCGCCGCCCGCGACGATATCGGCGACCAGCGCCTCGCTGCCGATGCTGCGGTCGACGGTGCCGCCGAAATAGACGGGGTCGCACACGAACAGCTTGTCATCGTCGCGCATCCCGGCCGCAAAGCTGGCCGCGAGTTCCTTGCCCATCTGGCGGAGTGGACCGTAGCCGTGCGGCTGGAAGAAGAGCAGGGCGCGGCCGGGAAGTTCGGCGACCGCGGCGAGAGTCGCCGCAACCTTGTCGGGATTGTGCGCGAAATCGTCGATGACGGTGACACCGCCCGCTTGGCCCAGCACCTCGTAACGGCGCGCCAAACCGGCGAAGCTGGCCAGCGCGTTCACCGCTTCGGCAACCGGGATATCGACCGCGCGCGCGGCAGCAATCGCGGCGAGCGCGTTGGCGGCATTGTGGCGCCCCGGCATACGAAGGCGTATCTCGTACCGGTAACCGTCGACGTTTGCCGCAAAGCGGCATCCGTCGGGCAATGCCTCGAAATCGCTGCCGCGAACCGCCGCAGCGTCGCTGAAGCCAAAGCTTAGGACATTGCCGCCGTCCATCAACGGCGCGGATTCGGGATCGTCGGCATTGATCACCGCGACGCGCGCCTTCGCGGCAAAATCGCCGAACAGGCGGTGCAATTCTTCGAGGCTCTTGTGATCGAGACTGATGTTGGTGACGACCGCGACGTCGGGGCGATAGAGGGCGATAGACCCGTCGCTCTCGTCGACCTCGCTGACGTAAATAGCGGCATCGCCGACCAGCGCGCTGGCAAAGGGCCGGTCTTCGCCCGAGAAATTGCGCATCACGGCGCCGTTCATCACCGTCGGCTTGCGGCCGGTATTTTCAAGGATCCAGCCGATCATCCCGGTGACCGTCGACTTGCCGCTCGTCCCCCCGACCCCGAGCGCGCTGTCGGCGTCGTTGAACAGGGCGGCGTTGAGATCGGCGCGCGTCATGCGCGCCAAGCCGAGTGCATTGGCGGCGGCGATATCGGGAACGCTGTCTTCGATCGCGGCCGAGGCGACTAGGATCTGGCCCGCTTTCGGTCCACTGCCGTCCTGCGGAAAAAAGGCAATGCCCTGACTTTCGAGCCAGGCGAATTTCTCGGGCGTCCGGCCCTGGTCGCGGCTGCGATCCGACCCCGAAACCGCGGCGCCGCGCGCCGCGACGATCATCGCGAGCGGCAACATGCCCGACCCGCCGATGCCGCAGAAGAAATAGGATTTGTTTTCGGCCATCGCGGCGCGATATGGCTTTGATGAAGGGTTTGCAACCGCGCCCGCCGCAATAACCGCTCATGTCGGGCGGATCGAGGAATCAGCCAGCCCATGCGTATCGGGATCGTCGCCCCATCAACACCGATTCTGCCCGACGATGCCGAGGCGGTGCGCGCGCTCGCCAGCCTCGGCTACCCCGACGTCGAGCTGGTTTTCGACCCGCAATGCTTCGCGACGCATGGCCATTTTGCGGGCGAGGATGGGCATCGGTTCGCTGCGCTCGTCGAGATGGCGAACCGGCCCGATATCGATGCGGTCTGGTTCGCGCGTGGCGGTTATGGCGCGTGCCGGATCGCCGAGGATGCGGTGGCGGCGATGACCGCCATCGCGCGCGGCAAGGCGTTCCTCGGCTATTCGGATCAGGGCAATCTGCTCGGCGCACTCTATCGCGAGGGGTTCGATCATGTCGCGCACGGTCCGATGGTCGCCGACATTCGCCGCGGTGGCGGCGACGCCGCGGTGCTGCGCGCGCTCGACTGGCTAGTCGCGCGCGATCCGGGCGCGTGCGAGGCGGGGTTGCAGCACGGCGCGCGGCACGCGGCGTTCAACCTGATGACGCTGTCGATGCTGCTCGGCACTCCGCTCGAACCCGACCTTGCGGGCCATGTTCTGCTCGTCGAGGAGGTCAGCGAATATCTCTACGCCTTCGACCGCGCCTTCTTTCATGCGGCGACCTATCTGGGGCCGCGCGGGCTGGCAGGCATCCGTCTCGGGCGGGTGAGCGACGTAAAGGAAAACGACCGTCCTTTCGGCATGGAAGCGGAAGAAATCGCGGAAGGCTGGTGCGCGCGCGCTGGCATCCCGTGGCTTGGCCGCGCCGACATCGGGCATGATGCGGACAACAAGGTCGTGCCCTTCGGCTTGCATCGCGCGGGGTGAAGGAATAGGCGCGGGCCCATTCAATAACATGCGAAGGGACGCATCATGCGCGCATTTATTTTTCCGGGTCAGGGCAGCCAGGCGGTCGGCATGGGCAAGGCGCTTTCCGACGCCTCGCCGGTCGCGCGCGAAGTGTTTCAGGAGGTCGACGACGCGCTGGGGCAGAAGCTGTTCCAGCTGATGAGCGAAGGCCCCGAGGACCAGCTGGTCCTCACCGAAAACGCCCAGCCCGCGATCATGGCGAATGCGATCGCGACGCTGCGCGTGCTCGAGAAGGAAGGCGGCGTGACGCTGTCGGCGAAGGCCGATTATGTCGCGGGCCACAGCCTTGGCGAATATAGCGCGCTCTGCGCCGCCGGCGCCTTCGACCTCGCGACCACCGCGCGGCTTTTGAAGACGCGCGGGCAGGCGATGCAGGCGGCGGTGCCCGTCGGCATCGGCGCGATGGCGGCGCTGCTCGGCGCCGATATCGAGACAGCGCAGAAGCTTGCCGATGCCGCCGCCGACGGCGAAATCTGCACCGTCGCCAACGACAATGACCCGTCGCAGGTCGTGATCTCGGGCCACAACGGCGCGGTCGAGCGCGCGGTCGCGCTGGTCAAGGATTTTGGCATCAAGCGCGGTGTGCTGCTGCCGGTGTCGGCGCCTTTTCACTGCCCGCTGATGCAGCCCGCCGCCGACGCAATGGCCGAAGCGCTCGGCGCCAACCCGCCCGCCGCGCCGCTGATCCCCGTCGTCGCCAACGTGACCGCGAGCCCGGTCAGCGACCCCGACACCGTCCGCGACCTGCTCGTCCAGCAAGTCACCGGCCGCGTCCGCTGGCGCGAGAGCGTTGGCGCGATGGAGGATATCGGTGTGACGCACTTCGTCGAATTCGGCGGCAAAGTCCTCTCGCCGATGGTGAAGCGCAGCGCGTCGGGCGAAGTCGAGACGATGAGCGTGATTTCGATGGACGACATCGAGGCTTTGCTCAAGACGCTCTAATTCAAAGATTTCAGGAGAGTAATATGTTCGATCTTACCGGCATGACCGCCCTCGTCACCGGCGCCTCGGGCGGTATCGGTTCGGCCATCGCGCAGGCGCTTGCGGCGCAGGGCGCGCGGCTCGCGGTGTCGGGTTCCAACGCCGACAAGCTGAACGCCTTTCGCGACACGCTCGGCGGCGATCATGTCGCGCTGCCCTGCAACCTCGGCGATGGCGCCGCGGTCGATGCGCTCGTGCCGTCGGCGGTCGAGGCGCTGGGCCAGCTCGATATCCTCGTCAATAATGCCGGGGTGACGCGCGACAATCTGATCATGCGGATGAAGGACGAGGAGTGGATGGACGTCATCCGCATCAATCTCGAGGCCAATTTCCGCCTCGCGCGTGCGGCCGCCAAGCCGATGATGAAGGCGCGCTTCGGCCGCATCATCTCGATCACCAGCGTCGTCGGTGCGACGGGTAATCCGGGGCAGGCCAATTATGCGGCGTCGAAGGCCGGGGTTACCGGCATGACCAAGGCGCTGGCGCAGGAGCTCGCCAGCCGCGGTGTCACCGCAAACTGCGTCGCGCCGGGCTTTATCGCGACCGCGATGACCGACGATTTGCCCGATGCGCAGAAGGAAGCGCTCAACCAGCGCATCCCGGCCGGCCGGATGGGTGAGGGCAGCGATATCGCCGCTGCGGTCGTCTATCTGGCGTCGAAAGAGGCGGGCTATGTCACTGGCCAGACGTTGCATGTGAACGGCGGCATGGCCATGCTGTCCTGAGGGTCGATCTCTCGAGCGTGAAGGATTCGCCGATGTTCAGGACTTGGATGGCTGCCGCGATGCTGGCGTCTTCGGCGCTGCCGGGCAGCGCATCGGCGCAGGAAGGCGAGAAGTTCGATTGCGTCGTCGCGTCGATCCCGAGTGAGACGAGGGCATCGATCGGCGACGCGATGGCGGGTGGGGGCGATGAAGCTTCGCGCGAGGCGCTGTTCAAGGATCTGGCGGCGATCACCGACGCGTGCGTGACGCGCCACGGGATCACTGCCGAACAGAAGGGCATCTATTTCGATTACAGCCTTGCCCGCATTTCGCGCGAATGGCTCGCGGCGGATATCGGAAGGCTCGGCCTGGCGCCGGCGGTAGTCGACAAGGCGCTCGATTTCGGCCCTACGGGCGCGAACCCCGATCTGTCGGGCGACATGACCGAGGAGCAGGTCATGAAAATCGTCCAAGCCTATATCGAGAGCGGCGTCGACATCGACAAGATCGACGGCGCGGTGTGGGAAAAGGTCGGGTCCTATGCGGCGGCGACCTCGATCTATTGGAACAAACGCAAGCAGCTGCCCCTCTGAACCGCGACAGGCCGGGCCCGGTAAACCGGACCCGGCCGCCGGGACGAGCGGAGAGAGGGGTTAGAAGCTCGCCCGGGCTGTCAGGCGGAAATCGCGGCCGGCCAGCGGCACATAATCCTTGGTGAAGCTTGCGTGGCGGCGTGCCTCGACGTCGAAGATGTTGTTCGCCGACAGGCTGAGCGTCAGATTCTTCGTATCGGGAAGCGGGCGCCAGCTGAGCGACGCGTTGACGAGCGTGAAGCCGTCGGTGGGCGTCTCGAACTGCGCGGTGCGCGTCTGGTCGTCGGTCCATTCGACCTCGACGCGCGCATCGACGCGTTCGCCCTGTGCCTCGAGCCCGCCGAGGATACGCAGCGGCGGGATGCGCGGGACGTTGCGGTCGAGCCCCGCATTCTTGATCTTGGCGCGCGTCATGTCGGCAGTGACATCGCCGACGATGTTGAAGCCGCCGATCTGCGCCAGCCGTGCGCTCGCCTCGGCCTCAAAGCCATAGACGCGCGCGTCGCGCTGGAAATATTGGAAGACGGGCAGTTCATCCTGTTCGGCACCGGTTGCGGCCGAATAGATGAAATTGTCGAACCAGTTCGAATAGCCCGTGAGGCTGAGGTTGAACGCGTCGGTCTTGATCTTGAACGAGGCTTCGGCGCCCCAGTTCGATTCGCGCTTCAAATTCGGATCGCCAAGCTCGAAGCTCTGCGTGGCGATGTGGGGGCCGTTCGACAGCAATTCTTCGGCCGACGGGGCACGCACCGCGCGCGAGACGGAGACGCCGAATTTCGCGCCCTCGAACAGATCATAGGTCGCCCCGAGTGCGCCCGAGAAACTGTCGAAGTTGCGCTCGAAACCGACTGTCTGTGCACGCACATTGGTTTTTTCATAGCGCGCGGCGGCTTCGAGCCCGAGCGGGCCCATCGTATATTCCTGCAGCGTGAAGAGCGCGAACTGGTCGGTCAGGTTGCGCGGCACGAACGCCTCTGCCCCGATCGCATCAAAGTCGCGGTGGCTATACTGGACGCCGCTCGCGCCGCGCCAGCCGCCGCGGTCGTTCTGCGCCAGCTCGATCCGGCCTTCGATGCCCTGGTTGGTGAAGACGGTGCCGACCTCGTCGCCCTCGAACTCGGTGTGCTTGTAATCGGCAAAGCCCGCACGGATGCGCAGCTTGTCGAAGAAGCCGTCGCCGAGCTCGACCTCGCCGCGGAGATCCGCGCGCCATTGCTTCATGCCGATGGTGACGGGGCCTTCGCCATGCTCGTGGCCGCCTTCTTCTTCCTCGCCGCCATGATCGTGCGCGGTGTTCGGGCGGTCGGGCACGCCGTAATTGGTGTCGAAATAGCCGACCGAAATGCCGAGCTGGCCGCCGTCGTTGATCAGCGACAGTCCGCCGCCGGCGGTCCAGGTCTCGCTCTGCGTGTTGTCGATCTTGCCGCGCTTGCCCGCCTGCGCCGTGAGCTCGGCTGCCTCGTCGAGATGCCCATCCTCGACCGCATGTTCGGCAAGGTGGAGCAGGTCGCCGCGAATATCGGGGGCATAGACGAAGCCGCCGGTGCGGGCGTCGCCGGTCTTGCGCCAGCTGCCGTCGAGATGCGCGACGATCTGCGGGCTCAGCGCGACGTCGATCGAGCTGCCGATATTGCGGTCGTTGGCGGCGGTCGCATAGCCGCCGATCGCGTCGATATGGACGTGGTCGGCAGGGACCTTGCGCGGAATGCGGCGGTCGAACAGGTTGACCGCGCCGCCGATCGCTTGGCTACCGAACAGCAGCACCGCGGGACCGCGCAGGATTTCGATGCGCTCGACGGTCAGCGGGTCGATGGTGACCGCATGGTCGGCGGAGGTGTTCGATGCGTCGATCGACCCGATACCGTCGGTCAGGACCTTGACGCGTTCGCCGGAAAAGCCGCGAAGGACGGGGCGCGACGCGCCGGGGGAAAAGCTGGTGGCCGAGACGCCCGGCTGACGCGTCAGCGTGTCACCGATCTGACCGCGAATGTCGCGCGCCAGCTCGTCGCCTTCGAGCACCGATACATTGCCGAGGATGTCGAGGCTGCGGACATAGGGCGCGGTGACGACGATCGGTTCGCCGGTGTGCACATCGTCGTCGCTGCCCGCGGCGGCGCGGTCCTGCGCAAAAGCGGGGGCGGCGAGGAAGAGGGCAAAGGTAAAACCGGCAGAGCAAAGCAAACGCATAAGGGGAGAGTCCTGTTGTTATCGCGATCTGATGGCGGGGCAGTAATGATATACTGTTACAATGACAAGCCCTTCGCATGCTTATGAATGGGCGTTGGTCGGCGCTCATGCCCCGTTTGTCGACAAAGGCGGATATGGGAGGGGCAAAACGAAGCTGTCTTGCGAGGGGCGAGGCGGCGCCCTAGATCAGGCGTATGACTATTGCTGCAAACAGCCTCGACCTCATCGGCAACACCCCGCTGGTGCTGCTCAAGGGGCCGAGCGAAGCCACCGGCTGCGAAATCTGGGGCAAGTGCGAATATGCGAACCCCGGCGGATCGGTGAAGGACCGCGCCGCGCTTTATATCGTCCGCGATGCCGAAGCGAACGGCAGCCTGAAACCCGGCGGCACGATCGTCGAGGGGACGGCGGGTAACACTGGCATCGGGCTCGCGCTCGTCGGCAACGCGCTGGGGTACAAGACGATCATCGTCATGCCCGATAACCAGAGCGCCGAGAAAATGGCGACGATCCGCGCCTTGGGCGCCGAGCTCGTGCTCGTCCCGCCCGCGCCATTCGCCAACCCCGGCCATTTCGTCCACACCTCGCGCCGCATCGCCGAGGAAACCGACAATGCGATCTGGGCCAATCAGTTCGACAATATCGCCAACCGCAAATCACACATCTTCGGCACCGCCGAGGAAATTTGGGAGCAGATGGACGGCCGCATCGACGGCTTCACTTGCGCTGCAGGTACCGGTGGCACGATTGCGGGCACGGGGCTGGGGCTGAAGGCGAAGAGCGCCGACATCGTCATCGCGCTCACCGATCCGCATGGCGCCGGACTCTATAATTATTACCAGTGCGGCGAATTGAGGGCCGAAGGCAGCAGCGTCGCCGAGGGGATCGGCCAGAACCGTATCACCGCCAATCTCGACGGCGCGCCGATCGACACGCAATTCCGCATCTCGGATGCCGAGGGGCTCGCCGTGGTCCGCCAGTTGCTCGACGAGGAGGGGCTGTGCCTTGGCCTGTCGTCGGGGATTAATGTCGCCGGGGCGATGGCGCTCGCGCGGCATTTGGGTCCGGGCAAACGGATCGCAACCATGCTCTGCGACAGTGGGTTTCGCTATCTTTCGACGCTCTACAACCCCGAATGGCTGGCGAGCAAGGGACTGGAGGCTGCGGAATGAGCGTGCGGATCGATATTCCCTCGACCCCCAAGGCGCCGCCATCGCCGCCGGCAACGGCGCCCGTCAACGACACGATACGGCGCTTGCAGATAGGGATTGCCGGGGTGCTCACGGTGCTGCTGCTTGTCGGCATGGCGGGGCTGATCGGCGATCGCGCGCGCGAAAGCGCCGCCAGCGACGTTGCGGCCACCGCCGAGGTCAAGATGCCGGGCGACGAACAGAAAACCAGTGGCGCGCCGTTGGAAGAGCTTGGCGTTCAGGCGGTGTCGCCCTCGTCGAAGGATGAAAATGCCGCGACATCGGTGAAGGTGCCGCAGGCCGCGCCATCGTCTTCAAGCGTACCCGACCTCGAGCCCGACCCCGCACTCCAGCGCGCGCGCCAGTCGAAACAGTGACGGCGGTATCGCGCCGGCCATGGCTGCGCGCTTCTGTCATTGCCGCCACGATAGCTGCGCTCGCCTGGATCGCAGGCGGGCAGGCACTGCTCGGCCGTGTCGATCCGGCGCTGGCGGTCCCGCTGCTCGCGCCGCCGATGCTGCTTCTCGCTTGGTGGCAGCGCGGAGAGCCCATCGCGCTGCGGTGGCGCACTGCCCTTCTCACCCTCGCGCTGCTGGCAGGCATGCAAGGCTTGCTCGCTATCGTCCTCGCCGGATCGGCGGGATGGCTGCAACTGCTCCTGACCATTGTCGCGGGGGGAATCGTTGCTTGGCTTGCCGATCTGCTCTTCCAGTGGCGCAGCCGGTCCCAAATCCTGCCGTGGCTCGCCGGATCGATGCTCGTCATCGGCTGGTTCGGAGCAGGGCACGCCCTGCTTGCGGCCCTCTACCGGCCTGCGGCGGCTTCGGCTGACGCGCCCGCCGCCACCATGCTCACCGGCTTGCCGCTGCGCTGGTCGGCGAGCCCGAGCATCGCGGCCATGATTGCCGAAGGGACCAACGACGATCCGGCGCTCGCGCGCCTGGCGGCGTTGGGCCCGGTGTCGCTGGTCGACAGTATTGCCGATCATGTACCGCCGCCCGGCGGAACGCTGCTGATCGCCCACCCGCGCGCGCTGGCGCCGCAGGAACTGGTCGCGATCGACGCGTTCGTTCGTGGCGGCGGGCGCGCGGTCGTCCTTGCCGATGCGCTGTCGGGCTGGCCGGCGCGCCATCCGCTCGGTGATCCGCGCAATGCGCCGGTCACCAGCTTGCTTACTCCGCTGCTCGACCATTGGGGCGTAACCTTGGGCGCTGCGCCCGTCGGGGGGAGCGAGGCCATACCGGTTGATATCGATCCCGCGCGCCTTCGCCTGTTTAGTGCGGGGCGCTTCGAGCGCTTGCCGCCGCGATGCAATGCCTATGCAGAGCGGCGCGTCGCACGGTGCCGGATAGGGCAGGGTGAGGTCTGGCTGATCGGCGACGCCGACCTGCTTTTCGCGCCGCTATGGCGTCCGCTCGTTCCGGGCGCGCATCATCTGCGACAAGCCGACACGATGGAATGGCTATCCGCCCGCCTGTGGCCGAGTGCCGGAAGCAGTCTGCTGCACCCACTCTGGATTCGCGCCCGCACCAGCTGAGTCGGGCGCATTCGCCCCAATTCACCCCGACCGAAGCATGTCTCGCGGTGCCACTGTGCGCCGTGGGACGGGTATTTACCCAATTCAGAGCTGTTTTTGCGGCAAATGGGGGTTAGATTCCCTAATCCACCCTAAAATACCCCTTTCCACCCCGATCTATAGTTGATACTCAGGAATCGGAGAGGGGCATTCTCCACCCGTGCCGAAACAGCTGGAATCCCGCGATTCCGGGGACGGGGAAGTTTTGCCCGGTGGCGCAATACGGGGGGGCAGAGCGATGGCGATTGTGACGCCCGGCCAGTATGCGGGTACCAATTTCGCCGCGATCGATGGCAAGGGGCGGATCGCCGTTCCTTCGCAGTTCCGCAACAATGTGCCCCTCATTGCGGATGGCCAGCGCGTGCTTTGGGTCGGCTTTCACGAAAAGCTGCCTTGTCTCGTCGCTTATGGCCAGGATCAATATGACCGGCTGAACGGCGAGATCGAACGCGACCGCGACACTGCGCGGCAGCGTAATCTCGATTTCGACGAGGACGCCGAGTTCAAGAAGCGCTTCAGCTATACCGAGCCCTACACGCTCGACGACAGCGGTCGCTTCCTTCCCAGCTTCATCCACCGCGACCGCGTCGGCGATGCCGGCGCGACGGCTTTTGTGGGCTCGGGCCGCCGCCTTGAAATCTGGTGGCTGCCGACGCTCGCCGAGTGCGCAGATGCCGACCCGGTACTCCAGCGCCTCGCGGCGTCGTGGGATGCCACGAAGGGGAGGGCGCGCAAATGACCGACCTCCCGCGCGACCCGCGCCACGACCCGGTTCTCCGCGATGAAGTCCTCGCCGCACTCGCCATCGCCCCGGGTGAGCGCCACGTCGACGCGACCTTCGGCGCCGGCGGCTACACCCGCGCAATGCTTGCCGCGGGCGCCGACGTCATCGCCTGCGACCGCGACCCCGATGCGATTGCCGGGGGGCAGGCGCTGGTCGAAGAGGCGGGCGGCAAGCTGACGTTGATCCACGGCCGCTTCAGCGAGATCGACCGGCTGCTCGCCGAACGCGGGATCGACGCGGTCGACGGTATCACCTTCGACATCGGCGTGTCGTCGATGCAGCTCGACCAGGGCGAACGCGGCTTTTCTTTCCAGAAGGACGGTCCGCTCGACATGCGCATGGCGCAGGAAGGCGAAAGCGCCGCCGACTGGCTGAACAGCGCCGACGAGCATGTCATCGCCGACGTGCTCTTTCACTATGGCGACGAACGCCAGTCGCGCCGCGTTGCGCGCGCGATCGTGGCCGCGCGGCCGCTCACCCGCACTAGCGAGCTGGCGACGGTGATCCGCAAAGCGCTGCGCCACCCGCCGGGCGCCCCGAAGGATCCCTCGACGAAGAGCTTCCAAGCGATCCGCATCCACATCAACAGCGAGCTCGACGAGCTGATGGCTGGCCTTAACGCCGCCGAACGGCTGCTGCGCCCCGGCGGCCGGCTCGCGGTCGTCAGCTTCCACAGCACCGAGGACCGCATCGTGAAGAACTTCCTGCGCGAACGGAGCGGTGGCGATGCTGCTGGTTCGCGTCACCGGCCCGCGCCTACCCCTCTGGCGCGGGCCGCAACTTTCGAAACCCCGGCGCGCAAGGTGCGCCCGGGCAAGGCCGAAGAGGCACGCAACCCGCGCGCCCGTTCGGCGACGCTGCGCAGTGCAATCCGGACCGCTGCTCCGGCCCATTCGACGATCAAGGAGGCGATGTCATGCTGATGGCGGCCCGCAAGCTCCAGGGAATCGGCCTGGTTTTGCTCGTGCTCATCTTCGCGATGATGCTCTATCCCGTGTCGCTGAAAGTCGCGGCGACGCGCAGCGAACTGACGCGCATCGAAAAGCAGATCGACCGCACGCGCGACAATATCCGCTACCTCGAATCCGAACTCGCAGTGCGCGCCTCGATGCGCCAGCTCGAACAGTGGAATGCCGACACCTTTGGTTATTCGGCGCCCGATGCCGGCCAGTATCTGGAAAGCGAACGCCAGCTTGCCTCGCTCGACCGCCTGCCCCGCGCGCGCGGCGCCAACGAGGTCGCGCCGGTGCTGATGGCGATGGTCTCGCCGGTCGGCACGCCTGCGGTTAGTGCGCCGAAGGAAAGCCCGGTCACCGGCAAGCCCGCTGCGGTCAAGCCCGTCACCGCCAAGCCCGTCGTCCTTGCACAGGCCGACACCGCGATCCGCAGCGACACCCCGCCGCGGATGGCGCCGACGCGCCGGCGCGAACAGCTCAAGATGATCGAGGACCAGCTGCTCGCCGAATCGACCCTCGCCGATCTCAAGCGCGCGGCCGCGGCCGAAGCGGCAGGAGGCAAGTCCGGCCGATGAACACGCTCGTCGTCCGTCCAACGCGAGTTCGAACCGCCGGGGTGCGGCAGCAGATATTGCTGACCGCACAACAGCGTTTGATGATCCTGATGCTGCTGTTCATGGCGGCATTTTTCGTTGTGTCGGTGCGGCTGCTCTATTTCGCGCTGTTCGATACCGCGTCGGGCAACGCATCGGCGTCGGCCTTTGTCCCCGCGCGCGCCGACATCGTCGACCGCAATGGCGTGCCGCTCGCCCGCACGATCGACGGCTATTCGATCCGCGTCGTGCCGTCGAAACTGCTCAACAATCGCCAATATCTGGCCGACGAACTGCACAAGATTTTCCCCGACACGCCGCGCGAGGAACTGCTGGCGAAGGTCAGCGGATCGCGCCCGACCTATATCCGCCGCCGTGCGCTGCCCGATCAGGTCGCCGCGGTAAACGCGATCGGCGACGTCGGCTTCGACTTTCCGCGCGAAAAGGAACGCCTCTATCCGCAGTCGACGCTCGCGGCGCATGTGCTCGGCTTTACCAATGCCGAAGGGCACGGCGTCACCGGCGTCGAGGGAGCATTCGACCAGCGCCTGATCGACAAGGCGACGCGCGGGCAGCCGCTTGCGCTGTCGATCGACGCGCGGGTGCAGGGCGTGCTCGAGAGCGAATTGAGCACGGCGGTTGCCAATCTGGAAGCGATCGGCGGCGCCGGCATCATCCTCGACGTCCACACCGGCGAAGTCGCCGCTATGACGTCGCTGCCGACGTTCAACCCGAACAAGCTGACCGGCAGCGATCCGGCAACGCGCCGCAATGCCGTGACCTATAATCTCTACGAACTTGGCTCGACCTTCAAGCCGTTCACCGTCGCCGCGGCGATCGACGCCGGCACGGTGACCAGCATGGCGCGCCGCTACGACGCGACGCAGCCGCTCGCGATAGCGGGCTTCCGCATCCGCGACAGCCACCCGTCGAAGCGCTGGCTCAACGTCCCTGAAACGCTGATCCACAGCTCGAACATCGTCACCGCGCGGATCGCCGACGAACTCGGCCGCGACAAGATGGAAGCGATGTTCCGCACCCTCGAGTTCGACGGCCGCCCGCATATCGAGCTGAAGGAACGGGCCTTTCCGCTGTGGCCCAAGGATTGGGGCCGCATCACGACGATGACCACGGGCTACGGCCACGGCATTGCGGTCACTCCGCTGCACCTCGCGAGCGGTTATGCGGCGCTCGTCAATGGCGGCATCTGGCGCCCTGCGACGCTGATGAAGCTTGGCGACAAGGCGCCGCCGCAGGGCCGCCGTGTGTTCAAGGCCGCGACCAGCGCGCGGATGCGCCAGTTGCTCCGCCTGATCGTTTCCGACGGCACCGGCAAGCAGGCCGAGGCGCCCGGCTTTCGCGTCGGCGGCAAGACCGGGTCGGCCGAAAAGCCGGGCGCCGGCGGCTATCGCCGTCATTCGCTCGTCTCGACCTTCGCGGCGGCCTTCCCGATGGACAATCCGCGCTATGTCGTGGTGGTGATGATCGACGAGCCGAAGGGCAACGCCTATAGTTCGGGCCAGCGCACCGCCGGCTGGACGGCTGCGCCGGTCGTTCGCAAGGTCGTGACCCGCGCGGGTCCGATGCTCGGCGTCTTCCCCGACGAAAGCCGCGACGTCGATGTCTCCGAACTCACCCCACTGCTGTGGAGAAACGGGGAAACAGAATAATGCGCCTGTCCGCGCTGCTCGACGATCAAGGACTGGAGGGCAGCGATCCCGTCGTCACCGGGCTCGCGATCGATCATCGCAAGGTGGCGCCGGGTACCATCTTCGGCGCGTTCGTTGGCGAGAAGTTCAACGGCGAGGATTTCATTCCAGCCGCGATCGAAGAAGGCGCCATCGCTATCGTCGCGCGCCCCGAGGCGCAGGTCACGGGCGCGGTGCATATCGCCGACACCAACCCGCGCCGCGCCTTTGCGCATATCGCTGCGCGCTTCTTCCATCGCTTTCCCGCGACCTGCGTCGCGGTCACGGGTACCAACGGGAAAACCTCTACCGTCGAAATGACACGCCAGCTCTGGCGCATGGCCGGTTTCAACGCCGCTTCGATCGGCACACTCGGCATCACCACGTCGCAGGACAGCGCCTCGACCGGACTGACGACGCCCGATATAGTGACCTTCCTGTCCAACATGTCGGGTCTCGCGGTCGAGGGCATCACCCACGCGGCGTTCGAGGCGTCGAGCCATGGCCTCGACCAGTATCGCACCGAGGGGCTGCCCGTGAAGGCGGCGGCTTTCACCAATCTCAGTCACGATCATCTCGACTATCATGGCACGATGGAAGCCTATCTGGCGGCCAAGATGCGGCTGTTTTCGGAAGTCGTCGAACCCGACGGTGCGGCCGTGGTGTGGGCCGACGATGCCTATTCGGCCGCCGTCATCGACGCGGTGCAGGCGCGGGGCATTCGACTGCTAACCGTTGGTACGAAGGGCGAAACACTCCGCCTCGTCTCGCGCGAACCGACGCAGCTCGGCCAGTGGCTCGTTATCGCGGCGGGCGAGCTGACCCAAAAGGTCGAACTGCCGCTGATTGGCGCTTATCAGGTCGCGAATGCGCTCGTGTCGGCGGGTCTGGTGATCGCGACCGGCGGTGATGTCGCGCAGACGCTCGGCAATCTCGCAAGGCTCCAGCCGGTGCGCGGCCGCCTCGAACGCGCGGCGATTACGAAGGCTGGCGCGCCGGTCTATGTCGATTATGCCCATACCCCCGACGCCATCGAGGCCGCGCTCGACGCGCTGCGCCCGCACGCAACCGGGCGGCTGATCCTCGTTTTTGGCGCGGGTGGTGATCGTGATCAGGCAAAGCGGCCGGAGATGGGCAAGGTCGCCGCTGCGAAGGCCGACGTGCTGATTATCACTGACGATAACCCGCGTGGCGAAGACCCCACTGTCATCCGCGAGGCCATCGCCGCCGCCGCGCCGACCGCGAAGGTCCTCGGCGACCGCCGCGCCGCGATCGCTGCCGCGATTGCCGAAGCAGACGCCGACGACATCATCTGCATCGCGGGCAAAGGGCACGAACAGGGCCAGATTATCGGCCGCGGCGACAACATGCGCGTCATCCCCTTCGACGATGTGACGGTAGCGCGCGAGGAGGCGGCATGAACCCGCTCTGGACCGCCCGCGCCATCGCGGCCGCCACCGGCGGCGAGGCAAGCGCCGACTTCACCGTTCAGGGCGTCGCGTTCGATTCGCGTGAGGTGACGAACGGCGACCTGTTTGTCGCGATGAAGGGTGAGGTCGCCGACGGACACGCATTTATCGAAAAGGCGATTGCCGCGGGCGCCGCGGGCATCGTCTGCGAAACCGCAATCGACCATCCGCACGTCCGGGTCGCCGACAGCGCGGCGGCGCTGAACGCGCTCGGCCTCGCGTCTCGCGCGCGCAGCCATGGCCGCATTATCGGGGTTACCGGTTCGGCGGGTAAGACCGGAACGAAGGAGGCGCTGTTTGCCGCGCTCGACCGCTTCCGTCCCGGCAAGGCGCACCGTTCGGTCAAAAGCTATAACAACCATGTCGGCGTGCCACTGAGCCTCGCACGCATGCCGTCGACAGCGGATTATGGCGTATTCGAAATGGGCATGAATCACGCCGGCGAACTCGCGGCACTGACGCGAATGGTTCGACCCCACGTCGCCATCGTCACCACCATCGCGCCCGCGCATATGGAATTTTTCGGCAGCGAAGAAGCGATCGCCGATGCAAAGGGCGAGATTTTCGAAGGCCTCGAACCCGGCGGCACCGCGATCGTCCCGTTCGACAGCCCGCATTATGCGCGGCTCCGTGCCAAGGCGGAAAAGCACGCCGCGCATATCGTCAGCTTCGGCCTCGGTGCAGATGCCGACGTCCGCGCGGTCGACTGGCTGTCCGACGGGCAGGGCGGCTCACTCGTCACCGCACAGGTGCAGGACTCGCTGCTCTGCTTCACCATCGCGCAAGCGGGCGCGCATTGGGTGTCCAATTCGCTCGCCGTGCTTGCAGCGGTGAAGGCCGTCGGCGGCGATCTTCCCGCAGCGGGCCTCGCCTTCGCCGAAATGGCCGGCCTCGCGGGCCGCGGCGCACGCCACCGCGTGCCGGTTGGCGGCGGCCATATCCTCGTCATCGACGAAAGTTACAACGCCAACCCTGCCTCGATGGCCGCGACGATCGGCCAGCTCGGCAGCGAATCCGGCGACCGCCGCATCGCGATTCTGGGCGCGATGCGCGAGCTTGGGCCGGGCAGCGACGACTATCACGCCGCCCTCGCGGCTCCGCTCGTCGCGGCGGGGGTGCAATTCGCCCTGCTTGTCGGCGAAGAGATGGCGCCGCTCGCCAAAGCGCTTGAGGGCCGCATCGATTTCGAGCATGTGGCCGCCCACTCAGCCGCGGTAGGGCGGCTGAAGGACCTGATCCGTCCGGGCGACGCCGTGCTGGTCAAGGGGTCGAACAGCGTCGGGCTGTCGCATGTCGTGACGGCGCTGACCAACGGGGACTATTGATGCTATATTGGCTGGCGGAATGGCTAGGCTTTCCGGGGGTGCTGAACCTCATTCGTTACCTGAGCTTCCGCTCGGGCGCCGCGGTCGCGACCGCGCTGATCATCGGATTGTGGATCGGGCCGCGCTTCATCCTGATGCTGCGCATGCGGCAGGGCAAGGGGCAGCCGATCCGCGAAGACGGCCCGCAAAGCCATCTCGCCAAAAAGGGCACGCCGACGATGGGCGGGCTGATGATTTTGATTTCGTTGATGATATCCGCACTCTTGTGGATGGATCTTTCCAACCGTTTCGTCTGGGCGTGTATTTTCGTGACCGGCGGTTTTGCCGCGGTCGGTTTCCTCGACGATCTCGACAAGGTCACCAAGGCCAGCCACCGCGGAATTCCGGGGCGCGTGCGCCTTCTGATCGAATTTCTGATCGCTGGCGTCGCGGTGCTGCTGATCGTCTCGCGCACCGGCACCGACCTTTACCTGCCTTTCTTCAGCGGAATCGTGATCCCGCTCGGGCCGCTTTATTATGTCTTTGCGATGATATTGATCGTCGGCTTCGGAAACGCTGTGAATCTGACCGACGGGCTCGACGGGCTTGCAACCTTCCCGGTCATCATTGCCAGCCTGACGTTCCTCGTCATCGTCTATCTGTCGGGTAACGTGAAGTTCGCGGGCTACCTCGGCATCCCGCATGTACCGGGTGCGGGTGAGTTGGCGGTCTTCGCGGCGGCGATCATCGGCGCCTGTCTGGCCTTCCTGTGGTTTAACGCGCCGCCTGCGGCGGTGTTCATGGGGGACACCGGCAGCCTCGCCCTCGGCGGCGCGCTCGCGACGATCGCCGTCACCGCGCAGCATGAGCTGGTGCTCGTCCTCGTCGGCGGATTGTTCGTGGTCGAGGCGCTGTCGGTGATCATCCAGGTCTTCTGGTACAAAAGGACGGGCAAGCGCGTGTTCCGCATGGCGCCGATCCACCATCATTTTGAGCAGCTTGGCTGGCCCGAATCGACCGTCGTCATCCGTTTCTGGATCGTCTCGATCGTCCTCGCGCTGGCAGGGCTCGCGACCTTGAAACTCCGGTGATCTCCTCGCGCGTCTTTGCCGGCCGCCGCTATGCGGTTCTGGGACTGGCGCGCTCGGGTCTTGCGACCGTCGAGGCGCTCGTCGCCAGCGGTGCGGGCGTCACTGCGTGGGATGATCGCGAGGAAGCGCGCGACGATGCGATGGCGCTCGGCGCCGATATCGGCAACCCGCTCGAGATCGACCTGATCGGTTTCGCCGGCGTCGTTGTATCTCCCGGTGTGCCGCTCAATCGCCATCCGATCGCGGCGCACGCCCGCGAAGCACATGTTCCGGTGATCGGCGATGTCGAGCTTTTCGCCGAAGCCCGTGACGAACTGCCCGCGCACAAGGTCGTCGGCATCACCGGCACGAATGGCAAGTCGACCGTCACTGCGTTGATCCAACATATGCTCGAAAGCGCCGGGGTGCCGTCGTTGATGGGGGGCAATATCGGTCTGCCGATCCTGTCGCGCGACCCGCTTCCCGACGGCGGCGTCTATGTGCTCGAACTGTCGAGCTACCAGATCGATCTCTCGCACAGCCTCGCCTGCGATATCGCGGTGCTTACAAACCTCTCGCCCGATCATCTCGACCGCTACGACGGCTTTGCCGGTTACACGGCGTCAAAGGCACGCTTGTTCGGGCTGCAACACCGCGATCAGGTCGCAATCGTCGCGGTCGATGACGATCCGTCGAAGATGATCGCGAGCCGCATCAACCACCGCCTCCACCGCGTGTCGGGCAAGGACGTCGACCCGGTCGATCAGGCGCGCTGGCCCGCATTGCAGGGGCCGCACAACGCCCAGAACGCCGTGTGCGCAATCGCCGTGTGCCGCGTGCTGGGGCTGAATGACGAACAGATTGAGCGGGGGCTCGCGACCTACAAGTCGCTGCCGCACCGTATGGAATTGGTCGGCGAAGTCGGGGGGGTCAGCTGGTTCAATGACAGCAAGGCTACCAATGCGGCTTCCGCTGCACCGGCGCTGGCGGCTTTCCCGCCAGCGCCGGACCAGCGTCTTCACTGGATCGCGGGGGGCAAAGCCAAGGGCGACGGGCTCGCGGCGTGCCGGCCGTGGTTCGGGCATGTCAAACACGCCTATCTGATCGGCGAGGCGATGGAGCCGTTTGCGGCCGAGATCGGCGACGCGCTGCCCGTCGACCTGTCGGGCGATATGGCGACCGCGGTTGCGCATGCGGCGGCGGCGGCCAAGCCGGGCGATATCGTGCTGCTGTCGCCGGCGTGCGCGTCGTTCGACCAGTTCACCGATTATGAGCAACGCGGCGATGTGTTTCGCGGGCTGGTGCAGGCGCTTGGGGCATGAGTGGGGGAATCGACAATATGGACGCGACGTCCGAAAGGCCGGTGATCGCCACCACCACGCGCACGGTCAAGCGCCGCGGCCCGCGCCTCAGCCGTGCCGACCGGACGCCGCTGGGCCTCTGGTTCTGGGAAATCGATCGCGTCCTGCTGTTGCTGGTGTCGATCCTTGTTGCGGTTGGACTCGTCGCGGTGGCCGCGGCTTCGCCTGTCGCGGCGCAGAAACTGTCGACCTCGACCGCGTCGCTCGACCCGCTCTATTATTTCTATCGCCAGCTGATGTGGGTGCTGGTCGGCGTCCCGGTGATGCTGATGGTATCGATGCTGCCCAAGCCGCAGGCGCGGCGCTTTGCGATTTACGGCACGATCCTCTTTCTCTTCCTGCTTTTCATGGTGCCGCTCGTCGGCACATCGGTGAACGGCGCGCAGCGCTGGATCGGCAGCGGGGTATTCCGCCTCCAGCCGTCGGAATTTTTGAAGCCCTTCTTCGCGGTCGCGCTCGCATGGGTGTTGTCGCTGCGGCTGCACGACCAGAGCCTGCCGGTGGTGCCGTTGGCGCTCGTGTTCACCGGCGTGATCGCACTGCTGCTCATGGGTCAGCCCGATCTGGGCCAGACGGTGATCTTCGTCGCGACCTGGCTGGTGCTGGTCATGGTCGCGGGTTTGTCGATGCGAATTCTTGCCGGGCTTGCGTCGTCGGGCGTCGTCGGGCTCGTGCTCGCCTATTTCTTCTATCCGGTCGCGCAGCAGCGGATCAACATCTGGCTGTTCGCCGAGGGTGACAGCTTTCAGGTCGACAAGGCGCATGCGACGCTGACCGCCGGGGGCCTCATCGGTACCGGCCCGGGCGCGGGCCTCGCCAAGTTCCAGCTGCCCGAGGCGCATACCGACTATATCTTCTCGGTCATCGGCGAGGAATTCGGGATGATCGCATGCATCGCGATCGCGGTGCTTTATCTCGCGATCATCGTCCGCGTGCTCGTCCGCCTGCTCGACGAGGATGACAGCTTCCTGATTCTCGCGGTCGCGGGCCTGATCGCGCAGTTCGGCGGGCAGGCGGTGATCAACATGGCGGTGAACACGCAAATCTTCCCGTCGAAGGGGATGACGCTGCCGTTTATCAGCTATGGCGGCTCGTCGTTCATCGCTTTGTCGATCGGCATGGGTTTGCTCTTGTCGCTGACCCGGCGGAACCCCTATGCGGCACGGGTGTCGATGACCCGAAACTGGAACAAGAAATGACCGCCACTCGCCACTTCCTTCTCGCCGCCGGCGGGACGGGGGGACATATGCTGCCCGCTTACGCCCTCGCGGGCGAACTGATTTCGCGCGGACACCGCGTCGCGCTGGTCAGCGACGACCGCGGGCTCAAGATTCCGGGCGCCCCGGCCGAGATGGAAACGCACGTGCTTCCCGCGGGCCGCGTGTCGGGCGGCCCTATCGGCTGGCTCAAGGCTGCGCTCGCGATCCGCAAGGGGCGGCGCATGGCGATCGGTCTGATCGACGAATTCGATCCCGCAGTCGTCGTCGGCTTTGGCGGCTATCCGTCGCTCCCCAGCCTGCTCGCCGCGGGCGCGACGAAGCGGCCGCGTGTGCTCCACGAACAAAATGCCGTGCTCGGCCGCGTCAACCGGATGATGGCTCCGCGCGTCGATGCCGTTGCCGTCGCCTATCATAATATCCAGCGTTATCCGGCGGGGCACGAGCTGAAGAAGCATATCACCGGCAATCCGGTACGCGACGAGATCGTCGCGATCCGCGAAGAGGGCTATCCGCCGCTGCCCGAGGACGGCATCGTGCGTTTGCTCGTCGTTGGCGGCAGCCTTGGTGCGACGGTGCTCAGCGAGGTCGTTCCCGCCGCGATCGCGATGCTGCCCCCGGCATTGCTCAGCCGCCTGCAAGTCGTGCAGCAGTGCCGCGAGGCCGATCTGGAAATCGTGCGCGCCAAATATGCCGAGCTCGGCGTCGCCGCCGAATGTGCTGCGTACATCACCGACTTCCCCGAACGTCTGCGCTGGGCGCATCTGGTGATCGCCCGCGCCGGCGCCTCGACCGTTGCCGAGCTGGCTTGCGCCGGACGGCCTGCGATCTTCGTGCCCTATCCGAGCGCGATGGACGATCATCAGACCTATAATGTCGTCGACCTCGTCGAAGCGGGCGGGGCGATTTCGTTCGCGCAGCCCGATTTCACGCCCGCCGAAGTGGCGAAGCATATCCAGCGTATGGCGCTCGAACCCGGTGCGCTCGAAAATGCCGCGGCGCGCGCGGCGAGCTGCGGCCTGCCCGACGCGACGCGCGACTTGGCCGATCTTGTCGAATCGCTGGCCGCGCCGCCGATGATGGACGTGATCCGCGTCGGGGCGTCGTCGAGCCAGCGTGCCGCCGCCAGCGGTATGGCCTCCGCCCGCACGGGAGACAAATGATGCGCGGCGTTGCGACCGACATCGGCACGATCCACTTCATCGGCATCGGCGGCATCGGCATGTCGGGGATCGCCGAGGTGATGCACAATCTCGGCTATCAGGTGCAGGGCAGCGACATCGCCGACGGTTATGTGATCGAAGGCCTGCGCAAGCGCGGGATCAAGGTCGCGATCGGCCATGAAGCGAGCAACGTCGATGGCGTCGCGGTCGTGGTCACCTCGACCGCCGTCAAGCGCGGCAATCCCGAGGTCGAGGCCGCACTCGCACACCGCATCCCGCTCGTCCGCCGCGCCGAAATGCTTGCTGAGTTGATGCGCCTGAAATCGACCGTCGCGATCGCCGGCACGCATGGCAAGACGACGACGACCAGCCTAGTCGCGGCGCTGCTCGATGCGGGCGGGATCGATCCCACCGTGATCAACGGCGGTATCATCAACAATTATGGCTCGAACGCGCGCCTCGGCGCGAGCGACTGGATGGTGGTCGAGGCCGACGAGAGCGACGGCAGCTTCCTGCGCCTCGACGGCACGATCGCCGTCGTCACCAACATCGATCCCGAACATCTCGATCATTATGGCAGCTTCGACGCGATCAAGGACGCCTTCGTCGAATTCATCGAAAATGTGCCCTTTTACGGCGCCGCGATGCTCTGCCTCGACCATCCCGAGGTGCAGGCGATCATCCCGCGCATCCGCGACCGGCGGATCGTCACTTACGGCTTCTCTGCGCAAGCGGACGTGCGCGGCACCAACGTTGTGCCCGGCCCCGACGGCAACCGCTTCGACGTCGTCGTGCGCGACCGCGACGGGAACAGCCGCACGATCGAGGGCATCCACCTGCCGATGTCGGGCCGCCACAATGTCCAGAACTCGCTCGCGGCGATTGCCGTGGCGCTGCATATGGGCGTGTCGGACGACAAGATCGTCTCGGGCTTCAACGGCTTTGCCGGGGTCAAGCGCCGCTTCACCAAAGTCGGCGAGATCGCGGCGGGCGAGGGTGTCGTCACGGTGATCGACGACTACGCCCATCACCCGGTCGAAATCCGTGCCGTGCTGTCGGCGGCGCGCGAGGGCGTCGGTGCCGGGCGCGTCGTCGGCGTCGTCCAGCCGCACCGCTTCACGCGCCTTCGCGACCATATGGACGATTTCCAGCAGGCGTTTAACGACGCCGATATCGTGCTCGCGCTGCCCGTCTATGCCGCCGGCGAAGCGCCGATCGACGGCGTGTCGTCGGATGCTCTGGTCGAAGGCTTGCGCGACCGCGGCCATCGCCAGGCGAATGTCGTCGCAGACGCGGGGGCGTTGGCCTCCGCCATCGCCGCCAGCATCGCTGCGGGCGATCTCGGCGCCGGCGACAAGATCATCTGCCTCGGCGCGGGCGATATCACCAAGATGGCGGCGGGTTTGGCCGCCGCGGTAGAGGCGGCATGAGTACAGCCGAAACCCTCCCCGCCGTGCGCGGCAAGCTGACGGCGAAGGCGCCGCTGGCGCCGCTCGTCTGGTTCAAGTCGGGCGGCCCCGCCGACTGGCTATTCGAACCCAAGGACGCCGAAGATCTTTCGGACTTCCTGCGCGATCTCGATCCGGCTGTACCCGTCATGGCATTGGGTCTCGGCTCAAATCTGATCGTCCGCGACGGCGGTTTCCCGGGCGTCGTCGTGCGGCTCGGCAAGGCGTTCGCGAAGGTCGAGGCGATCGACGCCACCACGCTGCGCTGCGGCGGCGGCGCTTCGGGCATTCTCGTTTCATCATCCGCCCGCGATGCGGGCATCGCGGGCATGGAATTCCTCCGCTCGATCCCCGGCACCGTCGGCGGCTTTGTCCGCATGAACGGCGGCGCCTATGGCGGGGAGGTCAAGGATATCCTGATCGATTGCGACGTCGTGCTGCGCTCGGGCGAACGCAAGACGTTGCCGCTCGCCGACCTCGGCTACACCTATCGTCACAGCGAATTGCCCGAGGGCGCCGTCGTCATCGGCGCGAGCTTTCGCGGCCGTCCCGGCGAACCCGCCGCCATCCAGGCCGAAATGGACCGTATCTCGGCGAGCCGCGAGGCGTCGCAACCGCTCCGCTCGAAAACCGGCGGCTCGACCTTCAAGAACCCCGACGATCGCAAGGCCTGGCAGCTCGTCGACGAGGCTGGCTGCCGCGGCTTCGCCGTCGGCGGCGCGCAGGTCAGCGAGAAGCACACCAATTTCCTGATCAACACCGGCGACGCGACCAGCGCCGATATCGAAGCACTTGGCGAGGAAGTCCGCCGCCGGGTGAAGGACAAGAGCGGCATCGAACTGCAATGGGAGATTCAGCGCGTGGGAGTGGCGAAGTGAGCCGGGGTCCGTGGCATGTCGCCGTCCTGATGGGCGGCTGGTCGGCTGAGCGCGAAGTGTCGCTGATGAGCGGCAACGGCGTTGCCGACGCGCTGGAAAGCCGCGGGCACAAGGTCACGCGCATCGACATGGACCGCAACGTCGCGCAGCGTCTCGCCGAAGCAAAGCCCGATGTCGTGTTCAACGCGCTCCACGGCGTTCCGGGTGAGGACGGCACCGTGCAGGGCATGCTCGACCTGATGGGCCTCAAATACACCCACAGCGGCCTCGTCACCTCGGTGATCGCGATCGACAAGGAATTGACGAAGCAGGCGCTCGTGCCGCATGGAATCCCCATGCCGACGGGGACGATGGTCGACAGCGAGAGCCTCTTCACAGTCGACCCCTTGCCGCGCCCCTATGTGTTGAAGCCCGTCAACGAAGGCTCTTCGGTCGGCGTCGCAATCGTCAAGGACGACAGCAATTATGGCAACCCGATCGCGCGCGAAGCCGTCGGCCCTTGGCAGGAATTCGACCGCCTGCTCGCCGAACCCTTCATCAAGGGCCGCGAGCTGACCGTTGCGGTGCTTGGCGATCAGGCGCTCGCGGTTACCGAGCTTCGCGTGAAGTCGGGTTTCTACGACTATGATGCCAAATATACCGATGGGCTGACCGAACATGTCTGCCCCGCCGACGTCCCCGCCGACGTCGCGCAGCGGATGATGGACCTCGCGTTGCAATCGCACCGCCTGCTTGGCTGCAAGGGCGCGTCGCGCTCCGATTTTCGCTGGGACGACGAACATGGTCTCGCAGGCATCTTCCTGCTCGAGGTCAACACACAGCCGGGCATGACGCCGCTCAGCCTCGTGCCCGAACAGGGACGCGCGGTGGGCATGGATTATGCCGAACTGGTCGAACGCATCGTGGGGGAAGCGTTATCATGAGCAAGACACAGATCAAGCGCGGGAAGGCGCCGCCGCGCCGTCCGGCGCGCGCGCCGAAGAAGCGGCGGAAGGTACAGACCTCGCGCCTCAACGCGATCATCAACGCGCTGCCGATCAGCCCGCAGCGGTTGCAGAAGGTTGCGAACTGGACGATCGGGCTCAGCCTGTGTGCGGTCGCCGCCATCGCCGCGCACGCAACGGGCGTCACCGCCAAGATCCACGAAGAATATGCGCAGGCCGTCGGCCGCGCGGGGTTTCAGGTGAAGAAGGTCGAAGTCGTCGGCGCCGACCGTATCGACCGGCTCAAGGTCTATGACATCGCGCTCGCGCAGAAGGACCGCTCGATGGCGGCGGTCGACCTCGAGGACGTGCGTGGCGACCTGATGAAATATGGCTGGATCAAGGATGCGCGCGTGTCGCGCCGCCTGCCCGACACGCTCGTCGTCGACATCGTCGAGCGCACCCCGGCGGCGATCTGGCAGCATAACAATCGCCTTTCGCTGATCGACGAAAAGGGCGTGGTGCTTGAACCTGTCACCGTCGCGACGATGCCCGACCTGCCGCTCGTCATCGGGCCGAAGGCGAACCAGCGCTCGCAGGACCTCGACCGCCTGCTGACCGAGGCGAGCAGCCTCAAGGAATTGCTCGCGGGCGCGACTTGGGTCGGCAACCGCCGCTGGGACCTGCGTTTCCGCAGCGGCGAGACGCTGTCGCTTCCCGAAGGTGAGGCCGAGGCCAAGGCCGCGCTCGCCAAATTCGCGCATATGGACGGCGCCAACCGTCTGCTCGGGCGCGGCATATTGCGTTTCGACATGCGTGACCCCGAGCGTTTTGTGCTACGCCTGCCGCACGAAGGGCAGGTGGCGCCCGCAAAGCTCGACGATGCGCGCGCCGCGGTCGATGCCGTCGCCACCGCGACGTCGAACGAAGGATAGGTCATGGCGCCGCCGCGCATCGAAAAGATCATCACCGCGCTCGATGTCGGGTCGTGGAAGGTCTGCGCACTGATCGCGGGGCAGACTGCCGACGGCCAATTGCATGTGCTCGGCACCGGCCAGCGCGAGAGCCGAGGTGTCCAGCGCGGCTATGTCGCCGACATGGAACAGACCGAGCATATCGTGCGCGAGGCGATCGAGCAGGCCGAACGGATCGCCGGTCTCAACATCGACGACGTCTGGGTCAGCTTCTCGGCAGGCGGCCTCCTCAGCGACGTCGCCCCGATCGAAAGCGAACTCGGTGGCCACCGTATCGAACGGGAGGATGTCGACGACCTGCTCGCCGCGGGGCGTGCGGGCATCGATCCCGAAGGCCGCATGATCCTTCACGCCCAGCCCGCGCTCTACACCATCGACGGGCTGACCGGGGTCAAGAACCCGATCGGCCTCCATGCCGACCGGCTCGGCGTCGATATCCATATCATCATGGCCGACGGCGCGCCGGTGCGGAACCTCGAGGCCGCGGTTCGGCAGGCGCATCTCGACGTCAACGCCGTCGTCGCGTCGCCGATCGCGGCAGGGCTCGCCTGCCTCTCGGACGAGGAACGCGACCTTGGCGTTGCGCTTGTCGAACTCGGTGCGGCGGTGACCACCGTGTCGCTCTACGCCGGCGGCATGCTCGTCGAAATGGCGTCGCTGCCCTTCGGCGCGAGCGACATCACCGACGATATCGCTTCGGCCTTTGGCATCCGCCGCAGCCAGGCGCAGCGGCTGCAAAGCTTCTACGGCTCGGCGTCGGCGTCCCCACGCGACAATAACGAGATCATCGAACTCGAACCCGGCGCGCCAACGAATGGCGATTCCCCGCGCATCACGCGCGCGCAGCTGGTGGCGGTGATCCGTCAGCGGCTCGATGCGATGATGGGCGAGATCGGCCGCACGCTCAAAGACCTGCATTTCGTCGGCCCGATCGGGCGCCAGGTGGTGCTCGTCGGCGGCGGCGCCGACCTCAAGGGCATCGCCGACTACACGCAAAGCGCGCTTGGCCGCGCCGCGCGCGTCGGGCGGCCGCGCGGCTTGCACGGACTGCCCGATGCGCATAGTGGCCCCGCTTTCGCGACGCTCGCGGGTCTGGTTCTCTATGCGGCATCGGACCCCGTCGACCTTCGCGACCTGCCGATGATGGCACAGGATGTGTACAAGCCGGCGGGGACTTCGATCCTCCATCGCCTCATGGCGGCACTTAAGAGCAGTTTTTGAATGATACGCGACGAAAAGGTTAATTTTTTGGGTGATTCCCACGTCACAATAGTGCAATGCGGTAGTAGAAAACCGGGCGGACGGACTACCGCCCGGCTGGGTCGCAAAGTTGGGGAAGCGGCACCTGTCCGCCGCTGCAGGGAGACTATTTGATGAGCATCAATATTGGCCCGCCGCAGGTCGACGAGCTGAAGCCGCGCATCGCGGTGATCGGCGTCGGCGGCGCGGGCGGCAATGCCATCGCAAACATGATCGCGGCACGTGTCGAGGGCGTCGATTTCGTCGTCGCGAACACCGACGCGCAGGCGCTGAACGCTTCGCCCGCCGAACGGCGTATCCAGCTGGGAACGCAGATCACCCAGGGTCTGGGCGCGGGTTCGCGGCCCGAGGTTGGCCGCGCGGCCGCCGAGGAAAGTATCGCGCAGGTCGAAGAGGCGCTGAACGGCGCACATATGTGCTTCGTCGCGGCCGGCATGGGCGGCGGCACCGGCACCGGTGCGGCTCCGGTCATCGCCAAGGCGGCGCGCGACCGCGGCATTCTGACCGTCGGCGTCGTGACCAAGCCCTTCACCTTCGAAGGCAATCGCCGCATGCGTTCGGCTGACGCCGGCATCGCCGAGCTGCAAGAGCATGTCGACACGCTGATCGTCATTCCGAACCAGAATCTCTTCCTCGTCGCCAACCCGAACACGACCTTCAAGGAAGCGTTCACGATGGCGGACGAAGTGTTGCAGCAGGGCGTGCGCGGGATCACCGACCTGATGGTCATGCCCGGCCTGATCAACCTCGACTTTGCCGACGTTCGCAGCGTGATGCGCGAAATGGGCAAGGCGATGATGGGCACCGGCGAAGCCGAAGGCGACGGCCGTGCACTCGAAGCCGCGCAAAAGGCAATCGCCAACCCGCTGCTCGATGGTGTGTCGATGGCAGGCGCCAAGGGCGTCATCATCTCGATCACCGGCGGCGAGGACATGCGCCTCATGGAAGTCGACGAAGCCGCAAACCATATTCGCGAGCTGGTCGATCCCGACGCCAACATCATCTGGGGCAGCGCCTTCAACGACAGCCTCGACGGCAAGATCCGCGTCTCGGTGGTCGCCACCGGCATCGACGGCAGCGGTGAGGTCGCTCAGGCGTCGCCGGCGACGCGCAGCTTCTCCTTCGCTCCCGCCCGCGCTGCGACGCCCGCTCCGGTGGCCGAAGAGGTCGTCGAACCTGCAGTTCGTGAAGAGCTCGTGGTCGAGGCCCCTGCGGCCGAAGACAAGGATCCGGCCCCCGGCTTCTCGCTGAGCGATGCCGAGCCCGAAGCTCCGGCAGCGGTCGCCGAAGAGGAGCCGATGGAATTGTCGCAGGTCGCCGCGACCTATGACGATACCGCCGACGAACTCGTGCTCGACGCGCCCGAAGCGCCGGCCGAATATCGTTCGTCGCCTGCCGCGGATCCGACGCCTGCCGATGAAGCGCCGGCGCGATCGATCGGCGGCGGTACGTTGTTCGAGCGCATGTCGCGCCTGTCGCGTGGGGCTTCGGCACCCGAAAGCGACGAAAGCGGCAAGGAGGACGGGGTCGATATCCCGCGCTTCCTGGGGCGGCAGAACAACCAGTAACGGGGCTATCGAGCGGCCGCCCGCCGGGCACGGCAGGCCGGAAATCGGGATGAGTTGCCCATGCGGCAAGCGAAATTGACGGCGGGGCCGGTGCGCGCACGGCGGTTTGCCGGCGCGCTCGGCGCGCTGTTGCTTGGGACGGCCTTGATCGGGCCGGTCCATGCGCTACAGGCGACGCCGCCCGATGCCGCGACGCAGGCCGCGATGCAAAAGCGGACGGCGGCGCGCGCCTTGCTCTCGTCCTCGCTCGCGCGCATCGCGTCGAACAACAGCGACACGGCGGCGCTGCTCGACGCCGGTCGTGCGTCGATCGAGCTAGAGGATTATCGCGCCGCGATCGGCTTTCTCGTCCGTGCCGAACAGGCCAGCCCGCGCGACGGCGCGGTCAAGGCCGCGCTCGGTTCGGCGATGGTCCATATGGAAAACCCGACGCGCGCGCTCGATTATTTCGGCGAAGCGCAGCTGATGGGCGCGTCGGAGCGGCTTTTTCTGGCCGATCGGGGCCTCGCACGCGATTTGCTGGGGCAACAGGACGCGGCGCAACGTGACTATCAACTCGCGCTGTCGATCACCCCGAACGACGAACTGACGCGGCGTTACGCGCTGTCGCTCGGGATCAGCGGCGACGCCGATCGCGCGATTGCCATGCTGACACCGCAGCTTCGCGCGCAGGATCGCGGGGCCTGGCGGCTGCGCGCGATGATCCTCGCGATGAACGGCCGCGACAAGGAAGCGACCGAAATCGTCAATGCGACGATGCCGCCCGCGATGGCGCAGAATATCATGCCCTATCTGGTCCAGATGGATCGGCTCAATCCGGCGCAGCAGGCGGCCGCCGCGCATTTCGGCCGCTTCCCGAACGGGCAGCTTGGACCGAAGCGCAAGCCGGTTCAGGTCGCGGCCGCGCCGCCGCCGCAGCCTTCGCCGCCGCCAGCCGCCGCGACGAGCAGGCGATCGACGACCGGCGGCAAGCGGCAACCGATCACGGCCGCGCCTGCGCCGGTCACGACCACGCGCAAGCCCGATGCCGTGCTCGCGGCGAATGCCCCCAGCGCGGCGACGCCGATCCCCAAACCGGCTTCCGCTCCGCCGTCGGCCGCCCCGGCGTCGGCGGCGCCTGAGGTATCCAAACCGCCGGTGCTCCAGCCGTCGTTCCGCTCGACGCTTCGACCGGCGCTGAGCCCGTCGGCGCCGATAACGGACTCGACGCCGGTTCCGGCCACATCCGTATCGACGCCCGCACCGACACCGACATCGACATCGGCTCCCCCCGCGGCTGCGCCCGAACCCATCGGCGCGGCCGTCGACGCTGACAAGGGACCGATCGGTCCTGGCTTCTCGATCGCCGACATGGGCCGGTCGACCGCTGCGGTACCGAGCCCGGCGCCGACGCCCTCGGCGATAGAGCCCGCGACACCGACGTCTTCGGCCGTGGCGGCTGCGCGCGCACCGGCTTCGGCTGCTCCGCTCGCTTCGCTCGCCGACATCGTAGGCTCGATCGAGATTCCGGCGGAGGAACTGGCGCAGTCCGACAATGCGATCGGCGCCGACACGCTCGCCAAGCTGGTGGCGGACAAGCGCAAGGCCGATGCCGCCGAAGCAGCTAAGCGCGAGAAGGACAGCGCGGCGGCGAAAGCCAAGGCCGAGGCCGACGCGAAGGCGAAGGAAGAAGCGGCCGAGAAAAAGGCGAATCCCGCACGCATCTGGGTGCAGGTCGCGACTGGCGCCAACGCCAAGGCGCTGGCGACCGATTTTGGCAAATTCGCCAAGAAGAGCCCCGCGGTGTTCAAGGGCAAGTCAGGCGCGACAACCGAATGGGGTAAGACGCGCCGCCTGCTCGTGGGCCCGTTCAAGGACCGCAAGGCGGCGCAGGATTGGCTGGGCGAGTATAAGAAGGCGGGCGGCGACGGCTTCCTGTTCAACAGCGAGGCGGGCCAGTCCGTCGATCCGGTCAAGTGAGCGTCGCCGACTGTGCCAGCGACCCCGCGCAAAGCCGCGGTCGCCGCTATGCCGAACTCGGCCGCGTGGTGCGCGGACCGCGCGACGATTTCCAGCGAGATCGCGACCGCATCATCCATTCGATCGCCTTTCGTCGCCTGCGCCACAAGACGCAGGTGTTCGTCGCCCCCGACGGCGACCATTATCGCGTCCGCCTGACCCATAGCATTGAGGTAGCGCAGATCGGCCGCGGCATCGCGCGCGCGCTCGGGCTGAACGAGGATTTGACCGAGGCGCTGTGCCTCGCGCATGATATCGGCCACCCGCCCTTCGGGCATGCCGGCGAGGACGCGCTGAAGGCCGCGATGGCCGAACATGGCGGCTTCGATCACAACGGCCATACGTTGCGTACGCTCGCGCGGCTCGAATGTCCTTATCCGCGCTTCGATGGCCTCAACCTGACGTGGGAAACGCTCGAAGGGCTCGCGAAGCATAATGGCCCGGTGACGAATCCTGGCTGGGCGCTCGCCGAAATCGACGGCGATTTCGGGCTCGACCTCGGCAGCCATGCCAGCCTCGAGGCGCAGATCGCGGCGGTCGCCGACGATATCGCCTATGATAATCACGACATCGACGATGGCCTCCGCGCCGGGCTGCTCTGTCTCGACCAGCTGATGGAACAGCCGTTCGTCGCGGCGAATTTCCGCGCCGTCGAGGGACGCTTCCCGGGGGCGCCGCGCGACCGGTTGCTGCGTGAACTTGTCCGCGACCAGATCGGCGTGATGGTCAACGATGTGATCGCGGCGACCGAGGCCAATGTTGCCGCAGCGGGCGTCGCGAGCGTCGACGAGGTGCGCACCGCGGGCCGGACGCTCGGCGGCTTTTCTGCCGGCCTTGCCGCGGAAGAGCGCGACCTCAAGCGTTTCATGTACGCCAATCTTTATCACCACCCCGAACAGGTTGCTGCCGCCGAGGCCGCGAATGAAGTCGTCGGCCGATTGTTCGCCGCCTATGCCGACAACCCGCGGTTGATGGGCGAGGACTGGTCGGGGCGCCTGCCTGGCGAAGAATGCGCGACAAACCGGCACATCGGTGATTATATCGCGGGCATGACCGACCGTTTCGCCATCGACCGCTATGCCGACATCTTCGGCCGTGACGCGGTGCCCAAGGCGCTGGCGCATGCCTGACGCGCTGATCGTCGGCGCGACGGGGCTCATCGGGCGCGCGGTGATCGAACGCTTTGGTTCCGAGCCCGTTACCGTCCTCGCGCGCCGCGACGTCGAGGGACTGGCGCCGCACCACAACCAGCTAATCGCCCCCTCCGAACGCTGGCCCGAAACCATCGCCGCCGAAAAACCGGCGGTCCTGATCTGCTGCCTTGGCACCACGATCCGGCAGGCGGGGTCGCAGGAGGCGTTTCGTGCGGTCGACCACGACCTCGTTCTCGCAGCCGCCAGCGCCGCCAAGCGTGCGGGTACGCCGCACATGATCTTGGTCAGCTCGGTCGGCGCCGCGGCGAAAGGCGGCAATTTCTACCTCCGTACCAAGGGGCAGACTGAAGACGACCTCCTTGCGCTCGGTTTCGACCGGCTCGACCTGATCCGTCCCGGCCTGCTTCGTGGCGATCGCCTCGGACCGCAGCGGCTGGGCGAGGGGATCGCGACGATTGCCGCGCCCTTGACCGACGCGCTGCTTCATGGCGCCTTCCGCCGCTATCGTTCGATTTCGGGCGATACCGTCGCCGCGGCGATCGTCGCGCTGGCGGGGCACGGTGGTTCGGGCGTGCATATCCACGAAAACGACGCAATCCGCGCGCTCGCCGATTGACTCCGCAAAAGGGCAGCGCCAAGGCTCGCAGCGTCTGTCGGGCCTCGCAAGAGATTCGACCGGCCGCGCGGGAGAGCGTGAGGGCAGGGCAACCGGCGCCTCACCACCGAAGGAGCAACCGCCCCGGAAACTCTCAGGTCAAAAGGACCGCGCAGGCTGGAACGGGCACTCTGGAAAGCGTTCCGGCTGTCGGCTGGAACCACCGAAGGGGTAACTTCGTGATTTCACGGAGGAAAACTCTCAGGTTCCCGTGACAGAGGGGGCATGGCGCAAGGCGCGGCGATGGGCCGCGCATACGCTATGCAACCGCGGGAGACTGGCATGACCGATACGGAATTTACGGGCGACGAAGCGGCGATCGAAACCGCGACGCTGCCGCTCGACGCCTGGCACCGCGCGAAGGGTGGCCGGATGGTCGAATTCGCCGGTTACTGGATGCCCATCCAATATGAGGGCATCATGGCCGAACATCTGTGGGTCCGCGAAAATGCCGGCCTGTTCGATGTCAGCCATATGGGGCAGCTGGCGCTGTCGGGCGACAATGTCGCCGCGGCGCTCGAGACGCTCCTTCCCGGCGATATCGCAGGGCTGAAGCCCGGCCGGATGCGCTATTCGCTGCTGCTCGATGAAGATGGCGGCATTCTCGACGATTTGATGGTCACCAACGAAGGCGACCAGTTCGGCATCGTCGTCAACGGCGCGGTCAAATGGGAGGATATCGGGCATATGCGCGAAAATCTGCCCGATGATATCACGCTCAATCACAATGAAGATTATGGCCTGCTCGCGCTGCAAGGCCCGAAGGCGGTCGACGCGCTGGCGCGGCTGGTGCCCGAGGCGGCGACCCTCGTCTTCATGCAGGCCGCGCGTGCGACCTGGCAGGGACACGCGATTGCGCTCAGCCGCTCGGGCTATACTGGCGAAGATGGCTTCGAAATCTCGCTGCCGAACGAGGCGCTTGAAGCCTTTGCCGACGCGCTCTGCGCGATGGACGAGGTCAAGCCGATCGGGCTCGGCGCGCGCGATTCGTTGCGGCTCGAGGCTGGGCTGCCGCTCTACGGCCATGACCTCACTTCCGCGATCGACCCCGCCGAAGCCGACCTCGGCTTCGCGGTCAGCAAGCGTCGGCGGGAGGAAGAGAATTTCCCCGGTGCGGCGCGCATCCTTGGCCATCTCGAAGACGGCCCGCCGCGCAAGCGCGTCGGCCTGCTCGTCGACGGCAAGCTGCCCGTCCGCGAAGGCGCCAAGCTGTTCGACGGCGAGGACGAAATCGGCGTCGTGACCTCGGGCGGTTTCGCCCCCAGCGTCGGCGCGCCGATCGCGATGGGGTATGTTCCGCGCGACCACGCCGTGCCCGGAACCGCGATCGCCGCCGAAGTGCGCGGTAAGCTGGTCCATTGCACCGTGACGGCCATGCCCTTTGTCCCGCATAATTATGTTCGTAAAACAGGAGGTTGACTGATGCCGCGTTATTTTACCGAAGAGCATGAGTGGATCGATGTCGACGGCGACGTCGCGACGGTCGGCATCACCGACTTCGCGCAGGGCCAGCTCGGCGACATCGTCTTCGTCGAAGTGCCCGATACCGGCGCCGAGCTCAGCCAGGGCGGCGATGCCGCGGTGGTCGAATCGGTGAAGGCGGCGAGCGACGTCTATGCCCCCGTCGACGGCACGGTGACCGAAGGCAATGCACAGCTTGAGGAAGATCCCGCGCTCGTCAATTCGGATCCCGAAGGCGAAGGCTGGTTCTTCCGCATGACGCTCGGCGACAAGAGCCAGCTCGACGCGTTGATGGACGCCAAGGCGTACAAGGCTTTCTGCGACGCCCTTTGATCCTGTTCCCCTCCCCGGCGGGAGGGGCAACAAGATCGCGACAAGTCATCGACCCAACGTTGGACCTGCAATTTCGCGGGTCTCTATTCGATTTCAACGCAGCGTCTTGCTGCTGATTCAGCCCCCTCTCCGGAGTAGCTCATGCGTTACCTCCCGCTCACATCCGATGATCGCGCCGCGATGCTCGCGACCATCGGCGCATCTTCGATCGATGACCTGTTCGTCGACGTTCCCGCCGAAGCGCGGCTCGATGGTCCGATCGCGGGCCTGCCGATGCACGCCAGCGAGCTCGCGGTGGAGCGCCACATGGGGGCGTTGTCGCGCCGGAATCGCGCTGCCGGTGACGGGCCCTTCTTCCTCGGTGCCGGCGCGTATCGCCATCATGTGCCGGCGAGCGTCGATCATCTGATCCAGCGCGGCGAGTTTCTGACCGCCTACACGCCCTATCAGCCCGAAATCGCGCAGGGCACGCTGCAGATGCTGTTCGAATTCCAGAGCCAGGTCGCGCGCCTGCTCGGTACCGACGTCGCCAATGCGTCGATGTACGACGGCTCGACCGCGTGCTGGGAAGCGATCGTGATGGCGCGGCGCATCACCAAGCGCGCCAAGGCGCTGCTCTCGACCGGCCTTCACCCGCATTACCGCAGCGTCGCGCGCACGATGGCGAAATATACCGGCGACGTGCTGGTCGACGGCGACCCGAGCCTTGAAGCCGGCACCGACTGGGCCGCGCTCGCGTCGGCGATCGACAAGGAGACGAGCTGCGTCGTCGTCCAATATCCCGACATCCTCGGCCGCATCGACGACATGACCAAGCTCGCCGAAGCGTGCCAGGCCGCGGGCGCGCTGCTGATCGCGGTCGTGACCGAACCCGTCGCGCTCGGCCTGATCAAGTCGCCCGGCGAAATGGGCGCCGATATCGTGGTGGGCGAGGGCCAGTCGCTCGGCGTCGGTCTTCAGTTCGGCGGGCCCTACGTCGGTCTCTTCGCGTGCAAGACCAAATATGTGCGCCAGATGCCGGGGCGCCTCTGTGGCGAGACCGTCGATGCGAACGGCAAGCGCGGCTTCGTGCTCACGCTTTCAACGCGCGAGCAGCATATCCGCCGCGAGAAGGCGACGAGCAATATCTGCACAAACTCAGGTCTTTGCGCGCTGGCTTTCAGCATTCATATGACGCTGCTCGGCGAAGCCGGCTTGCGCCAGCTCGCGGCGATCAACCATAGCCGCGCCAAAGCTGCGGCAGCTGAACTCGCCAAGGTCCCCGGCGTGTCGGTTATGAACGAAAGCTTCTTCAACGAGTTCACGTTGCTGCTCCCGACCGAGGCCCGGCCCGTGATCCACAAGCTTGCCGAGAAGGGCGTGCTCGGCGGCGTCTCGCTTGGCCGGCTCTATCCTGACAATGCAGGGCTCGCGAACGGCCTCGTCGTTGCTGTGACCGAAACCGTGACCGAGGCGGATATTTCCGCCTTCGCTGCTGCCCTGAAGGAGGTGCTGGCATGACCGCGCTCAACCGCGCCGGCTGGCGCCCCGAAATGAACGCCGCCGGCGGCGCCGACGACAATGTCACCTTCACCGGCAACCGCGCGCTGATGCTCGAGGAGGCGCTGATCTTCGAGATTGGTTCGACCGAGACGACCGGTGTCGATTTCGACGAAGCGGCACCTGCCGCCGACCTCGGGGCGCTCGCGCGCACCGCGCCGATCGGCCTTCCCGGCCTCAGCGAGTCCGAAACGGTGCGCCATTACACGCGCCTGTCGCGCCAGAATTACGCGATCGACCTCGGCCTGTTCCCGCTCGGCAGCTGCACGATGAAGCATAACCCGCGCCTCAATGAAAAGGTCGCGCGCATGCCCGGCTTCGCCGACGCGCACCCGCTGCAGCCGCAGGAAACGGTGCAGGGCGCCTATGCGGTTATTCACCAGCTCGCCGAATGGCTGATCACGCTGACGGGTATGCACAGCGTCGCGATGTCGCCCAAGGCGGGCGCGCATGGCGAGCTTTGCGGTATCCTCTGCATCAAGGCGGCGCTCGAAGCGCGCGGCGAAGATCGCCGCGTGATCCTTGTCCCCGAAAGCGCACACGGCACCAACCCCGCGACCGCGGCCTTTGCGGGCTTCACCGTCGAGGATATCCCGGCGACCGAAGCAGGCCGCGTCAACCTCGAAGCGTTGAAGGCACGCCTCGGCCCCGACGTCGCGGGGGTGATGATCACCAACCCCAACACCTGCGGCCTGTTCGAGCGCGACATGAAGGCGATTTCGGACGCGGTGCATGCGGTGGGCGGTTATGTCTATTGCGACGGCGCCAACTTCAACGCGATCGTCGGGCGCGTGCGTCCCGGCGACCTTGGCGTCGATGCGATGCACATCAACCTGCACAAGACCTTCTCGACCCCGCACGGCGGCGGCGGCCCCGGCTCGGGCCCGGTCGTGCTGTCCGAAGCGCTCGCGCCCTTCGCGCCGCTGCCTTTCGTGACGAAGCAGGACGACAGCTTCCGCCTGATCGAGGAGGAAAATGCCGGCGAGGATCATCCGCAGACCTTCGGCCGCATGACCGCCTTCCACGGCCAGATGGGCATGTTCACCCGCGCGCTGACCTATATCCTCAGCCATGGCGCCGACGGGCTCAAGCAGGTCGCCGAGGATGCGGTGCTCAACGCCAACTATGTGCTGCGCAGCCTCGAGGGCGTGCTCGACGCACCCTTCGCCGCATCGGGCCCGTGCATGCACGAGGCGCTATTCAGCGACAAGGGCCTCGCCGAGGGCTTCTCGACGCTCGATGTCGCGAAGGGGCTGATCGACGAAGGCTATCACCCGATGACGGTCTATTTCCCGCTCGTCGTCCACGGTGCGATGCTCGTCGAGCCGACCGAGACCGAGAGCAAGGCGGCGCTCGACCAGTTCATCGGCGCGCTGCGCAGCATCGCATTGCGCGCGAAGAATGGCGACCCGGCACTCAAGACGGCGCCGCATTTCGCCCCGCGCGCGCGGCTCGACGAGACGCTGGCGGCGCGTAAACCCGTGCTGGCCTGGGAGGACTGATGGCCGAACCGGCGCCCGACCCCGAACGCACCCGCGCGGGATGCGTTGCGGCCGGCGCGCTGTTCGGGATCCTCGCGATCCTCGGCTGGCTGATGGCGATCACCGCTTACGGCCTTGTGGTCGAACAATGGGAGATGATCCAGGTCCGCCGCGAGTTCAGCTACGACTGGGTCTTCCTGTGGGCACCTCTGTTCGCGATCGGGCTGGGGCTTGCGACAGCCTTCTTTGCATCGCGGCACGCGTCGGCGGCGCGAATGACCTTGCTGATCACCGTCACCGGCGCCATTGCCTTGCTGGCAGGCGTCGTGCTGTTCGGGCTCGGCGGACTGATCTGACAGGGCGGGGGAGCATGCGATGAGCTGGGACACTATCTTTCTGTTGGCCAATTATTGGGCCTTCGCGGGCTGGATCGCGCTCGCTTTCCTGCCGCGTAGCCCCAAAATCCTCGCCGCGATCCTCTATGCCGGCGTGTTCCTGCTCTGCCTCGCTTATACTGTGATGATCGTCGGCTTCCTGACCGGCAGCATCGATGCGGGCGGTCCGAGCGGGGGCGATTTCACTACGCTGAAAGGCGTGATGAAGCTGTTCGACAGCCCAGGCGGGGCGACGCTGGGGTGGACGCATTATCTTGCCTTCGACCTGTTCACGGGCCTGTGGATCGCGCGCGATGCCGACCAGAAGGGTTTCAGCCGCGTCGTGCAATTCCCCTTCCTGTTCCTGACGCTGATGGTCGGTCCGGTCGGGCTGCTGTCGTGGCTGATCGTGCGCGAACGCCGCGCGCGGGCGCAGGCAAAGGCGCGGTGACCTCGGGCCCATGGACGCCGGGTGAGGGCGGAAGCGAGGACAAGCGCCACGCCCCCGCGACGCTGCGTAACCGCGACGCGATCGGGGCGGTCCTCGCCGACTGGCTTCCCGCCGCCGGCACAGTGCTCGAAATCGCGAGCGGATCGGGCGAGCATATCGTTCACTTCGCCGCCGCCTTTCCGCATCTGGGTTGGCAACCGAGCGATCCCGATCCCGCCGGGCTGACCTCGATCGCTGCCTATCGCGCCGAGGCGGGGCTCGCCAACATCGCGCCCCCGCTCGCTCTCGATGCGTCGGCGAATGCATGGCCGACCGGGCACGCCGATGCGATCCTCTGCATCAACATGGTTCATATCAGCCCGTGGGCGGCGACGCTGGGGCTGTTCGCGGGCGCTGCGCGGTTGCTGGCGGCCGATGCGCCGCTGATCCTCTACGGCCCCTATATCGAGCCCGGCGTCCCGACAGCGGACAGCAATCTCGCGTTCGATGCCAGCCTGCGCGGGCGCGACCCGGCGTGGGGCCTGCGCGATACGGGTGACGTCATGGCGGCGGCAGCCGATGCCGGGTTCGCCTTTGCCGAACGCCGCGCCATGCCCGCGAACAATCTGATGCTGCTGTTCCGCCGCAACTGACGATCGCGAGCCAGTTTCAGGGAGTCAGGTCGAGCCTTTCGATCCGGGGGATTGGCGCTCGCTGTCGCAGGTGCGATCCCGTGTTCCGTTCCCAGCCCGCCGTCAGCGTGTAGCGCTCGATCATGAAGAAGCGCTGGCGCGTGCCCCCGGCGGACGCCGCGGGGACATATAGCCGTCCGCCGATCGAGCGCAGAAGCATGTCGGCCCATCCGGCGTTGCCCTGATTTCGCAGGACCTCGGCCTCTTCGACCCGGCCCGCATCATTGACCCAGAAACCGATGTCGACCCATTTGTCGACGTCGGTCATCAGTTGGCGGTGGCTCACATTGCCGCTGCGCTCGGCGCGCAGGATATCATCCTCATTCCGTTCGATTGCCGGGGCGTACAGCAGGGCCGGGCGCTCCATTCCTCCCTCGGCGATCATCCGGGCGATCAGGGCATCGGTGGATTTCTGTACCCCCATCGCGCGATCCAGCCGCAGTTCGAGCAGTTCGCCGACCAGCGCATAATTTTCCGCACCCGGGGTCGGATTCGCGCGATATCTTGCGATCTCCTTGCGCGCCAGCTTCGCGCGCCAATCGTCGGACGGGAACGACTGGGCCTTGAGGACGAGCAGCGAGAGATATCGGGTCCGCGCGATCGCGGCGATCTGGGGGCGGCCCTTGCCCAGCGCATGGCGCTCCATTTTCAGATATTTCCGCTCGGCCTCGTCGGGATAGCCCATCTTCAGTCGGGAATCTCCCAGGTCGAGCTCGGCTCGCAGCGTATTGGGATCATCGGCCGGAAGATATTCGCGCAACGTGTCGTGGCGCTCGAACAAGGCGTGGCGATAGATCGTCGACTCGCCCAGATGCGCGGCGACGTTGGCGTTCGCGTTGAGCAGATCGGCGACCCCGAGCGGAAGGATAGCCTTGTATCGCCGATTGCGGCCGAGCGATTTTTCGAGCGTTTGGCGTGCGTCTTTATAGGCGCCGGCGACGAACTGGTTTTCGGCGTGGACGAGCGTCGCCTGCACATCCTCGTCGGGCGGACATTGGCGCGCGATGCAGGCTTCCAGATCGGATTGCGACTTGGTGAGCGGGATCGCAGTAACGACGATTTCGTCGTTTGACCCGCGCGCCGTGCTTTCGGGCTCGGCCGCCGCCGATGCGCTTGCGAAGATCGCGGCGATGCCCACAACGGCAAATGATTTCATTGGCTTGCGGCCCTCCCCATAGGAGCGTGCGTAACGCTTGTGCGCCTTCGGTGCAATCGGCTGACGTCGACCCAAGGCGAGACTGTAGAAACCTGTCGATCGCGACAGGTGCGGCGATCGGCGCTTTACGTCGCGTCCGCAGCCGCTAGCCTCGCCGCAATTGCACGACATAGATGCGATTCGAGGGAGAGAGCGCCGATGGGCCGCGATGTTTCGGACCTTTTCACATTCGACGAATTCCTGACCCATTGGGCCGCCGAGCGCCCCGACCGGGTCGCGATGCGCGAGGAGGATCGCGTCTATACCTACGCCAGCCTCGACGATCATACGGCGCGCGCGGCCTCGGCCTTGCTCGCGGCGGGGCTGCGGAAGGGCGATCGTATCGCGTGGATCGGCAAGAACAGCGATCTCTATTTCACCCTTTTTTACGGCGCGGCGCGCGCGGGCATCGTGATGGCGCCGATCGGCTGGCGCCTGTCGTCGGCCGAATGGGCGTTCATCGTCAACGACACGCAGGCGAAGATGGTGTTCGGCGGGCCTGGCTTCGATACGCTCGCTGGCCAACTCGCGGGCAAATTACAGCATGATCCGACGATCGTTACGGCGGCCGAAGCCTATGCGATGATCGACGCCGCACCGCGCGTGCCGTTCGAGCCGTCGGGTGCCAACGACGCGGTGCTCCAGCTTTATACTTCGGGAACGACCGGCAATCCCAAGGGCGCGGTGCTGTCGAACCGCAACCTCTTCGCGCTGCGCAAACATTCGAACAGCCTCGACCTGCCCTATACCAAATGGGAGGATGACGAGGCGGTGCTGGTCGCGATGCCGTGCGCGCATATCGGCGGCACCGGGCTCGGCATCATGGCGCTTGCCGCCGGCCTTCCCGGCATCATCCTTGCCGAATTCAACCCCGACGGCGTGTTCGACGCGGTCGAGAAGCATGGCGTCACGCGCTTCTTCATCGTTCCCGCGGCGCTGCAGATGCTGCTGATGCACCCGCGCTGCGCGACCGTCGATTACAGCCGGCTCAAATATATCCTCTACGGCGCCGCGCCGATCCCGCTCGACCTGCTGCGTCAGTGCATCAAGATGTTCGGTGCACAGTTCATCCAGGCCTATGGCATGACCGAAACAACGGGCACGATTTCGATGCTGCCGCCCGAGGACCATGATCCCGAGGGCAACAAGCGCATGCGCTCGGCGGGCAAGCCGCTGCCCGGGGTCGAAATCCGCATCGTCGATGGCGATGGCGCGTCGCTGCCGCAGGGCGAGGTGGGCGAGGTCGTCACCCGCTCGTCGAACAATATGCTCGGATACTGGAACCTGCCCGATGCGACCGCGCGGACGATGACCGACGACGGCTGGATCCGCACCGGCGACGCCGGTTATCTGGACGAGGACGGCTATCTGTATATCCACGACCGGATGAAGGACATGATCATCACCGGCGGCGAGAATGTTTATCCGGCCGAGGTCGAAAGCGCGATCTTCGGCCACCCTGCGGTGCAGGAGGTCGCGGTGTTCGGTGTCCCGGATCAGAAATGGGGCGAGACCGTTAAGGCGGTCGTCGTCGGCAAGCCGGGGATGAACGTTGACGAAGCCGACATCATCGCCTGGGCGCGCGAGCGCATCGCCCCCTTCAAATGCCCGCGCAGCATCGACGTGATCGAGGCGCTGCCGAGGAATGCGAGCGGCAAGATTTTGCGGAAGGATCTGCGCGCCCCTTATTGGGAGGGGTATGAGCGGATGGTCAATTGATGGCCGGTGCTATCGCCGTTTGCTGCCGCGGCGGGGGAGCGGCCGGTAACGACAGGTTCATTCGTCCAATGCTTTAGCGGGTGATGATGGAAAGCCTGATCGAATTCTACCGCCCGCTCAGCCAGGCGCTCGGCATGAGCACCGGCGCCTCTGACAGTCTGCTGCATGTGCATGGCGGGATGGTCGTCCTGTTTCTCGCGCGAATCGTGACGCGGCGCTCGCTTGCGACCTGGACGCCATTTTTGTTTGTCCTGGCCGCAGCCGTCGCAAAGGAAATCGCCGACCGCATTGCGCATGGAGCTTGGCGGATGCCGGACAGCGCGTTCGACATCCTCAATACGATCTTCTGGCCCTTCGTTTTGATGGTCGGGCTTCGGTGGCGACGCGCGCACCCTGACAAGTCGTAAGTCCATCGCATTTACGATATGGCGCAGCTCAACGGATCGTCCCGAGACCGCGAGAGGCAAAGTGAGAATCTGAAGCCAACCTTTCCGGCGCAGCATAAATTCGCCCCACATTCGGCCTTTCAAGCGACCTTACACCCCGAAAGGCCGATGAATTTTCCTTGTTGTTGCAACCCATGCACGAGGAACATGGAGGGCTCCACCGGACGGTGGGGCCCTTTTGTGTCAGGCGGCGGCTTTTTGGCGCGCGCGGGCGCGCTGGAACGCATCGCGCGCGGTGCAGCGGCCGAGCCACGCCTTCGTCGCCTCGCCCAGCACATCGTCGGCGCCCAATGTCGTTGCGAGAAATGCCGCATAGCCGACGACGATATCGGCAATCGTAAAGCGCCCCGCGACGAGCCATTCGCGTCCGTCGGCCAGCGCCGCCTCGATGCTCTTCGCGCGGCCGCCGAAGAAGGCCTTGTAATCCTCGACCGCCTGGCTCAGCCGCCGCTCCTCCGGCTCGACGCGCGTGTAGCGGATCATGATCGCGAGCGGGAAGGTGAGCGTCGCGTCGCTGCGGTGCAACCAGTTGCGCCACGCCCAATAATCCGCCTCGTCGCGGTGCAACTCGAGCGGCGTCCCCTCGGCGATGCGTTCGCAGATCGCGGCGGACTCGGTCATCAGCCGTCCGTCCTCGACCCAGCCGGGGATCGTCATCAGCGGATTTACCGCGCGATAGTCGGGTTCGAACGCGCGCGGCGGGAATTTGAGCAGGCGCAGGTCGACGTCGATTCCGGCCTCTTCGACCGCCCACAGGCAGCGCAGCGAGCGGGCGTCGGGGCAGTGATAGAGGATCGGTAATGTCATGCGGCAACCTCCTTCGGCCGGTCGATATGGCGGCGATGCTCGCGCCAGGCGATGAACAGGCCCGACGCGACGATCAGCGGTGCGCCGACCCACGTCGTGTCGGCGGGCAACGTGCCAAAGAACCACCAACCGGCGGCAATCGCCCACAGCAGGCTGGAATAATCCATCGGGATCACGACCGACACGGGGGCAAGGCGCAGCGCGCCGGTCAGCGACATCTGGACGATCGCACCGAGGAATCCGAGCCCGACGAGGAGCAGCCATTCTTCGCCGCTGTGCGGGATGATGACAAAGGGCAGGGCGATCCCCAGCGGGATCATAGAGAGCAGGCTGAACCAGAAGACGATCGTTGCGGCATTTTCGGTGCGGCCCAGATCGCGAACCGCAATGGTGATGAGCGCGGTCATGATCGCGCCGGTCAGCGCAACCACCGTGCCGACGCCATGCTCGCCGCCGAATCCGCCCGCGAAGCTCGCGATCGGGTTGAGCACAACGAGCACGCCGATGAAGCCGACGATCACGGCGCTCCACCGCTGCCAACCCGTCGCCTCGCCGAGCAGTAGCGCCGCGAAGATCACGGCAAAGATCGGCACCGACAGGCTGATCGTCGTCGCTTCGGCCATCGGCAGCAGGATCATCGCGCCGAAATTGCACGCCATGCCCGTCAGGCCCATCATCATGCGTCGGCCATGCGCGCCGATTCGCTGCGTTTTCAGCGACGATAGCCCGCTGGTGGCCATCACCCAGATGAGCAGGAACGGCAGCACCAGCGCCTGCCGCCAGAACAGGCTTTCGACGATGTGGATGCCCGCCGCGTCGATATATTTCACGAGCACGAACATCAACGACAGGCTGACCATCGCGAGCAAACGGAGTCCGATGCCGCCGAGATAATTCTGCGGGGCGGCAGTGGACGGGGCGGGGGACGGCGCGGCATTCATGCGAAATTGCGCATATCAGCCCCGCCCGCCCGCGCAACCTGTGATCCCTCTTGCCCCGCCCCCGCAATCCGGCTAGTGGCGCACTCCGGCCTAGGGGTATAGCTCAGTTGGTAGAGCATCGGTCTCCAAAACCGAGGGTCGTAGGTTCGAGTCCTACTGCCCCTGCCAGGCCAGTGTCCCAAGGGGACCCAGCGACGCCCAGCGCGTCCCACCAAAAAACAAGGAAATCAGCGGGTTACGGCTTGGGATAGTCCCAGTGCGTCCCAGCTGCCCCCCTTGCAGCCCAAGCCTGTTTTTGTCATTTTTGGGGTAGGAAATCGGGTCCTACCCCAGATTTTTGGGGTAGGAGATTCGAGCCGGTTTTCCCCCTCAAGCGGAGACAGGTTCATGCTCACCAATGTCGCGCTGAAGGCACTGAAGCCGGACGCGAAACGATATAAGAAAGCCGATAGCGGCGGCCTCTTCATTTTCGTCGAGGCCAATGGCTCGAAGCTCTGGCGCTTCGCCTATCGCCATAACGGGAAAGCCAAGCTTCTCTCGGGGGGCCGTTTCCCCCAGACCTCGCTCGCCGACGCTCGGGCTTGGCGCGACAAGATGAAGCACCAGCTCGCTCTCGGTCTCGATCCCTCCGAGGAGCGCCGGAAGGAATTGACGGTGGCAGCGGTGCCGGCGGGCAGCAATTTCGAGGAGGTGGCGCGCGAATGGCTCGAGGCCCGCATGCTCTCGTGGGTCCCCAAATATGCCTCGCGCATCGTGGCCCGTCTCGAGGGCGACGTGTTTCCCGTCATTGGCGACAAGGATATCTCCGAGATTACCCCGCGCGAAATGCTCGATATCTTCCGGTCGATCCAGGCGCGCGGCTCGTTCGAGACGGCACACAGAATCAAGAATTATTGCAGTGAAGTCTTTCGCTATGCGATCCCCGACGGCCGCTGCGACAGCGATCCCTGCCGCGACCTCAGTCCTGCGATGGCGAAGAAGAAGCCCGTCCGGCACCGCTCCAAGATCGCGGCGAAAGACCTTCCCGACTTCTATGTGAAGTTCAACGCCGACACGGGCGAACGCATGAGCCATCTCGCGCTCCGCTGGACGATCATGACGATGGTCCGAACGTCGGAAACCCGCTTCGCCGAATTCGAAGAGTTCGAAAACATGGGCGGCGCCGACCCTTTGTGGCGCATTTCCCCTGAACGGATGAAGATGCGCTCCGAGCACCTCGTGCCGCTGTCGCACCAAGCGGTCGACCTGTTCAACGAGATCTGGGAGCTGAACGTTTACCGCGCGGCCGGAAATATGCGGCTTGGCCGCTACCTCTTCCCGGTCCCGATCTCGAAATCGCTCGTCATCAGCGAAAACCGGATGCTCGACATCATGTACCGTATGGGGTTTCGCGGGAAGGCGACTGTGCATGGCTTCCGCTCGCTTGCGAGCACGGTGCTGAACGAGACCGGGGACTTTCATCCCGACTGGATCGAGATGCAGCTCGCGCACCAGCCGCAGGGCGTGCGCGGGGTGTACAACTCGGCGATCTACCTCAAGCATCGCCGCCCGATGCTGCAGTGGTGGGCAGATTATCTCGATGCCGCCGAAGCCAAAGGTATGGCGGCTGAAAACGGCTGATCGGCGACGACGTGCGAAGAAAGCTCGATGACTTCTACTTTGCGATGCACGCGTACGCCCGTCTAACGGGTATCCGCAATGTTGGTCCGCACGCGCGATAGTAGATGATATAAGCGGTCGCGCTCTCCCGGAGACAGTCCGCTCATCGCATCGGCGTGGAGACCGTCGACGAGCGGCTGGACGTCGGCGACGAGCATATCGACCCGCTCGGTAAGGCTGAGCCGCCACGCCCTTCGGTCGACGGGATCGCGGCGCCTGACTATCAAGCCGGCATCGACGAGACGGTCGACCATTCGCGACAAGGTTATGGGTTCGACCTCCATGAGGTCGGCGAGCTCGCTCTGCCGTTCGGCCCCGCCGCGTCGCAGCTGCATAAGCAGCCGCCACTGCAGCGCGGTGATACCAAATTGCTTGGCACGCGTGCCGAACTCGCGTCGGAACAGTCGCGCCGTGTCATTGAGAAGGAAACCAAGCGCGGCGGTCATCGGGTGCTTTCCTGTGTGGCTTCCTATTCGTCCGCCGCGACGGGATATTGGGTGTTGCCCCGGTCGTTGCGCACCTGATGGAGATCCGAGTGGCAGACGCCGCCGTTGCGGATATCGATATCGAGATCCTCGCGGCGAAGCGCGCGGCGGTCGATCGCCATCGGCGCGACGGGCGCGTCGGCCGCGCTGGTGACCCAGGCGGCTGTGGTGGCCATCGCTCTCAGACCCGTTCGATGATGATGGCGGGCGCCATGCCGCCGGCAGCACACATGGTGACGAGGCCGTAGCGGCCGCCCGAGCGTTCGAGTTCGTCGAGCGCGGTACCGATCAGGATCGAGCCCGTGGCGCCGATCGGGTGGCCGAGCGCCATCGCGCCGCCGTTGATGTTGACCTTCGCGCGATCGAGATCGAGGTCGCGGATGAACTTCTCGGCGACGACGGCGAACGCCTCGTTGATTTCCCATACGTCGATGTCGTCCTTGGAGAGGCCCGCCTTCTCGAGCACCTTCTTGGCTGCGGGGACGGGGGCGTTGAGCATGAGCGTCGGATCGTCGCCGACATTGGCATAGGCAACGACGCGTGCGCGCGGCTTCAAACCATGCTTGTTGGCATAATCCTTCGATGTGATAAGGATCGCCGCCGCGCCGTCGACGACGCCCGACGAGTTGCCGGCATGATGCACACCTTCCCATTCGAGGTCGGGATAGACGCGCTTGATCTGGCTGGCGAAGGTGACGCCGCCGCCGAGGTCATAGTCTTTGAGCGCGCCGAAGCTCGCCTTCAGGCCGGCGAGGCCCTCGGCGGTCGTCTCGGGGCGAGGGAATTCTTCATGAGCCAGCGCGAGGCTGCCGTCCGTATTGTAGACGGGCACGACGCTCTTGTCGAAGCGGCCCTCGTCGATCGCGACCTTGGCGCGGCGCTGGCTTTCGAGCGCGAGCGCGTCGACTGCCTCGCGGCTGATGCCTTCCTTTGCGGCGATCGCGTCGCCACATACGCCCTGGTGCGACTGCGGATGGATCGCATCGAGTGCTTCGTGGCCCGATCCCATGCCGAGCGGCTTGATGCCGGCATTGGCTTCTTCTGCTCCGATCTGAGCGGTGTAGCTCATCATCTCGGTCCCGCCCGAGATCACGCAATCCTCCATGCCGCTCATCACGCTCGCGGCGCCGAAATTGACCGAGCTGATCCCGCCGCCGCAGAAGCGGTCGAGCGTTGTGCCCGATGCCTTGGTGTCATATCCCGCCGAGAGCGCGGCCATGCGGCCGAGGTCGCCGCCTTGCTTGCCCTTCTGGGTCGAGGTCGACCAGATGATGTCGTCGACGGTCGCTGTGTCGAGGTTGTTGCGGTCGCGGATCGCGGCGAGCACCGTTGCGGCAAGGTGCTGCGGATGAAGGTGCGAGAGCGCGCCCTTCCCGGGCTTGCCGACCCCGCGCGGGGTGCGAACGGCGTCGATGATATAGGCTTCGGCCATGATAAACTCCTCAGGCGGGAATTTCGTTGAAGGGAACGCCCTTGTCGGGGCGGTGATCCTGGGGCAGCCCCAGGATCTTCTCGGCAATCGTGTTGAGCAGCATCTCGTCGGCGCCGCCCGCGATGCGGCCCGTGGGCGCGTTGATCCAACTGGCCTGCCAATCATGCTTGACCGGCGCATGCTCGTCGAAGCGGAGTCCCAGCGGCCCTTGGAGGTCGATGGCAAGCTCGGATAGCTTCTGGCGCGAACGCACCGAGACGAGCTTGTTGAGCGAACCTTCTGGGCCGGGCTCCATTCCGGCCTGCATCATCAGCATCGCGCGGGCGGTGATCGCGTCGAGCGAGTTGCGCATCGCGTGATTGCGCGCGATGGCGGAGCGGATGCGCGCATCCTCGAGGGCAGGGCGGCCATTGACTTTCGCGGTCTTGGCAAGATCGACGAACAGGTCGAGATGCGGGCCGAAGCCTGCGCTGTCGGTTGCCGCATAGCGCTCGATCATGAGCGTCGCCATGGCGACCGCGAAGCCGCCGCCGACCGGCGACATGCGGTGGCTGTCGTCGATCCGGACGTCGTCGAAGAAGACCTCGTTCACATGGCTGTCGCCGCCGGCGAGTTTTACAGGCCGTACCTCGATGCCGGGCGCGCGCATGTCGACCCAGAAATAGGTGAGCCCCTTATGCTTGGGGACAGTCGGATCGGTGCGCACGACGACAACGCCATAGTCGCAATATTGCGCCCAGCTCGTCCAGAGCTTCTGGCCATTGAGCTTCCATCCATTGCCGTCGGGCTCGGCGCGCATGCGAAGCCCCGCGAGATCCGAGCCCGCGGCGGGCTCCGAAAAGAGCTGGCACCAGATTTCCTCGCCGCGCAGTGCCCGGAGGACCCGCTCCTTTACCCACGGCTTGTCGTCGCAATAGCGCATGATGATCGGAACTGGCATGCCGAGCGAGATGCCGAAGAACGCGGTCGGCATGCCAAACACCATCTCTTCGGCTTCGAACGCGACCTTCTCGAGGTGGCCCAGGCCCTGGCCGCCATATTCGACCGGCCAGTTGATGCCGGCAAATCCGGCATCGAAGCGCGCGGCAAGGTAGTGGCGGCCAAGGGCGAGGCGTTCCTCGGTCGAGAGGCCCGCCTGCGCGGCGCGGCCATATTCGCTTGCGACCGACTGAAGCCATTCGCGCGCGCGGATCCGGAATGCGTCGAGATCGCTCATGCCGCTTCTCCCGCGAGCCGTTCGACCAAAATATCCTCCCAGAACATCATATTGCCCTGCTCGATCGCGAGACTGCGCGTCCGGCGCATATGAAGATGAAGCGCCGCTTCCCAGGTGACCCCGATTCCGCCATGGATCTGCATCGCGTCGCGCGCGCAGCTGTCATAGGCCTCAGTCGCCTGGATACGCGCCGAGGCGGCGGCGGCGATAAAATCGCTCTGGCCTTCGCGCGTTGCGGCATGGATCGCGCCGGCGCGCGCGAGTTCGACAAGCGCGTACATTTCGGCGATGCGGTGCTTGACCGACTGGAAGCTGCCAATCGTTTGTCCGAAGGCGCGGCGGGTGTTGGCATAGTCGCGCGCGCGTTCCATCAGCATTTCGGCGCCGCCGGTCTGTTCATGCGCGGTCACGACCGCCTGGAGCGCAAGAATTTCGAGCGCGGCGCGGTGTGCCGCGTCGCCGCGGGCGATTTCGGTGGCGGGAGCGGCAGCGAAGACAAGGTCGGCGCTGCAGCGGCTGTTGTCGAAGCTGTCGAAGCCCTGGCGCGTCACGCCGGCGAGCGGCACGGCGGCGAGTACCGCATCGCCGCCGTCGGCGGCGAGAACGATCGCGACATCGGCATGAAGCCCGCCAGTGACGCCCGATTTCGTTCCGGTAATCGCTCCGCGCCCAAAGGTCGTGCCGGTCCCGAGAACATCCTGGTCTTCGCCGAAAGCGATTGCGCCGATCGCCTCGCCTGCGGCGAGCCGGGGCAGCCATTCGCTGCGGAGGCCCTCGTCGCCATGGTCGATGATCGCTCGCGCGGCGCCATAAGAGGCCGTAAGGAAGGGCGCGCCCGCGAGCGAGCGACCCGCTTGGTGCGCGATGAGGCCGAGTTCGACGAGCCCGAGCCCGAGCCCGTCATAGTCTTCGGGGATGGCGAGCGCAGTCCAGCCCTGCTCGCGCGCGGTGTCCCAGAAGGCGGCATGATAGGTGCCCTGCTTCTCGAGAAGCGGCAGCAGGCTTTCGTCCGACAGCCTCGCTTCGAGAATTCGACGCGCTTCGGTGGCGATAGCCTGCTGGCCTTCATCGTAGAGCAGCGACATGGGGATCCTATCTGACCGTGAATTTCTTGGCCTTGTCGGCCATGAGCGCCGCGCGATCGACCTGCGGCACGCCGACGGGATTTCCGACCTGGCAATATTTGAGGCCCTGGGCGAGCGCGACCGATCGCGGCAGGTCGAGGCTCTGCCATATTGCCTTGAGCGAACCCGCGGTGGCGGCCGGCGGCTTGGCCGCGATGATCTTGGCGAGCGCGTCGGCGCGCGGCCAGAGCTCCTCCAGCGGCAGCACTTCGCTGACGATACCTGCGCGCAGCGCCGACTGCGCCGACAGCCGCTCGTCGTTGCCGAGCAGTACCATGCGCAGCACATCCTGGAGCGGCATCTTGTAGGTCATGCCGATCGGCTCGAGCGCGCTCGTCATCCCGTAGGTAACATGCGGATCGAAGAAGGTGGCGTCGTCCGAGGCGATCACGATGTCGGCCTCGTTGAGCCAGTAGAAGGCGCCGCCGGCAGCCATGCCATGGACCGCGCAGACGACGGGTTTCCAGCAGTTCATCGACTTCGGTCCGAGGTATTTGCCCGGGTCTTCCGCAGCCCAGACATCGTCCGCGATCACCGATGCGCCGGGTTCCTGCGCGGCCTTCACGTCGACGCCGGTCGAGAAGGCGCGCCCCGGTGCGGCGCGCAGCACGACGCAGTGCACATCCTCGTCATGCGATAGTTCTTTCCAGAGTTCTGCGAACTCTTCGCACATCTGCTTTGTGAAGCTGTTCATCGCTTCGGGCCGGTTGATGGTGACTGTCGCGACCTTGTCGGCCTTGTCGACGATGATGGTCTGATATGGCATGGCCTTCTCCTGCGGCGTGCTCTGGCATAGTTGACTTAGTTATACAAGTGGCTATGGCGGTGCGATTGGAAGAGGATAGCAGGCACCATGAATTTTGACCTGTCAGAAGAGCAGAAAATGCTCGCCGAGCAAGCGAATGCTTTGCTCGCCGACCGCAGCCCGTTCGATCACCTGCGCGGCCTGATCGACCGTGGCGCGGAATGGGACGAGCCCTTGTGGCGCGAACTTGCCGAAATGGGATTTCTGGGGGCCGCGATCCCCGAGGCCTATGGCGGCCTCGGCCTGTCGGCGCTGGATCTTGGCGTACTTGCGGCCGAATTCGGTCGCGCCAATGCCGCAGTGCCCTTCTTCTCGTCGATCGTGCTCGCCGCCGAAGCGATTCTCATGGCGGGGAGCGATGAACAGAAGGCCGAATGGCTGCCGAAGCTCGCGAGCGGCGAAGTTGTCGCGACGCTCGCCTATAGCGAGGGACCGGGTCGGCTCGCGCCGGCAAGCGTCGGATTTGCAGACGGAAAGGTTACGGGCGTGAAAGCGCCGGTCGCGGATGCGGGCATTGCGGACATCGCCTTGGTGCTCGCCGACGCCGGCCTCGCGATTGTCCGGCTCGATGCGGCAGGCGTCGTGCGGACCAAGCTTGAAGCGTTCGATCATCTTCGCTGCCATTATCGCATCGATTTTCAGGGCGCCCCCGGCGAACTTCTTGCGAAGCCTATCGACATGTCGGCGCTTTTCGACCGCGCCGCGGTGCAGGCCGCATTCGAGGCAACCGGTGCAGCTGAAGCGTGCCTCCTTATGGCGCGCGATTATGCTCTCGAGCGTCAAATCTTCGGGCGCTCGCTCGCCTCCTATCAGGCGATCAAGCACAAGCTCGCCGATATCGCCGTGCAGGTCGAACTTTTGCGTTCGAACGCCTATTTCGCGGGATGGGCGGCCAGCGAGTCGCCGGGCGAGCTCCCCGCGGCCGCGGCCGCTGCCCGCCTTACTGCGGTCTCGGCTTTCGAGGAGGCGGCGCGCGAGAATCTGCAGGTTCATGGCGGCATCGGCTATACGCAGGAAGCCAATTGCCACTTTTTCTATCGCCGAGAGCGATTGCTCGCGGTCCATATCGGCAACCGGGACTATTGGGCGGCGCGACTGATCCAGCATATTCCCACGTCGCAGGCGGAGGCAGCCTGATGGATTTCAACGACACCCCCGAAGAAGCCGCATTCCGCGCCGAGGCGCGTGCCTGGCTTTCGGCAAACGCCCCCGCGCACGTCGTGCCGCAGGCCGCTGTCCTCGACGACGCCGAAGAAGTCGAGCGCGGCAAGGCGTGGCAGCGCGCCGTCCACGATGGCGGCTATGCCGGCATCACCTTGCCGCGCGCCCTTGGAGGGCGGGGCGGCTCGGTCATCGAGGCCGTGGTCTTCTCCGAAGAGGAGGCGCGCTATAACCTTCCCAAGGGGCCCTATATCGGGATCGGCCTTGGCATGGCGATCCCGGTGATCGCCAAACATGGCACCGACGCGCAGCGCGAAGGCTTTATCGCGCCGACCTTGCGCGGCGAGCTGACATGGTGCCAGCTCTTCTCCGAACCTTCGGCGGGATCCGATCTTGCCAACCTGCGCACCAAGGCAGTGCGCGACGGCGACGACTGGATCGTCAATGGCCAGAAAGTCTGGTCGAGCTGGGCGCACCGGAGCGACTGGGGCATCCTTGTCGTGCGTACCGATCCGACCGTCCCCAAGCACAAGGGGCTGACCTTTTTCGTCGTCGACATGAAGTCTCCGGGGATCGACATCCGGCCGATCCGGCAAATCTCGGGCGCGAGCGACTTCAACGAAACATTCCTCACCGATGTCCGCATCCCCGATGCAAACCGTATCGGCGCAGTCGGCGAGGGCTGGGCCTGCTGCATGACCGTTCTCATGGGCGAGCGGCTCGGCTCTGGCAGCCACAAGAGCGCAGTCGGTCCGCTCCTCGATCTCGCTGCCGCGACGCCGTCGCAGAGCGGCGGGAACGCGCTCGACAGCGGCAGCGTCCGCCTGGCGCTCGCCCAGGCTTATGCCGAAGAGCAGGGCGGCCGCTATTTCGAGGCCCGGCTGCGCACGATGGTGAGCCGCGGCGAAAATCCCGGTGCGCTCGCGGGGATGATCAAGCTCGCCTATGCGGGCCGCCTCCAGCGTACGACCGGGTTGGCGCTCGAACTGCGCGGGCAGGACGGGATCGCGCCCGCGCCTGAAGACACCGCTACGCGCCAGATCCAGCAGGACTATATCTGGTCGACCGTGATGCGCATTGCCGGCGGGGCAGACGAGGTGCTGCGCAACCAGATCGCCGAGCGCGTGCTCGGGATGCCGGGCGACGTGCGCGCCGACAAGGACATGCCGTTCGATCAAATCATCTGACGCGGCGCGACGCGCGCCGCCTGGCATAGACGCTGCTCGGGGCGTTCACCCTTGTTCCGGGTGAGCACCGGTAAGCGCCGGCGCCGAGAGTTTTGCGCTCGCCGCTGCGCGTACGACCACAAGTCTTCGCGGCAGAGCGTCCGAACGACTTGGCACCACTCAACTTTTGGCGCCGACAGCGACGAAACGGCACGCCCACATTTTCCCTTGCACGAGGTAGCGCACCTAGTTATATAAGTCTCGCGCACAACGGAGCGCTGGGAGGATGAATGATGGCACTAGTTTCCTTACGATCGGCTCTTCGCACGAGCGTTTGCATCTCGATTGCGGCAGGCGTTGCGTTCCAGGCAGCTCCAGCGTCAGCTCAGGCAGCGCCGGCGGCACCGGCGGATGAAACCGACGACACTTATGCCGGTCTCGAGGCGATCATTGTCACCGGCACCACCAAGCGGCTCGAGAACACGCTCGATGTTGCCGCTTCGATCACCGCCTTCAGCGGGGAGTCGCTCGAGGCGAAGAATGTCGTGCAGATGTCCGACATCGCCACTTTCACTCCGGGCTTTACCATCACCCCGGCGGCCGCGAACTCGACAGCTTTGTCGCTCGCGATCCGCGGGCAGGTTCAGGTCGATATTCTCGCCACGCTCGAACCGTCGGTGGGCACCTATGTCGACGAACTCTATTGGGGCCGCGCCTATGGCCTGAACGCGAACCTGCTCGACGTTCAGAGCGTCCAGGTTCTCAAGGGGCCGCAGGGCACCCTGTTCGGCCGCAATACGACGGGCGGCGCGCTCGTGATCAACTCGGCGGACCCCGATCCGCGCGCATTTTCGGGCAAGGCCGCGCTGACCTATGGTCGGTACAATGAAATGGGGGGCGAGGTCGTCGTCAACGTGCCGGTCACGAACAGCGTCGCGGTCCGCGGTGCGTTCAAGATCAGCCACCGCGACGGTTGGGCCTATGGCGTGCGCGCTGCCAATGCCTCGGGCGCTTTCGTCAACACGCTCGCCGGCGCGACCCAGATCGTGCGTGACGGCAAGAAATATAATGATCGCAACGAAATCCAGGGCCGTGTGAAGGCGCTCTGGGAAATCAGCGACACCACCCGCCTGCTGATTTCGGGCGAATGGTATGATTATTCGACCGATGGCCCCGGCCGCCAGCTCATCGACAAGATCGACCTGAATACGCCGACCGACGCCGTCGCGACGATCACGCCGGTCAATCTTTACGAGCCCTTCTTTGCGGCGAATCCCAATGCCGTGGGCGTCGATGCATTCAACTGCGCCAACGCGATCAGCACAACGACCAACTGCACCGACGGCATCCTCAAGGGTCGGCGGCCCTACACGGAGGTCGACACGCGAACCTATCTTGCCAAGTTCACGCACGACTTCGATTTCGGTACCTTCAAGGTCATCGGCGGCTATCGCAACGTGCAGAGCGATAACTTCGTCGACCTCGATGGCTCGGCCGTCCTGATGCATGCCACCTCGCTCAAGCAGGATCTGTCGCAAAAATCGATCGAGGCGCAGCTTGCCGGGACAATCCTGAACGACGCGCTCGAATATGTCGTAGGCGGAACCTACTTCAAGGAAACCGGCAGCGACCTGTCTTACTCGTTCACCGGCTCGGCGACCGGCAGTGTGCCCGCGACGGTCACGCGCAACTATGGCTTCATCGACAATGACTCGATCGGCCTTTACGGCCAGCTGAAGTATAATTTCAGCGACACCTTCTCCGTCTATGGCGGTCTTCGTTATTCCGAGGACACCAAGCGCCTCGACATCCGCAGCGCCAACGTCAACCTGCTCGGAGTGCCGGTCCCGATCGGCGGGCCCATCACGAACCCCTGTAACGCGGCGGGCTCGGGCGTCATCACCGGCGCGACGGCGGCGAATGATTGCTCGGCCGAGAAAACGGCCAAGTTCGACTCGATCTCCTGGGCTGCTGGCATCGATTTCAAGCCGAGCGAGGACTCGCTCCTCTATGCGAAGATCAGCAAGGGCTATCGCTCGGGCGGCCACAATCTGCGTGCCTTCAACGATGCGCAGTTCACGCCTTTCCAGCCCGAAACGGTCATCGAGGAAGAAGTCGGGTTCAAGGCCGAGCTCTTCGATCGCCGGGTCCGCCTGACCGTCGCGGCCTATCACAACGAGCTCAGCGATGCCCAGCGCAGCACCATCGCGGTGGTGCCGCCCTCGACCGTGAGCAACACGATTGTCGGCAACGCTGCGAAAGTGCGAAATTACGGCGTCGAAGGCGACCTGATGTTCGAAGTGGCACGCGGCTTCACCATCTCGGCGTCAGGGTCGTACAACAAACCCAAATATCTGGAATATGCCGATATCACCGGCGATCGCAGTAACGAGCGCTTCCAGAATCTCGCCAGCAAGAAGGCGACGATCGGGGCGAACTACCGGACCAATTTCGGCGATACTTCGCTCAATGCAAATGTCGATTACAGCTGGACCTCGGCTTACGCCGGGGACGAATGTTCGGTAACCGGCAGCTCGGCCTGCTATCCTGCGACCGGCGCTCCGGAAATCGGCGGGGCAACCGCGCTTCAGATTTCGCAGCGGCAGTTCAATGAAACGAAGCTGCCGGCGGCGGACTTGCTCAACGCGCGTCTCACCTTCGGCCTCAAGGACGATCAGTTCAAACTGTCGCTCTGGGGAACCAATCTCCTGAACGACCGCGGATACACCAACTATCTGCAACTGCTCGCACCGCGGCGCAACTATCTGTCCGGGACGCGTCGCGATCCGCGCACCTATGGCGTGACCCTCTCAGTCACCTGGTAATCCAGCGAATGCGGGCCGGCGTCGGGGGCGCCGCCGGCCGGGAGCTTCGCCGGACTCGATGCGCCGCGACCGGGAAACCGTTCGCGGCGCCTTTTTTTCGCCGCTCGGTCGTCGACGTCGAAATGATGCGGGAGACCGATTTGTTGTGAGCGGCGACGCGACAAGCCGCGGCGCTGTGTGCGGGGCTGCCCCCCTACGCGACGCTAAGGCGCTTGAGCGGCACCTACAGCGATTGCCCGTCGTCGACCACCAGCTCCGAGCCGGTTACCTGCGCCGAGAGGTCCGACGCGAAGAAGAGCAGCGGCACGTCCATATCGGATTTCAGGCTGAGGCGCCGGCGGGGGAAGCTGTTGACGAGTTGCTCGCCGGCGGGCGCCTTGAAGAGATTTCCCGTCATCTCGGTCTCGAAATATCCGGGAAGAATACTGTTCACGTTAATCCCCTTGCGCGCCCACTCGCGCGCGAGAACGCGCGACATATGCGCGACCGCGGCCTTGCTTGCGCTGTAGGCGGCGGTACCGGGATAGATCTTTTTCGCGGTAATCGAGCTCACAATGACGACGCGCCCTCGGCCCGTCTCCGCGCTGCCGGCCGCGATCAGCCGCTTCGCGCCTTCGCGTACGGTCAGGAAGACCCCGCGCAAATTGGTGCCGATGATCGCATCGAACTCGTCTGCGGGAATATTGATCGAATTATTGTCCGATGCCGTTCCGGCATTGGCGATGATCGTATCGACAGTCCCGAAATGGCGTTCGGCCTCGTCGTAGGCCGCGATGACCGCCGCCTCGTCAGCGACGTCGAGCGCGACGGCATGCGCCGCGCCGCCGGCGGCGACGATTTCGGCCTGGAGGGCTTCCAGCCTGTCGGTACGGCGCGCGGTGATGACGACGCGCGCGCCCGCGGCCGCGAGCAGTTTCGACCAGTGCGCGCCGAAGCCCGACGAAGCGCCGGTAACGAGCGCGACCCTGCCCGTGAGATCGAAGCTGGGCAAGGGCATTGCGGTCATGAGGCGTTCCTTTGGCGAAGGCGGCGTTGCATGCTGCTCGCTGCGCCACATCAGGCGGCGGAGCGGCGCTCCTCGGCGGCTTTCGCCAGCGGTGCTGCAAGCTCCTTCTTGACGATCTTGCCGTTCGGATTGAGGGGGAGGTCGTCCATGATGACGAGCGTCCTCGGCACCTTGTTGTCGGCGAGATGCTCGCGGCAGAAGGCGATGATGTCCTCGGCCTTCGCCGACGCGCCCGGGCGCAGCGACACCGCGGCAGCAATATCCTCGCCCAGAATCTCGTGCGGGACGCCCACGACGGCCGCCTGCTGGACGGCGGGATGGAGGTGGAGCGCCGTCTCGATCTCTAGCGGCGTGATATTATAGCCGCCACGGATGATCAGCTCTTTGGAGCGGCCGGCCATGATCAGGTCACCGTCCGCGTCGACATAGCCAAGATCGCCTGTCTTGGTCCAACCGCCCTTGAAGCTTGCAGCGGTCGCTTCGGCGTCGTTCCAGTAGCGCCGCGGATTGCGCTGAAAGCCATATATCTCGCCTACTACGTCCGGCTTGTCGATCCGGTTGCCGGCCTCGTCGCGCAGCTCCATGTGCGCAGGAAGCTTGCCGACGCATCCGGGTTTGAGCACCTGTTCCTGGCTCGTCGTGCCGACGCCGATACCCCCTTCCGACATGCCGTAGCTGTTGCGCACGCGAATGTGCGGCCAGAGTGCCATCGCCCGTTTGACCGAGTCATGCGGCAGCGGCGCTGTCCCGGTCATCAGATAGCGGACGCCGTCGAAATCATAGTCGGCAACGTCGGGATGATCGAGGATGAGGCGCAGCATCGTCGGGACGAGATAGACAAGATTAGGCTTCTTGTCGCGGACGAGGTCCAGAAAGCCCTTCGGATCGAATTTGGGCTGCGTGATCGCCGTGGCTCCGCCGCGTGCGGGAAGCATCACGATGCCGAGATTGCCACCCGACCCCGTCAGGGGGAGAGCGTTCAGCGTCGAGCGCGAACGGTCGAGATTGAGACCCGTCACGCCCGTCGCAAGGTCCGGATGCGTCACGACGACACCCTTGATCTTCCCTGTCGTGCCCGATGTTCCAAGGATTTCCGCGTCGGCCTCGGGATCGAGTTTCGCCTGGTCAGGAAGCGAGGCGCGGTCGCGCGGCATCGCATCGACGGTCCATATCGCGTCGAGCGAAACGCTATCGAGCACTGCCGGGACATCGGTGATCGCAAAGCGCGGGGTGGTCAGCGCGGCAAAATCCGAGATTTCCCGGGCGGTCAGGCGCGTGTTGATCGGACAGGCGATCCCCCCAGCGCGAAACACCGCGAAGACCGCCACGGCCATTTCGATCGCGTGATTATTGCTGATTGGCAAGAATACACGGTCGCCAGGCTTCAGACCGGCCGCGGCGAGCCCCCCACCGATCTCATCCGCGGCCCGGTCCCACTCGGCGTAGGTCATCTGTCGCCGGGTGTCGTCGTGCGCGATTTCGTCGCGCTGATGCAGGGCCCTGATCTTGAGCGCATCGCTGATGCGGCGCACTGGGGCGGGGCTCTCTGAAATGACTTGCTCTCTCATGCAGCATCTATTACCTAGTTATACAACTAGACGCAAGGAGAGAAATGGTGACCGAGGCGAAAGACGACATCAAGCAGAGCGACGAATGGCAGAAAGCCGTCGCATATGAGATCACTGACGCCGATATCGAACGCCAGCGCCAGCTCCTCGGTTTCGACGAGCCGGCGAAGACTCGCGAATATATCCAGACCGCGACCACCGATAATATTCGCAACTTCGCGCATGGCTGCGGCGACGACAACCCGCTCTTCTGCGATCCCAATTATGCGAAGAAGACGCGATGGGGCGGCGTGATTGCCCCGGGCATGATGTGCGCGCAGATCAACAAGCCGATGAAAGGCGATCCGGTCCCCGACGAGATCAAGGCGCTCAAGAAGAGCCTGTTCCGCGGCATTCACGTCTTCGTGTCGGGCTCGGACTGGACCTTCTACCGGCCCGTTTTCCCGGGCGACACGATCTACAGCTTTAACGGCGAGGAAAGCTGCGAGGTCAAGCAGTCCGAGTTCGCGGGGCGTTCGGTGATCAACGTTCGACGCGACGTCAAGGTCAACCAGCGCGGCGAAGTCGTCGCCGTCTATCGCATCCTGCGCGTCCTGACCGAGCGCAAGACGGCGGTGAAGAAGGGCAAATATAGCGCGATCAAGCCCGCCGAATGGAACGACGAGAGCTTCGCCGAAGTCGAGGCGATCTATGCCGACGAGGCGGTGCAGGGTTCTAACCGGCGCTATTTCGAGGATGTCGAGAAGGGCGACTCGCTCGGCCTGCAGGCCAAGGGCCCGCTGACGGTTACCGACGTCGTCTGCTTCCATGCCGGCGGCTACGGCTTCGTGCCCTATGCGCCGACCGTCGGACGTCTTGCGCACAAGAACCGGAAGCGCATCGCGCCCTTCTACGTCAAGAATGAATATGGCGTTCCCGACGTCGCGCAGCGGCTCCACTGGGACCCGCTCTGGGCGCAGGCGATCGGCAATCCGATGGCCTACGATTATGGCGTGATGCGCGAAAATTATCTCTGGAGCTATTTGAACGACTGGGCCGGAGATGACGCGATCATCACCCACGTCCATGACGAGATCCGCAAGTTCAATTATATGGGCGATGTCCAGAAGGTGACCGGCGAAGTGCTCGCCAAGCGGACCGAGAATGGCCGCAACCTCGTCGACGTCGCGGTTAAGTTCACCAACCAGCGCGACGAAGAAAGCGTGCGCGGGACCGCGACTATCGCGCTGCCCGGCAAGGATGGTACGCTCGCCATGTATCCCGAAGTGCCGGCCGAGCTGGCGCAGAAGGCCGCCAGCATGATGGCGCGCCACTGGGAGCTCGGCGGAGAGTGAGTGTGATGGCCGAAGTCCTGATCGAGAATGATGGCGGCGTCCGGATCATCACGCTCAACCGGCCCGACCGGCTGAACGCGCTGACCGGATCGATCATGGCGCCGCTCGCCGATGCCTGCGCCGACGCGGCACGCGACGGCTCGGTGGGCTGCCTCGTCGTCACCGGCGCCGGCCGCGGCTTCTGTGCCGGCGGCGATCTCAAGGAGGGCGGCGCCGACAAAGCGATCGTCCCCGCGAGCGCCGAGGCGGGGAGCCGGACCGAGCAGGGCTTCGCGCGGCTGCGCGGGTTCATGGAAACCTCGCGGCTGCTCCACGAGATGCCGAAGCCGACGATCGCGATGGTCAATGGCCCCGTTGCCGGCGCCGGCATCGGTATCGCGGGTGCCTGCGACCTTCGCTTCGCGGGGCGCTCGGCGAGCTTCCTCACGGCGTTCGACCGGATCGGCGCGGGCGGCGACTTCGGCTCGAGCTGGTTCTGGACCAAGATCGCGGGCACCGGCGTGGCGCGCGAGCTGTTCCTGCTCGGCGAGAAACTCTCGGGCGAAGAGGCGTTCGCCAAGGGGCTCTACACGCGCCTCTTCGACGACGAGGCGCTCCGGGCGGAGACGCTGAAGGCTGCCCATCGGCTCGCCGACGGACCGCGCATGGGCTATCGCTACATGAAGGCCAATCTCAACAATGCCGAGGACTTCGCGTTCGAGGCCGCGCTCGACGCCGAAGCGCTCAACATGACGTTGTCGACCACCGCCACCGCCCTCATCTGGCGCGAAAGCCGCAAGGCGGAGGCGCAGGATGACTGACCATATCCGCGTCGAGCGCGGAGACGACGGGGTCGCCCGGGTCGTCGTGGCCCGTGCCGATATCGGCAATGCCTCGTCGCCCGAGATGCTGGGCGAGATTCGTGACGCCTTCGTCGAGCTCGGCGACGACCCGAGCGTCCGCGCGATAGTCCTCGCCGCCGAAGGCAAGCATTTCTCGGTCGGCGCCGATTTCGCCTTCCTCGAGCGCCTGTCGGGCATGTCGGCGAGCGAGATCAAGGGGACGGTTTACGCCAATTTCCAAGGGGCCGCGAAAGCGATCTACCGCTGCCCCAAGCCGACGCTGGCGCTGGTGCAGGGCGCGGCGATCACCGTCGGCTGCGAGCTCGCGCTCGCCTGCGATTTCCGCATTGCCGCCGATACAGCGCGCTTCCAGGAAAGCTGGATCAAGCTCGGGATCATCCCCCCGCTCGCGGGCCTCTTCCTGCTGCCGAGCCTCGTCGGGCTCGGCCGCGCGATGGAAATGTGCCTGCAGGGCCGGCCGGTCCTTGCCGAGGAAGCTTTGCGCATCGGCCTCGTCGGCGACGTCGTCGCGCCCGAGGCGCTCGCCGAGCGTGGCGAGGCGCTGGCGCGTGAGCTCGCCGGTACCGCGCCGCTCGCCTATGCGGCGGCCAAACAGGCGCTCCAGCGCGGGCTCGAAAGCTCGATGGAGGCCGAATGGCAGGCCAATCTTTCGGCGCAGGCGCTCTTGTTGGGAAGCGACGATCATCGCGAAGGACTTGCCGCCGTGCAGGCCCGGCGCGCGCCCTCCTTTGCCGGTCGTTGACGGAGACAGACAATGGATTTGAGTTACGGGGCCGAGGCCGAGGTTTTTCGGGGGAAGGTTCGCGCCTTCCTTGCTGCCGAATGGCAGCCCGCCGAGCGGCGCAAGGCCGAGCTTCGCGATTTCATCCGGGCCTTTCGGAACAAGGCGGTCGAAGCGGGCTTTCTCTATCGGTCGGTTCCGAAACGTTACGGCGGATCGGAGCAGCCGGTCGACGTCATCAAGGCGCAGGTCATCCGCGAGGAGTTCGGGCGGGCGCGGGCGCCGATGGAAGTCGGCGGCAACGGCGTCAATATGACCGTCCCGACGTTGCTCGAGAAGGGCACCGAGGAGCAGCGCGAGCTCTTCATCCGCAAGACGATCGAGGGCGATTTTATCTGGGGGCAAGGCTATTCCGAGCCCGGCTCGGGAAGCGACCTGGCGAGCGTTCGCACCAAGGCCGAACTGTCGGCGGACGGGAGCAAGTGGATCGTCAACGGCCAGAAAATCTGGACGAGCCAGGGCGGCAAGGCGACGCACATGTTCATGCTCGTGCGAACCGAGCCCGATGCCGCCAAGCATGACGGCATCACCTATCTCCTCATGGATCTCGACCAGCCTGGCGTGACGCGCCGCCCGATCCGGCAGATGACCGGGATGGAAGGTGACGACACCTTCTACGAGTTCTTCTTCGACGACGCCGAGGCGCCCGCCACCTGGCAGGTCGGCGAGCGCGGGCAGGGCTGGTATGTGAGCCGCACCACGCTCAAGCACGAGCGTGCGGCGATCGGCGGCGCCGACGGGCTTGGGCGCCAGTTCGCCAAGCTCGTCGAGCTCGCGAAGGAAATGGGACGGATCGGCGATCCGCTCGTCCGCGACCGCCTCGCGGAGATCGAGGGGCGCGTGATGGCGCATCGATACTCGAGCTTTCGGCTGTTCTCGTGCCAGGCGGCCGGCGACGATGCGGGCCCCGTCCAGTTGATGATGAAGCTGCTCCTCACCGAAATCGGCCACGATATGGCGCTCCTCGCGCAGGATCTGATCGGCGCGGAAGGCCTGATCGAGCCGAGCGAGGCGGGCACGCGGAGCGGCGCGACCGCCCGGCGCGGACCGAACAAGTGGCTCGACCAGATCATGGGCAGTCTAGGCAACTCGATCGCCGGCGGCGCCTCGAATATCCAGCGCAATATCATCGCCGAGCGCGGGCTCGGCCTGCCGCGCGACCTTGCCATGTCAGCGGAGAAATAGGGATGCGCTTTCACCTGACCGAGGAACAGGCCGCGATCCAGGACGCCGTGCGCGGGACGCTCACCGACGCCTGGCCGATGGACCGACTGCATGCCTTCGCCGACGGCGAGGCCGATTTTGATTCCGAAAGCTGGAGCGCCTTGATGGCGCTCGGCATCGGCGGGCTCGCGCTGCCCGACGAGCAGGGCGGTGCGGGGCTGGGACTGCTCGAGGCGGCGCTGGTCTGCGAGATGGCCGGCGAGGCCGCGGCGCCGGGCCCGGTGATCGGCCAGATCCTCGCTGCGATGGCGGTGTCGGCGTCGGCCGACCCACACGCGCGCCTCTGGCTCGAGCGCATTGCGAGCGGCGACGCCGTGGCGACGCTCGCGTTCGGCTCGAACCTTGTCCAGTCGGCCGGCGCCGCGCAGCTTTTTCTTACCGAAGCGGCCGATGGCGGGCTTGAGCTGGTCGAGGCGGGCGAGGGCGTGACGATCGAACCCGTGACCTCGACCGACCGGAGCCGTCCGGTGTCGCGCGTCGACTTCGACGGCGCGAAGACATACAGGCTTTGCAGCGGCGACGACCCGCTCGCCGATCGCATTCGCGACGCGGCGCTGATCCTTGTCGCCGCCGATGCGCTCGGCGGAGCGCAACATTGCACCGATCTCTCGGTCGCCTATGCCAAGGAGCGCGAACAGTTCGGCCAGTCGATCGGGCGCTTTCAGGGGCTCAAGCACCAGCTCGCGCACATGGCGCTGGACGTCGAGCCGGCGCGCGCGCTCGTCTGGTATGCCGCCTATGCGTGGGACGCCGCGCTTCCCGACGCGCCGCGCGCCGCAGCGATGGCGAAGGCGCATCTGTGCGAAGTTTACACAAGGGCGACGCGCGCCGCGATCGCGGTGCATGGCGGCATCGGCTATACTTGGGAATATGGCCTGAACTACTGGTTCCGCCGCGCGATCCTCGATCGCGCCTGGCTCGGCGGCCCCGCTGTCCAGCGGGCCCGCGCCGCGGAGCTCGCGGGCTGGTAGTCGGCACGTCTTTCGGCGAGAAGCGCAGACATGTTTAAGACGCTCGCCCTGCCGCTGATGTGCGCGCCGATGAGCTTCGCCTCCTCGGTCCCGCTCGCCGCCGCCTGCTGCGAGGCGGGCGTGATCGGCGGCTGGCAGGGCGGTAGCGCGACCTCGCTCGAGGTCTTCGAACAATATCTGGCTGCGCTCGCCGCGTTCGGCGCCGCGCCGCCAATCGTCAACCTGCCCTCGCGCATCGCCGACGAAGCGACCGGCGAGGCGAAGCTCGCGCTGCTCGAACACCACCGTGTGCCGCTCGTCCTCTCGAGCATCGGCGACCCCTCGCGCCTCGTCGAGCGCGTTCACGGCTGGGGCGGGCGGATTGTCCAGGATGTGACGACGATGCGTCACGCGGAAAAGGCGCTTTCGGCGGGCGTCGACGGGCTGATGCTGACCTGCTCGGGGGCGGGCGGCCATACCGGTTTCCTCACCCCTATGGCGTTCGTGCCCGCCGTGCGCCGCATCTACGCGGGCCTGCTGATCGTCGCGGGCGGCATTGCGGATGTGCACGGAATCGCGGCGGCGCTCGCACTCGGCGGCGACATTGCGTGTATGGGAACGCGCTTCATCGCCACACCCGAGAGCGGCGTCGTGGCCGCGCATCGCACGATGATCTCCGAGGTCGGGATCGACCGGATCATGATTTCGGCGGCGATGAACGGTGTGCCCGCCAACTGGATCCGCGATTCGCTTGAGGGCGCGGGGCTCGACGTCGCCAATCTGCCCGACCGGCGGACACCGATGCCCGAGGGCGTCAAACCCTGGCGCGACCTTTTCAGCGCCGGGCAGAGCGTTGCGCTGATCGACGCGGTCGAGCCCGTCGCATCGCTCGTCGCGCGGCTTGCGGCCGAATATGAGGCGCTGGGGCCGCGGCCCGCGTGGCGCGAGCGGCTCGCTGCCATCGAGGCGGGCTGGTCCCGCTCCTGAGCTAGGCGATGTCGAGGACGATCCGCCCCGCGCTCGCGCCCGTGGCGGCGTCGGCCATTGCGGCGGCATAATCTTCGAACCTGTAGCGCTTCGCGATGATCGGGCGGAGGGCGCCTGTTGCGCCGAGCGCGAAGATCGTCTCGCGGTTGGCGCGCGCGCGCTCGGGCTCGCGCTCGCCGAACTGGCGGATATCGACGCCGACGAGGCTCGCGCCCTTGAGCAGCGGTAAATTGGTACGCAGCGCGGCGATGCCGCCTGGAAAACCGATGACGAGATGCCGTCCGCCCCAGCCGAGGGCGCGAAAGGCGGGATCGGTGGCGTCGCCGCCGACGGGATCGAACACGACGTCGACCGGTTTGCCGCCGTTCGCAGCCTTGACGGCCTCACGCCATCCCGGTCCGCGCGCATCGACGAGTGCATCGGCGCCCGCCTCGCTTGCGATGGCCCGCTTGGCCTCGCTCGATGCCGAGCCGATCACGCGCGCGCCGAGATGCTTGCCGATCTGGACCGCCGCGACGCCGGTGGCGCCGCCGGCGCCGAGCACGAGCAGCGTCTCGCCGGGGGCGATGCGCGCGCGATCGACGAGCGCATGCCAGGCGGTCGCATAGCTCACCGGGAACACCGCGGCCTCGGCGAAATCCATGCCCGCGGGGATTGGCTGCGCAGCTCCTTCGGCAACGATCGCTTCTTCGGCGAACATGCCGCCCCAGCCCGAGAAGAGGATCGCGTCACCGGGCGCGAAGCCCGTGACATTCGTCCCCGCCTCGGACACGACGCCGGCCGCCTCGCTGCCGGGTATGAAGGGAAGCGGAGGCTTGACCTGATAATTGCCCGCCGCCGTCAGCACGTCGACGAAGCTGATCCCCGCCGCCTTCACCGCGACGCGAAGCTCGCCCCGGCCGAGCGGCCGCGGCGTGACTTCGCGGAGCGCGAAACTCTCGGGCGGCCCGAAGGCATCGACGACGACGGCACGCGGCATATTTGGTCTCCTGTCAGCTCGGCTCGCTCAGGGGTGGCCGCCTCGCTCAGCGCTGGCCGCCATCGACGCGCAGCAGCGCGCCCGTGGTAAAGGATGAGGCGGGGCTTGCCATCATCAAGGCGGCGGTGACGATCTCGGGCGGATTTCCGGGTCGGCCGATCGCAACGGGCTGCTTGTCGCGCTTTTCGGGCGCCCAGGCCTCGGCGATGTCGGTGAGGAAGGGCCCGGCGCTGATCGTGTTGACGCGCACTTTAGGGGCATATTCGCGGCTCAGCGAGACGGTCATGGCGTTGAGCGCGGCCTTGGCGGCCCCATAAGGTACGATGCCGGGTATCGCCATCAGCGCGCCGGTCGAACTGACGTTGATGATGCAGCCGCCGTGGCCGCCGAAGTCGTCCGAGGCCATGCGGTGGCCGATCTGGCTCGCGAGCCGGAACGGCCCCTTAAAGTTGAGATTGAGCACCGAATCGAACAGGCTCTCGCTGACTTCGTGGCTTGGGCAGGGGGGCGACATGCCGGCATTGTTGATCAGCACGTCGACGCGGCCGAACTCCGCATAGGCGCGTTCGACGAGCGCGTCGCAGTCGGCCCAGCGTCCGGCATGCGCGCTGACGGCGAGCGCGCGCCGGCCGAGGGCGCGAACTTCCTCCGCGACCTCCTCGCATTTGTCGAGCTTGCGGCTGGCGACGATGATATCGGCGCCGCGTTCGGCGAACGCCTTCACCATCTGGTAACCGAGTCCGCGGCTGCCGCCGGTCACGAGAATGATCTTGCCGGTAAAGTCGAACAACGGATCGGGGGTCATGCGATTTCCACTTCAGCTTCGGGCAATGTCGGCGCCGGGAAGGTCGGTCGCCGAACGGATCGGCGCGCGGTCGAAGGCGCCAACGATGCGCTCGGCGCGTTCGCTCACCACCGAACGATATTCGCCGTGGGTGACGATATAGGCGCGATTGTTCCGGATCGCGTCGATCACGAGGGTGCCGACGATGGCCGGATCGATGCCGCCCGAAATTGGGGGCGCTCCCGTCCTCGCTCGCCGTTCACTGCCAAGGTTGGTCGATACGAGGCCGGGGCAGAGCACCGACACGCCGACATCCGCATCCTCGAGTTCGGCGCGCAGGACCTCGCTCATTCCGACGACCGCGAATTTGGAGGCGGTATAGGGACCGAGCCGCGCGCTGGCGATCAGCCCGGCCATCGATGCGGTGTTGACCACATGGCCGCGGCGTCGCGCGCGCATGCCCGGCACGAAGCAATGGATTCCATTGAATGTGCCGGTCACCTTGATCGCGATCATACGGTCGAAATGCGCCGGATCGCTCGCGTCGAGCGGATCGAGGCTTGGTCCGATGCCGGCATTGTTGATGAGGATCGACACCGGACCCAGCGTCGTCTCGATCGTCTCGCGAGCCGCTGTCCATGCGCCGCGGTCGGCGACATCGAAGCCTAGCGCGAGCGCTTGGTCGCCGAGTTCGGCGGCCGCCCGCGTGGCGGCTTCGCGATCGATGTCCGCGACCGCAACACGCGCGCCTTGGGCATGAAGCGCCTTCGCGATCGCAAGGCCGATCCCGCTGGCCGCCCCCGTCACCAATGCGGTCGATCCGGCGATCTCCATCAGCGGCCGCCAGCTTCCCGACCGGCACGGGTGCGCGAGGCGATCGCGAACTTCGCGCGCGCGTCCCTTGCCGGCGATGCGATCATGCTGCGGCCATCCGCGTCGGGATATGCTCGGAGGGAAAGAGACCAGGGGCGGTGGCACCTCGCTTGAGGAGCGCTTTTGCGACCTGGACCTTGTGAACTTCGGTCGGGCCGTCGGCGAGCGCGAGGCTCATCGCGCCGCCCCACCATTCGGCGAGCGGCAGCTCGAGCGTGACGCCGAGGCTGCCGTGGAGCTGGATCGCGCGCTGCACGATGTCGTGATAGACTTTCGCCATCTGCACCTTGCACATCGCGATCAGCGTTCGCGGGCTGACGGCCGGAGTTCGCCCGTGCTCGACCTCGTCGATGACCCACGCGGTTTTCATCACGAGCAGCCGGAACTGCTCGAGCTCGATTGCACTGTCGGCGATCATGCCCTGGACGAACTGGTGCTCGGCGAGCAGCTTGCCTTGCGAGCGGCGCGAATTTGCGCGTTCGACCATCATGTCGAGCGCGCGCTGGCATTTGCCAACGGTACGCATGGCGTGATGGACGCGTCCGCCGCCGAGGCGGGCCTGCGCGACCTTGAAGCCTTCGCCCGGAAGCCCGAGCATCGCATCGGCGGGCACGCGCACCTTGTTATAGCGGATATAGCCGTGGATGCCGCCATCGCCCGCATGATCGTCGCCCATCACTTTGACGTTGCGCAGGATCTCGACGCCCGGCGTGTCACTGGGGACGATGAACATGCTCATCCGCCCGTGCGGCGGATTCTCGGGGTTGGTCACGACCATCGCGATGAGAAAGGCGGCGTAGCGCGCGTTCGACGAGAACCATTTCTCGCCGTCGATCACCCATTCGTCGCCTTCCTGCCAGGCGCGGCAAACGAACTCCTTGGGGTCCGCGCCGGCCTGCGGCTCGGTCATCGAAAAGCAGGAAACGATGTCGCCGTCCATCAGCGGCTGGAGATAAAGCGCCTTCTGCTCCTCGGTTCCGAACATCGCGAGGATTTCGGCATTGCCTGTGTCGGGTGCTGCGGTGCCGAATACCGTAGGCGCCCAGTAGGCGCGGCCGAGGATCTCGTTCATCAGCGCGAGCTTGACCTGGCCATAGCCCGGGCCGCCGAGTTGCGGACCGAGGTGACAGGCCCAGAGGCCCCGGGCCTTGACCTGCTCCTGGAGCGGGCGGATGGCGGCGCGGCTTTCCTTGTTCGAGACATCATAAGGTGCCCCGTGACCCGGAAAGCGATAGTCAAGCGGCTCGACCTCGCGCTTGACGAATTCGAGCATCCAGTCGAGGTCGGATTGGAAATCGGGGTCGGTGTCGAACGACCACATGGCATGTCTCCCGTGTAAGATTATCCTGCCTTGCGGCAGAGCTGTTCGGCTTTGGCGAAATTGGATGTGACGAGGCGATCGAAGAAGCGGCCGGTCTCGGGCGAAAGGATGCCCGCGGCGCTTTGCGCGACCTTATATTCGAGGATGCAGCCGCCCTTGTAGAGCGCGAGCACGCAATAATAGTCGAAGTTCGAAAGGTCGCGCCCGGTGCCCGCAGAATAATAACGGGCGAGTTCCTGGCGTGTCGGAAAGTTGGCGATGTTGTAGAGCGCGGCTGGGTCGATGTCGTCGGGCCTTTCCTCGTCGCGCAGTTTGTTCGTGAACCATGCGAGGTCGAGGAGCGGATCGCCGATCGTCGACAATTCCCAGTCGATCAGCGCGGTAAGCCGGGCCGGCCGGTCGAAGGCGAAAAGCGCGTTGGGCGTGCCGACGTCGCCATGGATGATGCCGGCGCGAAAATCGTCCGGGATATTGGCGCGCAGCCAGTCGCGCGTATAGGCGAAGCCCTGGATCTCGCGGCCCGTATAGCCATAGCGTTCGGGATAGGAGTTGAGCTGGCCCTCCCAGCGGTCGACCTGGCGTTCGAGATATCCGTCGGCGCGGCCGAAATTTTCGAGTCCGACCGCCTTATAATCGACATTGGCGAGCGCCACGAGCCCGTCGATCATCGCATAGCCGATGCCATATTCGCTCGGCGCGCGGTCGAAGGGGGCGTGGTTGGTGATTTTCTCGTCCGCGAGTTCGGCCGCCCAGCCCGGAACCCGCTCCATAACATAGAAGGGCGCGCCGATCACGTCGGCGTCCGCGCACGAGCCATAGCAGTGCGGGTGCGGGACGGCGGTTCCGTTAAGCGCGGTGAGAACCCGCGCTTCGCGCAGGACGGACTTCTCGCTTCCGGGCGGCGGAACCGCCGGCGGCCGGCGGAGGACCATCGACGGGATGGGGCCGCCGCGGCTGAGCGTCAGGATGACGTTCGACGTTCCGCCGTGCAGCTGCTCGACGGCGAGCGGGCCATCGCCGAGTTCCGGAATATGCGTGTCGAGCCACGCGGTCAGGCGCTCGATGTTGGCGAGTTCGTTCGGCAGGCTCATGCAGCTTCCTTCCTGGCGGAGACGCTGAGCGCGTCGCGGATCGTCCCAAGGAGGCGGGTCGCCTCGCGCACGTCGCCAGCCTCGACGAGCCCGAGGAGATCGGTGGCGATGCGGCCCGCGCGGGTATTGGCGGCTGCCTGGACGGCGAGCCCTTCGTCGGTCGCGACGAGGAGCGCGGCACGTTTGTGATCGGGGTTGGCGGCGAGAGCGATAAGCCCCTTGTCGAGAAGCGTGTTGGCGGCGCGCTGGATAACCTGGCGCGGATGGCCGAGTGCGCGGCCGATCTGCGGCACGGTCGGCGCGCGCGGCGCCTCGGCCACCGCGGCGAGCACCGTATGTTCCATATCGGCCAGTCCCGACCCGGCGCGCGCATCGGAGAAAGATTCGCGCAACCGCCCGTGAAGGCGCGCCACGGCGTCGAACAGGAGCACGAGATCGGAATGCGAATCGCTCATCGCACCTTTGTGTCACAATGACACCTAAGTGTCAAAATATGCTGCTTGCGACATCTCCGTACCCGTGGCGTCAACGCATCGAAAGTGACGCGAGCGACGCTCCCCGGTCACAAAATGCAAAGACGCATCGCGCCTAGCTGCAGCTGGGGCGCACGGCGCGGCCGGGTGCGGGGTCTGCACAGAGGATTGGCGTCGCCACGCCGCGATACTGGACGGGGGAACAGGCTGCCTTGCCGGCCGTTTTCGAAGGGTCGCAGAGACGGGAGGCTGTCGTTACAAGTTGTAAAACTTGGTTGACTATGAGATAAGATCGATCATCTCACAGAAGGGTGCCAGGTGCAGAACACGACAGCGGAAGCTCCGATCAACTCGCGCATTCGCATTCCAAAGACAAGCGAAATCGTCGCGGACCAGATACGCGCCCAGATCGTTCGCGGCGAGCGGAACGAGGGCGATTTCCTGCCGCCCGAAGGGCAATTGATGGACAGTCTCGGTATTTCGCGTCCGACGCTGCGCGAGGCGTTCAGGATTCTTGAGGCCGAAGGGCTGATCAGCGTCGTTCGCGGCTCGCGCACGGGCGCCAAGGTTCACAAGCCATCGGTCGAGCTCGTCGCGCGCTATACCGGCTATGTGCTGGAATCGCAGAGCACGACGATCGCCGACCTTTACCAGGCGCGTCTCGCGATCGAACCCTCGGTCGTCCGGTGGCTGACCACCGATCGCAAAGGCGACACAACGGCCGAATTGCGTGCGCTGATCGCCGATATGGCGATCATGATCGAAGACGGCCGCTACGACGATTTCATCGACCAGGTTGAAGTGTTCCACCAGAATCTGGTTGCCAAGACGGGTCTCAAGACGCTGACGTTCCTAAACCGCATGCTCATCGACCTCGCGGCGAAGCATCAGCGCGAATTCCAGAAGCGCAATCCTCGCTCGGAGGAGGAGCGGCGCAAGTCGTCGCGCGCCGGCCTTCGCTCGTACCAGAAGCTCGTGGACCTCATCGACGCGGGCACGGTCGAAGAGGCGGTCGAACATTGGCGCCTCCATCTTCGCAATGCGAATGCGACCTGGGCCGGCGGTGCCGAAGGGCAGCGGATCGTCGACTCGCTCAGCACGTGACGCGGGCACGCTCTAAAAAGAGTTATTGCACTAGGTAATATATGTGGGCAAACTAGGCGCATGGGATGCCTGGATGCCAAGACCGCGCTCGTCACTGGCGGATCGCGAGGAATCGGGGCCGCGATCGTGCGGCGGCTGGCTGCCGAGGGCGCGCGCGTCGCCTTCGCCTATTGCGAGGCGGACGTTGCGGCCGAGGGACTTGTCGCCGAGATTTCCGCGGCGGGCGGCAGCGCGTTTCCGATCCGCGCCGACCTCTCTTCCGCGGCGGGGATCGAGACAATGTTCGCCGCGATTGACGCGGCTTTCGGCGCCGCCCCGAACATCGATATCCTCGTGAATAATGCCGGGACCGGAAGCAACGGGCGCGACGCGTCGCTGAAAGGCAGCTCCGAGGCGCTGTTCGACGCGATGATGGCAGTGAACGCCAAGGCGCCCTTTCTGGTGACACAGGCTGCGCTGCCCCGGCTGCGCCCCGCGGGCCGCATCATCAACATCGGCTCGGTGTCGGGGCGGCTCGCCCAGCATTTTGCGGCGGGCTACGCCATGTCGAAGCGCGCGCTCCAGAGCCTGACCCTCTCGACCGCCGTCGCGGTCGCTGACCGCGGCATCACCTGCAATCTGATCGCGCCCGGCGCGGTGGCGACCGACTTCATCGCCGCGCTGCGCGGACGCCCGGGGTTCGACGAGGCCACCGCACGGATGACGCCGATGGGGCGGATGGGACTGCCCGAGGACATCGCTGGCGCGGTGCTAATGCTCGCGCGGGAGGAGGCGGGCTGGGTCACCGGCAATATTATCGAAGCAGCTGGGGGGCTGGCACTCTGATGGCACAGATTACCGGAAAATTGCGGGCGATCATGGCACTCGACCCGTCGCGCGCCGAGATCGATTTCCGGGGTGCCGACTATAGCTGGGGCGACCTGTCGTCGGCGGTCGAGGCGATCGAGGCCTTGCTCGGCGCGATGGACCTGCCTCTCGAGGCGCGCATCGGCGTCCTGCTGCGCAATCGTCCCGGCCATGTCGCGGCGATCCTTGCGGTGCTTTCGAGCGACCGCTGCCTCGTCTCGCTAAACCCGCTTCTTCCCGACACCCGCCTCGCGGCGGACCTCGAGGCGCTCGCGCTCGGCGTCGTCATCGCCGACGACGAAGATCTCGCGCGTCCGGCGCTCCTTGACCGGGCGCGCGACAATGGCAGCGCAGTGATCGCGATCGATCCGCTGCTCGGTGGCGTCCGACTCGTTAGCGGGTGCGAGACGCCGCGCGCGCCGGTCTCGGTGTCGCCCGGGGTCGCGATCGAGATGCTGACCAGCGGGACGACGGGCACGCCCAAGCGCGTGCCGCTGACGCGCGAGGCGTTCGATGCGAGCTTCGCGGGCTTCACCGCCTATGAGCGCGGCCGCGATTTTGCCGAGGCGCCGCGCCTCCGCTCCGGCGTGGTTATGGTCGCCAATCCGCTCACCCATATCGGCGGTATTTACGGGTGCATCGGTGCGCTCATGAACGGGCGCAAGATCGCGCTCCTCGAGCGCTTCACGGTCGAGGGGTGGGTCGAGGCGGTGCGGCGTAATCGCCCCAAGGTTGCGCCCGCGGTGCCGTCGGCGATCCGCATGCTGCTCGAAGCCAATGTCGATCCCGACGATCTGTCGAGCCTTGCGGCGCTGATCAGCGGCACCGCGCCGCTCGCCCCCGAGCTCGTCGACGCCTTTTACACCAAATATGGCATCCCGGTGTGCAGCAATTATGGCGCCACCGAGTTCGCGGGCGCGATCGCTGGTTGGACGATCGATGATTTTCGCGCCCACTGGGGTGACAAGCGCGGCGCCGCGGGCCGCGTGCACGCCAATATCGCGGCACGTATCGTCGATGCCGAAAGCGGGGCCGAGCTTCCGTTCGGGATCGAAGGGCTGCTCGAGCTCAAGGGCGACCAGCTCGGGCCTGCCTATCGCCTCGGCGGCGATGCCTGGCTGCGCACGACCGACCGCGCGTCGCTCGACGCAGACGGCTTTCTATTCGTAATGGGCCGCGCCGACGGCGCGATCATTCGCGGCGGTTTCAAGGTCCATCCCGAAGATATCGTTCAGGCGATCAATGCGCACCCGGCGGTGCGCGAGGCCGCAGTCATCGGCGTCGCCGATGCGCGGCTCGGCGCGGTGCCCGCGGCGGCGGTGATCTTGCGAGCGGACGCCGAAGACCTTGGCGCCGATGCGCTCAAGGCGTGGCTGAAGGACCGCCTGCTGCCTTACCAGGTTCCCCTCCACATCCGGTTCGTCGAGGATTTTCCTCGCACGCCGTCGATGAAGCCTTCGGCGCCCGGGCTTGCAGCGCTCTTCGCGGACCCGGCGGCGGCCGCGTCCTGACAGATTATCGGGCCGCAGCCGCGGCCAAACCAGAAAGGATAGAAAGAGATGAAGATGGAATCGGGCATGGCTGCCATCGTGACAGGCGGCGCGTCGGGGCTCGGGCGCGCGAGCGCCGAGGCGCTCGCCTCGGCAGGCTTCAAGGTGGCGATCTTCGATCTCAACGAGGAAGCGGGGGAGACGATCGCCAAGGATATCGGCGGCCTCTTCTGCAAGGTCGACATCACCTCCGAGGAGTCAGTGCTCGCGGGGTTCGAGAAGGCCCGCGCCGCGCACGGCCAGGAGCGCGCCTGCGTCCATTGCGCGCAGGTGTCAAAGGGCGGCAAGACGCTCTCGTACAACCGCGAGACCGGCAAGTTCCGGCGTCACACGACCGACGACTTCGCCTTCTCGGCGCAGGGCATCCTGGTCGCGAGCTACCGTATCGCCTCGATCTCTGCCGAAGGCATGGCCGAAGCCGAGCCGCTCGAGGACGGCGAGCGCGGCGCGATCATCCTCACCGCAAGCGCCGCCGCACAGGATGCGCAGATCGGGCAGGTCGGCTATGGCGCGTGCAAGGCTGGCGTGAACGGCCTCGTGCTTCCGCTCGCGCGCGATCTCATGGATCTCGGCATCCGGGTGAACTCGATCATGCCCGGCATCTTCGCAACCCCGCCGATGCTCGCGGTCAGGGACCGCGCACCCGCGGTCTTCGAGGGGCTCGCAGCGTCGGTGCCCTTCCCGAAGCGTCTCGGCAAGCCTGAGGAGTTCGGGAGCCTCGTTCTCGAGCTCGTCCGCAACAGCTATTTCAATGGTCAGGCGCTGCGGCTCGACGGCGCGATCCGGATGCCCCCGAAATGAGGCTGCGCGCATGACCCCGCCACCGCAATATCCCTGGGCCCGGCAGTCGGCGGGCGTCGCCCCGCTCCGCGCGCCAGGCTCGGTGCGGCGGACGACCTCGATCGACTCGCACTGGCCCGAGGGCTTCGGCGAGCCTTGGGTGCTGACGGGTCGAGCGCGCGATATCGTGACGGGCATGGACGGCGGCGAACCGCGCGTCGTGGGGGAGGGCGGCTTCACACTGACGTCTTCGCCGCGGCGCGAAATTATCGCGATCGAGACCGACCCGCCGCATCCGCGCGCGCAGGAGCTGGTCGGAACGCGTGCCGGCGGCGCGAGCCGCGAGGCGCTGGCGAAAATCATGGGAGATATGCGGGGGACGCCGCTCTTCCAGCTCCTCGACGATTTTGCCGGCGCGAGCCTCGTCGCCGGATGGATCTGGTCCGAATGGAACCCCGACTGGTTGACCGGGGCGCGGCCGCCGGCCGTTCTGTCCACCGCGGGTCGCGGCGGAAATATGGAAAATGTGTGCACCGGCTTCGCGACCGGCGCGAGCTCGCTCGCGGCCGAGGGCCGCCCCGATCGCGCCGGCCAGAGCCGGACCGAGGTCGGACCGCTCGAAAATCCCGACGATCCGCATGGCTGGCACAGTCTCGCCGTCCAGGAGGGGCCGCAGATGCGGCGCGCGCGCAGGCTCGACATATTTCGCGACGGCGATGTGCTGCGCGCGGACGTCGGATTCCAGGATAGCGGGAGCAACCCGCGCGGCGGGCGGACGGCGGTCCATGAATATCGCCTCTATGCCGAGATCGATCCCGCGGCGATGACGATCCTGTCGCTTCAGGCCCTGCCGCAGATCCTCCCCTATAGCGAGTGCCCCGGCGCCGCGGTCAAGGTCGGCCGGCTCGTCGGGACGCCGGTCGAGGCACTGCGCGAGGCGGTGCCGGCGACACTTGTGGGTACGCTCGGCTGCACGCACCTCAACGATGTCCTGCGATCGCTCGCCGATGTTCCCGCGCTCGCGCGGCATCTGCCGGCCTAGCCGCGGCAGAAGCAACTTGCGTATGAAGGTAGACCTAGTTATATAAGTGGAAAGTGCAGCGCTCAGCTGCCGCGAAACAGGAGAGGGATGCCCGATGCTTGCCTCCAATGCGATGCCAGGTGCCGTGCGGCGCCTCACGACGTCCGCCGCCGGGGCTGCGCGCGCGCATGGCCGCGCGGGGCGCGTCGGTCCGATCGGATAGGAACGGGGATTTTGCTCCTCACCGGCCCGGGTCCCCCTCGATCACGGCCAAAGCTTGAAGGAATTGAGTCATCGCCGCGATCATCGAAGCCGCCCCGGAGACTTTGCCGGCCGAGCCCACCACGCTGACATGGCGCCACCATGTCTCGCTCCTCCTGCTTCTGTCGGTCGCGGCGCTGAGCTACATCGACCGCCAGATTTTTACCCTCTTCCAGGATGATATCAAGGCCGAGCTCGCGCTCTCCGACAGCCAGCTTGGCCTGATCACCGGCCTCAGCTTCGCGCTCTTCTACTCCGTCATGTCCTTTCCGATCGCGCGCTACGCCGATCGTGGCGACCGCCGCCTCGTCATCTCAGCGAGCGTTGTCGTCTGGAGCATGGCGACCGCGCTCTGCGGTCTGGCGCACGGCTTCTGGACGATGGTGATGGCGCGCGTCGGTCTTGCCGCAGGCGAGGCGGGCGCCGGCCCCGCAATCAACTCGCTGCTTGTCGAAATTTACCCGCCGCAACGCCGCACACTCGTCCTTTCCTCGGTGCTCGCCGCAAGCTCGGTGGGGCTTTCGGGTGGCCTCGCGCTCGGCGGGTGGCTCTCGCACTGGTACGACTGGCGCACCGTTTTCCTCATCGTCGGGCTTCCCGGCGTCGCGCTCGGCCTGCTCGTCTGGATGATCACGCCCGAGCCGCGCCGCGCGCATGGCGCGGCCGCGCTCAAGGAACAGATCCCGCTCCGCGACGTCGTGCGCACGATCACCGGCAACCCCTCGCTGCGCTGGGTGGCGCTGCTCCTCGCGACAGTGCCGGTCACCGGCTTCGCGCTCATCCTCTGGGGGCCGTCCTTCTTCCAGCGCGTCCACCATATGGACAAAGCACAGACCGGCTTCTGGCTCGGCGGCGCGATGCTGGTCGGGCTCGTCATCGGCAATCTGCTCGCCGGCTGGCTCGGCGATCGCTTCGGCAGCAAGGACCCGCGCTTCAACGGCAAGCTCGCGGGCTGGGGGCTGCTCCTCGCCTTTCCGTTCGCGCTCGCCTTCGCCTGGACCGCCAATCCCTGGATCGCGCTCGCCTGCTTCATCGTCGTCAAATTCATGATGACGCTGCATCTGGGGCCGATCATCGCCTTGTCCTTTTCGCAGGTGCCCACGCGCATGCGCGCAACGCTGAGCGCGACGATCAGCATGATGATCGGCCTTGCCGGAACCGGTGTCGGCGGAACGCTCGCTGGCGTGCTCAGCCAGGCCTATGGTCCGGCGTGGGGCGAGATGTCGCTGCGTCCCGCGCTTGCTACCCTTTCATGCTGCCTCGTGGTCGGCGCCTTCGCCGCCTTCATGGCGGGACGGACTGCGAAGCCGATCGAGGAGTAAGCGATGCGCTATATCGCGGTCGAGCGGAGCGGCGGCGTCACCAGCGTCGAGCTCGCGCGCCCCGAGGTGCTGAACGCGCTCAATCCCGATATGCACGACGAGCTTGAGGCGGCGTTCGATGCTTTCGCGGGCGATCCGGGTCAGCATGTCTGTGTGATCCGGGGCCGGGGCAGGGCCTTTTGCGCGGGCAGCGACCTCAAGGCGGCGGCGGCGGGCGAGCAGCGTCCTTATCCTGCGCATGGCTATGCCGGTCTCATCGCGCGCTTCGATTGTCCCAAGCCTTTCATCGCGTCGGTGGGCGGGCTTGCAATGGGCGGCGGGTTCGAGATCGCGCTTGCCTGCGACATCATCGTTGCCGGCGAGAGCGCGAGCTTCGCCTTGCCCGAGCCGCTCGTCGGAGCGGTCGCGCTCGGCGGCGGGGTCCACCGGCTCGTGCGCGCGATTGGGGCCAAGCGGGCGATGGGGATGATTCTCGCGTCGCGGCGGGTCGACGCGCGCGAGGGCGAACGGCTCGGCTTCGTCACCGAGACCGTGCCCGATACCGAACTCGACGCCGCGACCGCGCGCTGGTGCGCCGACATATTGAAGGGTTCGCCGATGGCGGTGCGCGCCTCGAAAGAAGCGGCGCTCCGCGGGCTCGACGAGGCGAGCCTCGCCGAGGCGCTCGCGAACCAGTCGGCCTATCCGGCGTTTGCCGCCTGGCGAGACAGCGACGACGCGCGGGAGGGCCCGCGCGCCTTCGCCGAAAAGCGCCCGCCGCTCTGGCGGGGCGCGTGACGGTCAGGCGGTGACGCCGACCTCGGTCGTATGAACCACCGCCGGCATCTGGAAAAGCCGCGCCGCGTTGAGGCCAAGAATGTCGAGACGGACATCTTCGGGGACCTCGAGATTCTCGAACAGTTGCTCCTGGATCGGGCGGCTGATCGGGAAAGTGCCTTCGGCGTGCGGATAATCCGAGCCCCAGATCACATTCTTCGCGCCGGGAAGGCGCGCGGCGGCCGCGGTGATGCACGCGCGATCATGCTGGAAGCTGGCGTAAACCTGATCGTCGATGATCTGGCTCGGACGGCGGCTGAGCTTTGGATGCACGAACTTGGCATGCGCTTCCTCGACCTCGTCCATGCGTTCGGCGAGCGCGACGAGCCAGCTCGCGCCGGCCTCGATAAACGCGACCTTGGCGGTCGGATTGCGGTCGAGCACGCCGCCGGTCACCAGGTACATGACGCTCTGCTGCGCATCCATCGCCTGGTTGGTGTAGTTGATGATCGCGGCGCCAGGGCCGCGCTCGACGACGACGGTCTCGAGGCCCGTGCCGGTGTGCATAACAAAGGCGATTCCGAGCGACGCGCCTTTGGCAAAGACCGCGTCCCAGCGCTCGTCATTATATTTGGGAAGGTTCGGCGGTGTGACCGCGGGCAGCATCGCGGCGGTGAAGCCCTTCGAGGCGAGATAGTCGAGCTCGGCGAGCGTGTTCGAAAAGTCGAGGACGGGCAACATGCCGCAGCGCACGAAACGCTCGGGATGGCCGCTCAGAAATTCGTCGTTCCAGTCATTGTAAAGGCGCGCCGATGCGGCCTCGGCATCGGGGCTGTCGAGGCAGTAGAGCCAGAGTCCGAGGCTCGGGAAGCAGATCTCGGCGTCGATACCCTCCAGTTCCATATCCTCGAGGCGGCCCGGGATCTCGCGAATGCCCTTGCGCTCATTGTCGCCGAGCGCCTTCTCGCGGTGCTGGCCGACGCGCAGGCGGAAGATCGTCTTCTCCTCGGTTCCTGTGATGAGGAACTCGCCTTCCTTGCGCGTGCGGATCGCATGGCGCTTCAGCGAGGCGGGCAGGCCTTCGAGGAAGATGTCGGCCGGTTCCATGATGTGGCTGTCGGCACTGAAAACAAAGGGCTTCATCGGGCCTCTCCTCATTTTGGCGGCACCTTTTGCCGCGAGTCGTCTTATTAGATACCTATATAGGCTGGTTTGCGCAAGATAATGTTGACGGGAAGCTAAAAGAGGTATCTATAAATACCATGTCAGCACCAGCCTCCACCCGCGTCGACCGCATCGCCCGCGAACTTGCCCAGCTCAGCCTAGATGGCGAAGACGGGCGCTATCTCGGCAGCGAGGACGAGCTTCTCGCTCGCTTCGGCGTGAGCCGGCCGACGTTGCGCCAGGCCGCGAAGATGGTGGCCAACGACAGGCTGATCACCGTCCGGCGCGGGCCGCGCGGCGGTCTGTACGCCGATCGTCCGAATGCCGCCGACTCGGTGCGCGCGGTGGCCCGTTATCTCCGGCTCAATGGCGCGACGCTGCACGATGTGTTTGTCGTGAACTCGCTCATCGGCGAACAGGCGGCGGTTCTCGCCGCAGCGTCGACCGACGCGGCGCTGCGCGGCGAACTCGAGGCCTTTGCCGCGCGGATCGACGCGTGCCGGACCGGCGGCGATATCGTCCGCTCGGAAAATGAACTGGCGCAGCTCCTGACCCGCATGACGGGCAATCCCGCGATCGAGCTCGTCATGGCGATCGGCTACACCTTCGGCATGGAGGAGGAGCGCATCCGCTTCTACCGCACCCCCGAGGACCGTGCGAAATCGATCGAACTCCAGCACGCTCTCTGCCGGGCGGTGCTGGGCGGCGACGCGGACATCGCGCGTCTGCTCATGCGCCGCCGCTCGGCGATGCTCGAGCAATGGTTTGCGCAGGCAGCGGAGGAAGAGGGATGAGCGAGATGGAATTTACCGGTTTCGCCGGGGTTCGCCTGGGCGCCGAAGTTCTCGGCAGCGACGAGGATCCGCCCGTCCTGCTCGTCCATGGCGCCGGACAGACGGGGGCTGTGTGGGGCGATGTCGCGCTGGCGCTGGTGAATGCCGGGCGACGCGCCATCATGCTCGACCTGCGCGGCCACGGCCGCAGCGAGTGGCCCGCCGACGCGCGCTACGACCTCGACGCGCATGCCGAGGATTTGCGGGCCGTCCTCGCGCAGCTCGGCGGGCGCCCCGTCGTCGTCGCCTCGAGCCTCGGCGGCTGGGTGGCCACCGCTGCGCTGGCCCGCGATCCGGCGCTGCTCGCGGCGGGCCTTGTCCTCGTCGACGTGCCTGCGCGCAGTGATCCCGCGACCTCCGCGCAGGTCGGCGCGCGACTGCGCGAAATGGCGGCCGTGCCCGGTGCCGGCTGGGATCCGCGCGTAATCGACGGCTTTCGGATAGACGAGGTCGCCGAGCGCCTCGCCGCAGCCGCGCCGCAGCTTGCCATTCCCACGCTTTTCGTGCGCGGAGGCCTCTCGCGGCTCGACCGGTCGGAGGACGCCCGCGCCTTCGCGGCGCTCTTTCCCGACTGCGAGACGGTCGATGTTGAGGAGGAGGGGCTGCTCGTCGTCAGCGAGCGGACCGATGCTTTCAACGCGATCCTGCTCGAGTTTCTCGAGCGCAAGCAGCCGCGCGAGGCGGTCGAATATCGCGCGGGCTCCGATGCCCGCACGCTCCGCGACGCGCTCGGCTGCTTCGCAACAGGCGTGACCGTCGTAACCGCGCGCACCGCCGACGGCCGACCGCTCGGGCTCACCGCGAACAGCTTCACCTCGGTTTCGCTCGACCCGCCCTTGCTCCTCGTCTGCATCGCGAACAGCGCGGGCAGCGCCGAGGCTCTGCGCGACGCCGGTCATTTCGCGGTCAATGTCCTCCAGATCGGACAGCAGCCCGTCTCCAATCTCTTTGCGAGCCGCACCGAGGACCGCTTCGGCGGCACCGGCTGGAGCGAAGGCGAAAGCGGCGCCCCCGTCCTCCACGGGTCGCTATCTTCCTTCGAGTGCCGGCGTCATGCCGTGCACGAGGGCGGCGACCATTTTATCCTCGTCGGCGAAGTCGTATGCGCCCGCTTCGAGCCGCGCCGCGACCCCTTGCTCTACTTCCGAGGCAAATATCGGCGTCTTCATTTCGCCTAGGGGCTGGACAAGCCGCCTCGTCTGTCATAATGCACCTAGTTATATAAGTAGGCATTGGGAAGGATCGCCGTGGCGTGGTCGAATCAGGATAAGTGCGCGATCGTCGGTATCGGGGCCACGGACTATTATGTCCGCGGCAAAAGCTGGCCGCGCACGATCAACGACATGGCGGGCGAGGCGATCATGAACGCCTGCGCCGATGCCGGCATCTCGGTCCGCGACATCGACGGCTTCTCCTACTATTCGACGGCGGGCGCGGGCTATCTCGACAAGTTCGATACGGCGTCGCTGATGGAGACGCTCGGCATGCCCCATGTCTCCTTCTCGGCGACGCTCACGAGCGGCGGCGGCGGTTGCCCGGGTGCCATCGGTCTCGCGACCGCAGGCCTCGTCAACGAGGATTGCAAATATGCGGTGACCGTGATGTCGCTCCAGCAGCTGCCGCAGCACCGGCTGGGCGTGGTCTTCGGCGCCGCGGCGCCAAGCGCCGAAAACAGTTTTCTCCAGCCCTCGGGGCTCGTCGGTCCCGGCCACCTGATGTCGGTGCTCGCGCGGCGCCACATGCATCTTTACGGCACGACGCAGGACGCCTTCGGCGAAGTGGTGATGGCGACCCGCGCCAACACCCACAACCGCCCCAAGGCGGTGCGCAAGGCGCCGCTCACGAAGGAGGAGTATGACGCTTCGGTAATGCTCGCCGATCCGCTTCGCCGGCTAGACTATTGTCTCGAGACCGATGGCGCAGTCGCGGTGATCACGACGACGATGGATCGCGCGAAGGACTGCCGCCAGAAGCCTGCGGTCGTCCATGCCTGTGCGCATGGCGGGCAGCGCGAATGGGGCCGCGCTTTCGCCTGGATGGGCATGCCCGATCCCTATTTTGCCAGCTCGGGCCACAAATTCACCGCCGACCGCGTCTGGGATCAATCGGGGCTTTCGGCAAAGGATATGGACGTTGCCCTGATCTACGACCATTTCAGCCCGATGGTGCTGATGCAGCTCGAGGATTATGGCTTTTGCGAGAAGGGCGAGGGCAATGACTATGTGCTCTCGGGCAAGCTGCGCTACGATCCGGAGACGGGCAAGGGCGTCAACGGCGGAACCCCGGTCAACACCCACGGCGGCAACCTCAACGAGGCCTATATCATCGGCATGACCCATATCGTCGAAGGCGTCGAGCAGGTCCGCGGTACGGCGATCAACCAGGTGAAGGACGCCGAATTCGCGCTAGTTTCCGGCGGCCCCGCATCGCTGCCGGTTTCCAGCCTGATCCTGAGGAGCGCCTGACATGACCCAGACGAAATATGGTCCGGCGCGCGCACTGCCCGGCGAGCAGATCGCGATCACGACCAACCCCGATACCGAACCCTTCTGGCTTGCGGCGAAGGAGCACCGGCTCACCGCATGCCAATGTGCGAACTGCGGTCATTTCCGGATGCCGCCGACCGCTTATTGCCCGATATGTTCGAGCCGCGACAAGGCCTGGCCCGATCTCCCCGGCACGGGCACGATCTTCAGCTATGTCGTCTGCAACAAGAATCCGAAAACCGGCGAGGATTATATCTATGTTCCCGTCGTCGTCGATATCGATGGCGCGCCGGGCGCCCGGCTCAACGCGAATATCTCGGGGGTCGATGCCGACGATGTCCATATCGGCATGAAGGTCCGCGTCGACTGGACCGAGATCAAGGATGGCTGGGTTCTTCCCAATTTCATCAGGGACGACGCAGCATGAGCGGGCGACATCTGCCGGACTATTTCGACCCGATCGAGACCGCCAGCCGGGACTATCTCGATGACCTGCAGCAGGGTGCGATCGTCGCGATGGCGCGCCACGCCTATGAGCGCGCGCCGCTGATCCGCGAGGCGTGGGACAAAGCCGGGGTCAAGCCGTCGGATATCAGGTCGATCGCCGACTTCGCCGCGAAGGCGCCGATCATCGACAAGGATGATGTGCGCGCCTTTCGCGATCGCACCGGCGATCCCGCGGGCGGCATGAGCGCCTCTGTACCCGGCGAAACCGTCTCGATCGGCACGACCAGCGGAACGACCGGCGATCCGACGCCGGTGCCCAACTGGTATCGCTCGGGAAGCGAGGAAGCCTATTTTCGCGACCATTGGCATATTGGCCTCCGCCCCGGCGATCATTTCGCCTGGATGATGTTCACCTTCCGCGGCGGCCATCGCCGCCGTTTCTATCCCGAGCACGGGATCACCGAGATCTGCTTCTCGATCTCGCCCAGCGAAATCCCGCGCTACACGGAGGCGTGCCGGCGGTGGGGCCCGGTGTCGGGCGCGATGTTCTCGAACCCGGTGCTGCTGATGCTCGAGGCGCATTTCGAGCGGACCGGCGAGGATCCGGTCGAGGTCTTCAAATCCTTCAAGGGCGCGATCTTCGGCGGCGAGCCGCTCGGCGACCGCCTGTCGAAGCTGACGAAGAGCTGGGGTCTCGAGCTGTTCGAGACGACCTCGCTCGGCGAGGTGTCAGGTGCGACGATGTGCCGCATGCACGACGGCTTCCACGCCTATGAGGATCTCGCCTATATCGAGACCGTCGATCCGGTGACGCGCGAGCCGCTGCCCGACGGCGCGATTGGCGAACTCGTCGTGACGACGCTCAACGACCGCCTCACGCCGCTCCTCCGTTACGGCTCGGGCGACCTTGTCCGCATCAAGCGCGGCCTCTGCGGTTGCGGGCGCAACCATGCCCGCTACGACCTCCTCGGCCGCGCCACCGACCAGATCCTCGTCAACGGCCGCTCGATCCTGCCGCGCGAGATCATGGGGCTCGTCGAGCTTCACGATGAATCGCGCGCCGGCCTTTTCCAGATCGTTCGCACAGCGCGCGAAATGGACAAGCTGCACCTGCGCGTTGGCTATGACCTCGCGCGCCTTTGCGGCGATGTCGGCGCCTTCCGGAGCCGCCTCCACGACGCAATCGCCGCAGCGATCGACGTGCCGCTCGAGCTCGAACTGGTCGACGAGCAGGATCTGCTGAAGCTCGGCCCGCCGCACAAAATCCCGAGAGTGACCAGCCGATGACGACCATAGCAAACCGCCGACCCGATTTCATCGGCTGCTACGACGCCCTGGGCACGCGCCATTTCTATGGGGCGACCGCGCAGGAGATCGACCGCTCGGCCTTTGCGCTGAGCCGCGTGCTGAGAAGTTTCGAGTTCGCGCCGGGCAGCAATGTCCTCACCATTTCGATGGTTCCCGAGGTCATCCAATATGGCGCCTTCGAGCGCGCCGTGCAGATGCTCGGCTTCTACGGACTCAACGCCGACGACAGCCCGTTCGACGCCGGACGTGTCGAATCGATCGTCCGCCAGTTCGCGCCTGTCGCGGTGTGCGGGGTCGCCAAGTCGACCCTCGACGGGCTCGCGATGATGGGACATGACCCGGTGAAGATTTTCGCGGGGCGCGTCGTCTGGGCGCGGCCCGATGCCTATGACGCGCTCGTCGCGCTCGGCATTCCGGCACGGCGGGTCGCCTCGATCGGGCCGATGCTCGCGCTCGAATGCGCGTCGGGCGGCCTGCACTTCGACGACCGCGAATGGATCATCGACGACAAGGAGGGCGCGCTCATCCTCTCGAGCCGGATGAACCGGGTCGAGCCGGTCGAGCGCCTCGCGACCGGATATATGGGATCGATCGGCGCGGAGGCCTGCGGCTGCGGGATGCGCGAACAGGTGGTGAAACTCGCATGAGCTGTCTCGACGTCTACAACTGCGTCCATCGCTACGGCTGGGGCGATCTTCTGCACGAGCAGGCGCGTTCGCGCTGGAACATGCCTGCGGTTATCGACGGCGATCATTGCTATAATTTCGAGCAGTTCGACGAACGGGTGAACCGTCTTGCCGGCGTGCTGCGCGCGCGCGGCGTCGGGCTCGGCGACCGGGTTCTCTGGCTCGGCCAGAACAGCTTTCGCGTGCTCGAGGCCTTGCTCGCCTGCGCGCGCCTCGGCGCGATCTTCTGCCCCGCGAACTGGCGCTGGTCGGTCGAGGAAATCAGCTTCGCGCTCGAGGATTTCGCGCCGAAAGTCGTCTTCTGGCAGGAGGCCGAGATCGGCACGAGCATGCGCGCGGCGCGCGACGGCTTTCACCCGGACGCGAACTGGATCTGCCACGATGGCTGCGACGGCGAAGCGAGTTATGAGGCGGTGCTCGCCGAAGCCGATCCGGCGGCCGATTTCGCGCCCGTCGAGGTCGATACGCCGCTGCTCGGCATTTACACCGCGGGCTTTTCGGGGCGGCCCGGCGCCGCTCTGCTCAGCCACGAAGCGCTGATGATCATGGCTTGGCAGGGGATGCAGGCACAGGCGATCAACGAGAATTGCGGCTATCTCGTGTCGGGACCGATGTTCCACATCGGCGTCCTGATGGGCAGCCTCGGCACCTTCCTCGCCGGAGGACGCAATGTCTTCGTCGCCCGCGTCGAGGCGGTCGAGCTTTTGAGCAAGATCGACGAGCACAAGCTCACCCACGCCTTCGTGCCCGCGCCGACGATCGAACAGATGCGCGCCGCCAATGCCGACGGACGCTACGATGTGAGTTCGCTGTTCGCGAAGCCCGACATGTCGGACTATTTCATCCCGCTCGTCATGCCGGCGGATGCGCCCGCGCGCGTTCGCCTCGGCGGCTATGGCCAGACCGAGATCGGCGGACTGACGAGCGTGCTCTGGATGGGCGGGACGGGGGCGGGGCGCTCGATCCCCTTCGTCCAGTTCAAGATCGCCGACGACGAGGGCCGCGAGCTGCCGCGCGGCGAAACCGGCGAGATTCTCGCGCGCGGCCCGATCGTGATGTGCGGCTACTGGAACCGGCCCGAGGAAAATGCGCGCCGGGTGGTCGACGGATGGCACCGGACCAACGATCTCGGCCGCCGTAACGAGGATGGGAGCCTCGTCTTCGTCGGGCCCAAGACGACGATGATCAAGACCGGCATCGAGAATGTCTATCCCGCCGAGGTCGAGACCTGCCTGCGCGGCCACGAAGGCGTCGCCGACGTCGCGGTTATCGGTGTCCCGGATCCCATGTGGGACCAGAATGTAAAGGCGGTGATCGTCCGCAAGCCGGGCAGCGAGCATAGCGAAGCGAGCTTCATCGACCACTGCCGCGAGCGCCTCGCCGGATACAAGAAGCCAAAGCTCGTCGAATTTGCCGATGCGCTGCCGCGCCGCGCCGACGGCAGTCTCGATCGCGCCGCGGTCGATGCGGCCTTTGGTGGCGGCGGATACCCGCAGGTCGGCACGAAATAGCCATGGCCGGACCAGGCACGAAGGGCGTCCTCACGCTCGCCGGGCTGTTCGAAGCAGGTGTTAGGTGCGCACCGGACAAGCGGCTGATCGTCGTGTCCGACGCGCGGCCCGCCGACCTCCGGCTCGCCGATGTCCATGCGCAGGGGCTTCGCGCCGCAGCCAATCTTCGCCGTCTCGGCGTGCGCCCCGGCGATATCGTCGCGGTGCAACTGCCCGCCTGGGCTGAATGGCTCGTCATCGCGATCGCCGCCGCGCACCTCGGCGCGGTGCTCCTGCCCATCGTTTCGATCTTCGGCGCGAAGGAGCTCGGCTTCATTCTCCGCCAGTCGGGCGCGCGCATCCTCGTCACCCCCGACCGCTTCCGCAAGGGCAACTTCGGTCAGATCGTTGCCGAATGCGGACCGCTTCCGGCGCTAGAAGCGCATATCGTGATCGGCGACGCGGTCCCGGGCACCCTGCCGTGGAGCGAGGTCGAATGCGACGCCGCGCCGATCGAGGCGGCCGTGTACGACCCCGGCGCGATGGCGATGCTCATCTATACGTCGGGCACCACCGCCGATCCCAAGGGCGTGCGCCACGCGCACCGCGGCCTGCTCGCCGAGATCGACGCGATGGCATGGCAGCGGCGCGCGCTCGCGGACGAGCGGGTCTTTTCGCCATGGCCTCCGGGCCATATCGCGGGCGCGATCTCGCTCCTTCGCTTCGCCGCCGGACACTGCGAGCTGGTGCTCGCCGATCAATGGGATGGGGCGGTGGCCGCCGAGCTGATCGAGCGCTATGCGATCAACTCGAGCAGCTTCACCCCCTTTCACCTCCAGGGGATCCTCGACGCCGCCGACCGCGATGGCCGCGACCTGTCGGGGCTGTCGAACTGCCTCGTCGGGGCCGCGCCCGTTCCGCCCGGCCTGATCGCGCGCGCCGAGGCGCGGGGGCTGCGCCCCTATCACAGCTATGGATCGAGCGAACATCCGACGGTGACGAGCGGAAACCCCGGCGACCCGATCGAAAAGCGTCTCGATACCGAGGGCCTGCCGACCCGCGGCTGCGAGATCGCTTTCGTCGACGAGGCGGGGAGGACGCTTCCCGATGGCGCGCAGGGCGAACTGGTCACGCGCGGCCCCGAGCTCTTCATGGGCTATCTCGACCCGGCGCTCGATGCCGCGGCCTTTCTTCCCGGCGGCTGGTTCCGCACCGGCGACATCGGCCGCCGCGATGCCGACGGCCATCTCATCATCTCGGACCGCATCAAGGACGTCATCATCCGCGGCGGCGAGAATATCTCGTCGCGCGAGGTCGAGGAACTGCTCTTCGCGCATCCCGATATTGTCGAGGCGGCGGTCGTTGCCGCGCCCGACGACCGCCTCGGCGAGATCGTTTGCGCCTTCGTCGTCGCCGCGCCCGGCGCGTCGCCCGGTTTGGAGAGTATGAGGGCGCATTTCGCTTCGCTCGGCGCCGCGAAGGTCAAGCTTCCCGAGCGGCTCGAAATCGTGGAGGAGTTTCCGCGCAACGCGACGGGCAAGATCCTCAAGCACGAACTGCGCCGCCTGGTGCGGCAGGGAGAAGCCATCCTGTGAGCGAGCCCCCGGCGATCGACATCGCGGCCTTGCTCGAGCAGCTGCGCCGCCGCATCGGAACGCGCGCCGAGCCGACGTCGCGCCTTGTCGAGGCTGGCGCGCTCGCGAAATTCTCGCGCGCGACGGGTCAGAGCGATCCGCTTTTCCTCGACACATCGCTCGGACCGATCGCGCCGCCGACCTATTTGTCGACATTCTGCGCCGAGGGGCTCGCCGGGCTGTTCACGCTCGATCTGCCACTCGCAATGTTTCTTCACACCGACGATGTCGCCGACCTGGGCGTGCCGATCCGCGGCGGAGATGTCATTTCCACCGCGGGCGAGCTGGTCGACGTGTTTTTGAAGGAAGGGAGGCGCGGACCGATGCTGTTCCAGACCGCGCGGCTGGTGCTCACGAACCAGGAAGGCGCGCATGTCGCGACCCTCGACGTCAGCACGGCGAGCTTCGCATGAGCGTACCCGCAATCGGCGAAGCTGTGCCCGAACTGCACATCGAGGTCACCCGCGCGGATCTTGTCCGGTACGCCGGTGCCGCCGATGATTATGTCCGGCAGCATTGGGACCATCCCTTCATGATCGCGAACGGCTTTCCCGATGTTGCTGTCCATGGATGGCTGACCTTTGCGCATATGAGCCGCGCAGTGACCGACTGGCTCGTGCCGGCGCGATGGACGATCGCCGGCTATTCGGTGCGTTACGTCCGGCCGACCTATCCCGGCCTGCTCGTCTGCGGCGGCGAAGTTGTCGAGAGCGACGCCACCGGCGTGAAGCTCGTGCTCTGGTCGAAAGACGACGCGGGAACGACGACAACCAGGGCGTCGATGACGCTCACCCTGCTCGGAAACTGACACCGACCGGGAAGGTCGGGGCGGGCGCGAAATCATCGCGCCAACGCCCTGGCACTTGCGAAACATGTTGCACTGCACACTAAGCTACCATATAGTAGCGTATGCAAGTATTTCTGAGGAGCTTTCCCATGCGTGGCCTGATCATTTTCGCGGCGCTCGCCGCAAGCATTTCGCCTGCCTTGGCGCAGCCCGCGGTGGCAGAACAGAGTCCCGCGGCGCAGGCTGTCGTCGCGAAGCGCGGCAGCACGATCTTCGACAGCTCGGCCAAGAGCCTCGGAACCGTGCTCGCGGTGCGCGACAATGGCGCAGTCGTGATCAACTATCGCCAGGCCCAGGTGACGATCCCAGCCCAGTCGCTCAGCATCGTCGGCGGCAAGCTGACGACGTCGCTGACGCGGGCCGAAGTCGGCAAGCTCAACTGATCCTCGCGAGTGGCTCGCGGCGCTACGGCGCCGCCGAGCCACTGAGATTGCGCGAGATGCGCGTCAGCATCTCGCGAAATTCCTCGCGCTCGCTCGCCGTGAATTCGGCGAGCGCAACGCTTTCCTCCTCGGCACCGATCGCGGCCAGCTGGTCGACGATCGGGGCGAGCGCCTCGGTCGGGTAAATCCGGTACGAGCGGCGGTCGGCGGGATCGGGCCTCCGTTCGACCCATCCCGCCTCCTGGAGCCGGTCGACCGATCGCCCGGCAGTCGCTTCGCCCACTTCGAGCATGTCGGCGAGCTTGCGCTGTGTCGCGCCCGGCATCCGCCGGATGCAGGCGATCGTGCGCCACTGCGCGCGGGTCAGGTTCAGGTCTTTTGCATGCTGGTCGAACCGGATGCGAAGCTGGCGCGCAACCCGGCTGATCAGCACGCCGATACTGGGCTCTGAAATCTGCATGCACACCGTCTCCCCGCTCAAGCGTCATGCGCCTGCCCAGCTGGTTAGCCAGAAGCGCGGCCGGGTGCAATCGAGGCGCGCGGCGCGCACGCGCCGGCCCTTGCGCCCGCGCTGCGTCAAACGCCCGTTGCCGGAGCCTCCTTGGCCCAATAGCGGTCCTTGATGAGGCGCTTGTAGAGCTTGCCATTGTCGAGCCGCGGCAGCGCGGGATCGAAATCGACCGAGCGCGGGCACTTGATCGTCGAAAGATGGTCGCGGCAATAAGCGATGAGCTCGCCCGCGAGCGCCGGGCCGGCGGCCGCCGGATCGGCCGCCTGGACGACCGCCTTCACCTCCTCGCCGAAGTCGGGATTCGGCACGCCGATGACCGCCGCGTCGGCGACCTTGGGATGTGAAATCAGGAGATTCTCGACCTCCTGCGGATAGATGTTCACGCCGCCCGAGATGATCATGTAGCTCAGGCGGTCGGTGAGGAAGAGATAGCCATCGGCGTCGAGATAGCCGACATCGCCGAGCGCGCTCCAGTCCGGATGCAGCGGATTGCGGCTGTCGCGCGTCTTGCCGGGATCGCCGAGATACTGGAAATCCCATCCCCCCTCGAAATAGACGATGCCCTGTTCGCCCGGCGGTAGTTCATTGCCCGCCTCGTCGCAGATATGGAGCGTGCCCCAGGTCGCGCGGCCCACAGAGCCCGGCTTCTCGAGCCACTCGGCCGAACTGATCCCGGTCGAGCCATTGCCTTCCGAACCGCCATAATATTCGTAGATGATCGGCCCGAGCCAGTCGATCATCTGGCGCTTGATCGGGACGGGGCAGGGCGCCGCGGCGTGAATGACCGTCCGGAGCGAGGAAAGATCATGCGCGGCACGCGCCGCCTCCGGCAGCTTCAGCAGGCGCACGAACATCGTCGGGACCATCTGGCTGATCGTCACCTGATAGGAATCGATCGCGGCAAGCGCCGCCTCGGCGTCGAATTTCGCCATCTGGACGACCGTTGCGCCGAGACGGTGGCAATTGGTCGTGAAAACGAGCGGCGCGGTATGATAGAGCGGCGCGGGCGACAGATAGACGTCGCCAGCGCCGAGACCATAGCCGTCGCGCGCCTTGGCCGCGAGCATGCTGAGGTCGGTGACCCCGCCTTCGGGGAGTGGCAGGCGCACGCCCTTGGGGCGCCCCGTCGTCCCGCTCGAATAGACCATGTGAATGCCCGGGCTTTCGTCGGCGATAGGCGTTGCGGGGCAAGCGTCGCACGCCTGCCGCCATTGATCGATCGTCAGAAGCTCGACGCCTTCCGGCACGGCGAGCGCTGCGAAGCCGTCGATCTCTGGCGAGCCGACTACGAGCCGCGCGCCCGAATTCTCGACGATGTAGCGCGCCTCGTCGGCGGTCAGCGCCGTTGCGATCGGCGTGATGTAGAGCCCGCAGCGCTGCGCGGCCCAGTAGAACTCGAAGATGCCGGCTCCATTGGGAAGCCAGAAGGCGACGGTGTCGCCCGATGCGATGCCCTTGCTGCGCAGGAGGTGCGCTCCGCGGTTCGCCCGCTCTTCGAGCGCGCCATAGGTCATCATGTCTGACCCGTCGGACATGATGACCGCGGGTCTGTCGGGATCGGTCAGCGCATGGATGCGAGGATGCGTCATTTCGCGGGGGCCTGTGCGAGGGCCGCCGCCTGGAGTTCGTCGAAACTTTCGCGCAGGCATTCGATATAGAAGGCGATGTCCGGAAGGAGCTCCCGGCAGCTCGTAACCGATATGGTCACCTCGAAATCCATCCCGGTGATCGTGTGGAACAGCCCGCCGCCCTCGAGCACGGGCCCGAAGCCGGCGTAGCAGACCACCTTGGACCCGGTGAAATAGTGGCCGCCGGGCGGATTGGGTGCATTGGTGACCGTCGTGTTCGCGAGCCCCTGGATCGACTTGTCGCTCCGCTCGGCAAGTCCCATCATCCCGCGCGTCATGCGCGACCGCAGCGGATAGGGGGTGAGGGCTAGCAAATTGCCCATGAAGTCGCCGCCCATCGCCTCGGCCTGCGCCTTGCCGAGCTTTGCCGACTCCGTGATTGCGCCAAGCCGCTCGAGCGGGTTTTCAATATCGGTGCCGAGCGAGACGCGCATCCCGGATACGAAGTTTCCGCCCTCGCTCGGATCGCGGGCTCCGCGCACGCTGATCGGGCAGAGGGTTAGCAGCGACCGGTCGGGGAGCTCGCCATGGTGCGCGAGATATTTTCGCAAAGCGCCACCGATCACCGTGAGCAGCAAATCGTTCATCTTGGGTTTGCCGAGCTGCGCGCGCACGGCCTGCACGTCGCGCATCTCGAAGCGGACGAAGTCCCAGACGCGGTGCGTCGTGATCTTGTTCTGAAACCGCGTTTTCGGCGCGATGGCATCGCGCCAGTTTTCGCGCAGCTCGCCGACGCTCGACTGCATGCCCGCGAGCAGACCCTTGCCGACGCTCGGCATCGCCTTGAGATTGGCGAGCCACTGTTTTGCGCCCTCCTGGACGGAATCGACGGTCCAGCCGAGCGCGTTGGGCTTGCGGTCGGGTACCCACCGTTTCGTAGGCGGCGCCGGCTCATAGTCGGGCGTGTCCTGCATGAAGGCCCAGAGCGCCGCGCCCCCCGCTTTCCCGTCGAAGGTGGCGTGATGCATCTTGAAAAGCATCGCGAAGGCATTGTCGGGGACGCCCTCCAGCTCCTCGAGCCCCTCGATGATGTACATTTCCCAGAGCGGACGATGCATGTCCATCGGCCGTGAGATGAGCCGCGACGTCATGATCTTGAGCTGGCGCCAGTCGCGCGGTTTCGGCAGGCCTATGTGCCGGACATGAAATTCGAGGTCGAAATCGGGATCGTCGATCAGGCGGGGCTCGTCGAGTCCCAGTGGATGGTAGACGAGCTTGCGCCGCAGGTTCGCCACGAGATGAAGCCGGCTTTCGACATAGTCGAGGATGTCGCGATGGCGGACGAAATTACCGGGGGCACTCGCTGGGTCGAGGATGAAGAGCCCTCCAATGATGAGTGGGGCGTTCGGGGTCTCGAGGTCGAGAAACACGGCATCGCTGGCAGATATACGTCGCATGATAGGGACAGCCTCATCGTACATATATAACTAGGTACTATATGTATCACGGTTTGAGCAGCGAGTCGAGAGGAGACGGCTCGCGCCGCAACGTCGGGAATGCCGCGCATGGCCGCGAACTGAATCGCGCGCGAGGGACAGCGCTTGACACCCCGGCTCGCATATGATGTATGACTAGGTTATATAGGTAGCCAATGACAAATAGGACATTTCCGGGGATTCTTGCCGTTCGCGCAGCGCAGGTGGCGGGATTTTGAGAGTGAACAGTGGTGGCCGAAGAGCAGCATGCTGCGCTCTGCCGGGCGCGTTCACAGTCTCGAGAGGGGAAAGGGTGCGGTGAATCAACACGCCCGCCCGCCGAATAGCAGGAGAGAAAAAATGACATTCAGGACCCGCATTACCGAGATGCTCGAAATCGAGCATCCGATCGTCCAGGGCGGGATGCAGGCCGTGGGCGTCGCCGAACTTGCCAGCGCGGTGTCGAACGCCGGCGGGCTTGGAATCCTCACCGCGCTGACGCAACCGAGCCCCGATGCGCTGCGCGCGGAGATCGAGCGCTGCCGGGGAATGACCGACAAGCCGTTCGGGGTGAATCTGACGGTTTTCCCGACGATTAACTCGCCCGATTACAAGGCCTATGCCCAGGCCATCATCGACGGCGGCGTCAAGATCGTCGAGACGGCAGGCACGCCCGCCGTTCGCGAAATATGGGACATGCTGAAACCGCACGGCGTCATCATTCTTCACAAGTGCACTGCGGTTCGCCATGCCCTTTCCGCCGAAAAGGCGGGCTGCGATATTATTTCGATCGACGGGTTCGAATGCGCGGGGCACCCCGGGGAGGATGACATCCCCGGGCTTATCCTGATCCCCGCCGCCGCCGACAAGATCAAGATCCCGATGCTCGCCTCGGGCGGCTTTGGCGATGGCCGCGGGCTCGCGGCGGCGCTGGCGCTCGGTGCGGACGGCATCAACATGGGCACGCGCTTTTGTGCGACGCAGGAGGCCATGATCCATCCGAATGTGAAACAGGCCTATCTCGATAATGACGAGCGCGGGACCTATTTGATCTTCCGCAACTTCAAGAACACCGCGCGTGTCGGCAAGAGCGAAGTATCGACTGAAGTCGCGCGGCGGCTTGCCGAACCCGGCGCAACCTTCAAGGACGTGCAGGAGCTCGTCGCGGGGACCGCGGGCCGCGAGCTCCTGGCGACCGGAGACCTATCCAAGGGCGTCTTCTGGGCGGGAATGGTCCAGGGTTTGATCCACGATATCCCGACCGTCCAGGAGCTGGTCGACCGCATCGTCGGCGATGCCAGGGCCATCGTTCGCGAACGTCTCGACAGTATGCTCGCCGAAGCCGCCTGAAAATGGCGTGGGTCATGCGGATCATCCTCTGCCGCGGCGAGGCGCGTCCGCCAACAGCGCGATATCGGCCCGGCTCGCCTGCGGATTGAGCCATGCTTTCCGTCTGCGGCGGGTGGCAGCCGTCCGCCGCAGGTGGAAGTTGGGCATCGACAAAGAAGGTACACGTAGTTATATAACTAGCATTGTCGCAGCCGGGATGTCCCCGCGCGGCCGATTCGACGACGACTTGCTGGACGGTGTCGCACGAGCTCCGGTCCACGGGCGATGCTCCGCTTGCGGAGCGGTCCGCCAGGCGGCGAGCGCAGCGTTGCAGATGGAGGAAGAGGATGAGCGAAGAACTGACGACGCACGAGGACGACGGTGTTCTCGTCATCACCATGAACCGGCCCGAGGCGCGCAATGCGATGAACAAGGCGGTTGCCGAGGGCATTGCTGCGGCGCTCGACCGCCTCGACAGCGAAGCCGGACTCCGCGTTGCCGTGCTCACCGGCGCGGGCGGCACCTTCTGCTCGGGTATGGACCTCAAAGGCTTCCTCCGCGGCGAAAGCCCGGTGGTCGCCGGTCGCGGCTTCGGCGGGCTGGTCCTCAAGCCCCCCGTAAAGCCGCTGATTGCTGCGGTCGACGGCTATGCGCTGGCGGGAGGGCTCGAGCTCATGATCGCGTGCGATCTCGTCGTGGCTAATTCCGCCGCCCAATTCGGGATCCCCGAAGCCAAACGCGGTTTGGCAGCCGGCGCGGGTGGCCTGCTGCGGCTGCCCGACCAGATACCGTATCGGGTTGCGATGGAGCTTGCGCTCACCGGCAATTTCCTCGGTGCCGACCGCGCGCTGGCGCTCGGGCTGATCAACCGGATCACCGACGGTCCAGCGATCGACGGCGCGATGACGCTGGCGCGCGAGATCACCGACAATGGCCCCGTCGCCGTGCGCGTGTCGAAGCAGATCATCAGCGAATCGCGCGGTTGGCCGGTCGCCGAACGCTGGGGAAGGCAGGACGCCCTGCTTCCCCAGGTTTTCAAGTCGCCCGACGCGCGAGAGGGAGCCGCGGCCTTTGCCGAGAAGCGCAAGCCGAAATGGACCGGGCAATAGAGGAGACATCGCCGTGACGATGAAAGCCAAGGGAGACGATGCGTGACAGCGATCAGCGCCGAAGAACGCGCCGCGATAAGGGAGAGCTTCGCCCGGCTCCTCGCCGACCAGTGCAGCGAAGAGGATGTGCGCCGGACGATGGCAAGCGATGAAGGCTATGATCCGGCGCTCTGGCGGGCGATGGCCGATATGGGGATCATCGGGCTGGTCGTCGACGGCGAGCATGGCGGGATCGGGGCCGGCGCGGTCGAACTCGAAATGATCATGGAGGAAGCGGGCGCGCACCTGCTGCCCGGGCCGCTGCTGTCGAGCGCCGTACTGGCGGCCGCTCTGGTCGCGGCGTCGGACGACGTCGGCGCGAAGGCGCGGCTGCTGCCCGAAATCGCCTCGGGCGAGCTGAAGGCGACTGTCGCGCTGACGGGCGACACCGGAAGCTGGACGCGCGAAGGCGTGATGGTCCGAGCCGAATTCGACGGCGATCGGGCGCGTCTCTTCGGCTCGGCCTCGTACGTCACCGCCGCAAATGTCGCCGACACCTTGCTCGTGGTCGCCACGACGGCCGAGGGCCTGGCGACCTTCGTGGTCGATCCGGCGGCGCCGGGCGTCGGGATCGAAGCGCTCGAGAGCTGGGATCTGACGCAACGCCTGTCGCGTGTGACATTTGATGCGGCGGCCGCTGTGCCGGTTCTTGGCGCGGGCGAGAGGGCGATCGAGCACGCATTGGCCCTGGCGCGCGTCGCGCTCGCGGGCGAACAGGCGGGCGCCGCGCGTCGGATTTTCGATATCACCATCGAATATCTCAAGACGCGGGTCCAGTTTGGCCGACCGATCGGCGGATTCCAGGCGATCAAGCATATGGCCGCGGACCTGTTGATCGAAGTCGAGTCCGCAACCTCGGCCGCGCGCGCCGCGGCGCAGGCGTTCGCGGAGGACGCGCCGGATCGCGAAATTTTGGTCAATCTCGCGTCCTTCGCCTGCGCCGATGCCTTCAGCGAGGTCGCCGCCGCTGCGATCCAGATGCACGGCGGGATCGCCTTCACCTGGGAGCATCCCGCGCATCTTTACCTCCGCCGGGCGCGCGCCGACGCGCAGCTGTTCGGCAATTCCGACCTTTATCGCGAGCGCTATGTCGCCGCTTTGGAGAAAGCAGCATGACGAACGGATCGGGCGATATTCGCGGCGAGGTCCGCGCATGGCTCGCCGCGCATTGGGATGGCGAGACGCGGCGGCCCCGCGACGGGCAAACGGCCGATTTCATCGCGAAGGTGTTCGAGGCAGGCTGGGCGGTCCCGAGTTGGCCCGAGCCATGGTGGGGCCGCGGTCTCGACAAGGCGGATGCGAGCGCCGTGATCTCCGAGTTCCGGAAGGTGCGCGCGCCGGGCGCAGGACAGGACCGGACCAACATCACCGCCAACACCGTGATGAACTTCGGCAGCGACGCGTTGAAGCGGAAGGTCGTCCCGGACTTTTTGAGCGGTCGGGTCCATCAGTGCCTTCTTTACAGCGAACCGGGCGCGGGCTCCGATCTCGCCGCGATCCGCACGCGCGCCGAGCGGGAGGGCGACGAATATGTGATCAACGGCCAGAAGATCTGGACGTCGGGAGCGGTGACGGCCGACTATGGTCTGCTTATTGCACGAACCGACTGGGACGTGCCGAAGCACGAAGGGATCAGCTTCTTCCTCATCGAGATGCGTCAGCCCGGGATAGAGGTGCGGCCGATCAACCAGATCACCGGCGACAGCCATTTCAATGAGGTGTTTCTCGACAATGCCCGGGTGCCCGCCGAGAATATGGTCGGGGTCGAGGGGCAGGGGTGGAAGGTCCTGCAGACCGCGCTCGCGGTCGAGCGGCTCGTGATGGGCGAAGGCGCGGGCGAACGGCGGCAGGGCTCGCAGAAAAGCAATGTCGTCAGCCTGATCGATATCGCTCGCGACGCGGGAAAGCTCGGCGATTCCTTGACGCGTCAGCGTATCGCGCAGGCGATGGCGTACCGCCAACTCAACACGCTCAACATGATGCGCGCGAAGGCCGAGATGGCAGGCGGGAGCTCGTCGCCGATCATGTCGCTCGGCAAGCTCGCCATGTCGCGCATCCTCCACGAGGACGCTCGGGTCATGACCTCGATACTCGGCGCCGCCTCGATGCTCGATGGTGCCGACCACGCGCGTGCCGCCGACGTGAACTACCGCACCGCCAACGCCTACATGACCTCGATCGGCGGGGGAACAGATCAGATCCAGCGCAACATCATCGGCGAGCGGGTTCTCGGCTTGCCCCGCGAGACCGAAGTTGATCGCAACTTGCCGTTCCGCGAATCGCGCGCCGTGACCGGCTGAACGCGCCGTACGTTTGGAAGACTGTCCCGACCGCGCCACTCGAGGGCCGCAGCGGGTACGAGAGGAATGGATGCCCGGGATGAGTGAAGCAGAGGTGAACTATCCGCTTGCCGGCGTGCGCGTCCTGGACCTGATCGAGGGTTCGATGGGGGCGATTGCGCGCCAGCTTGCCGAACTGGGTGCGGACGTCATTCGTCTCGAACCCGATGGCGGCGGTCGCGATCGCCGGCAAGGACCTTCGGTGGCCGGTATCAGCCTTGATTTTGCGGCCGCCAATATCGGGAAGCGCGCGGCGGACATCGGCCGTTATGAGGAACTGCTCGCGGGCGCGGACATGCTGATCGCCGGCCCCGACCTCGACCTCGACGCCGCCCTCGCAAGATATCCGCAGCTCGTCGCCATGCGCGTCAGCCCCTTCGGTCAAACGGGCCGCTTCGCCGGCTGGCAGGCCACCGGACCCGTCTATCATGCGCTGACCGGCGAGCTGTCGCGCTCGGGCATTCGCGGACGCGAGCCGCTCCTGCCACCCGGCGATCTTGCCCAGGCCTGCGCCGCAGTACAGGGGGCATTTGCGCTGCTCCTCGCCTATTATAACCGCCTGCGCACAGGCGCCGGCGACCTGCTCGACTTCTCCATTCTCGACGGCGCCGCCCACGCGCTTGATCCGGGCTACGGCATAGCGGGCAGCGCCGCCGCGGGCGTGCCCGCGTCGAAGCTTCCGCGCGGACGGGCCGAAGCGCGCTTCATGTATCCCATCCTTCCCTGCCAAGACGGATTTGTCCGGCTTTGCATCCTCGCGCCGCGGCAATGGCGGGGAATGTTCGAATGGATGGGCCGCCCCGAAGAGTTTGCCGACCCAGCATTCGATATCCTGCAGAACCGCTTCGCTTCGCAAACCCTGCTCCCCGCCATCACGCGTTTCTTCGCCGACAAGACGCGCGCTGATATCGAACGGGGCGGCGAGCGCCATGGCGTCCCGGCGGCAGCTGTACTCGATGTCGATGAAGCGCTTGTCACCGATCAGATCGTCGCGCGGCGCGCGTTCACGCCCGTCGAGATCGGCGCCGGGATTTCGGTGCCTTTACCCGACGGCACCGTCGAAATCGATGGTTGCCGGATGGGGACGAGGGGTGGCGTTCCCGAGCCGGAGGCCGCGGCCTCGTGGTCCGCACCGCGTCTCGAGCTCGCCGCGCCTCCCGTCGGCGAGCGACCGCTCTCCGGTATTCGCGTCCTCGACCTCGGCGTCATTGTTGTCGGCGCCGATAGCGCGCGCCTATTCGGTGATCAGGGCGCAGATGTCCTGAAGATTGAAAATGCGGCCTTTCCCGACGGAAGTCGCCAGAGCCGCACGGGCGAACGCATCTCCGCGACCTTTGTCGCGGGGCACCGCAACAAGCGCGGGCTCGGGCTCAACCTCAAAAGCGAGGAGGGCAAACGGCTCCTGCACGGCCTTGTCGCGAAAAGCGACGTGCTGATGGCAAATTTCAAAGGGGGAACGCTGCAGTCGCTCGGCCTGGATTACGAGAGTCTCAAGGCGTTCAATCCGGGCATCATCGTCGTCGACAGCTCCGCCTTCGGACCCACCGGGCCCTGGAGCCGGCGGATGGGTTACGGTCCGCTCGTTCGTGCGTCCGCCGGGCTCACAATGCAGTGGCGTTATCCTGGCGAGCCCGACAGCTTCTCGGATGCCATCACCGTCTATCCCGACCATGTCGCCGCGCGGATTGGCGCGATCGCGACACTGGCGCTGCTCGTCCGGCGGCTGCGCAGCGGCACGGGCGGCTCAATTGCGGTGAGCCAGGCCGAAGTCATGCTGAGCCATATGGCGACGCGCGTGGCGCACCGCGCGCTCGAGCAGGCCGGACTGGACGTGAGCGGTGATGACGCCGACGGCGCATCCGCCGTCTATCGCTGCGCGGGCGAGGATGAGTGGTGCGTCGTGTCGCTGCGGAACGCTGCCGATCGGCACGCCGCCATGGCGGTCACCGGCGGCGAAGAACTGGGCGCCTGGTTGTCGCGGCAGGATCCGCGCGATGCGATGGAGGCGCTTCAGGCGGCGGGGGTTCCCGCCGGCGCGATGCTTCGCGTGTCCGAGCTTCCCACATTCGAATATTATGTCGAGCGCGGCTTCTTCCGGCAAGAATCGCATCCTTATCGCGACGAGCGGCATTTCGCCGAGACGGCGCCCGTTCGGTCGCGGCGCATGCCCGATCCGCCCGAACATCCCGCGCCGTTGCCCGGTGAGCACACGGTGGAGATTGTCCGTGACATATTGAGCATAGACGGGCCCGACATCGACGCACTCATCGCGCAAGATGTGCTGGAGCAGCTCTGATGTTCGGAGGCGCGATGCCGACGTCCGCTGAAGAGCCATGAAGAACATCGGACCCCGTCTACCGACCGGACTCCATCGACCGATTGGCCTGGTCGATCCCGGCCGCATGCGCGGCGGCGGGCGAAGATTATTTGCCCCGGTCGGTCCGTCACGAACTGAGAAAGTCCCAGCGAATGCTTGATCCGGAACGCATCCCAGTCATCGTCGGCGTCGGGCAGGTCAATGACCGGCCGGCGGAGCTCGACCAGGGTCTCGATCCGCTCGCTCTGATGGCCGCCGCCCTCCGCCTTGCCGACGCCGACGCGAGTGGCGGTTGGCTCTCCGATCTCGACATGCTTGCGATCGTGGATCAAATTTCCTTTCGCCAGCTCGGCGACCTTTCGGCGCCCTTGGCCGACATGATCGGCGCTCGTCCGACGATTTGCGAAAAGACTCCGATAGCGAGCGGCGACAGCCCGATCCTGCTTTTGAACGAGGCAGCAAACCGCATCGGGAGCGGGGAGATCCGGATCGCAGCGGTCGCTGGCGGCGAGGCGCTGCGTACCGCGGCGCGGCGCGCGGCGGAAAAGCAGGGAACCGATGTATCGGCGCAAAACGCATCGCGCGCTGCATCCACGCGGCGGACGCCAAGCTACCGCCAACGATATGGGCTGACGGCCCCTGTCGACGTCTACCCGCTTTATGAAAATGCCGGCCGGGCAGCCTATGGACAGTCGCTTGTCGAGGCCCAGACCGAAAGCGCGCAAATCTGGTCGCGTTTTTCCGAGGTGGCGGCTCGAAATCCGGGTGCGTGGATTCGTCAGCCGACATCCGCAGAGGCCATCATGACGCCTGGCGCCGAAAACCGACCCATCGCCCATCCCTATACCAAGCTGATGGTTGCGAACTCTTCGGTCAACCAAGGCGCGGGATTCCTCGTTGCCAGTCTTGCCGAAGCTCGCCGCCGCGGCGTGCCGGACGAGAGGCTCATCTATGTCGGGCAGGGCGCAGCGGCGCATGAGGTCGACGATCCGCTGGGCCGCGACAGCTTCGATCACAGCCCGAGCATGATCGTGTCATTGCAGCGCGCGCTCTCGGAAAATGGGCTCGCGAAAGAGGATATCGACTTCGTCGAACTCTATAGCTGCTTTCCATGCGTGCCGAAGATGGCGCGGCGCGTCATCGACTGGCCCATCGACAAGCCGGCATCGGTGTTTGGCGGCCTGACCTTCGGCGGAGGACCGATCGGGAATTATATGAGCCATGCCGTCGTCGCCATGGTGGAGACGCTGCGCGAGCGAGGCCGGTTCGGCCTGCTTTTCGCAAACGGTGGCTTCGCGACGCACAACCATAGCATCATTCTCGGGCGCGAGCCGATACAAGGGGCCCGTCATCCGTCCGGGTTCGATTTTCAGGACGAGGCCGATCGCGCCCGCGGTGCGGTCCCACGGATTGTCGAAGGCTATGAAGGTCCTGCGAATATCGAGACCTACACCGTGCTTTACGGGCGCAACGGCGCGCCGAAGCAGGGCGTGATCGTCGCGCGAACGCCAGATGGCGACCGTACGCTCGCGAAAGTCTCCGCCGACGACGAAAAGACGATAGGTTTCCTGACAGACGGGCGTGTCGAACCGGTCGGTTCAGCGGGCGAGATACGGGTCGACCACGAAGGCTGGCAGCTGTGGCAGTCTGCTCCGGCATGATAGGGTGGAGTGAAAGCGAGCTCGAACATTTTCAGTAGGACCGCATCATGTACGTGATCGTCACCGGCAGCGCCGGAAAACTGGGGCGCGCGGCGGTTAGCGCGCTACGCAAGGCCGGGCACCGGGTCGTCGGTCTCGATATTCAGGGCCCGATCGCGGCAGCGCAGTCGCTGCGCGTCGACTGCACCGACTTCGGCGAGGTGATGGGTGCGCTTTCGGGCATCGATATCGCGGGGCGCCTTCCCGATGCGGTCGTCCATCTCGCAGGCATTCCGATGCCAGGGCTCGCGACCGACCAGCGCACCTTCGAGGTCAACACGCTCTCGACCTACAACATCTTTTCGGCCTGCACCCGTCTCGGCATTTCGCGGATCGTCTGGGCTTCGAGCGAAACCATCTTCGGTCTGCCCTTCACCGATGAACCGCCCGCCTTCGTGCCGCTCGACGAAAGCCATCCCGACAATCCCAACTGGTCCTATGCGCTCTCGAAACAGCTTGGCGAAACGATGGCCGAGAATTTCTGCCGCTGGACTCCCGGCGTTTCGATCGCATCGCTGCGCTTTTCCAACGTCTATTCGATCGAGGATTATGAAGGCCTCGCTGCGCTCCAGGCGAAGCCCGCATGGCGCAAAATGAACCTCTGGGCCTATGTCGATGCCGAGGACGCCGGCGAAGCGTGTCGTCTCGCGGTCGAGGCCCCGCTCCAGGGCCACCAGCGCCTTGTGATCGCCGCCGCCGACAGCCTGATCGATGTCGAAACCTCAACGCTGTTGGCCGAGCATTTTCCGGACGTGGCGACCGTGGGACCGATCGAGGGACAGGTTTCGCTTCTTTCGTCGAAGCGGGCGAAAGCGGTACTCGGATATCGTCCGCGCTTCAGCTGGCGCGACCGGGTGGGAGCAGACTAGCGCGCGCTACCTTCAGGGCGCAGCGCGAACATGGGGACATCCACTGGCTGACCTTATCGAGATTGTGCTCTCGCAAAGCCGGGCCGGTCGGTCTCGACGAGAAAAAGCGAGGTTCCCGCGGCGCCGGGATCGGGATTGGTATTTCAAACCCTGGTGATCCTATCGGCGTTCTGGCCATTGGTGATAATGGCCTTGGCGCCGTTGATCAGATAGGCTTCGCCATCGCGCCGGGTCGAGGTGCGACGCCTTGGAGATCGGAACCCGCGCTGGACTCGGTCATCGCGATCGCGATGATGGTCTCCCATGGCACGAAATGCTCGGTGACCTTTAACGAACAGACTGCCTCCGTCGCGAACGAGCATGCTTTTCTGCTTTCCATATGCGGGCCGCTTAGGGAAGCGATTGACAAAGATAAACCGGTTTATCTATTTGAGGCTAGTCGTGCAGCCGAACTGCACCGGATTGGGAGAGCGTCGCGATCTCATCGACCGGTCTTTCCACCGCTGTAAGCGATCCAGCCCGCGACGAGCGCGGCGAGGGTCGAGACGATGGAGAGAAGGAGCCCGGCAGTGCTGACGGAGCTCCAGGCGTCCTGGCTGTGCTTAAAAGGCGTTAATCAACCCGGCGATCCACATGTTCAACAGGAGGATGAAATAGGAGAGGCCTCGTGTTCGAAGGAGATCGCTACGGTGCCGGAAGAGGCTGGTCGCGGCCCAGAGCAACACGGGCGCACCGAAGATGAGCGCGCCGGTGATCGCCCAGGACGCAAAGTTGCTCCACTGCATCTCGGCGCTCTTGAGATAGGTCACATCGGAAAGAAGGGCAGTCGTAAACAGCGCAATCGGGAAAGCGAGAAGCAGCGCGTGGAGCGGGTGCAGCGGACGCGTACCGGTGGGTTGGACTGTCGCCAAGCTGCTTCTCCGCTTTACTGATGCCCCGCTCCAACAATGCGCCGCTGCGCAACAGGTTTCCTGGCGTCGCCCGGAACCGCGCTGAGATCGCGGATAATTTCAATCGATGCCGGCCCGCCCTATTTCAGAGTGCGACGGGCCGGTATGGATAATATCAGCTCGGCATCAGCACCGTATCGACGACGTGGATAACGCCGTTCGACTGCTTCACATCGGCGATGGTGATCTGGGCCTGGCCGCCCTTGGCGTCGGTCACGTACCATTTGCCGTCCTTGCCCCAGACGGTCAGCTTGGCGCCCTGGACGGTCGTCAGCACGGCCTTGCCGCCATTCGCCTTGGCCTTGGCCGCCAGATCGGCGGCGGTCATCGTGCCGGGGACGACATGATAGGTCAGCACCGCGGTCAGCATGGCCTTGTTTGCGGGCATCAGCAGCGTGTCGACGGTGCCCGCGGGCAGCTTGGCAAAGGCGGCGTTCGTGGGCGCGAAGACCGTGAACGGACCCGCGCTGGCGAGCGTGTCGACGAGGCCAGCCGCCTTGACCGCGGCGACCAGCGTCGTGTGGTCCTTCGAGTTCATGGCATTTTCGACAATGTTCTTGGTTTCGAACATGGCGGCGCCGCCGACCATCGGGTTGGCGGCGATCGCGACGCCGCCCCCGGCGACCATGATGAGAGCAGCAAGCGACACGGAGATTTTGGATAGTTTCATCGTACGATCCTCTGGTTGGTTGCAGGTCTGCGAGTGCAGAGTGCGCCGCAGCTACGGTGCCGACCTCTCCACGGATGCGCACCAACGTTAGATTGTGATGATTTTCCCGGCCGCGACCGGCGCTCCGCTTGGCGCCTGATGAGGAGTCGCCGAAACGGGCTCCATGGTGATCGCCAGTGTCGCACCGTCTGTGATCAGCGGACGGTGCGAAGGCGGCATCGTCATCTCGGCCCGGCCGGCCCGCCCGATCTGACCCAGCGACACCGGGGCTCTGTCCTCGGGAATGATCCAGAGCTCGGGCGCCAGCGATCCAGGCTCGATTCCCTCGATCCGGAGCTGCATCAGGCCATTGCTCCGGTCATAATGTGCGAAGACCAGCGGCCCGCCCGCATCGCTTTCGATCCGGGCGACGGCAAGCTGCGGCGCGGCCGGTCCGGGTGCTGGCCCGGGCTGCAGGATCAGGACGAGCGCCAGCGCTGCGGCGATCGCACCCGACGCGAGCGCCCCGGTACGCCAGCGGCGCAGCCGCGTTTCGATAGCTGTCACTGAAGGCGAGCGTTGTCCGGACAGTCGCGACGCAATTCCGTCCCATACGGCGTCGCCGGGCTCGGCCTCGGCCCATTCATCATGCAGCGGCGAAAGCTTCGCTTCCCAAGCCGTGGCAAGCGCGGCGAAACCGGGGTCGCGCAGCGACAGTTGCAGCGCGTCGGCGCGCGCTTGTCCGTCGAGGAGGCCGAGTGCCAGTTCGGCGGCGAGCGCGTCGCGCTCTTCTTCGGGCGTCAGATGGTCATCCATCGCCAAGGCAATCCTTCAGGCGCAGCAGTCCGCGCCGTATCCAGCTTTTCATCGTTCCGAGCGGAATATTCTCGCGGTCCGCAAGCTCGGCATATGTCGAGCCGTCGAAGAAGGCGGAGCGAATGCACGATCGGGTGCGGTCTTCGAGTTCTCCGAGGCAGCGATGAAGTCGATGGTGCTTTTCGGCTGCCATCAGCTGCTGATCGGCGCGCGGGTTGTCGTCGGCCACCCCAAGAGCGGCGTGTTCGGGCAAGTTTTCGCGGGCGGCGCGTCCGGCGACCGATCGCCGCCAATCGATGGCGCTGTTGCGTGCGATTGTCGCCAGCCAGGTAATCGGGCTCGCGAGTTCGGGATCGAAGCGCCCCGCGCGCTCCCATATCTTGATGTAGACGGTCTGCAAAACGTCCTCCGCACTGGCCCTCTCACCACAGATACGGAGGCAGATTCCAAATAGTTTCGCGGACGTCATCGCGTAGACAAAACGCAGCGCGTCGCTATCGCCCTTTGCCACATTGCCAAGTGCGGATACGAGGCTGGCTCGCTTCTCTTCTGCTTCGACGGAAGAAGATATCGAACTCACCTGACGAATTTTCGGCTTATGGCCGGTGTAGGGAAGGGAGCGAACATGGTCACGTCGGGCAACGCGTGGCGAACTAACATGGTTCAACGCTTCTTGCGCGCCGAACGGCATCGTCAGCTTAGGTAGGCTGCGATCCCCGAAGCTGACTGGCAGAAAGCGGCCAGAAGCGGCCTATAATTCAAAAGCCGGCACAGAATAAACCGATCCCGGCTCATACATTGCTTTGCTAATTCTTCGCCGCTTTCATTGCTTCGTGAGGCGGGGCGTGTTTAACAGGTATTGCGACACCCAAATCCGGATCTGAGGTTGAGCGAAGACAGCATCCAGGCGCGGTATGGTGCTGAATGGACTGGCCGGGCGATCGAGCCAGGTGGCCACTTAGATCTCGGCAATTCCGCCGTCGCACGGGATCACCGCTCCGGTCGTATATCCCGATGCCCGCGAGGCGAGGAAGAGTGCGACGCCGCCCATTTGTTCCGCGGTGCCGGCGCCACCTTCGAGCGCTCGACGACGATCATCCCCTCCGTCCTCATGCTCCATGAGGCCGAGATTGTTCCCTTTCATTCAGATGAGGTACTGGCTTAGAGAATGGTTGAACGGGATTAGGATGCCGAAAGTTTTGCGGCCCGAGCGATATTTCCGAACGCCGATTGTGCGACCGCGGGTCTTCTTCAGTTCGTGCTCGCGAGATCGGTAAGCGCCCTTGAGCCTGTCTTCTTTAGGCCTTTATCGAAAAGCGGACGGTATCCTTACGGCCAATCCTTTCCAATCTCGACGGAGCCTGCCGCGGACAGAAATTCGCGTTACCCATTCTGCTGCGATAGATGTCTCACCCTTTGACGATATGATGCGCGAGGTCTTCCCTGATTGTTGGATGGTCGACGACAACGAACTTAACGCCTGGTTCCGGCGAGAGGTGCTCCCTCTCGAACGGGCTTTGACGTCCTATATTCGGCGCAACTGGAGGGTGGCGGAAGACGTGATCGAACTGAGGCAGGATATCTACGAGCACGCGTTGATCGGCGCGCGCCGCGGCCTGCCGATGAACTCGCGAGCCTATGTGTATACGCTTGCACGCAACCACCTGATCAATAAGGCCAAGCGCGGACGGATCGTGTCGTTCGAGATGATCGCGGACCTCGATTCAGTCGATCACGATGTAGATATGTTCGAGACCGAGCGGGCGCTCAGCGCGCGCGATGAGTTGCGGCATGCGCAAGCCGGTATCGAAAAACTGCCCCCGCGCTGCCGCCAGGTGATGCAGCTGCGTAAGCTGGACGGGCTGTCCACCCAAGAGGCCGCGGATGCGCTGGGCGTTTCGACCGAGACGGTGCGCCAACAGCTCAAATATGGAATGAAGGCGTTGATCGACCATATGATGGGCGGCACGGGCCGGGTCGTTCGTCCCAAATTCGGCCGCCGCGACCGGGAGGCGCAACGATGAGCCGGCATCGCGTGATCGAAGACCAGGCGCTCGATTGGCTGATCCGCAAGGACGAGCCGAACTGGTCGGATGCTGCGCAGACCGAACTCGATGCCTGGCTGGACGAATCGATGGCGCACAAGGCGGCCTATTGGCGTGCCGAGCAGGGTTGGAGCGCCGCCGACCGCATTCGCTCGCTCGGCGCGCAGAACGATGAAACCTCGGCTGCGCTATCGCCTCCACGCCATTGGTGGCCGGCGGCGCTAGCTGCCAGTCTCGTCGCGATGGTCGGTATCGGCGCCTATTCGGTAACGTCAGGGCCTCTGACGCCAACCCACGCTTTGCAAGCATACTTCGAAACGCCGGTCGGTGGGCACCGGATCGTGCCGCTCGCCGACGGCAGCAAGCTCGAGCTTAACACCGCATCCGCCGTTCGGACCGCTGTCAACGACCGCAGCCGGGAAATCTGGCTCGATTCCGGCGAGGCCTATTTCGAAGTCGCGCATCGTGATGGACTGCCGTTCGTCGTTCATGCCGGCCAGCAGACGGTGACCGTGCTCGGCACGAAATTCTCCGTTCGCCGAGACAAGGACCGGGTGACGGTGAATGTGGTCGAGGGCCGCGTGCGGGTCGACAGCGGGCAAGATGGTTCGGGACGGGCGGCGATCATCAGCGCTGGCGACTTTGCCGTGGCGCGCGGTCCCTCAACGCTGATCTCCAGCAAGTCTCCCGAGCATGTCGAAAATGCGCTCGCATGGCGTGACGGCATGCTGAGTTTCGACCAGGCGTCGCTTTCGGAGGTCGCCGCCGAATTCAACCGCTATAGCCGCAAGCCGATCGAGATCGCGGATAGCGAAGCGGCAGGAATCCGCATCGGCGGGAGTTTCCAGGCTTCGAATGTTGCGGCTTTCGTGCGGCTCTTGCGCGACGCTTATGGCCTTCAGGTCGAGGAAAACGCGGATCGCATAAAAATATCCAGTTAGGATGTTACCGTTTTGCGACGCTGGATTGTCGAACATGTCATGGGGCGAATAATCGGCCCGGGACCAATAGGGGGCGACATGATCCGGACACTCGCAGCAGCACTTTCGGCAAGCATCTGCCTCGTGGGATACGCCACGCCAGCAGCGGCGCAGACGAGAGAGTATCGCATCCCGGCTGGATCTCTGAAATCGGCGCTCGATGCTTATGCACGCCAATCGGGACGTCAGGTCATCTACAAGGCCGACGATGTCCTCTCCGCACGGTCACCCGGCGCGCGCGGAGCCTTGTCGGCCGATGCCGCACTGCAGGCCTTGCTCGCGGGCAGTGGCTTCACGGTTCGAACAGACAGTTCGGGCGCAGTCGCGATCGTGAAGGCGGGAAACGTCAGCGCCGCGGCAGAGGAGGGTGATGCGGAGCATGGCGACATCGTCGTCACCGCGTCACGCCGCGCCGAAAAGCTCAAGGACGTTCCCTCGTCGGTTTCGGCCATCGGCGCCGATCGGCTCGCCAATCTGAACGCGTCACGTTTCGACGACTTCATCAGCCAGATCCCGAACATCTCGTTCACGGGGCGAGGGCCGGGCGCCCGGCAGATCATCCTGCGCGGCGTCAGCACCTCGACGAACGAGCAGAGCGCGACGGTTGCGACCTATGTCGACGATATCGCGGTCGGATCGAGTACCGCGCTGGCGGTCGGGTCGCGTATCAAGCCCGATATCAACGTCTTCGACCTCGATCGGATCGAGGTGCTGCGCGGCCCGCAAGGCACGCTGTATGGAGCCAACTCGCTCGGCGGCCTGCTCAAATATGTCACCAAGGCGCCCAGCACCGATCGCGTCGAGGCCGCCGCCCGGCTCGAAGCCACGACCGTGGCGCATGGCGGCGAGGGTTATGCAATCGACGCGGGCGTTAACGTGCCGCTCGGCGATGCGATCGCGGTACGGATGAGCGGCTTCCACCGGAAGGAATCGGGTTATATCGACAATCTCGGCATCGGCGAGAAGGACGTCAACGACCTGACGTCGAGCGGCGGCCGGATCGCGGTTCTGGCCAAGCCGAGCGACCAGCTCACCCTCCGGGCTACCGCGATGTATCAGCGCTTCCGCACCGGCGGCCAGTCGACCGCGGATATCGATTTGGCGACCGGCGAAAATCTCTTCGGCAAATATGAGCACCGGCACTTCGGTCCCGAGCCGATGAAGCAGGCCTTCCAGCTATATTCGCTGAGCGCGGATTATGCGTTCGGCGGCGCGACGCTGACGTCTTCGTCCTCCTACTCGATCATCGATGAGAGCACCCGCACCGACTTCACCCAGTTCGATGGCGGCTCGATTCCCGGCGTGATCCTCTATCCAGACCTCGGCACCAGCTCGACCAGGAAATTCACGCAGGAACTGCGTCTGGCGTCGGAGGCCAACGGCCAATTCGAATGGCTCCTGGGGGCTTATTATACGCGCGAGAAATCGCGCCTTACCGATCTCGAGGTCGGGCTGATCGACGAGCAAGGCACCGTGGGTACCGGCGACGCCAATCCCGTCTTCTTCAGCGACGCGTTGTCACGATTTCGGCAATATGCCGGTTACGGCGACGCCACCATCTATCTGGCTGACTCATTCGATATCACCGGCGGCGTCCGTTACACGCACAATGAAACGCGGCTCGAATCGATCGGCGACGGGTTTTTCAACGGCGGCTATTCCGAACTGACGACCACGGCAAAGGACGACGCCTGGACCTTCCTGGTCACGCCCCGCTGGCGTGTCTCGAATGCGACGCTGATCTATGCGCGCGCCGCAAAGGGCTTCCGCCCCGGCGGCCCGAACATATTGGGTCCGGCCGATGTCGCGGCGGGGACGCCGCTCTCCTTCGTGTCAGATTCACTGTGGAATTATGAGGCCGGCATCAAGACGAGCGCGCTCGACCAAGCCGTCAGTCTCGACCTTTCGCTGTTCTACATCGACTGGAGCAAGATCCAGATCCGGTCGACCGTGGGCGGTTTCGCCTTCATCGGCAATGGCGGCAAGGCGACGAGCAAGGGCGGCGAACTGACGCTCGAACTGCGGCCGACCCGAGGATTTCTCGCGAGCGTGAACCTTGGCTACACCGACGCGAAGCTTGCCGAGGACGCGATCGATATCGGCGGCCTCGATGGCATGACTCTGCCCAACGCGCCAAAATGGACCATCGGGGGCGCGGTGAATTATGATTTCGCACTGAGCGACAAGGTTGGCGCCAGCCTTGGCGGATCCTGGCGCGTGGTCAGCGACCGGCAAGCGGATTTCAACCGCGACTTCTCACCGCGCCTGCAGCTTGACGGTTATGGCACGCTCGATTTACGGGCGGGTCTGCGGTTCGAAAATTTCGACCTTGATATCTTCGCCAAGAATGTGACCGATACCCGCGGACTTGAAGCGACCAACCTGACCTTCGCGCCCGCGACCGTCACGGTCTCGCGCCCGCGCGTTTTGGGAATGTCGCTGACGGCGCGGTACTGACGGGGCGAGCAGGATGAAGCTGGCTGTCACCCGGCTCGCGCTTTTGCTCGGCCTGTCCGTCCCACCGGCCCTGTTGGTGCCCGCAAACGCGGCAGACGGAGGCAAGGCGCAGCGTGGCCCCACCGGTGTGACGCTGGCGGATTATGCCCGTGCCGATCGAATCCGGTTGCTCGATCCGCTCTCGATCGGGGGGCGCGTCTTTCCGCACTGGCTCGCCGACGGCCGGCGCTTCTATTTCAGGTCCTACGGGTTGCACGAGCAGCCAGGGGCGGTGGTTCTGGTCGACCCGCTTCGCGGAACGACACGGCCGTTGTTCGATCGGCGAAAAATTGCGATTTCGCTGTCGCGTCTGACGGGCAAGAAGGCGACGCCCGACGCCTTGCCCGAATGGAGCATCGCGTCCGACCAGCGTTCGATCGCGTTCCGCGTCGGGGACGCGGCCATTCGATGTGACATGGCCGGATCGACCTGCCGCCGCGCGACCGCCGGCGAGCGAGCCAAAGCGGCGGCCGGCGCCGTGCCGGAATGGGCGGTGCGTTCGCCCGACGGCAAATGGGATGCCTTCGTCTGGAACCATAATGTCTATGTCCGTCCCGCAGACTCCGATCCGGGTCGCGTCATTGAGCTTCCGCCTCCGCCAATGCTGATCGGCAACAATCGGTTCGGTGCCGACCTTGAGGACGGTATCGGCGCCTTTCGCGCGACTGGGGTGAGAAACGGCTGCGATTTTGGCGCGCCCTTCCCGGCGCGGGCAGTCCACCCCCCGCGGTTCGAAGCTGCGCCTGCCGGGTCTTTTGCACTGACCAACGACGGCTCTGCCGAATGGAGCTTCAGCTCTCGCACCACTGCGGGAGCTGAAGTCACTGAAATCGACAATGACCGCTACAAGCCGACGCGCGGCATCCTGGCATGGTCGCCGGATTCGCGGCGTATCGTGGCGCGGCGCGAGGATATCCGCGGGGTCGACGTCTATCCGCTCTATTCCTCGACGGGCGTCCAGCCGGTCGATCACAGCTACCATTACGCCAAGCCCGGCGACGAGGCGGTCCCGGTCTATAATCTCTATATCCTCGACGTCGAGGCCCGGTCGTCGGTGAAAGTCGACCTGCCGCCCACGGGGGCCATACTCGCACCCGGCGGGGCTGAATGGGCCGCAAATTCGCGCGAGCTTTATGTGCTGACGTCCAACCAGGGACCCAAGGAGGTCAGGCTGTCGCTGGTCGATGCTGCGACCGGCGCGGCGCGGCCGATCATAACCGAACGGTCGAAGACATTCGTCGAGATGAGCAACGGCGACGACGAGAATATCGTCGCGATCGCGAACGACGGCGAAGATATAATCTGGTTCTCCGAGCGCGACGGCTGGGGGCATCTCTATCGCTACGACAGCACCGGAAAGCTCAAGAATCAGGTCGAGAGCGGCGACTATTCGGTGGCCGAACTGATCCGCGTCGATGGCGCAGCGCGGCAGCTCTATTTTACCGCGTGGGGTAAAGAACCAGGCATCCCTTATTATCGCCACCTCTATCGGGTCAATTTTGACGGATCCGGTCTCACGCATCTGACGCCCGAAGCCGGCGATCATCAGATTCAGTGGATCCCGTCGGGAGGCCATTTTCTCGACACCCGATCGGCGATCGATAAGCCGCCGGTCACCGTCCTGCGCCGTGCCGACGGCCGGGTCGTTACCACGCTATCGACCGGCCGCGACGATGCGCTCCGCGAGATAGGCTGGCGCGCCGCGGAACCTTTCACGGTCAAGGCGCGCGACGGGAAAACCGATCTTTATGGCGTGATGTACAAGCCGAGCCACTTCGACCCGGCGAAGAAATACCCGATCATCACCAATCTTTATCCGGGACCCTTCAAAGGTAGCGTCGGCCGGATATGGTCGTTCCGGGGACCCGACAATTATGAAGTGTATGGCGAAGACGGGAATAGGCCGACGCACGGTGAGGGGCTGGGGCAATCGCTAGCCGAGCTTGGCTTTATCGTTATCAAGCTCGACGCGATGGGCACCGCACGACGTTCTAAAAGCTTCCAGGATCTTTTCTGGGGGCGCACCCTCGACAATGGTCTTCCCGACCAGATTGCTGCGATCAAACAACTGGGCGCGCGTTATCCGTGGATCGACACCGACCGTGTCGGGATCACTGGCCACTCCGGCGGCGGCTATGCCGCAGCGGCGGGTATGCTGCTCTATCCCGACATCTTCAAGGTCGGCGTCGCCCAGTCGGGCAACCATGATTCGCGCACCTATGGCTGGTATTGGGGCGAGAAGTACCAGGGGCTGATTGAGACCGAGGCGGATGCAAAGGCCTATGAGGCGCAGGCGACCTACAAATATGCCGACCGGTTGCAGGGCAAATTATTCCTCATGCACGGCGACATGGACTGCAACACGCCGCCGGCGGAGACACTCCGCCTCGCCGATGCGCTCGTTAAGGCAGAGAAAGATTTCGACCTGCTCATCGTGCCGGACGCGGGGCACCAGTTGCCCGCTTACACGATGCGGCGCAGCTGGGATTATTTCGTGAAAAACCTTGCGGAGGAACAGCCGCCGCAGGGATATCGACTGCTCAAACCTTAGCCCTGTCCTTCCGTGGTATCGAAGGCCCGCAATTTTGGTCCGCTCCTGCGAGTTTGGACCCGAAAGCAGCCCGACCGCAATCGGCCAAAAAAGGCAGTGGCTCGCAGAGTCGTTAACTTCGAGCCATTGCAATCAAATGATCTGTAAGGTCTTGAGCACGATAAGGCTTTGGAAGGAATACGCTTCGTGATGGCAGGCTGATGTCGTCTGCGGCAAGCCGCCCCGAGGTGATGATGATCTCGATCGGCGGCCACCTGTCGCGGATGCAGTTGGCGAGCTTCACGCCATTCATCGAACCGGGCATTTCGATGTCCGTGAACACGATATGGATGTCGGGGTGCTCTTCGAGGAGGAGGATTGCTGCGTCGGCGTTATCGGACTGGAGGGCGCCAAACCCTGCATCCTCGATCATATCGACAGCGGCAAGCAGGACGAGAGGATCGTCTTCGACGACCAGTACGATCGTGCGAGATGAGTTCGGCACGCCTGTTCTCCAATCGGTTCACCGCGTCCGCAAGCCGGAGCGATGTCTTCATCCTTCGATCGATCCCGGATGGCGCCTGTTTAAGCCTAACGCCCGCTAAGCTGATTAGTCACATAATATTTCGCGATATTTTCGGAGGGGTGCAGATGGGCCGTGGCGTTGCCTGATGTCAGCAGACGCTGTGACCAAGGGTGCTTGAAGCTGGGCGGATAGTCCACCGGGGATTGACCCTCGTGCGACGCTCGGGTCTATAACCAAGCCACGCGACGAAGTTGCGCCCGGATTACAGGAGCCAACATGGACGTCGACCCCGAAAGCAGCGTTGAAGCCATTCGCGCGATCGACGTCGTTCCAACGATACTCGATACGGTCTGCCGGATGACCGGCATGGGCTTCGCAGCGGTCGCGAGGGTCACCGACGAACGCTGGATCGCCTGCAGCATTCTTGACGAGATCGCCTTCGGCCTGTTGCCGGGCGGCGAACTCGATCTCGAAACAACGATCTGCAACGAGATACGCGACAGCCGCCAGGCCGTCGTTATTCCCGATGTGGCTGCCGATGACCACTATCGCAATCACCATACGCCGGTGCGCTACGGCTTCCGCAGTTACATATCCTTTCCGATCCTGCTTCCGGGAGGACAGTTTTTCGGGACCCTCTGCGCCATCGATCCCGAACCAGAAATCTCGACCGGCCCGAGGTCCAGAACATCTTCCGCATGTTTGCCGATTTGATCGGATTTCACCTGAGCTTGAGCGAAAAAGTGTCACAGACCGAGGCCGATCTCGGCCGCGAACGCGCGACGGGTGTCCAGCGCGAACAATTTATTGCCGTGCTCGGTCACGACCTGCGCAACCCGCTTGCCGCCTTGGGAGCGGGCCTGTCGCTGATGAAACGATCGCCTTCGGAAGAACGGGCGAACATGATCATGTCGGCGATGCAGGCAACCATCGATCGCATGAACGCCATGGTCGGAAATATACTTGATTTCGCGCGCGGCCGGCTTGTCGGCGACCTGCCCTTGCGTCTCGAGGCGGCGCTCTCCGATGCCATCGTGGCTCAGATCGTTAGCGAACTAGCCATCGCACATCCCGAGCGCGACATCGAGCTGACGTGCCAGAACGCAACGCCGCTTCTTTGCGACGCGCAGCGGATCGGGCAGCTCGCCTCGAACCTCATCGGTAATGCGTTGACGCACGGGGCAAGCGATGATCCCGTATTTGTTCAATCACGCGAGAGCGGCGAGGAGTTTATCCTCTCGGTGACGAACAGCGGTCCCGCGATCCCCGAACATGTGCTGGAGACTCTTTTCCAGCCATTCGAACAGGGCGGAGGCGATCATCAGAGCGGAAGCCTTGGTCTTGGCCTCTACATTGCCTCGACAATCGCGAAAGCCCACGGCGGCAGGATCGATGTTCAGTCCTCGGTCGGGGAGACTTGCTTCACCTTTCGCATGCCAATCGCGAATGCCGGAGGCTGACCCGACTGGAGTAGGTGCCACTGGCTTGCATAATCTTTTGTGCTGAAAGCTGACCGACCGAAAATAACCAGAATAGAATGATGTGTCGGCGCGGTGGCCGGCGCATTCGTGGAGGAACTATCTCGATTGGCTGGCGCGGGTGCGGGCGATGATCATCTTCATAATCTGGGCCGTGCCATCGCCAATCTCGATACCCATGACGTCGCGCATCCGTTGTTGGTGGGGCATGTCCTTAGACCAGCCGTAATGACCATGGGTGAGCAGGCACTGGTGGATGACGTCGACCGACGCTTTCGGCCCAAGCCATTTGCACATCGCAGCCTCTGCCGTGTGCGGTAGACCTTCGGACTTCAGCCTGAGCGTGTGGAGGCAAAGCTGCCGCGCCGCCTCCATGGCGGTTTCGCCCTCGGCGAGCGGAAAAGTCACGCCCTGGAAGGCCGAGAGCTTCTGTCCGAACGCTTCGCGCTGCTCGATATAGGCCCAGCTTTCGTCGAGCGAGGCCTGCGCCGCGCCGATGCACAGCAGACCGAGCAGCGCGCGGCTGTAGTCGAACCCTTCCATGATCTGCACGAAGCCGCCGCCTTCTACGCCGAGAAGATGATCCTCGGGAATGAAGACATCGTCGAAGAAGATCGAACCGCGGCCGAGAACATGGCTACCAAGGTCATCGAACCGGGTTCGGCTGATCCCGGGGCTGTCGGCCGGAACCATGAAAGCGCTTACGCCTTTGGCCCGCGACTTGGGATCGCCAGTTCTCGCAAATACGACGAATCCGTCGGCCTGGTCAGCCAGGCTGATCGAGGTCTTTTCCCCGTTGAGCCTGTAGCCGCCTTCGCACCTGCGCGCCGAGAGAATGAGGTTGGCGGCATCGGATCCGCCGCGCGGCTCGGTGAGAGCGATCGCGACGATCGCCTCGCCGCCCGTGATCCGCGGTACCCAGGTGCGCGCAACGTCGGGACGCGCGAACTGCGCGAGGACCGATGCCATGAGTGCGCCAAGCACCGGCAGATAGCCGATGTTGAAGTCGCCATATCCCACTTCCTCGGCGATTATGCCCGAGGCGACGGGGGTCAGGCCAAGCCCGCCGAGCTCCTCCGGGATTTCGGGGGCGATGAGCCCGAGCGAGCCCATCTCGCGAAGAAGTTCGCGATCGACCACCGTCTCTGTTCGCTCACGCTCCATATAGCGCGGTGCGAGCCGCTCGCGGGAAAAGCGCCGGGCCAGCTCCTGGATGTCGCGGTGCACGTCTTCGAAATGGTAGCTCATGGGATAACGATATGCCTCATTCTCGGGTGGCGGTCGGGCGGCGTCACCGGCCCTGGTAGGTGACGGGTTGCTTTGCGATAATCGACTGGATCGCGTTCCAGCTGTCGTCGGTACGGGCGCAGCGCGCGATTGCCTGCGCCTCCAGTTCGAGCTGGGTTTCCATCGACAGCTCGGAGCTGCTGAGCAGCAGCCGCTTCATCTCTCCGAAGGTCACGGTGGGGCCGTCGGCGAGCTGGCGGGCGAGGGCCCTGGCTTCAGTCAGCAACGCGTCATCCTCGACCACCCGGTTCACGAGCCCGTAGCGCTCGGCCTCTTCGGCACTCCACGTCTGATTCAAGATGAGGAATTCGGCGGCCTTGCGGCTGCCGACGCGCCGCGGAATGAAGTAGCTCCCGGCACCGTCGCTGACATAGCCGATGCGGTTATAGGCCGCGTAGAAACTGGCAGAGCGCCCTGCGATGGCGAAGTCGGCCATGGCGGTGAGCGCTGTCGCGCCGCCCGTGCAGAGCCCGTGAATGGCAATGACCACCGGGGCATGGCCGCGCACGAAGCGCGCGATCGCCATGTGCAGCGTCGCGGTCGCTTCCTTGAGCAGGCGCGGCATCGCCTCGCGGTCCTGGCCGAGCCATTTGATGTCGGCGCCGACGCTGAAATAGCGACCTTCCGCCCGGATCAGAATCGCCCGCACGGCGGGGTCCTCCGAGGTCGCATTGGCGAGGTCGCAGAGCGCCTGGTTGAAGTCGAGGTCAAACGGGTTGCCGCGTTCGGCCTGGGTCAGGACGATCTCGGCGATACCATTTTCGGCCGTCATGCGGGCGGCTTCAGACATTCTCTGTCTCCAGTTCGAGCGCGAGGTCGCGCAATTGCTGTTTCACGATCTTCCCCGAGCCATTGAGCGGCATTTCGGAGAGCGCGGCGAGATGTCGCGGCAGCTTGTATCTAGCGAGCTTGCCGCCGCAGAACGCGCGCAGCTCCTCGATCGTGAGCGCTGCGCCGGACTTGAGGACGAGAAAGGCAACAACGGTCTCGCCCCAGTGGGGATCGGGCTTGCCCACGACAGCCGCGCTCGCGACCTGCGGATGTTCGAGGAGCACGCTCTCGATCTCGGCGGCGTAGATATTCTCGCCGCCGCTGATGATCATGTCCTTCTTGCGGTCGCGGACGTAGAGATAGCCGTCGGCGTCGAGGCTTCCGATGTCGCCCGACCGAAACCACCCGCCTGCGAAAAAGGCGGCCGCGGTCGCGTCGGGCCGGTTCCAATAGCCTTTGAAGACGTTGCGGCCGCGTATCGCGATCTCCCCGATGACATCGGGGTCGTGGATTTCCTGGTCCTTGTCGTCGATCAGCGCGATCTCTGACAGGAACATCGCCCGGCCGACCGAGTTGAGCTTGGTCATCGCCTCCTCGGGCATCAGCACCGTGGAGGCGGTGACGGTTTCGGTCATGCCGTAGCAATGACTGATGGCAACGCCGCGCTCGCCATACAGGCGAAGAAGCGTTTCGGGAGTTGGCGCGCCCCCGACGACGAGCGAGCGTAGCGCCGTAAAATCGGTGGCCTCCCACTGCGGGCTTTGTGTCATCGCCAGCAGCATCGTCGGCACCGAAAAAGTTACTGTCACGCCGTGGCGCGAAATCGCGTCGAGCGCCGCATTGGGCTCGAACCCCGCGTGCAAAATGACGCGGCCGCCCGCCATGAGAACCGCGGACAGCAGCACGAAGAGGCCGCTAACGTGGAACATCGGTGCGGTGGTCATCAGGATATCGCGCTGGTTCAGGCCATAGGCCAGCGTCCAGTTGAGATTGTTGGCCCAAAGGTTCGCATGCGTCAGCATCGCGCCCTTGGGCTGGCCGGTGGTCCCGGACGTGTAGAAGATGACCGCGACGTCGTCGGACGCGACCGCAGCGGCGGGCCGATCGGGATGGCCGGCGGCGATCAGATCGCCGAGCGACGGCCAGCGGCTTCCGCCCTCGGTGGCGATGTACTGCACTTCGGGGAACGCGTCGCTGAATCCGGCGACTTCGCGTTCGAAGGCCGACCCGACGAACAGGATGGTAAGGTCGGCGTCCGCGACCTGAAAGCGCAGTTCGGCCGAGGTCAGCCGGCAATTGAGCGGGACGAAGATGGCCCCGATCGATGCCACCGCAAACAGGGTGGTGAGGAAATCGGGGTTGTTGATATCGAGGTAACCGACGCGGTCGCCCTTGCGGACGCCCTTGGCGTAAAGCAGGGCTGCGACGCCCTCGGAGCGGGCGTGGAGTTCGCCGAAGCTGTATGTGGTATCGCCGAACGTCATGGCCGGCTCGTCGCGCGAGAAGCGCACGCGCGTCTCGAACCAGCTCCAGAGGGTCTCGGGGTCGCTCAGCCGGGACGGGATCATGTCGCGCTCCTCTCTCCACCGCGCACCGGTCGCGCCGGCTGCGTCTGTTCCAGTGCCATCCTTCGTCGCCAGCGAAGAAAGATACACCGATTTACGAATCGCCTGATCGCCCGAAACGCGATTCCCGTCAATATTTAATCCATCCGGACGGTTTTTATTTTTAGCCGGGCTTGCTATGGGGGCAGCGCTGCAGGACAGCGGCAAGGGGCTGCAACGGTCTGCAGCCCGGCAAAGGAAGGTCGGTAGGAGTGGCGAACTCCGCATCAGAAGAACAGCAACGGGATGGCGGCCCGGTGCGGCGGCGCAGCCATTCGGAGCGAAACGAGGACATGCGTGCCCGTCTGGCGCGTGCTGCCTATGAGGAGATCGCGGAAAAGGGGCACAGCGAGTTTCGCACTGCGCCCGTTGTCGAGCGCGCCGGCGTTTCGAAGGGGGCGATGCAACATTATTTCCCGACCAAGGATCTGCTGACGCTGGCCGCGGTCGAATATAGCTTCAGCCTCTCCGCTGCGGCGTCCGAACATTGGCTCGCGCAGCCTGCTGCCGACGATGAAAACCTCGTCACGCTCCTGTTCGAGGACCTCGGATCCTATTTCGGCGACAACCGCTTCTGGGTCACGCTCGACATCACGATCCATGCCTCGAAGTCCGGCCATCTCGCGGCAGCGATACGGCAGCGCATCACAGAGGCGCGTCGCGCGACCTACAGCCGCTGGGCGGACCGGCTCGTGGCGTTGGGATGGAGCGCGGAGAAGGCCGAACTCGCCGTCACCACCGCCGTTGCCCTGCATGCCGGCGGCGCGATCCGCAGCCTTTGGGCCGAGGTCGACGAGGCGCTCAAGCAGGCGTGGAAATCGATCATATTGGACCTCCGCTAGCCATCGATCGCCTGTGGCTGCGCGACCGCTAGAGGCTTCGCCCGACGAGCTCGCGCATGATTTCGCTGGTTCCGCCATAGATCCGGCGAACACGGGCATCGCGCCAGATGCGGGCGATCGGATATTCGTTCATATAGCCCGACCCGCCGTGAAGCTGGAGCGCCGCATCGCAGGCCTCCCACTGCATTTCGGTATGCCAATATTTGCTGGCTGCCGCCTCGTCGGCGGTCAGCTCTCCCGCGACGTGCCGCGCGATCGCCCAGTCGAGATGGGCCCAGCCGACCTGGAGCTTCGCCTTGATGTCCGCGAGCACGAAGCGCGTGTTCTGAAAGTCGATCACATTCTTGCCGAACGCCTTGCGCTCGCGCGTGAAGGCAACGGCCTCGTCGAACGCGCGCTGCGCTGCGGCTTGCGCGGTAATCGAAATCGAGAGCCGCTCCTGCGGTAGATCGCTGACGAGATAGAGAAAGCCGCTATTCTCGCGCCCGAGCAGATTGGCGACCGGAACCCGGACATCGTTGAAGAACAGTTCCGAGGTGTCGGCCATCCACTGGCCAACCTTGTCGAGGTTGCGCCCGCGCGCGAATCCCGGCCGATCGGTCTCGACGAGCAGAAGCGAAGTGCCCTTGGCGCCGGCATCGGGATTGGTCTTGCAGACTGTGATGACGAGATCGGCGTTCTGGCCATTGGTGATGAAGGTCTTGGCGCCGTTGATGACATAGTCGCCGCCTTCGAGGCGGGCGGTCGTCCGGACGCCCTGAAGATCGGACCCGGCGCCCGGCTCGGTCATCGCGATGGCGACGATCGTCTCGCCCGAAAGCATGCGGGGGAGAAGTTCGGCCTTCTGCTCGTCGCTACCGTAATGAAGGATATAGGGCATGGTGATGTCGGTCTGCAGCGTGATCGAGTCCGCCATCATCGCGTAGGTGAATTCCTCGTTGATGATCGCGTTGAAGGTGAAATCGAGACCGAGGCCGCCATAGGCTTCGGGCATCGTCGGACAGAGGAGCCCGGCCTCGCCGCATTTCAGCCAGAAGTCGCGGGCGACCTTGCCGGCATCCTCGAACTCGTCCAGCCGCGGAGAGAATTCGCGCTCGATGAACTTGCGGACCATGGCGCGAAACGCGCGATGCTCCTCGCCGAACAACCGGCTTCCGTCCCGCTCGAGCATGTGTCTCTCCTCTCCCTGTCGATCACCCGTTTAGGGAAAGGATTGACAAAGGTAAACCAGTTTATCTATTTGGCATCAGTCGTGCGGCAGGATCGCACCGGATTGGGAGAGACCAATGAAAATCCTCGTCCCCGTAAAGCGGGTGCTCGATTACAACGTGAAGCCGCGGGTCAAGGCCGACGGCACCGGCGTTGACTTGGCCAATGTCAAAATGTCGATGAACCCGTTCGACGAGATCGGTGTCGAAGAAGCGATCCGCTTGAAGGAAAAGGGCGTCGCGACCGAGATCATCGCGGTTTCCGTCGGCCCGGCCAAGGCGCAGGAAACGCTGCGCACCGCGCTCGCGATGGGCGCCGACCGCGCGATCCTCGTGCAGACCGACGATGCGGTCGAGCCGCTCGCGCTCGCGAAGATCTTCAAGGCGATTGCCGACGCCGAACAGCCCGGTCTTGTCATCCTTGGCAAGCAGGCGATCGACGACGACAACAACCAGACCGGCCAGATGCTCGCTGCGCTGACCGGCTGGGCGCAGGGCACCTTTGCCAGCGCGGTCAATGTCGACGGCGACAGCGTCAATGTGACGCGCGAAGTCGACGGCGGTCTCGAGACCGTGAAGCTGAAGCTTCCCGCGATCGTCACCACCGACCTTCGCCTGAACGAGCCGCGCTACGCCTCGCTGCCGAACATCATGAAGGCCAAGTCGAAGCCGCTCGATACCAAGACCCCCGCCGATTACGGCGTCGACACCGCCCCGCGCGTCAAGACGGTCAAGGTTTCGGAACCGCCCGTCCGCTCGGCGGGCGTCAAGGTCGCCGATGTCGATGAACTGGTTGCCAAGCTGAAAGCGCTGGGAGTGCACTCATGAAAACTCTGGTTTGGGTCGAACATGACGGCAAGGCCGTCAAGGACGCCAC